>Ga0209014_10001672_pt1 | contig 13072 bp, 6 predicted proteins | sample BarGraNGADG00212_FD_184491 | JGI IMG/M metagenome (GOLD analysis project Ga0209014, IMG submission 184491) | Arctic peat soil microbial communities from Barrow, Alaska - Barrow Graham LP Ref core NGADG0002-212 (SPAdes) (version 2) | ecosystem: Environmental > Terrestrial > Soil > Wetlands > Peat...
TCCGGGCGCTGAAGGTCACCGGGTAACTGCCGTCGTTCTGGCCGGCGGTGACCGTCACCGTCACGGTGCCGGACGAGCTTGCCGGGACGGTCAGAGACCCGCTGGTCGGGCTGACCGTGACGCCACTGGCCGCGCTCGCCGTCCAGTCCACGGTCAGGCTATGGCGCGTGGGGTTGATGACGTCGAAGGAGGCGCTGCCCGACGATCCCGGCGTCAGGATCAGTCCGTTGGCCGGCGAGACCGAGGTAAGCGCAGGCTGCGCGGGCTGCGCGCCGGTGCTGTCTGAGGGGGGCGCGTCGTTGGGCCGGCTACCCCAAGAGGTGTTCGGGGTGGTGCCGAGGTCGAAGGTCAGCGTTGCGCCGTGTTGGTACTGGTTTCCGGCCAGGTAGGTCTTCGGCCAGTCGTTGCCGTTGAGCTGCAGGCTCTGCACGTACGGGGCGTCGGTGGCGGCGTTGGGGGCGTCGATGGTGATGTCCTTGCCGTTGGCGAGATGGATCACGGCGTGGGGGAAGACCGGGCTGCCGATGACCAGGGTGTCCGTTCCCGGCGTCTCGGGGTACATGCCGAGCTCCGACCACACATACCACGAGCTCATCGCGCCCAGGTCGTCGTTGCCGAACTGGCCGACGGGGGCGTTGAAGTAGAGCTGCTGCTGGGCTTGGCGGACCACCTGTTGGGTTTTCCACGGTGCGCCGACGTAGTTGTACTCCCAGGGGATCTCCAGGCTGGGCTCGTTGCTGAGGTCGGCGTTGGTCGGGCCGGGGTTGGCGATGTTGGTGAACAGGCTGTCCAGGTAGCTTTCCCACGCCTGGTTCCCGCCCCTGGCCGTGATCAGCCCCTGGATGTTGAAGGGGACCATCGGGGTGTACTGGGCGGAGGTGCCCTCGACCATGCCGGTGCCGGTGCTCGGGGTGAAGCCGGGCACCCACTGCCCGTTCGCCAGCTTGGCCTGCACGTAGCCGGTAGCGGGGTTGAACGTGTTCTGCCAGTTCTGGGCCCTGGTCGCGAACTTGGTGTACGTGTCGTGGTGGCCCAACGACTTGGCCAGGGCGGCGATCGCGTAGTCGGCGCTGTCGTACTCCAGCTGGGTCGAGACCGTCCCGTAGAAGTTGCAGCAGCCGTAGCTCATGTCGTACGGCAGGTAGCCGTACTGGTCGAGCACCGCCTGCCCCGGACGAATGTTGCTGGTCTGGGTGGCCTCGGTGACCATCGCCTGGAGGGCCTTCTGGGTGTCGAAGTCGCGGGCCCCGAACGCGTAGGCGTCGGCGATGATCGGGTCGGCGGGGTCGCCCACCATCACGTAGGACTCGCCGTTGGCCTGGGCCCACTTGGGCAGCATGCCGGACTGGTCGTAGTCGTTGAGCATCGACCGGATCGCGTCGCTGGTCTGGTGCGGGGCGACCAGGGCTGCGAGCTGGACCTGGCTGCGGTAGGTGTCCCAGCCGGAGTAGTTCGCGTACTGCTCATGGCCGGCCGCCGCGGTGTGCACCGTGCCGTCCATGCCCATGTACTGGCCGTTGGCGTCGCTGAACACGTTGGGGTGCAGCAGCGCGTGGTAAAGCGCGGTGTAGAACTGGGTTTGCTGGTCTGGGGTGCCGCCGGAGATCTCGATGCGGCTCAGGACCTGGTTCCATGCCTGCTCGTTGGCGCTGCGCACTGCACCGAAGTCCCAGCCGGGGATCTCCGAGCTGAGGTTCGACGAAGCGTTGGCGTCGCTGGTGAAGGAGATCCCAACCTTGGCGGCCACCGTCTGGTTCCCGGTCGTGTCGAAGGTCAGGTAGACCCCGCCGGGTCCGCCGTTCGGGCCGCCGGCCCACGTGCCGCTCGAGGCGAACGGCTGCTGGAACTTGATGTCGAAGTGCAGGGTGTAGTCGCGCTGGCTGCCCGAACCGCAGAAGTGACCGGTGGTGACCGACCCGGTCACCTCGTTGTTGCCGACGACGTGGGCGGTCGTGGCGTCCATCGTCGTGGCGCTGCCGGCGACCTTGAGCAGCAGGTTCGACTGGGTGGACGCCGGAAAGCTGAACTGCGCGAGGCCGGCGCGCATCGTCGTGGTCAACTGGGTGGTAACAGGGTTCGGGGGGATTATGCCCGACTCAATGCCGGAGTCCGACAGCTGCACTTCCGCCAGCTGCAGGAGGCTGTCACCGTGGTTGGCGGTGATGTTCAGCCGGTAGTAGGTGTACTGCTGGGTGTTGGAGAACGGGTACTCCTTGGTCTGGAGGCGCGCGGCAAAGTTCTGGTTCGTCTGCGTGTCCAGCGTGGTCCAGCTCGTCCCGTCGGACGAGCCCTGCAGAGTCCAGTTCTTCGGATCGCGGGTAGGCGCGTCGTTGGCCGACGTGAGCGCATAGTCGGAGATGGTGGCCGGCTCGGAGAACTTGAACTGGACCCAGCCGGTGTTGGCGAACGTCAGCCACTTGGTGTTGACGTTGGCGTCGATCAGGTTCTTCGCGACCTCGTTGGGAGGGTTCTCCCCACTCGCGGTCACGGCGACGATCTTGCTCATAATCTTCGGCTGGTTGATGGTCAGCACTTGCTCCGTTTGCGTGGTCACCTTGTAGTAGCCGGCCTTGGCGGTCTCGCTAGCGTGCGAGAAGTTCACCGTCGCGCCGCCCGGGTTCGCGGGGATCGCCCCGACAAGGGGAAGGATCGGGATGTCGCCGTACGCGGGGCAGCCCGGGCCGCTGATGTGGGTCAGGCTGAACCCCCGGAGCATGCTGTTGTTGTACTCGTAGCCACCGCCGCTCGGCCGGTCCGGGGAGGTGTCGGGACTCCACTGCATCATCCCGAACGGCATGTCCGGTCCGGGGAACGTGTCCACCGCACCGGACGTACCGATGATCGGGTTCACCAGGGCCGCCGGGTCGGCGACCACCGCAGGGGCACCCGGTACCGTTGCGGCGGTGGCCGTGGCGGGCACCGCCATCAAGCTCCCCACCAGGGCCCCCGCGGCGACCGCGGCGACCCCCCAAGAACGCGTGAACCGGAACGGACGTTGCAGACTCATGGGGTCCTCCCTGGACGACACGACAAGCCGAAACCGCCGACGCGCGAAGAATCTGGACACCGGTAACACGGGTGAGTGACACTCCGCCGGACCTGATAACGTTGTCAAGTCTGTCGAGTATTCTTCCCCAAACGGCCGCCGGCGTCAAGAATTTTCTTGACCATCCGCTTGCTGATCACCTGGTTGACGGCGGACTCCGCCAACGAGCTGGAGATGACCTCGCCGGCCCGGTAGCGCTCGACGAAGTTGGGGATGGAGCCGGCGTTGGCCCGCACGTAGATGTCGAACTCGCGCAGGCCTTCAAGAACATTGGCCTGCCTGGGGCTCGGGTCCGCGACCTCGGCGTCGGCCTCCACGTCGCTAATCGTGTCGAGGGCGCGCACGACGTTGCGGTGCCAGCAGAACCACTTGAGGCGCTCCATGCCTTCGGCAACCGCCGCGGCGGGGTCGGCCGGCGGGGGTTGCACCCTGCTCATCGGGTGGCGCGGCTCTTGGCCATGTTGGCCATGACGGTCAGGCGCATGGTCACGTGGAACCCCTCGAGCAGGTGCGCGGACTCGGGGTTGAGGTACAGCGGCAGGTCGCGGACGTCGTCGTCGCCGTCGGTGAGGAAGGTGACGGCCTGGTTGGCCTGCATGCCCTGGGAGATGAGCAGGTCGACCAGGCGCCGTTTGAGTTTGGTGTCGTAGGTCTGCACGAACCCGAAGCACTGCACGGTGCAGCCAGTGGTTGCGGCGGCGGCCTGTGCGCGCACGGCGTCGAAGTGGAACCCCTGCGCCTCGGCTTCCCCTGAGGCGCTCGTGGTGCCTGACTACTCCTCCAGCAGCCCGGCATGCAGGGCGGTGGCCAGGGTCGGCGACAGGGGCAGTCGGGGGACGAGGGTCGCCTGCAAGGCGTGGTAGACGTCCGGCTTGCCCGACCACACCCGCGCCGACGGCTGGTTGAGCTCGTCCAGCTCGTGCCACCAGGACCCGCCGACCATGTCGCGCATCCTCTCGTCGATGTGGTCCCACCACAGCTCGTAGAGCTGGGCGAAACGCTGCTCACCTGTGGCGCGGTAGAGGCTGGCGGCGGCAGCCGTGGCCTCGGCGGCGACCCAGTGCATCCGGTGGCGCACCACGGGTTTGCCGTCCCAGTCGGTGGTGTAGACGAAGCCGGGCTGACCGTCGGCGGCCCACCCGTCCCCGACAGCACGGTCGAACAGCCGAACGGCCGCGGTCAGCAGCCAGTCCGGTGCCTGGGCGCCGTGAGCGGCACGCAGGTTCAGGGCCAGACGTGACCACTCCAGGCCGTGGCCCACCGTCGCGCCGTACGGCCGGAACGGGTCCGCGGGCTGGTCGATGTTGTAGTCCGCCAGCGGCTGCCAGGTGGCGTCGAAGTGCTCGACCAGGCGCCAGTTCGACTGGGGCGCCTGAGCGTTCAGGACGCGTTCGCTGATCCGCAGAGCCCGGTCCCGCCATATCCGGTCGCCGGTGACGTCGCTTGCGGCCAGGAAGGCCTCGACGGTGTGCATGTTGGCGTTGAGGCCGCGGTAGGGACTCAGCTGCGTGAACGTCTCGTCGAACGCGTCGACAACCATGCCATCGGCCTCCGACCACAGCCGGGTGTCCATGACCTCGAGCGCGTCGTCGAGAAGCTGACGGGCCAACGGATGCCCGCTCCTGGCCGCGCTGGACGCCGCGAGCACGACGAAGGCGTGAGCATAGGTCTGCTTGTTGGGGTCGGTGGGGCCCGCGGCGTCCACGGCTGTGTACCAGCCGCCGTTGACCTGGTCGCGCAAGGGTCCCAGCAGGGCCCGGACGCCGTGGTCAACGAGCTGGCGGTTACCCGGACGTCCGAGCAGCTGCCCGAGGGCGAAGACGTGCGTCATCCGGCAGGTGATCCACAGCTCCACGGGCTGGTCGAGCCGGGGCAGGCCCTGGTCGTCGAGCCAGGCGAAACCGCCGTCGGGGTGGCGCGCAGCCCGGGCGAAGTCGAGTAGCCGGTCGCCCTCCCGCTCCAGCCATCTGCGGTGCGCCGGTTGGGTCTGCCAGGGCATCGTGACCTCCGCATCGTGCCGGTGTTGCGGGACGGTCACAACCCTAGTGGCGGCTGATGGGGGCGCGTGGCGGCGGGCTGGCGTGTGACGTCGGGGTGCTCATGGCCGGGTTCGAGGCGCACCAGGGCGGCACTGCGGCGGTCCAGCCAGTCAACGAAGCAGCGTCGGCGCGGGGACGAGGTGAGGCTACGCCCGATGTCGTCGGCCACGGCCTCTGGAGGCCGTGGCCAACCGGCGAGGTCCGGGAACTCGTCGAGGTTGCGGGCGTAGTACGCCAGCCAGGCGGTCGGTTCGCCGAACAGCGTGGTGGTCGAGGCGACCCAGTCCACCGGTCGCCCGCCGTCCTGCTGGGCGCCGCCCCAGAAGGCGGCGATGCGGGCCCCGCCCTGGTAGAAGCGGGCCGGCTGGTTGGGGCCGAGCATCACAGGCTTCACGGTTTGACCTCGCCGGAGCCGCGCACGATGAGCCGGGTCGGCAGGACTTCGGTCACCGGCGGCCCCCCGTCCCCGGACAGTCGAGCGAAGAGCCGCTCGGCGGCCCGACGCCCCAGCGCCTCGGCGTCCGCGGCGATGACCGTCACCGGGGGGTTGACCAGGTCGGCGAGGTCGAAGTCGTCGAACCCGACCAGGCCCACGCGGTCGCCGCGGCGCCGCAGGGCCCGCAGCACGCCGGCGGTGATGAGGTTGTTACCGGCGAACAGCGCGGTCGGCGGGTTGCTGTCGCCCAGCATTGAAAGGGCCTGCTCCTCGGCGACCGCGGCGTCGTGCAGTCCCTGGCGCACCAACCCCGGGTGTGACTCAAGACCGAGGGTGTCCACTGCCTGCCGGAAGCCGCGCAACCGTTCCACGGCCGTGTAGATATCCGGCTCGTCGCCGAGGTAGCCGATCCGCCGGTGGCCATGCTGGACGAGGTGGCGTACGCCGGTGAGGACGCCGGCCGCATTGTCGATGAGAACGGTGTCTGCGAAGACCCCGATCGCCGGTCGGTCGACGAAGACGAGCTGGACGCCGGCCGCCTGCTCGCCTTCGAGGAACGCGTGGGAGCCACCGGTCGGCACCACGATCAGTCCGTCCACCCGGCGGCCGAGGAACGCGGTGAGGAGTTCGCGCTCGCGTTCCTCACTCTCGTCGGAACTGCCGGACAGGACGAGGAAGCGGTGCCGGTGGGCGACATCCCCCACCGCCTTCGCCAGCGTGGCGTAGAAGGGGTTGGCCAGGTCCTCGGTGACCAGCCCGATGCTGGACGTGGTCAGCTTGCGCCTCAGGCTGCGCGCGACGTCGTTGCGGCGGAAGCTCAGCCTCGCCACCGCGGCGTGCACGCGCTCGGCGGTGGCCTCGGCCACGCCGGGCTCGCCGTTCACCACCCGCGAGACCGTCTTCAGGCTGACGCCTGCCGAACCCGCGACATCGTTCATGGTGGGGCGAGCCGCGTCGCGACCAGCAGAGCGCAGGTGTGTGGTCATCGTTGTGGCAGGCAACAGGACAATGACACCGTTGTCAATACCCCGCGTTGACTCATCAAAGGGGTCGATCACCGGACGAACTAAGGGGTGAACACCGGTAGCGGCGGCGGCGCGAGCACCATGACCGTTGCGGTGGCCGGCATCTGCGACGCCGCACCGATGGCCGTCAAGGCGTAGGTTCAGGGCGGTTAGGTTGCTGCGTCGATGCGGATCGGGACCGCGACCGTGGCGTGGATCGCACCGTCCTTGTCGGCCGTGACGCTTGACTGCACCGCGCCCGGTGTGGCCAGGCGCAGGACGACCCGCTCGCCGGGCGGAAGCCCGTGCCAGTAAGCGCGACCGCGCGATTCGCCCGCACACCGTCCTTCGGGGCGACCGTAACTGTCGGGTGGGCGGGATCAGTCACCGTCACATGCGAGGCCACCATGACGCTGGTAATCCCATCAGCCACCGTCGGGCATGGGCAGACCACACCGGGAGCAAGCTCGACGTTGCCGGCGGCCATGGTGACGCGTCGCAGATCAGGTCGGTGCGCATGTTCTCGGCCATCGACCAGCCGAGGACGGCCTTGCTAGGACAGTCGAAAGTCCAGCTCACCAAGGTCCTTAATGTGTTGCCCAGAATCATTGACAACGATGTCATTGCCGGGCATCGTTTAACCAGAGCGCTCGGTGCGCCATCCCAGACCCACGCCGCCCGGTGCCATGCCGTGAATCGACCGAGGAGATTCCCGATGTTCGCAATGACGCTGCTCCGATCCCTTCTTCGCCCTGCCCGCGGCTCGCGGGCCTGTCGTCGCTGGGCCAGCCTCGGTGTCCTCGCGGTGGCCGTCGCGACACCGGCGTTCGGGCCGATGCCGTTGGCCCAGGCCGCCCCGGGCGACCCGGCTCCAGCCTTCGCCAGTTCCTTCGAGGACGGGCAGCGACCACTGGACTGGACGAGCACCGTCGAGGTCGGGCCGGATGGTCAGCCCAAGGCGTCCGGGGTGACCGGGCCGGCGTCCACGGGAATCGCCGGAGACGTCACCTCGCAGGTCACCGGGGTCACGGCCAGTGCCGAGAACCCGCCCGACGAGACGGCAGCCAAGGCGATCGACGGTGACGTCAACAGCAAGTGGCTCGCCTTCCAGCCGACCGGCTGGATCAACCTCGCCTTCCCCAAGCCAACCCTCATCAAGCGCTACGGGCTGACCTCGGCGAACGATGCCCCCGAACGGGACCCCAAGGACTGGCAGCTCCAGGGCTCTTCGGACGGCACGACGTGGACGACGATCGACGCCCAAACCAACCAGAGCTGGGATCAGCGCTTCCAGACCAAGACGTTCGAGGCAGCCAACACCACGGCATACACGACCTATCGCCTCAACATCACCGCGGTGCACGGCGCAGGCCTCCTGCAGGTGGCCGAGCTCCGGCTCTCCGACGGCAGCCCCACAACACCGCCGAGCGGCCCGATGGTCACCGAGGTCGGCGCGGGCCCGAGCACCGCGTACGCCGCCAAGACCAAGGTCGGCTTCACCGGGCTTCACGCGCTCCACTACGCGGGGCAGATCCCGGCAGCGGGTGGCGGCCACTCGTGGGAGAAGGTCTACGACGTCGACATCCCTGTCGCGAAGCGCACCGAACTGTCCTACCGGATCTTCCCCGAGCTCACCGGTGGCAGCCTGTTGTACCCCAGCACATTCGCGTCGGTCGATCTCGCCTTCACCGACGGCACCTACCTGTCCGATCTGAAGGCAGTCGACCAGCTTGGCTTCGGCCTGAGCCCGCGCGCCCAGGGCACGTCCAAGGCGCTCTACGCGAACCAGTGGAACCCGCGGTCATCGCTGCTCGGTTCTGTCGCCGCAGGCAAGACGATCGACCGGATCCTCGTGGGCTACGACAACCCGAACGGTCCGGCCGACTTCGGCGGGTGGGTCGACGACGTGACGGTGCGCGATGCGCCCCCAGTCGTCACCGGGCGCCCGAGTGACCACGTCCTCACCACGCGCGGCTCCCAGGCCAATGGCAACTTCTCCCGGGGAAACAACTTCCCGGCGACGGCGGTTCCCGAGGGCTTCAACTTCTGGACGCCGGTGACGAACGCCGGCTCGACGTCCTGGCTCTACGAGTACCACCGGGCCAACGACGCCCAGAACCGACCGCGCCTCCAGGCCCTGTCGGTCAGCCACGAACCGAGCCCCTGGATGGGCGACCGGGACACGTTCCAGCTCATGCCGTCGGCTGCGGCGGGAACGCCCAACGCCGACCGGACCGCTCGGTCGCTGCCGTTCAGCCACGATAACGAGGTGGCGCGGGCGCACTACTACGGCGTGACGTTCGACTCCGGGGTCAAGGCCGAGATCGCGCCGACGGACCACGCGGCCGCGCTGCGGTTCACCTACCCGGACGGCAACGCCAACCTCATCTTTGACAACGTCAACAACTCCGGCGGGCTGACCCTTGACCCGGCTGGGCGCACCTTCAGCGGCTACTCCGATGTCCGAGCCGGCCAGGACGGCGCGACCCGGATGTTCGTCTACGGCACGCTCGACGCGGCGGTCATCGCCAGCGGCAAGCTCCTGGGAGGCGGTGGCGCCAACGTCACCGGCTACGTCAAGCTCGACGCCGGCGCTTCCAAGACGGTCACCGTCCGGATGGCGACGTCGCTGATCAGCCTCGACCAGGCGCAGAAGAACCTCGCAATGGAGATCCCGCAGGGGCGCTCGTTCGACCAGGTCAAGAACGCCGCGCAGGATGCGTGGGACACGGTCCTTGGCCGCGTCGCAGTTGAAGGGGCGACAGCCGACCAGCTGACGACCCTCTACTCCAACCTCTACCGGCTTTACCTCTACCCGAACTCTGCCTTCGAGAACACCGCCACGGCGGCGGCCCCCAAGTACCAGTACGCGAGCCCGGTACAGCCGGCCGCGGCGAGCACGCCGACCCAGACCGGGGCCAAGATCGTGGACGGCAAGGTCTACGTCAACAACGGCTTCTGGGACACCTACCGCACGACGTGGCCGGCCTACTCCCTGCTCACCCCGAACAAAGCGGCCGAGCTCATCGACGGCTTCACCCAGCAGTACCGCGACGGCGGCTGGATCGCCCGCTGGTCCTCGCCGGGCTACGCCAACCTGATGACCGGCACGAGCTCCGACGTCGCCTTCGCCGACGCGTTCACCAAGGGCGTGCCGCTCAAGGACGCGCAGTCGACCTACGAGGCCGCCGTCCGCAACGCGACGGTAACGCCGCCTGGCAACCCGAACAACTCCAACGTCGGGCGCAAGGGCCTCCAGCAGTCGCTCTTCCTCGGCTTCACCCCCACCTCGGTCAACGAGGGCGTCTCGTGGGCGCTCGAGGGCTACATCAACGACTACGGCATCGCCAAGATGGGCGAGAAGCTGGCCCAGAAACCCGGGCTCGACAAGGCGACCCGTGACCGGTACCGGACCGAGTCGGCATACTTCCTCAACCGTTCGCAGAACTACGTCAACATGTTCGACCCCAAGGTCGGCTTCTTCCAGGGCTTCGACGCGAACCACACCCCGACGAAGACCTCCGCCAGCTACAGCCCGCTCGACTGGGGCGGTGACTACACCGAGACCGATGGCTGGAACTTCGCCTTCCACGCGCCGCAGGACGGCCAGGGCCTGGCGAACCTCTATGGCGGTCGCGATGCGCTCGGCAAGAAGCTCGACGCGTTCTTCGCCACGCCGGAGACGGCCACCCATCCGGGCGGCTACGGCGGCGTCATCCACGAGATGGTCGAGGCCCGAGACGTCCGGATGGGCCAGCTCGGCATGAGCAACCAGCCCTCGCACCACATCCCGTACATGTACGACTACGCCGGCGAGCCGTCGAAGACGGCCGCGGTCGTCCGCGAGATCATGTCGCGGCTCTACTCCGGCAGCGAGATCGGCCAGGGGTATGCCGGTGACGAGGACAACGGGGAGACCTCGGCGTGGTGGCTGTTCAGCGCCATGGGCTTCTACCCGCTCCAGATGGGTGACGGCCACTACGCCGTCGGGTCACCGCTCTTCACGAAGATGACGCTCAGCATGGACAACGGCAAGAAGCTCGTCATCAACGCGCCCAAGAACTCCGCAAAGAACATCTACGTCGCGGGACTGAAGGTCAACGGTAGGTCGCAGGACGTGGCCTCGATCGACCACAAGGACATCGCCAACGGCGGGACCATCGACTTCGCCATGAGCCCGACCCCGACGCGATGGGGCACGCAGAAGCAGCTGCCGTCGACCACCCATGGCACCCAGCCCCCGACCCCGCTCGCCGACCTCACCGGCCCAGGACAAGGACAGGCGAGCGGAGTCACCGGCGCTGCCTCACTCGTGGACAACACGTCGCTCACCGAGGCGACGGTGGCCGCCGGGCAGACCGTGAGCTACCGGTTCGTCGCGCCGAAGAACGCGGTAGAGCAGTACACCCTGACCTCGGGCAAGGCGGGAGCCGACCCGAAGAACTGGGTGCTCGAGGGGTCCAAGGACGGAAAGAAGTGGAAGCAGGTCGACCGGAGAGCGAACGAGTCGTTCGACTGGCGACAGCAGACCAGACCCTTCAAGGTCGCGAACGAAGGCCGTTACCAGTACTACCGGCTCACCGTGACCCAGACGACGGGAGGTCCGGCGGCCCTGGCTGAGGTCGAGCTCATCGGTCGGCCGGGACCCCTGCTCTCCGACCAGGAGTATGTCTCTTCGTGGGCTCAAGGGCTCGACATCGGCGACACCTCCGCAGTGACGGGGAACCTTGACCTCCCCGCCGGGGACGCCGACCTGGCCGTTGCGTGGAAGAGTGCCGATCCCACCTGGGTCACCGACGCCGGCCTGCTCGTGCGGCGTCCTGATGTCGGCCAGCAGCCTGTCACCGTGAAGCTCACGCTGACGGTGACCAAGGGGACGGCCTCGGCAACGCGGACCTTCGACGTCACCATCGCCCCGTGGACCGTTGCCGACGGGACCTACCCGGCCGGCACTGACATCGCCACGACCTTCGAGGACGGCCAGCCACAGCCGCTCAGCAACTCGCGCCTTATCTCCACGAACATCGGCGAGTTCTGTTGCGGCATAGGCGGGATGGAGACCGTGCGCGGTACGGCGGGATCGGGTGGCGCCCACTCCGGCTCGTCGCTGCTGCTCTACTCCGGTGAGGCGATCGACGTTGCTCCTTCAGCAGCCTCGAGCACGATCCTGCCCGCAGCCGGGGTCTGGGTGAAGCCCGGATCAAGCCTGTCCTACTGGGTCTGGCCCGAGTCGGGCACCGGACGGACGAGTCAGTTCGTCGCCATGGACCTGCTGTTCACCGACGGGACCTACCTGCACGACCTCAAGGCCGCTGCCAGCAACGGAGGCACGTCCGACCCGGGCACCCAGGGAGCACTGCTGAAACCGGACACCTGGCAACAGGTGAGCCTTGATGTCGGCGCGGTGGCAGCGGGCAAGCAGATCCAGTCGGTCGTCTTCTCCTTCGGCTCGGGAGCGGCTAAAGGCCAGTTCCGCGGCTACGTCGACGACATGGCTCTGACCCATCCGGCGAGCAGCTGATGTTAACCCGGCGCGCGTTCACGTCGGTCATCGCGGCCTCGGCGCTCATCGCCGGAGCCGGAATAGGGGCTGCGGTGGCCGCACCGCTCCCGGACTCTTCCATGGCCGTGACCGGGTCGGAGGCGGTCGGCCTCGTCAACCCGTTCATCGGCTCGCAGCACGACGGCAACACCTTCCCCGGTGCGGTGGCGCCCTTCGGGATGGCGCAGCTCTCGCCGGACACGGGTCACTACGCCGGGTACAGCTACACGGACACCAGGATCCGCGGTTTCTCGATGGTCCACATCTCCGGTGTCGGGTGCGGGCTCGGAGGCGACCTGCCCGTCCTCCCGACCACGGGCATACCCACCTCAACCGACTACGCGGCCTACGCCCTGCCGTTCTCCCATGACACGGAGAAGGCGAGCCCGGGCTCCTACGAGGTGTCCCTCAGCGCGCCGGCCGGCCCGGTCACAGCGGAGCTCTCGGCGACGACACGCACCGGTTGGCAGCGCTACACCTTCCCCGCGACGAAGGACGCGACGGTCCTGATCAACACCGGGCAGGCCCTGCACGCGGTGACCAGCTCCGACGCGAAAGTCGTGGACGACCGCACGATCGAGACGACCGTGACGGGTCAGGGATTCTGCCAGTCGACGCTGCCCTACACGCTGCATTTCGTCACCCGCTTCGACCGGCCCTTTGCCACGACGGGCACCTGGGCGGGCACGACGATCACCCCGGGCTCTACCCAGACTTCGGGTGATGGCCGGCGTGGTGCCTGGGTCGGGTTCGACGCCACGACCGACCGTGATGTCACCGCGGTGACGGCATTGTCCTACGTCGACGCCGCGGGTGCGCGCAAGAACCTTGCCGCGGAAGGCAACGGGACGTTCGACGCGACAAAGACGGCCGCCCGCGACGCGTGGGTGGCCCGACTCGGCCAGGTCGAGACGACCGGTGGACCGGCGGCAGACCGGGGACCCTTCTACTCCTCCCTTTATCGCAGCCTCATCACGCCGAGCACTGGCAGCGACGTCGACCGCC
>Ga0209014_10001673_pt1 | contig 13071 bp, 14 predicted proteins | sample BarGraNGADG00212_FD_184491 | JGI IMG/M metagenome (GOLD analysis project Ga0209014, IMG submission 184491) | Arctic peat soil microbial communities from Barrow, Alaska - Barrow Graham LP Ref core NGADG0002-212 (SPAdes) (version 2) | ecosystem: Environmental > Terrestrial > Soil > Wetlands >...
GGCGGGGACGAGCCACTTACTGAGCGTGTCCGTCTTCATGGAAAACCTCTTCGACCGCTCTTCCGAAAAACCGCCCGATGGCCAATGCGAGCGGAAGGGACGGCAGGTAGCGTCCCGTTTCGATGGCGTTGACAGTCTGGCGCGAAACGCTCAGGTGCTTCGCCAGATCGCCCTGGCTCAGGGCCCGATCCTCGCGCAGTTTGCGGACTTCGTTCTGCATGCCTGTCAAGTTAGCTTGACAGCGGCAGCTTGTCAAGTGTCCTTTACAAGCCTCACGAAGTTACGCGACCCACGGCCGGTGGCGGAGGCCGCGATATGCCTCCGCGAAGAGAGCCGGGGTGAGCGCTATGGCGACGACCAGCAGCCAGTCGAAGGCGTCGAGGGGCGTGGCTTGGAAGGCGCTCGACACTCCGGGAATGAACGGGATGGCGATCTGGAAGACGACACACACGATCCCGCCGAGCAGTAGAAGGGCGTTCGGACGCCGTAGCAGGACCGGATAGGCAAGGCTCCGGTTCGCGTTGGCCCTCACGACCTGTCCCACGACAAGGGCGGTGTAGGCAAGCCAGCGAGCGTGCTCGAAGTCCGGGCTGTGCTGCTCGATCAAGGCTAAGGCGGCGAATGCGCTGAAGCCGCCCGCCAGACAGATGCGGATCAGCATGTTCGTGTCCAGGAGAGGCCGGTTCCTGGGGCGCGGCGGGCGCTGCATCGCCCCCGGCTCCTCAGCCTCGCCCTCGAATGAGACCGCCGTGAGCATGTCGATGAAGACTTCGAGCCACAGGATCTGGATCGGCAGGAGGGGCTGGCTGAAGCCGGCGATCGTCGCGATGAGGATGAAGCCGAGCATCGCGACGTGGGTCGAGATCAGGAAGACGAGACCCTTCTGGACGTTGGCCACCAACCTCCGGCCCTCGCGTAGGCCGTACATCAGCGTCACGAACGAGTCGTCGCCGAGGACCAGGTCCGAGGTTTCGCGAGCGACGGCAGTGCCGCTCCCCATGGCCACGGCAACGTCGGCGTGATGCAGGGCCGGTGCGTCGTTTACGCCGTCGCCGGTGACGGCCACGGTTCGGCCCGAGCTCCGAGCCACGTCGACGATCCGCAGCTTCTGCTCAGGGATGGCCCGCGCAACGATGTTGAGCGTCGGCAACTCGGCCGCGAGACGGGCGTCGTCCCACGTCGCCAGCTCCGGGCCGGTGACGACTCGCTCGTTCGGCAGCCCCGCCTCGGCCGCGATCGCCGCGGCGGTCGTGGGGTGATCGCCGGTCACGACGAGCGGCTGGATCCCGGCCGCCACCGCCAGGCCCATCGCTTCTCGTATCCCGACTCGAATCCGATCCGCGAACGCGAGCACTCCCAGCGGCAGCCAGCCGGCGCCGTCCAGGCAACGAGCCAGTAGCAGCAGCCGCTCCCCTGCCTCGGCGCCGCTCTCCACGAGTTCGCGCCAGGCATCCCGCTCGGAGGCCGGCAGACCCTCGCACAAGGCCAGGATCGCCTCAGGCGCGCCCAGGGCCAGCTCCTCGACCGCCGGCTCCCCAGCGGGGCCCGTGGTTCTGGCGCGAGTCCGAGAGTAGGGCCGCTCGTCGCTGACCGGGTCGGCGTCGAGCAGGTCGGCCGGATCGAGCTCCAGGACGATCGATTGCTCGGACAGGAAGCTGAAGAGGGACCGGCTGAACGAGCCGGGCATGCTACCCGTAGCCACGCTCCAGGCGTCTTCCTCCGCGCGGACGGCCAGGGTTGCCAGCTCAGTTAGGCGGGCGCCATCTTCTACGACGCCCTCGGGAGTTCGAATAGCGGCCAGAGCCAGTCGGTTCTCGGTAAGCGTGCCGGTCTTGTCGGTGACGATCAGGTCGACCGAACCCAGCGTTTCCTGGGCCGAAAGCCGCCTGACCAGGACCTTCATCTTCAGCAGCCGGTAGGCACCCAGCCCCAGGATCACGGCGACCAGCGCGGGCGGCTCTTCGGGGATCGCCGCGATCGCCGCGGAGACTCCGGCCAGCACGTTCTTGCCGGCTTCGTTGCCACGCGCGAAGCCCAGACCGACGACGATGACGATCAGCCCGATCGCCACCACGAGGAGGATGCGAACCAGCCGGTCCAGCTCCCTTTGGAGCGGCGATCGGCGGCGTTCACGCTTGCCGAGGGCCGCCGAGATGCGGCCGAATTCGGTCGCAAGCCCGGTGGCGACGACCACTCCTTCGCCGCGCCCGCCCACGACGGCCGTGCCGCCGTAGGCGATCGCGTGGCAGTCGGCCAGTGCGGCGCCCTCGGGATCGGGCTCGGTAGATGCCTCTTCGGGTAGCGATTCGCCGGTCAGAACACTCCGGTCGAAGGCCATTGTCTCGGCGCGCACGAGGCGCAGGTCCGCCGGCACCACGTCTCCGGTCCGGAGCAGCACGAGATCCCCGGGCACGAGCTCCTGGGTCGGTACGTCCTCGACACGGCCGCCCCGTCTGACCCGTGCGGACGGTGCCGCCGCCTCTCTCAGGGCTTCGAGTGCCTTCTCGCCGCGATACTCGGTCACGACTCCCGCCCCGACGATCGGCGCCAGGATGATCAGGACCAGCAGGCCGTCGCGCACCTCGTTGAGGGCGATGGCCAGACAGCCCGCGACGAACAGCAGGACGACGAACGGCTCGCGGGCGCCGTCCCATATGAGCCGCCACAGCGACGCCTTTCGGACGGGTTCGAGTTCATTTGGACCGAACTCGGCGAGCCGCGCCGAGGTCTGTTCTGGTGTAAGGCCAAGGGCCGGGTCCGTCCCGAGCTGCTGGAGCACGGCGTCGGCCGGCAGCTGAGCCGCTCGACCGGACAGGTCGAAAGAAAGACCGGCGGAGCGCGAAGGCTCGCGCTGGGGGGCAGCGCGCAACGGTTCGCGCTGCGGGGCGGAGGTATTCATTGCAACTCACGAGAAATCGAGCCGGGTCCGCTGCTCGGTTGTCACGCTTGTGGGCGCCCGCCCCGACGCCGACTCTAGAATGAGGCATGAGCCAAAGTCCCGCAAACCAGCCCATCAGCATCAAGGCAGAACGAGAGCTCGGCCGGCTGACCATCGAATGGGCGGACGGCCACCGCAGCGAGTTCGATACCTTGACTCTCCGTCTTCTCTGCCCGTGTGCCTTCTGCCAGGGCGAAGCCGGGAGGCCCGGCTGGCTGGACACCAACCCAACGCTCACGCCCGAGCAGACTCAGCTGGTAACGGCCCACCTCGTAGGGCAGTATGCGATCGCCCCGACCTGGGCCGACGGGCACGACACCGGCTACTACACGTTCGAGGCACTACGCGCCTACTGTCCTTGCGCGGAATGCGCCGAGCGGCGAGCGACCGCCTCGTAGCAAATCGAAATCGCGGATAGAAACCTCACCGAAGGAGACCAGATGATCGTCGCCACAACCCCCTACCTCGCGGGCTACCGGGTTACCGAAGTAAAGGGCCAGGTCTTCGGCCTCGTCGTGAGGAGCCGCGGCTTTGCCGGCAACTTCGCCGCCGGCCTTCGATCTCTCGTAGGCGGCGAGATCCACGAGTACACCTCGCTCCTGGAGGACACCCGGCGGCAGGCCCTCGACAGGATGGTTCAGAACGCGACCCTGATGGGAGCCAATGCCGTCATCTCGATGAGATTCGACTCGTCGGAGATCGGCAATACGATGTCCGAGATCGTGGCCTACGGCACGGCCGTCGTGGTCATGCCGGATGCCAGCGTCGGCGCGCAGGTCGGCGAATAGCGCTCGCCCGGGCAAACTGAATTGGCCGGCGCCGGGGCGCAGAGTCTGCAGACGGCACCGCAACCGGAGCGTCGGAGATGCCGGACGTCTATACCTGGATAGCCTGGGCCGTCGCGGCTCTGGCCCTCGTGGCCGGCAGCCAGTTTCTCGGCGTCATCGGCTTGCTGGGGGTGCTCCTGCTGACGCTGCTCGGACTCACGACGCTGGGCTTTGTCTCAGCCCGGCGGGCTCGGCAGGCAGATGGGCGCCGCGATCCTCGCTTCGAGCCGACGGACGAAGTCTTCCGCGACCCGGGCCGCGAGGGGGTGGTGCGGGTCCACGTCGACCCGAAGACGGGCGAGCGCAGGTACTGGAGGGTCAAATGATGCCCGGCGCGCCTGGGACCGATTGAGAGGCCGCGATGCTGCACGACTCCATACGAATGCTGGCCTTCGCCTTCGGGGTGCTCCTGTGCCCGGGCCCGAGGCCGCGTCGGGCCTGCTGCCGATCCTGCTCGGTGCCGGCGCCATCGTCCTCGCTATCCTCCAGCGGAACAGGTATCGCTCCGAAGTCGCGGAGAAGGCGCGCCTGAGCCCGGGACCCGGCGGCGGCGAGAACGGTTGGCTGGAGCCTCGGTTCCAGCCGACCGGCGAACTCTTCAGCGACGCGGAGAGCGGCCACGTCATGCGGGTTTGGGTCGATCGAACCACCGGCCAGCGACGCTATCGAGCCGAGGGCGACTACCCGTATCGATAGGCGAAACCGGGGTGAAGGCGCGCGGCTCCGGGCGGCTTGCTCTTGCGATATATCGCAAGAAAGGGAGAATGGGCCGATACATTCCGCGGCTCGCGGCTAACGCACGAGGTTTACGGGGACTGACGTGACGGCTATCGATCGGAGCAGCACCCCGAGGCCGATCCTGACCGGGTTCGAGGCGGGCCCGGATTTTCCATATATCAACCGCGAATTGAGTTCGCTTGAATTCCAACGACGCGTGCTCTACGAGGCGTCGGACGCCCGCAACCCGCTCCTCGAACGCGTCAAGTTCCTGGCCATTTTCGCCAGCAACATGGACGAGTTCTTCCAGATCCGAGTCGCGGGCCTCATGGAGCAGGCACGGGCCCGGGCCGTGCCCAATTCGCCGGGCGAGCGTTCGGCCGCCGAACAGCTGACCGACATCAGACAGCGCTTCCGCGAGTTGTTGAGCGAGCAGCGCCGAATCTTCGACGGAGTCCGCGAGGACCTGCGAGCCGCCGGCATCTCTATCGTCCACTACGCCGACGTCCCGGAGCACCATGCCGAACTGCGGCAACGCTTCATCAACGACATGTACCCGGTGCTGACGCCGCTCGCCGTCGATCCCGGCCACCCGTTCCCGTACATCAGCACGCTCAGCCTCTCGATAGCGATCCGGATGGAGAACCCGGACGGCGGGCCCGATCGCTTCGCCCGGGTCAAGGTGCCGCCGATACTGCCGCGCTTCGTCCAGGTCGACACGAGCAGCTTCGTGCTACTCGAGCAGGTCATCGCCGCCAACCTGGACCTGCTCTTCTCGGGCATGACGATCCTCGAAACGCACCTCTTCCGCGTCACGCGAAACGCCGACCTTGAGATCGAGGAAGACGAGGCCGACGACCTGCTGCTGGCTATCCAGGAAGAGCTGCGACGCCGGCGCTTCGGCGAGGCTGTCCGGCTCGAGGTGGACGAGGCCATGCCCCCCGCGATGCGCCAGGTGCTCGAGCGGGGCGTGGGAGTGAGCCCCGACGACGGTTACGAGATCGGCGGCATGCTCGACCATACCAGCCTGTGGGAGATCGCCCGCCTGGACCGGCCCGACCTCAAGCTGCCGCCGTATACGCCGGTATTGCCGCCGCGGCTGCTGCCCCCCGACGAGGACGAGCCGGCCGACCTCTTCGCCGCGATCCGCGCCGGCGACCTGCTGGTGCACCATCCCTACGAGAGTTTCGCCGCCTCGACCCAGCAGTTCATCGCCCAGGCCGCGGCCGATCCCGAGGTCCTCTCGATCAAGATGACCTTGTACCGCACCAGCGGCGACTCGCCGATCGTGCGTGACCTGATCGCGGCCGCCGAACGGGGCAAGCAGGTCGTGGTGCTGGTCGAGATCAAGGCCCGCTTCGACGAAGAGGCGAACATCGGCTGGGCCCGCAAGCTCGAGCAGGCCGGCGCGCACGTCGTCTACGGCCTCGTGGGGCTAAAGACGCACTCGAAGACGTCGCTCATCGTCCGGCGAGAGGGTTCCAACCTGCGCCGCTACGTTCACATCGGCACCGGGAACTACAACGCCGCGACCGCGCGGCTTTACACGGACTTCGGCCTGCTCTCCTGCCGCCCGGAGCTGGGAGCCGACGTCAGCGACCTCTTCAACGTGCTGACCGGGCTGTCGCGCCAGCAGGATTTCCGGCGGCTCATCGTCGCGCCGATGAATCTGCGCAACTGGGTCCTGGACATGATCCGGCGCGAAACCGACCACGCCCGAGCCGGGCGGCCCGCCAGGATCATCCTGAAGCTCAACTCACTTGTGGATCCGGCATGCGTCGCGGCCCTGTACGACGCTTCACAGGCCGGCGTGCGCACCGACCTGATCATCCGCGGCATCTGCTCCCTATGGCCGGGCCTCGACGGGACGAGCGAGGGCATCCGGGTGCGCTCGATCGTCGGGCAATACCTCGAGCATTCCCGCGTCTTCCACTTCGCCAACGACGACCGTCCGGAGTGGTACATCGGCTCCGCGGACCTGATGGAGCGCAACCTGGACCGGCGGGTCGAGGCCGTGGTTCCGGTGGAGGATCTCGAGGCTCAGGATCGGATCAAGCGCGTCCTGGAGGTCATGCTCGCCGACGATCGGCGATCCTGGCAGCTCTGCGCCGACGGCGCGTATCGCCGGACGGAAGAGCTGAACGGGGCGGCGGGCACGCTGGACACGTTCGAGGCGCTCCAGACGATCGCGCTGGAGTCCGCGACGAAAGCGGTTGCCCCGCGGCGACCTCACGCCGGGACAGGCTCCCTCGATCCCCGGGCATAACGGCGACCGGGCGGCCGGCCGGGGGCCGCGAGTTCGGACATAGCTGCGCAGGCTGGAAGGCGGGTCGGCGATGGCATCGGGCCGCAAGATCGAAGTCGAGCTCAAATACGAAGTTCTGGCCGTGGGGTCCGCGGACCGGTACCTCGTCGCGCCGGAGATCGGCCCGTTCAAGCCGGCAGGCCAGGTCAGTTCGGTTCAGCTCGAGGACCGCTACATCGATTCCCGCGATTGGGCGCTCGCTCGCGCCGGCCTCGCGGCGCGACTCCGCCGCACTTCACACGGCACCCAGATCTGCCTCAAGACGCATACGCCGGCCGGCGGCCGCCTGCACAGGCGGGAGGAGCTCGAGGGACCGGCGAATGCCGCCCATCCGCCGACGGCCTGGCCCGCTTCCCAGGCCCGCTCCGTCATCCTCGAACTGTGCGGCGACGAGCCGCTGATCGAGCTGCTGACGCTCCGCCAGCTGCGCCGCGTGCGCCGCTTCGAGGCCGCCAACACCCGAGTCGAGTTGAGCGTCGACGAAGTCGCCGTTGAGAGTCACGAACGCGAGCTCGACCATTTCGAGGAGCTGGAGATCGAGCTGAAGCGTGGCTCCGAGGAGCCACTCGAAGCGCTCGCCGACGTGCTGGACCGGGAAGGCGGCCTGCAACGTGTCTCCCGCTCGAAGCTGGATCGGGCTGTGAATGCCGTCCGGTCGGCACTCGCGGTTCTGCCACAGGAGGCACGAGTCCGCTGGGAATCCGCTCCCTCGGACCTGCTCGGCCCGGGCACCGCCGCGTTGACGGCCGGTTCGGGAGGCTCGGTGCTTGTGCGAGTCGACGCGGCACCTGGCGACCAGGGCAGGCAACCATCGCCCGAACCAGCGGAACAGGCGGCACCCACGGGACCCACCGCGCCCGCGGAAGCAGCCGGGCACCCGGGAACTGAGCCGGCAGCTGTCCCTGTCGCGGCCGCGCCCGCCAAATCGGGCGGTCCGAGAGCCCTCGGCGTCCAGGCGGACGACCCCATGCCGGACGCCGCGTGCAAAATCCTGAGGTTCAATTTCGACCGGCTGCTGAAATGGGAAGCAGCCGTGCGAAGCGACTCGGACATCGAAGCGTTGCACGACATGCGCGTCGCAACGCGCCGGATGCGGGCCGCCTGGCGCGTCTTCGACGACTCCTTCCGGGCGAGCCGAACCAGGAAGATCCGGCGGAGGCTCGAGAAGGTGGCGGACCGGCTCGGCGCGGTGCGCGACCTGGACGTTCTGATAGATGGGCTCGAGACGTACCGCTTGGGCCTGGACGCCGACGTGAAGCCGGGGCTCGACCCGCTCTTGTCTTCATGGCGGCGGGAGCGGAAGTCGGCTCGAACTCGGCTGCTCGACGAACTCGACTCGCCCGGCTACGCCAGCTTCGCACAGGACATGGAAGAGTTCCTGAGCGGCGGCGCCGCTGCGGCCTCGGTCGTGGCCACGCCATCGCAGCCGCACCGCGTGAAGGATTGCGCGCCTTCGCTGCTCTGGGCGGCCTACGAGGCGGTGCGCGCATACGAGCTCGTCCTCCCCTGGGCTTCAGTGGAGACTGTGCACGACCTCCGGATCGCCTCGAAGTGGTTGCGCTACGGGCTCGAGTTCTTCGGCGAGACACTCGGCCCGGACGGACCGCGCCTGCTCCAGCGAGTCGTGGCGCTGCAGGACCACCTGGGTTGCCTCCACGACGCAGACGTTGCCGCCAAACTCGCCCGCGACATCCTGGTGGCCCGCGCCGGCGAGCTCACCGGGCCCGAAGCTGAAGCCATCGGAGCGTACATGCACGCCAACGAGCGAGAGCTCGCCAGGCGGCGCCGCACGCTGGGCCCGATCTGGCGGGCCGTCAACGGAGCCACGTTCCGAAGAGCGCTCGGCAGAGCCACGGCTGCGCTGTGAGCGGCCGTCGCGAGGTCCAGCTCCACCTCTTGCGGCATGCCCATGCCGGCGACCCGATGAAGTGGAACGGCCCCGACGACGCCCGCCCGCTGTCCGAGAAGGGGCGCCTTCAGGCCGAGCGGCTCGGCCTCCTGCTCGCCGACGCGTCGTTCGAGCCGGACGCGATCGCAGCTTCCCCCAAACTCCGGGCGCTCGACACGGCTCGGCTCGTGGCGACTCCACTCGGCATGCCGGTTCGCGTCGTGGATGCGCTGGCCGGTCCACTGGACGTCGAAACTCTGGAGGCGTTGCTCGACTCCCTCGGAAACCCAAGCCGGCCCGTGCTCGTGGGCCACGACCCGGACTTCAGCGAACTCGCGGCTGCGTTGGTGGGCGTGGCAGAGCTGCCGATGAGAAAGGGCGCCCTCGTCCGGATCGACCTGACACGTCCGCTCGAACCCGGTGCGGGTACTCTCCGGTGGCTGCTCCCGCCGGAGTTGCTCGCAACGCGCGACTGACCCGCCCGGTTGGCTCCTTCGGGTAGGTCGTACGGTCTCACTGGGTAGGTCTCCGGGTTGTGCCCCCGATGGTGCGAAGCTATCCTCCCCGTCGGGCGGAGAGCCCGATCCAAGAGCCGGCACGTCCTGACCAACAGCCACCCAGCCAAAGGGGCCGCAATGGCAAAGAAAGACCGACGATTGTCGCGCCGATCGGGCCACGCGCCCGAGACGGTCGTGGCGGCCAAGCAGGGGACTGCAGCGGCTGCGAGCGCCAAGAAGATGATGGCCGGACGGAAGGGTCTCCGCCGGCGGCTCCGCAAGCTGGAGGGTCAGCTTGCCGATGCGGCCCGACAGGAACGCAAGAGGCTGCGCCGTCTGGAGCGCGCGCTCTGGCGCAGGCAGCGCATTGAAGCCGCCATCGACGAGATCCGGACCGCGACGGCCCTGCTTCAGAATGCCGCGTCCGACGCCGCCGAGAAGCCCGCAAACACTGAAGTCCCAGCCGCCAAGCCGGCGGTCGCCAAGCCGGCGGCAAAGCCGGTCGCGAAGACCGCAGCCAAGCCCGCGGTCGCAAAGCCAGCAGCCAAGCCCGCGGTCGCGAAGCCAGCGCCCGCGAAGACAGTCGCGGCGAAGCCAGTGGCAAAGCCCGCCGCAGCCAGGCCGGCGGCGGCCAAGCGCGCGGCCGCCAGGCCCCCGGCGACCAAGCCCGCGCCACAGACGGCGCCACAGGTCTCAGCCGCGGCGGCAGCTACCGTTCAGGCCGAGACCCCTGTCCTGGCCGCCAAGCGCCCGACAGCAGTGAAGCGTGCACCCGCCAGGCGCGTGGCTCGGCCCCGCAGCAACGGGGCCGGCGGAAGCCCTCGTCCTGCCGTCAAGACAGAACGGCCGGCCACTCCTCCGACGCAGGGCTAGATCGCCACCGCTGCCCCGCAACGCCGACGCCCATCGAAGCCGCGGCCCAAAAGGTCGCGGCTTCGATGCAGTCTCGGCCAGACGTTAACGCGCAGTTTCAAGGTTGATGAAGTGACGACTCCAGGCTTGGTCTCATCCGCCGCTCGGATTCGCTCCAGCCAGGGCGCCCGGCGGGTAAGGAGACCGATCGACGATGCCCGCAGTCGCACTGGAGCCAGTGGCTCCGCCCGCGCTGGACGAACGGGTCGCTCTCGTCCGGGCCCAGCTCGAGCCGATCAGAAGTCGGCTCGCCCTTCTCGATTCCTACAGGCGGGAATGTCTCTGCAGGCTCGCCACGACCGAGTTCGGATCGGGTTCCGCCGCCGAGGTACTCGAGCTCGCCTACGCCGTGCGCTGGCTGGAGCTCGCTTCCGACGCGGCCGGTGAGCAGTCGGGTGAGTACCCGCCGACGGAGGCGGCGGATGACTAACACTGCTCACGGAGCGCCGCTGCAGTCCGCGCCGGACTATTACGCCCGAGGTCTTGCTCTGTGGCCCCGTCTGGAGTCCCCGAGACCCGCTCGTGTCCGACGCGACCCGCGCCGTGTCGCCAGCCTCGTGTCACGACGAACGAACCTCTCCTATAAGGCGATCCTTGCCCTCTTGGGCGCGCCCGACGACCCGGCGGAGACGCCGGATCTCGGCCACTGAGCGGAGCGACGAAGGTATGCTTCCAGTCTCGGAGCCTCACCGTTCGGGGTCCTCGGTGTATGCAGTCCTCCCGGACAGGCAGCTCCTCGAGGCCGATCAGAGGTCGCGCGTGCACGACAGCGATCGATTCGTCGCCCACGGTCACCGGAACGTCTTTGCGCGTGAGCTGCAACAGGTACGCACCGACGTGGTCCGCATGGGCGAGCTGGTGGCGACGGCGATCGACGGGGCCGTCGACGCGTTCTCCCGCCAGGATCTGCAGGCCGCCGCGAGGGTCGTGGCCGACGACGGCAAGATCGACCGCGCCCAGGCCGAGCTGTCCTCTCTCATCGCGACCACGATCGCCACACAGTCCCCGGTGGCCGGAGATCTGCGGTTCCTGGTCTCCCTGTCCCATGTGACGTATGAGCTCGAGCGCATCGGCGACCACGCGGCCGGCGTCGCCCGCCAGGTCGCCAGACTCTCCGGCAGTCGGGTCAACCTTGGGTTGGCGAGCGGGACCGCGCTGGACCGGATGGGCGAACTGGCCAGCGAGATCCTCCACGGCGTGCTTCTCGCCCTCGTCGATCTGGACCCAGACGCCGCGCGCAGGGTCGCCGCCAAAGACGACGAGATCGACCGGCTCTACCACGCCTACTTCGATCGCACTTTGAGCCGTATGCGAGCCGAACCCGCCTGGGTCGAAGCCGGCGCTCACCTGCTGTTCGCCGCGAAGGACTTCGAGCGAATCGGCGATCGGGTCACGAACATCGCCGAAGAAGTAGTGTTCCTCTCGACGGGCGTGGTCGAGGACCTCAACCCATAGGCGCGTGCATCCGGCGCGACCATCGGTCGCGGAAAGGCTGAAATGGCTAAAGGCAAATCGAAGAAGTCTGCCAAGTCAGACGACGCAGAAGCGACCACTTCCAGCGGGACTGCCAAGAAGGCGTCCGTTCCCCGAGGCGTGCGAAAGCACCTGCGGGAGCTGGAAAGTCAGCTCACCGATGCGGCCCGCAAAGAGCAGAAGCGCGTACAGAAGCTGGAGCGGGCGGCTCAGCGGCGCGAATCCATCGGTTCGGCGCTCGAGAAGTTGCGCAGCCAGACCTCAGGCCCGGCATCGCCTGCGAGTCCGACTCAAAAGGCGGCTCCTGTCACCGCCCCGAAACCTCCGGCCTCCAAGACGGGTACGGCGCGCCCGCCCGCCGCGCGCTCGGCTGCACGGACCGCCCGAAAAGCAGCGCCCCCTGCCGCGCCGGCGGGTTCGGACAAGTCGAGCGACTGAGGCTAGATGTCCGGCGTCGGCCCTGCCGGCTCGACCGCAACCGAGCCGGCGCCGTTCGCCGAATTCGATATCACCTTTCCGGATGCCGACGGCCCGGGGGCGAGCGGCACCGTGAAGGAGAAGGTCGATCCCTCGCCTTCCACGGACTCGACCCAGATACGACCGCCATGGGATACCACGACGTGCCGGGCGATCGAGAGCCCTAGACCCGTGCCGCCCCGCCCGCGCTCTCGCGCCCGATCGACCTTGTAGAACCTTTCGAAGATCCTGGTTCGATCCGCGGCCGGCACGCCGATGCCAGGGTCGCGGACCCAGGTGACGACTTCGCCGGCTCCTTCACGTACGCCGACGACGATCTCACCGCCATTGGGACTGAACTTGACCGCATTGTGCAGGAGGTTGATCAGGACCTGGCCGAGGCGATCCTCGTCGCCGCGAACCCGCAGCACCTGATCGGGCACTTCGAGCCGGAGCCGCAGTCCCTGCCTCTCGGCGAACAGCCGCAGCCGTTCGGAAGTCGTCTGTGCCAGGCGGACCATGTCTACGTCGTCGAGGAGCAGCTGAACCGTGCCGCTCTCGATGCGCGAGAGGTCCAGCAGCTCGTTGACCATCTGGGTCAGATGGCCCGTCTCGATCTCGATCTTGGAGATCTTGTCGCGCAGACGGGCAGGGGCAGCCTCTGCGTCGCGCGCCGCGGTTTCAGCCAGCAGGCTGATCGTCGTGATCGGCGTGCGCAACTCGTGAGACAGGTTGTCGATGAACTCGGCCCTGATGCGCTGCAGTCGACGCAGCTCGGAGACGTCCTCCATGACCAGCCACACGCCGCTGACGGGAGAGCGGCGGGCTCGGACCGTGAGCGTCGCACCGGCCGCCGAACGGACCGTGATCTCGCCGTTGGCCGAGCCGAATTCCATCGCCGCCCGGGCGATGCCTTCGACTCGCGTGTCGACGAACGCCTCCAGCGCGGACCTGCCGACCATCGTCCCGGGCCGGCGTTCGAGGATCGCGTGGGCGGCCTCGTTGGCGAACTCGACGACGAGGTCGTCCCGAAGCCGCACGATTCCCGCGGTGAGCAG
>Ga0209014_10001674_pt1 | contig 13066 bp, 9 predicted proteins | sample BarGraNGADG00212_FD_184491 | JGI IMG/M metagenome (GOLD analysis project Ga0209014, IMG submission 184491) | Arctic peat soil microbial communities from Barrow, Alaska - Barrow Graham LP Ref core NGADG0002-212 (SPAdes) (version 2) | ecosystem: Environmental > Terrestrial > Soil > Wetlands > Peat...
GTCATCCCGAGCTGCGTCTCCGTGGCGAGCGAAAGGCAATAACGGGCGTCCTCTTTGGCCCAGCCTTCGAGGAGCGAGCGGTTTGCCGGGTCGGCGGCAAGTTCGGGGTTCCTGTCCAAGACATACGGGAGTAGTTTTTCATAGAGCTTGTGGTAGAAGCCGTTTTGCAGACGGATCGTCACGGAGAAGTCCTCCTCCAGGCCGGCCTCCCGGACCTCCTGTGGAATGACGAAATCATCTGCCAACAAGACGTAGCGCTGGGATTTTTCAGTGTAGGAGGCGAGGCGGAACCTTTCGATCTCCTCAACGAGGAGGCGGGAGACCCCGAGGAGGTCGAGGTTGAAGACGGCATGCTCGGCGATAGAGCTGTGGCCCATCTCGAAGACGATGCTCCGGTTGGAGACGCGGGCCTTTTCCACCTCGCCGCGGGCAATGGCCCGAAGCTCATTCACCGGCCTTGGGTTCCTGCTGATCCGGGCATAGGCGGCGGCGATGGTCTCCGGCGTTAGGTCCCGCCGCTCCGGCTGCAAGCGCTGAAATTCCATGATGATCTCATGATCGATGTTGTGGCCTGCGAGAATGACGTTCATCGCTATCCGTCCTTGGTCGTTTGATTGGAGGAGCCGTCACGATACCATCGCCCGTCGCCGGTGGCAAGAAAATCTTGTCCGCCGTCCGCACCGGTTCATGGCGCCGGGGGCGCGGCATCTCTTTTCATCTGGCGCATCCACGCTATTTTGTGGTAGCGTAAAATCGTTTTCAATAATCTCTCCAAGAGGGGGAAAATGGGACTGTTCAATCTTCTGATCCAGGATCCGCTAACGTTTCTTCTGCTGGCGATCCCGCTTCTGTACTCCATCATCATCCATGAGCTGGCCCACGGCTGGGTCGCTTCCCTGATGGGGGATCCCACGGCCAGAAACATGGGCCGGCTGACGCTCAATCCACTCAAGCATCTCGATCCCATCGGCACGGCGATGCTGTTCATCTTCGGTTTCGGCTGGGCCAAACCCGTTCCGGTCAATCTGAACCTGATTCGGAACAAACGCATGGGGCTCATCTGGGTCTCTTCCGCGGGAATCATCGCAAACCTGCTGTTCGCCTTTGTGGCCGTCCTGCTGCTCCGCCTGCTCTCTCCGTCGTCTTCGGAATCGGTCGGGCGGCTGCTCTATTTTCTTGCGCAGATTAACATCATGCTCGCCTCGTTCAACCTCATCCCTATTCCGCCGCTCGACGGATCGAAGATCCTCATGGGATTCCTTCCGGGGCGCGCCGGATACCTCCTGGCCCGACTGGAACCCTACGGTTTCTTCGTCATCATCGGGCTGTTGTATCTGGGGGCCCTCGACCCGGTCATCCATTTCTTCCGCTGGGTTATCACGAGCCTGATCGGCCTTCTACTCTTCTGATCCCCGACCCGCGGAGAAAACGGATCGATTTGAACGGATGGAAACCGAACGGTTCGGGGAATCCCCGCTTTCTCACGCGATTTTGGTTTGTCTTTTTCCCGCATCGCATGGTATGAGAGCGTCATGCCTGCACCCGGTGCATGACCTTATGAAACCGTATTGGAGGAATGGAAGATGCCCCACATCATTGTCAAGCTTCATCCCGGAAGATCGGAGGAACAGAAGCAGCAGTTGACCGAAGAGATCGTCAAGGACGTGATGGCGATCGCCAAGTGCCCGGAGACCACCGTTTCGGTGGCTTTCGAGGAAGTTTCTTCGGCGGAGTGGCCGGAGAAGGTCTACAGGCCGGATATCCTGGAGAAGCAGCAGACCCTCTACCGGAAACCGGGCTACAAGAACCCCTTCGAATAGAAGGATGTTGATCTGCTTGAGAGACGATCGAGTCCCCTCAGGCAGGAACTCTTCAGCAGGGAAAAGGGGCGCAGTGATCAGCGGTTTCTGCCGCCGTACGTCCCGCATTGGAAAAAAGAATAGGGGAAGGGGGGATCATCCCCCTCCTCCAGTTTTTAAAGATGCCCCGCCCTGTGGGCGGGGTAATTCACTGAAGCCGCCTACGAACAAATGATTTTTAGAAGCCTGGATGTTATGGATTATACAAAGAAAGGGTGAATATGAATAGTTTCAAAATTCACCCTTTCTCAATAAGTTATCGCTTATTTACATCCCTCAAAATGCCTGGCCCCAGAAATACTGCCATCTGATTTCCGATCACCATAAAGAGCATTTTGGTGGATCAATTGGCGCCGGCAAGCCCGGGCAGCCCGTCGAGCATCGTGCCGTCTAAGCTACCATTGAGCTGAAAACTCACAATATTCCTGTCCGATGAGTAGGAAATGTAGGTGGCGGTCCCGATATCCTGCGAGAAGATATCCTTCGGGAGATTGACCACTTTGGCATGGGCGCCGACAGGGAGCACTTGGGTGGCTACCGCACTTCCATTGTCGTTATAAGCGGTCAAGGTAACGGACGCCGCGACGGCTTCCGTGTTGACAAGGGCAATGTCAGTCCGGCCGTTCTTCTCGATCTTGGCAAAGACGCCCGCCTTCGCGCCGGTCCCGCTCTTCCCAGCATAGGCCGCAAGCTGATTGCCGTCGGCGGTGCCGAAAAGCTCAAAGCCGGTGATGGGGCTCGTGGAGTCTATCTTGAACCACGCCGTCTGAGCGGGAAGGCCGAGGTCCGTAACTGTGCCAATATATTTCCCCTTCCCCGCTATGGAACGGATTAAGGGGGAAAGAGGGGTCCCCGTGGCACTGTAGGGCGTGATGGTTATCGTACAAGATGAAGCCGAGGGGTTATAGGCCACAATGCCGGTCCACAAGCCATCACCGGCCACGTGGGGGTAGTATAAGGTCGAGGCGGTTTTGTCCGTAAGGAGAATGCCGTCCATCTGGTTGCTGCCGCCAACGTTACTGCCAAACAGTTCCAATCCAATGATGCCACTTGCATTGGTGATCACCGCCGATTGAATGTCCGGCTGGAGGCGTTGATTTAACAGGTCCTCAATCGTGAATACCTTGTGTTCGTTGGCATTGAGTGTGTAGGGCACGCTCTGTCCATTGTTAAAGGTAATGGTCAGTTCTTTCGTTGCCGAGGTTGTGTTCAGCAGGCTTACCCCGGTCCACCATTGAGCGTTTGAGGCGATGTGTGAGATATAGATGTCCGAGCTGTTGACCTCTTTTACCGCAGGGATTGCCGCCCTATAGTACCCGTCTATGTAAAGCTTCGTGTAGCCCTGGACCGCAGCAGCAGAGGCTGTGTCAAAGATGATGTATCCGATGTCTGCGGGGTTTGTAAACTCGGTTGCAATAGTGATCTGTCTCCGGCCGCGGGCGGAAAGTGTGACAGCCTTGGTCTCTATAAGCTGACCTTCATTGCTTAAACCCCTCAGGGCGCCGGTGACTGTTTGATCGCTTGTATTGATGATGGCTATCTCCGTTTGCCAGGGAAAATTTGTGTTTACGTCGGGGAAGTAGAGAGCCGCATTGGTGACCGGGGGGGTGGCACCATTCTGTGTAACGGTGAATGTTTGTCCACCAATGGTCATGTTTCCTGTCCTGTTACTTTCCGTTATATTGGCGGATATGGAATAGGAAACCGTTCCATTCCCGGTCCCCGCACTACCCGCTGTAATCGTTATCCACGAAGCATTGCTCGCGGCACTCCAGGAACAGATGCTTGCTGAGGCTGTGACTGCCACCGTGCCCGTATTGCCTAAAGAGCTGAGGATAGCACTACTGGTTGGGGAGATGGTGTAAGCGCATGTTGTGGCGCCATTCTGTGTAACGGTGAAGGTCTGTCCTCCAATGGTCATGGTTCCTTTTCTGGTGCTTCCCGTATTTTCTGATACGGAATAGGAAACCGTTCCATCCCCGGTACCTCCTTCACTTTCCGGTGTAATCGTTATCCACGAAGCATTGCTCGTGGCACTCCAGGAACAGCTGCTTACTGAGGTTGTGACTGCCACCATGCCTGTACTGCCCACATCACCGAAGGGAGTAGGGTGCGGCGAAGAGCTGAAAAGAGAACTGGTTGGGGAGATGGTGTCGGCGCATGTTGTGGAGCCATTCTGTGTAACGGTGAAGGTCTTCCCTCCAATGGTCATGGTTCCTGTCCTGGTGCTTCCCGTTTTATTGGCGGATACGGAATAGGAAACCGTTCCATTCCCGGTCCCTGGACTCCCCGCTGTAATCGTTATCCACGACGGAGCATTGCTTAAAGCTGTCCAAGAACAGTCACTTGAAGAAGGAGTCACATTTATTGTGTCAGCGTTACTGGAAGCATTAAATGCATGAACGGAAGGGGAAATGTTGTAAGTACATGTAGCAGGTGTTTCTGTTGTATACTGCAACAGCCGATCATAAAATTTCTGTGCGTCAAATTTGCTAGAATCTCCCTCTACTCGTGGCGTTATACCGTAAGAATCGTACAGACGCTTATCGGTGTTTGGATCAATCACGGCAACCAGGGGCATAGTAAACCGCAGTGGAGCATAATCATACCAGTCCGAATTGTGGTCCTCAACACAGCCTTTAACGTGGTATTCCGCCACCCCATACCACGGAATATAATGTTGTTTAATCAAGCCTTTAATATCAGCAGGAGAGGTCAATTCACAGGCTGTATATCTCATAAATTCAGTAAGGTCGCAGCACTTATTTCCGACAAGGAGCAATACCTTTTTCCCTTGAGATTTTGCCAGATCAAAAGCGTTGGTTTTTGAAGTTTGCCATACCAAATCACCAGCAAAGGCACTGCTGCATCCGACCCATAAGCATGCCGCTACCACAAGGGCTGCAATTACATTACGATGTTTCATCTTCCCCCCTTAATTTCCAAATTGGATCTTGTTTAAGAAGATACAGTTTCAATGCACCTTCTATGTTTCGTGTTTGCGTTACTTTTTTTCGCATCTCTGTCAATCAAGAGATGCGAAAGATATGCAAAATCCATACCTACCTTAGTGTCGAGTTGATTCACTAACTCAAGGGTGATTCCTTTTGCCACTCCCAAAAAGCAGGGGTTTCCGGGTGATGGACTGGAAGCCCCTGCTTTCGTTTCTCGTCATTTTTGGCCCTTTATGCAGGAAAAGAGCAGGCATGGCATTGCACTCAAAGTCAATAAACGCAAATAGGCGATTCTCCATCAAAATTAATTGCTTATATATCAAATGGTTAAAAAGGACATATTGGATTACGTTGGGTTATCTTCGGGTAGCACGGTTACATTTTAGTCACATTCGGGATTACCCTTTCATATATCAATATGCACAACCTTATCAACTGGTTCAGATGCCAGGTGTCCGGTCAAAAGGGGGCTACTCCACTATGAGGCGATGAGGCGCTATAGGCGGACGAGATGAAGGGAGCAGATAAACGGATTCGGGCGATGATGAGATAGATTGTTCAATGCGGGTCCCTTTATCCAGCACTTCCCTATAGGCAATCTCGTTCAATTCGCTGTTTCTGGCAAACTCAAGAAGGAGGCGGATCGTTCTGTCTGTTAGAATGTAGATCCCGAATGCTTTCATTGTCTGGGCGGATATAGCCTATTTAGGTTAAATTTAACCAACCCTCTTTTGCCGTTTTGTTACCCGTTCTACACCAGTTTGCTGATACGAGTCGTTTTCGACTGGTTTACACCTATCAGCCATTCCGATTCCGCATTATCTCACCAACAGCGCCAAATTTGTTCCTGATCTCTTGCTATCCCATTTTATGAGTCCTCTTGCGTATCACAGAGCAAATGCTTTCTATATTACTATCGGCGCCATAATTATCGTAAAACTCCGATGCCAATTCTTCAGCTTTCGGTACAATAATCTGAATCATATCGGACAGTATTCTTAAGACAAGATTCTGTTTTATCAAAATAGAGTCCGCAAACTTCTTCCAATGCTTGGTTTGGAGCCAGTCTGGTCGGTTCTCGCCGCCTATCTTCATTGCCATCTTGTCTGTAAGACTCCCATAAATCTTCGTGCAAAGAAGGTCGTAAAATGGGGCGAGACGGGGGCCGGGATTGGTCAATAGGATAGTAAGGTTCTTCGCGTGGGCATCTGCATTGCCGGTCAACACATTAAATATGACCCATTGCAAGAGTGCCATCCTATCTGCTGCAGGGCGTATGCTTGACCTATTTATCAGATCGAAACATTGGTTCAACGCAGGTCCACCCTCGCCTTCATATTTCTGTTCCGGAAGAACTCCGAGCGCCTGGCAAAAATCCTCTTGATGAATACGGATCACCTTGCCGTCTGGTGTCATTTCCCTGTCAAAGCGTTTCACGATGAATAATGTATCGAGGCCTCTCCGGATTGTTACTTCAGGCGCCTGGAGACCAATCTTTCCAGCGAGAATCATACAGTAGGCCTCATTCATCACAGTCCCTTCAAGCCCTTGAATGGGGGGCTTCAGAATGTGCGTGCTCGTAAAGTTACCGGTGGCAAGAAATATCCTGTCGTTTTTCATGTATATGGGTAGCTTGTTCTGCGCTCCCGCCAGGGACAGGCGAATCCCCCTCTCACCCGCCATCAATGGCTTCCTCGGAAGCTCAGCTACGATTTTGTGAAGTTCGCTTTCATCAAGTTCACGATATCCCTGCTTATCTTGAGGAAAATTTCCTTCGGGTAAGACCGAAACAGCACCGGCACACTCGCCACCTATCCTCTTTAAAAGAATGAAATCATTCTTCTCAGAAATTCCCAGGCGCTGCGAGATAACCCTCCGAACCTCTGCTTCCGGGAGAAGATTAGCAAAAAAGGGACGGGCCAAATCATCCGCGTAAGGCTCCTTCTGAAGGGGAAGAGCCAAAGACAGTGCAATACTTCCAGGTCGATCTATCCATGCCAAATTATATTGAAATATGAATCTTTGCCGTTCGTCAAGCCACAGGTAACCTACGAGTCTTTCGTGTAAATAGACCTCAAGCCTATTCGCCACTACAGCATTACTCATTTTTCCAACCTCTCAGCATAATAGTGACCTCCAGTCCAAGGCAAGACAAGACTTGAAGGATCTTACCAATATGAGCGGTCGGTTTTCCATTCTCCATATTTGATAAAAACCTGTAACCCACGTTACACATTGCAGCGGCATCAGCAAGTGTCAGTCCATCTGCTTTTCTTTTTCTCCTCACGATTATGCCTATATCGGCAGGTGCGTTTACTTTCCCTTCCAAGATTACCCCCTTCTATATATGATATTATTACCGTACGGGAATGCTAAGCGTCTTTTATGAGTTTGTCAAGCATAATGTACCCGTACGGGAATAATCATCACCTGGGCAACCGTAAACGGCAATATTATTACCGATCGGGAACATTATTAGCGGTCATCCGGCCGAAGTTCGCTTGTGTTCAACTCTTTTTTAAACCAAAGAGCCATGGCCTGTTTGTCCATCGTTGTTCCGGGGCTTCTTTAAAGTCGATGACAGGAAAGCCGCAGTTGGGGGCGTTTATCTCCTCACCCGCCGTGTTTCAGGAGGTACTTGTTGGATATGGCCTTGAACGATATCTTGCCCTGATTGGACGGCGTCTCGACTACAGAGCGGAAGACTACCCCCTCACGTTCCTCCTGCGGATTAAGGAGCGATTTACCCTCGGCATAGGCGAGGAGTTGTGCATGATCGAAGCCGTCTATGGAAAAGCGCTCCGCTACGACGGGCACACCTTTGAGGTCGAACTCATCGAGCAGTGCGCGATAGGCCGTGGCCGAAAGATAGCGTTGCCGCCGCTTCCCGCACCGTGAAGGTTTGCGGAACCCGGCTCAGATGACCTGGCTGATATGCATCGCCTTGAATTTGCCGCCGGAGGCCTTCGCCGCCTTCGCAAGCTGAATCAGGCAGCCGGGGCAGCCGGTCACGACAACGGCCGCTCCCGTCTTTTCTATGTTGCGGCGCTTCTTCTCCAGAATCTGCGCCGCCGCATCGGGATAATCGATGTGGAAGGAGCCGGCGCCGCCGCAGCAGGTGTCGGACTCCTTCATCTCGACGAAGCTGCCCGCCGCCTTCAGGAGTTCCCGCGGCGGCTGCGTGATCCCCTGACCCCGCACGAGATGGCAGGGATCATGGTAGGTGAAGACGACGTCCGACCTCTGCCGCGGCAAGTAGCCGACCTTGGCGAGATATTCCGTCAAATCCATTACCTTGCCGCTGAAGGCGGCCGCGCGGTCCCGCCACGCCGGATCGTTCGCAAAAAAGGAGCTCAGATGCTTGAGCGTGGCGCCGCAGCTCGCGCAGTCGCTGACGACGACATCGGCCTCCTCGAAAAGCCGGATGTTCTTCCGGGCCAAGGAAAGGAACTCGTCGCGCAGGCCGTGGGCAAGATGGGGCAGGCCGCAGCAGACATTCTTCTTCGCCAGGAGGCGGGTGGTGGTTCGGAGGATGTCGCGGGTCTGGGCGGCGGCCTCCGGAAACATAATCTCCATCCCGCAGCCGCGGAAATAGGCCACCTTCGTCCTGTCCGTCACCGTGACCGCGGAGGGCGGCGCCTTTTGGCCGAGGGCTGCCGGCCCTGCAAACGCGGTGAGAAAATGGGTCCGGGTGTACTCTTCCGGCGCCATGCCGTACGGAAACAGGCCGTTGAGACCGGACCGGCGCAGGAGCGACAGCGCGGCAGCCGCGGCCTTCACAACGCCCGGTCGCTTCAGGATGGCGCCGATGATCTGGTATTTCCCGTCCGCCCCGCCGGCGAGATCCGTCAGGTGCTGGCGGACGTCGACCATAGCCTCGTCGGTCGGAACTCTGGCCGGACAGGTCTCGACGCAGGCCCGGCACAACAGGCAGAAATTGACGACGTCGAGGAGCTCTCGCGTCGGTTCGATGCCTCCACCGGCCAGGGCGCGGGCAATCGTATTCTTGCCCCGGGCGCTTGTCGCCTCGACACCCTTCACCCCGAAGAGCGGGCAGACCGGCAGACAGGCGCCGCAACGGTCGCAGCGGCCGACCATGTTTCCGGCCACCCGGAGCAGATCGTAATCCTTCCTTTTATCCATGCAATGCCTTCATTTCGTCTTGTTTTCCCGAAAAAGTCTAAAGAGTCCTGATAACCGAACGGTTTCGCAAAACGTCCGCAGACAAGGCGCGCGCGGCCTGAGGAATGAGGAGCACTATTCCGTATGCCGCAATGACGAAGGACGATGCACAACGCCGTATCCGGACTTTTTCCGCAGCCGTCGATATTCCTCACCAGATCTTTCCCGGGTTCAGGATGCCCTTTGGATCGAGGGCCGCCTTGATGGCCTTGAGGGTTCGGACGCCGACGTCGCCCAGCGCGCTCGCGATGTAAGGCCGTTTGGTGATGCCGATGCCGTGCTCGCCGGAGAGTGTTCCGCCGACGGCCAGGGCCGCGGCAAAGATGTCGTCGACCGCCCGATGGACCCGCTCCGCCTCGCCCGGCTTGCCCAGGTCGCACAGGATGGAGGGGTGGATGTTGCCGTCGCCGGCGTGGCCGTACACGGCGATCGGGAGCCCATGTTTTTCGGAGATCTCCCGGATGCGGCGCACTACCTCCGGGAAGGCGTCGCGGGGGACCGAGATGTCTTCGCCGATACGGTTCGGCGCGAGGGCGGCCACGGCGGAACTGAGCCCCCGCCGGACGGCCCAGAGTTCTTCCGCCTCTTGCTGCGACCGGGCCGCGCGGAACGCGACGGCGCCGCACGCCTTCGCCGCGGCCTCGATCCGTTTCGTCTGGGTTTCGAGGGCCGCGTCGTCATCGCCGTCGATTTCGATGATGATGCAGGCGCCGACCTCCGGGTCGAGGTCCGTCTTGCGGTGGCGCGCCACGACCTCCAGGCAGGTCCTGTCCATGATCTCGGCCGCGGCCGGTACGACGCCTGAATGAAGCATCGTGTGGATGGTGCGGCAGCCGTCTTCGAGGGTGCGGAACATCACCTGCAGCGTGCCGCGCCGCTTCGGCATCGGGATCAGCCGGAAGAGGGCTTGGGTGACGACGCCGAGGGTGCCCTCGGAGCCGGTGAAGAGGCTCGTCAGATCATAGCCGGTCACGTTCTTGATCGCCTTGCCGCCGGTCCGGAGGATCGCGCCGTCGGCCAGAACCACCTCCAGCCCCATGACGTAGTTCTTCGTCACGCCGTATTTGACGGCCCTCATTCCGCCGGCGTTTTCCGCGACGTTGCCGCCGATCGTGGAGAATTTCCAGCTTGCCGGGTCGGGTGGAAAGAAGAGCCCTCTTTCGGCGCAGTGGTTGTAGAGGTCGATCGTGCGGACCCCGGCCTCCGCCGTCACCATCATGTTCCGCTCGTCGAGCTCGATGATCCGCGTCATGCGGTCGAGGGCGAGGGAGATGCCGCCCTTAAGCGGGATGCTGCCGCCGGTGCGGCCGCTCGCGGCGCCCCTGGGTGTGACGGGGATTTCATGATCGCAGGCTACGGCCATGACCCGCGACACCTCTTCGGTGGTCAGCGGCCGGACGACCAGGTCGGGTTTGCTGGCCGGCAGAAGCGGCACAAAGGAGGCGTCGTAGGAATAGCCGAAGCGGTTCAGCTCGGAATCGAGGACGTGGTCCGGCCCCACGATAGCGCGAATTTCCTGTTTGATCTCTTCTGTTATCATCTCCGATCTCTCCCGTTCGGGTATAACTTTATCGAATCGGACAAAACCCGCTCCGCCCTTTCGTCAACATCCGGAATGATTTTCACCGCCTCCGAAAGCGCCTGCATCGTAGTCCCGCCGGCTTCTTTTTCTTTCCGGCGGCTTCCCTCGTAGAGCTCGTACTCCAGAAGCCGGCACTCGATCGCGCTGTTGAAAAAAGGGATTCGCCTTTTCGTCCGGAGGCCGACCGATTTCCCCAGAGCGGCGTTCCCGGTGAAGATGTAGCCGCGGTAGCCGCCGCACTGCTGCTTGAAGAAATCCCCGATCTCCCGGTAGAGGCCGATCAGACTCGGAAGATCGCCGGTCCGTTCGCCATAGGGGGGATTGAGGACGACGATGCCGCCCTGCTCCGGGACCGGCGTCTCGTTGAAGAGGCAGACGGCAAATTCGATTCGCGGTTCTACGCCGGCTGTCCGGGCGTTCTGTCTCGCCGCGGCGACCGCCTCCGGGTTGATGTCTGTGGCGATGATCCTCGCTGCCGTCTCCTTTCCCGCCTCGTGCGCCGCCGCCCGGAGCGTACGCCAGGCGGCCGGGTCGAAACCCTGCAAATGGATGAAGCCGTAGTTGCTCCGGAGGAGGCCCGGCGCCTTGCCCTCGGCGAAAAGCGCGGCCTCGATCGCGAGCGTCCCGCTCCCACACATCGGATTGACGAAGTCCCCCCGTCCGTTCCAGCCGGTCGCAAGGATCACGGCCGCGGCGAGGGTCTCCTGCATCGGCGCCAAAAGGGGGATCTTTCGGTAACCCCGCCGGGAGAGGGGCTCGCCGGAGGTGTCGAGGTAGACCGCGACCTCGCTCCCCTTCCAGTAGACGTGGACGACCGCCCGGTTCCGGTCGGGTCCGGAGTCGGGCCGCAGGCCGCATTTTTCCTGCATCCGGTCGACGATCGCGTCCTTCGCTTTGAGGTTGACGAATCGGGCGTCGTTGATCGTCGGGGTGTCCGCCGTCGAGGTGACACAGAGGTAGGCGTGCTCCCCCGTTGCGTGGAGAATCTCCTCCCACGGGATGTCCCGCAGGCCGCGGTAGAGGCCGTCCGGATTCTCCGCCGGGAAGGCCGCGATATGGAAAAGGATCCGGTGGCCCGTCCGGAGATGGAGGTTCAGCCGCATCGTGTCGGCGAGCGTCCCCTCCGTCTCGACGGCCGCCTCCCCCTCCGCGAGGACGGGGAAGCCGAGGGCGCGGAGCTCCCCGGCAAGCCAGGGGGGAATCCCCTTGGGGCAGGTGATCAGGATCTTGCTTTGCCGCATCCAGTTCTTCATGGATTCATTTCACTCACGGATTTTTTCCACCAAAAAGTGCGATTCTGCTTTCCGCCGTCCACGGGTTCTGACCCGGCGGAGCTGCCGATTATGTAACACAGACCGCCGGAAATGCAAGGGGAAGAACGGGGGAAGGAAGGGGTAAAAGTGATTCCGATTGACATTCCGAGGGGGCTTCCCTATGGTGGACCTCGATGACCTCAAACGGATTACGGGAACCTGTCATGAACCGGATCATCGTCCAGATTTACGAAATCCAGGAGCCGCGGGAGGCGGAGCGGCTGATCGAGATGGGGGTGGATCGCATCGGCAGCGTGATCCTCTCGCCGGATATGTTGAAGGCCCCCTCCGTGCGGGAGGTCGTCCGCCTGGTCCGCGGCTCAGCGGCGAAGAGCAGCCTGATCCCGCTCCTCGCGCGGGAAGACGACATCCTCCGCACACTGGACTACCATCAGCCCGATTTCGTCCATTTCTGTGAGTCGATCCCGCTCGATCCGGGAAAAAGTGTGCAGCGGGAGGCCGTCTGCGCAGAGGCGACCCGCGTCCAGAAGAGCGTGAAAAAGGAATTCCCACTGCTCGGAATAACCCGCTCCATCCCCATTCCCGAGCCGGGCCTGACCGATTCCGCCCCCGTCCGAAAGACGATCCTGGAGATCGCCCGCACGCTGGAGCCGTACACCGACGGCTTCATGACGGATACCCTCCGGGTATATGGGGGAGAGGGCGCCGTCCAGCCCGTGGCCGGTTACGTCGGCATTACCGGAGAGATCTGCGACTGGGATCTGGCCGTCGCGCTTGTCGAGGCGAGCCGAATCCCCGTGATCCTGGCCGGGGGGATTTCCCCGGAGAACGTCCGCGACGCCATCGGCCGGGTCCGGCCCGCGGGAATCGACAGTTGCACGCAGACCAACGCCCGCGACAACCGGGGACGGCCTATCCGTTTCCGGAAGGACTTCGACCGGGTGGGTCGCCTCCTCGCGGAGGTTAGAAAGGCATAAGAATCTGTCCATGCCGAGGGTAATAAAAAGAGGTTTATCCGGTTCATGCGTACTTTCTGATTTGGAAAGGCATGTACCTATAGGATGACCGCTCTCTTGCACCTACCCATCAATAACCTCTATCATGTTGATAGGTTATTGATTATTTATTGTAGTCAACGACTGAGGCCGATGCGTTTTTGTACCAGCTTTCAGTTGATAATGTGCAGGAGCGATCGAAGAAAAATGATATGCGCCA
>Ga0209014_10001675_pt1 | contig 13065 bp, 13 predicted proteins | sample BarGraNGADG00212_FD_184491 | JGI IMG/M metagenome (GOLD analysis project Ga0209014, IMG submission 184491) | Arctic peat soil microbial communities from Barrow, Alaska - Barrow Graham LP Ref core NGADG0002-212 (SPAdes) (version 2) | ecosystem: Environmental > Terrestrial > Soil > Wetlands >...
CGCAACCGCGAGCACTTCAAGACCGCGATCTACTTCCACCTCGGTGGATTACAGCTCTACCCGGCCACGCCATGACCCACGGACTTCCCGGAAGCGCCCAACAATGAGATGTGAGCGCTGATGGTCCCTTGGCGGGTGACAGGCGTCCAGCCGCGCGTGAACAAGCGGCCGCCGTGGGTGCGCACGGCACAGACACGTGTGCATCCTCCTACCTCCAGGTGGCCAAGCGCCGGGACGCTGACGTCATCGTCTCGACCGTCGGTGACATGGCCCGGCTGGGAGCAGGTGTCGAGCAGATCGTCGAGCACCTCAGCCACGCCGATCACTCCTGACATCCGCACTTGACCTGCGCTCCTTGCCGCTGCGAGCGCCCTCCGGCGAATGAGGACTCGCGCTGACCCTGTCACCGCGAGACGGGCGAATCGCGGACCAGCGATGACCGGTCGATGACGACGATCCCTGCGATCGCCAGCGCCGCGCCGAACAGCTGCGCCGACAGCAGGATCGGGCTCGACGCGAGCTTCTCGTGGAACAGCGTCGCACCGATGACGACACTGCTGATCGGCTCGACGGTGTCGATGATCGGTAGGCTCACCGCCAGCGATCCCGCCTGATAGGCGCTCTGCGCGAGCAAGGTGCCGAGGATCCCCACCACCGCCAGTGCGTAGAGCTCCCAGTGGACCAGTGTGGCCCACCCGAGACGTCCGATGTCGTCGACGACGCTCTTGCTCAGCGCGGCCACCAGGCCGAACTCGACGGCCCCGATGGCTGCCAACGTCGCGGCGCGCATCCTGTCTGTGGACCTTCGGATGGCGAACACCCCGATCGCCAATATGACGCCGACGGCGATGAACAGCGGAACCCACTCGGCGAACGGCGGCGACGCGATGCCTGCCGATGGTGGTGAGACCGCCAAGAAGGTCGCTATGCCGCTGACGACGCACCCGGCGCCGGCCCAGTCGCGCAACGACAACGAGACATGCTTGCCGCTCGCGATCATCGGCAGGGCGAAGAGCAGGTCGAGCCCGGCTATGGGAGCGACGAGTACGAGCGGCCCGAAGAACAGCGCCGTGGCCTGGAACCCGTAGGACACGACTTCGAGCACCGTTGCCAGCACCCACATGCGTTGTCGAGCGAGCCGGACGAACAGGCGCAGACGCATGGAGTCCGACCGGTCCGTCGTGCGAGCGGCTCGCTGCTGGACGACGGCGGCCACGGCGTAGGTCGCGGCGGCCGTCAGCGCGAACAGCACCGCGGCGAGAGTCCCCACGATGCCCTTTAGCCCGTCGCTCGCCGCATGACCTCAGTCTCGCGTAGTCGACGACGACTGCCGCAGAGCCCAAAGGCCCGCATCCGCCCCTGGGTCGTGAGCGCGGGCTGTTCCGCGCACACATCTCAGCTCGGGCCCGCTCCGGCGGGGAGGGCGTCCGTGCCGGGAGCGGGCGTGTGGTGTGGGAGTGCACGTCGCACGTGTGGGAAGGCCGCGAGTGTCGTCGCGAGCAGAGCCGCGATGCCACCGACGGCAAGCCCCCATCGTGGGCCGGCGTGCTGGGCGATGTAGCCGATGGCGGGCCCACCGATCGGGGTCGTTCCGATGAAGGCGACGGTCCAGAGCGCCATCACGCGCCCTCGCATCGAATCGTCGGCGGTGAGTTGCAGTGTGCTGTTCCCGCGCGACATGAACGCGACGCTGGCGGCGCCCACCAGCAGGAGTGCCGCCAGCTCGAGCACGAGATCGGGTGCGGCGGCTGCCGCGAGCATGCTGAGGCCGAACGCTCCGGCCGCGACGACTACTCCGCGTAGCCCCTGCGCGCGGCGCCCGGCGACGACGAGTCCACCGATCATCGCCCCGGCTCCGAACGTCGCGGTCAGGTACCCGTACGCGTCGGCGTTTCCGTGGAACGTTCGTTGAGCGAGCACGGGGAGGACAACCTGGAACTCGTAGGACAGTGCCCCGATGAGCGCCATCATCAGCAAGGGAACGAGCAGCCTGGGTGTGCGCCGGACGTAGGTCAAGCCGTCCATCAGCTGCCCGGGCATGCGATTGACCGTGTGCGCGCGCCGCAACTGCGTCGGGTTCATCCGCGCGAGTGCCACGATGATGGCGACGAACGACACGGCGTTGACGAGAAAGCACTCGCCGACACCGACGGTGACGATCAGCAGGCCCGCGATCGCCGGGCCGATCGCGCGCGCCGCGTTGGTCATCACGCTGTTCAGCGAGATGGCGTTGGTGAGTGCGGACGTGCCGACCATCTCCGGGATGAACGCCTGCCGTGCCGGACTGTCGACGCTGTTCGTCACGCCGAGGCCGGCCGCGATCGCGACCACCATCCAGAGCCGCACGGCGTGCGTCAGCGTCAGCACGCCGAGGATGACCGCAAGCAGGGCAAGGGTGACCTGCGTTGCCAGGAGTACTCGCCGCTTGTCGGCACGGTCGACGAGCAGACCGCCGTACGGAGACAGCAGCAGCACCGGCAACGTCTGCACGGCAACCACCAGCCCCAATGCGGTGCCTGAGCCGGTCAGCACGAGAACGAGCCACGACTGCGCGACCGACTGCATCCAGGTACCGATCAGCGAGATCGACTGGCCGACGAAGAAGCGCCGGTAGTTCCGGTTGTGCAGGGAGTCGAACGTGCGCGCCTTCCAGTCGCCGACGATGCCGTGCGAGTCGTCGGCAGGTGGCACGGTCATGTCCGCTCCTCACTCGGGCCTGCCTCGGCCCGACGCGGGGCGCTGCCGCGCTCCCTCCGTAGGAGCCAGACCGGGCAGTGGAAAGCCCTGGACCGATTTCACACCGTTCCAGGGCTTCACTGGCAACACTCCGGCAGCAGAGGTCGGCGTGTCAACGGTCCTGCACCGCATCATCGGCAGTTCTTCGGTGCTGCCCAGGATCGGCCCAGGATTGATCCGGAGTCAGGCGTGCTCGACCGGAATCCGGGTGGGCGACTTCATCTCACTCGCAACGGGCACACGGACTTCGAGCACGCCGTCGCGGTAGCTGGCCTTCACGTCGGACTCAGAGGCGCCGGCGGGCAGCCGGATGCTGCGCGCGAAGCTGCCGTAGCGGAACTCGGAGCGGTAGCCGTCGGGCCGTTCCTCTTCCTTGCGCTCCTCGCGGTGTGCCTGGAGGCTCAGCATGCCGTCGGCGACGCTGATGTCGATGTCCTTCTCCGGGTCCATGCCGGGCAGCTCGGCGCGGATGACGCACATGCCGTCTTCCATGTACTCCTCGAGGTGCATCGCCGCGGTGCGCTCCTCCGTCAAGCGGTCGAGGAAGGCGCTGCCGCTGAAGAAGTCCCGGAACATGTCGCGGAACGCTCGATCGACGTGGTCATCGGTCCACATCGCCTCGCTCGGCCAGATCGCCGTGCGATCACGCTTGATGATGCTCATGGCTGTCAAACCTCCACCTTTGCTCGCGAGCCGGCGACCGCCGTCAGCTGACTCCAGCCTGCGATCGACGAAGGTAGAACTTCAGCGACGGACGTCCCGCCGTAACGGACCGAAAGTCCCCATGCGAAGGGCTCCCGACCTGCTAGGCGCTCGACCCCGCCGCATGCATGGTGAGAAGGCGCACGGCGCTGTCCATCGTCCGCAACTCGCCGTAGTCCTCTTCCTCGATGCGCAAACCGGCCCGCTCGCTGAGCCGCTCGACCAGAGCGACGAAGTCGAGCGAGTCGAGTTCCAGCTCCTCACGGATGTCGACTCCCTGGGTGAGAGCCGCCAGGTCGGCGTCCGGCACGATGTCCAGCAACGTCTGCTCGATCAGTTCGCGGGCATGTTCGGGTGTCACAGCTCCTCCGGTCTTTGCAGCAGTCGATCGATGTGATTGAGGAAGCGTGCCCCGACGGCTCCGTCGCTGGCGCGGTGATCGGCGGCGAGGCTGGCCGTCACCACCGGGCGCACGCCGAGCATTCCGTCGACCGCCCAAGGGCGGTCGAGGACAGCTCCGAAGCCGACCAGGGCCACCTGCGGCGGGTAGATGACGCCGAGCACGCTCTCGACTCCTTGGTCGCCCAGGTTGGACACGGTGATCGACGGAGGTGTCAGTTCGGACGACTTCAGATGGCCCGTCCGGGCACGCTCGACCACGTCACGCATCGTGGCCATCAGCCGGTCGACCGACCGTGCGGCTGCGTCCGCAATTACCGGGACGATGATCCCGCCGCGACGCAGCGATACCACCAGGCCGAGCTCGACCGACGACGCCGGCCGGAGTTCACCGTCGACCCACACGCCGTTCACCTCGGGCACTCTGCGGGCCGCGCGCGCAGTGGCGGCGAGCAAGAGTGCCGCGACCACCACGCGCTCGGAGACGGGGAGTTCCCGGTTGCGTGCCCGAAGCCATGCGGTCGCCGCGGTCATGTCGATCGTCGTCGTCAGGTAGTAGTGGGGGATCTCGCGGTTGGACCGCGTCATCAGCGAGGCGATCGCCTGGCGCATCGCGTCGGGGTGACGCTCGGCCGTCGCGGTCGGCGCGGTGGCGGTCGGCGCGGCCGTCGTGCCTCCCACCCGGACGAGATTCGGCACCGCGGGTCGATCACCGGACTGCGTCGCTCGGCGCACGTCGTCGGCGCGGATCTCACCGTCCCGGCCGCTACCGGCAACGGTCGCGATGTCGATGCCCGCTGCCGCGGCGAGCCGCCGGGCCATCGGCGAGGCCCGCATCGCTCGCCGCGTGGCAGCCGGTGCCAGGTGATCAGCGGCCGCCGGCATGCGGTCGCGCTTCCTCGGCAGCAGGTGCTCGACGTCGGCGCGATGGAGGACGCCGCCCGGCCCTGCGGTCGGCACTCCGGCCAGGTCGACGCCCTGATCACGGGCGAGCCGTCGAACCAGCGGCGAGGTCACGTGCGCGGCGGTCGTGACGGCCGGACCGGGCGCCGGGGCCTGCCCGGCCGGCTCCGCTCCGACGATGGCAAGAACCGTTCCTACCGGTACCCGCCGTCCCGGCTCGACGATCAACTGCTCAATCACGCCGTCGGTGAAGCACTCGACATCGATCGCCGCCTTGTCGGTGTCGACCACCGCGATGACGTCACCACGGTGCACTGGGTCGCCCGGCTTGACCAGCCACTCCAACAGCGTTCCGGTCTCCATGTCGGCGCCGAGTGACGGCATCTTGAACTCAGGCACGGGAGTCCACCGTCCGCATCACGGCCGCGACGACATCGGCCTGCTGCGGCAGCGCGGCCTGCTCGAGGTGCAGCGCATACGGCATCGGGACCTCTGCCGAGCAGACTCGCTCGATCGGCGCGTCGAGGTCGTAGAACGCGTGCTCGACCAGCCGGGCGGAGATCTCCGCCGACAGGCTTCCCGAGCGCCAACCCTCGTCGACGATGACGACGCGGTGCGTGCGCGTGACCGACTCGAGCAGCGTGGCGTCATCCAGCGGGCGCAGCACTCGAAGGTCGATGACTTCGGCTTCGACGCCGCCTGCGGACAGTTCGTCAGCGGCGTCGAGCGCCTTGCTCAGCGTGCCGCCATAGGTCACGATCGTCACGTCCCGCCCTGCGCGTCGGACGGCGGCACTCGTGATGTCCACCGAGATTGACGGGTCAGGCGGCGGCCCGCTGACGTTGTACAGCGTGCCGTGCTCGAAGATCAACACCGGGTCGGGGTCCTCGAGTGCGGGCCACAGCATCCCGCGTGCATCGGCAATGGTCGCCGGAGCGAGGATGCGCAAGCCGGGGATGTGCGCGTACCACCCCTCGAGACTGTGCGAGTGCTGCGCCGCGAGTTGCCGTCCGGCGCCGGTCGTCATGCGGATCACCAGAGGCACGTTGAACTGGCCGTTGGACATGTGCAGCAACGTCGCCGCATTGTTCAGAATCTGGTCCAACGCCAGCAGGCTGAAGTTCACGGTCATGATCTCGACGATGGGTCGCATACCGCCGAGCGCGGCGCCGATGCCCGCGCCGACGAACCCCGACTCCGACAGCGGTGTGTCGCGCACTCGTTCCGGACCGAACTCCTCCAGCAGCCCCATGCTGACGGCGAAGCATCCGCCGTACCGGCCGACGTCCTCACCCATCAGGAAGACGCGCTCGTCTCGTGTCATCGCCTCGCGCATCGCCTCGCGCATCGCCTCGCGGTACGTGAGCTCAACCTGCGCGGTCGCCTGCGCCGTCATTGCTCTCGCCTCGGCTCGCTGGTCACGAAACGGGTCAGGTCACCGACAGGCTCCTCGGGCGCGGCCTCGGCCTCCGCGACCGCCTTGTCGATCTCGGTCAGGATCTCCGCTTCGATCTCGGTCAGATCGTCATCCGACAGCACGCCGGCTGCGCGCAACTTCTCGGTCAGTGCCGGGATGGGGTCGCGGTGGCGCCACTGCTCGATCTCGGCCTTGTCTCGATATCGATCCGGGTCGTACATGGAGTGCGCACGGAAGCGGTACGTGCGCAGCTCCACGAAGCACGGCCCCGAACCGCTGCGAGCGAGTTCGACGGCTCGCCGCGCCGCGTCGACCACGGCCAGCACGTCCATACCGTCGGCGGGCCACGCGACCATTCCGTAGGACGCTGCGCGCAGCGCCAGGTCGGTCTGCGCGTGCTCACGGGCCAAGGACGTACCCATCGCGTAGAGGTTGTTCTCGCAGAAGAACACAACCGGCAGATGCCACAGCGCGGCGAGGTTGGCGCTCTCGTGGAACTCGCCCTCAGCCATGGCGCCGTCGCCGAACAAGCACGCGACGACGTTGTTCGTACCGCGCATCTTCTCGGCGAGCGCCAGGCCGACCGCGACGGGCAAACCGCCACCGACGATCGCGTTTCCTCCGTAGAACCTGCGCGCCGCGTCGAACAGGTGCATCGAGCCGCCACGCCCACCGCTACAACCGCTCTGCTTTCCGAACATCTCGCCCAACAGCGCACCCATCGTCATCCCGCGGGCCAGAGCGTGCCCATGTTCGCGGTAGGTCGACACGACGGCGTCGTCGTCGGTCAGCGCGCGCATCACGCCGACCGGGATCGCCTCCTCGCCGATGCACAGATGCAGGAAGCCACGTATCTTCGTCGCGCTGTAGAGCTCCACGCACCGCTCCTCGAAGCGGCGGATGCGTGTCATGTCCCGGAGCATCTCGAACTCGGTCGTCCGCGGGCGGCGATCGACGCCGGGGCGCGAGCGGTGGGTCGTCGTCGCGTTCTTCGCGGGCTTTGCGGTGGTGGTCATTGCGCACCTTCCAGGGTGGAGAGGTCTCCCTCCGGCAGACCGAGTTCTCGTGCCTTCAGCAGGCGGCGCATCACCTTGCCGCTGCGCGTGTGCGGGAGGTGCTGGTCGAAGTCGATCTCTCTCGGGGCGAGCGTGCCGAGACGATGCCTACCGAAGGCGATGAGCTCCCGGCGTAGGTCCTCATCTGGTTCGTAGCCCGGTTGCAGCGTCACGAACGCCTTGACTATCTCCCCGGCGAGCGCGTCGGGCTTGCCGATCACGCCTGCCTCGACGACGGCTGCGTGTTCCATGAGCACGCTCTCGACCTCGAACGGCCCGACCAGGTGCCCGGCCGACTTGATGACGTCGTCCGCGCGCCCGACGAACCAGAAGTACCCGTCGGCATCGCGCCGAGCCAGGTCGCCGGTGAGGTACCAGCCGCCGGCGAAAGACTCCTGATATCGCGCCTCATCGTGCAGATAGGCCCGGAACATCGACGGCCAGCCGGGTCTCAGCGCGAGCTCGCCGACGCCGTCCGCCTCGGTCACCTCTTGGACGAGACCGTCGACGACGCGGGCTCGTCCGTCATCACCGCGCTCGAGGACGGTCGCCACCACGCCGGGTATCGGACGGCCCATCGAGCCCGGACGGATCTCCATGCCCGGGAAGTTGCTGATCATGATCGCGCCGGTCTCCGTCTGCCACCACGTGTCGTGGATCGGCAGCCCGAACGCCTGCTCGCCCCACACGACGGCCTCGGGATTGAGCGGCTCGCCGACACTGATCACGTGCCGCAGCGCGGACAAGTCGTAGTCACCGGCCAGCTCGGCGCCGCTGCGCATCAACATCCGAAGCGCGGTCGGGGCGGTGTACCAGACGCTGATGCGGTGTTCGGCCAGGATCTGATACCACCTACGAGCGTCGAAGTCACCCGCATCGGTGACAACGGTGACACCACGAGTGAGCGGGCCGATGATGCCGTACGACGTCCCCGTCACCCAACCCGGATCGGCGGTGCACCAGTACACATCGCCCGGGCGCAGGTCGAGTGCGTAGGCGGCTGTCGCATGGTGTGCCACGACGGCTTCGTGCACGTGCACCGCGCCCTTGGGCTTGCCTGTCGTACCACTGGTGAAGTGCAGCAACGCGGGATCAGACGGCTTGGTCGAGGCGATGGTGAACGTGGGCTCCGCGCGTGCGAGCACGTCCGCGAGCGAAGCCGTTCCGGGAGGGCACGTCCCGGACCCGACGATCAGGACGTGCTCGAGCGCGGGCAGCTCGTCGCGGAACTGCGCGACCTTGCGCGTGTACGCCTGGGCGGTCGTCACCAGCACCTTGATCTCGCCGAGCGACAGCCGCTCACGCACCGGTTCGGGCCCGAACGCCGGGAAGAGGGGGCAGAAGACGGAGCCGTTCTTCAGCGTGCCCAGGGCCGTGACGTACAGCTCGGGCACCCTGCCGATCAGCGTGCAGACTCGATCCCCGACACCGACCCCGAGGGTGCGCATTGCGGACGCGAACCGGTCGGTGTGCTGCTTGAGTTCGGCATAGGTCAGTTCCGAACACACGCCGGTGCCGTCGATGAGGCGCAACGCGGTGACAGCGCCTTGGGGGCCCTCGGCGAATCGGTCGACGGCCTCGTGTGCGATGTTGACCCCGCCACCTGGAAGCCCGTCCAGGCACGCACGGGCCTGAGCCCAGTTGAACGACGTACAGGTCTCGTCGTAGTCGCCCACCAGTGGCGGCAGCGAAGGCTCGTGACGGATCGGCGCCCACGTCAGACGCCCGTCCACCGTCATGGTGTGCGACTCGTCCACGTCGCCACCTCCATTCACCGGGCCTCGCGCGCCTCGCGCAGTTGCCCGCACGATCAGTGCACCGCGTGCGAGGCCCGGTAAACAGAGGCCAAAGGTCACCGCGGGCCGGGCCGCTGGAGCCGCCGGACCTTCGGCCCTAGGAACGACTCGCCCTGCGCGATTGCATTGAAGGGCACGCCGTTTCCGCAGAAAGCCGGGGTTTCACGTGAGCGCAATCTCGGTTCACGGACTCCGCAAGCAGTACGGATCCGTCCGGGCCGTCGACGGGATCGATTTCACGGTCGACGAGGGGGAGATCTTCGCTCTGCTCGGGCCGAACGGCGCGGGCAAGACGACGACCGTCGAGATCCTGGAGGGCCACCGTGCCCGCACCTCCGGTGAGATCCAGGTCCTCGGCCTGGACCCGGAACGAGGGGGTCGTCGATACCGCGAGCGGATCGGGATCATGCCGCAGGAAGGCGGCCTGGACGCCGATCTGACCGTTGCCGAAACGCTCAGGGTCTACGCCGGTCTGTACCGCAAGCCGCGGCCGGTGGACGAGACGGTGGAGCTCGTCGGGCTCGCCGAGCATTCCCGAAGGCGTGTGCAGACGTTGTCCGGCGGCCTTCGCCGGCGCCTGGACCTGGGCCTGGCCTTGATCGGTGACCCGGACGTCATCTTCCTCGATGAACCCACGACCGGTTTCGACCCCACGGCCAGGCGCGCGGCGTGGGACATGGTCGGGGGACTGCGGGACCTCGGGAAGACGGTGCTGCTCACCTCGCACTACATGGATGAGGTGGAGCACCTCGCAGATCGCATCGCTGTCATGCGGGACGGGTCGATCGTCGCCGAGTCGACGCCACGCTCGCTCGGCGGAAGGAACGCGGCGCAGGCGGTCGTGTCCTTCCGTTGCCGATATCCCGGATGGGACGCGGAGCTGCCGCCGGGGCCGTGGGGTCCGCCGGAGCGTGAGGGGGAGTTGCTGCTCATCCGTACCGACGACCCGACCCGAGCCCTGTCGATACTGGCCGGCTGGGCGGTCGATCGCGGCGAGGAGCTCGCGGAACTGACCGTGACCCGACCGTCGCTCGAGGACGCCTACCTGCAGCTCACCCGGCTGCCCGACTCGGCCGGCACGTCGTGACGGCGACCCGCCGCAGCGCGCCGGTCGGCCGGAGCCGATTCGGGCTCGTACTGGCCGCGGGGCAGGTTCGCTACCAGCTGCTGCTGCTGCTGCGCAGCCCGATCGGGATGTTCACCGCGCTGGTCATCCCACTGCTGCTGCTCGTCGTGCTCAATCTCGCCACACCCCAGATCACCCTGCGCGAGCTGCACGGAACGCGCTACGCCGACTTCCTCACCCCGGCCATGGCGACCTTCGCGCTGCTGAATGCGTGCTACGTCAACACGATCACGTCGGTTGTCATCGCCCGAGAGGACGGCATCCTGAAGAGACTGCACGGCACGCCGCTTCCGCTCTGGGCCTACATACTGGGCAGGGTCGCGGCCGCTGCCACCGTCGCCGTCGCGTCGATGGTCGTCGTCCTCGGCGTCGGTGCGATCTTCCTGCACGTGCACCTGGACGCCGGCCGCGTCGTGGCGTTGGCGGGCGTCGCGGGACTCGGGATAGCGAGCTTCACCATCCTCGGTTTGGCGGTGAGCACGCTGGTGCCGCGTCCTGACACCGCGTTACCGGTGGCGTACGGCACCATCCTGCCCCTTGCGTTCGTCTCCGACCTGTTCTTCCCGGCAACGACCGCACCCAACTGGCTCGCGCATCTTGCCGCAGGCTGTCCGCTCGCGCCGATCGCCAAGTCGGCCGAGCGCATCTTCTCGCCCACTGCCTCCGGCTGGCCGATGAGCCATACCCAGCTCGCGGTCGTGCTCGCCTGGATTGCGGGGTCGATCGTGGTGACCTCGATCCGGTTCCGCTGGGAGCCGAGCCTCTCGCCGCTGCGCGGGCGCCACGAGGGCCGGCTGCGTACGAGGGGTGCTTAGGTGTCGCGGCGTTTGAGCGTGATGACTCCGGCGACCAGGGCGGCCAGGGCGTAGAGGGCCGTGATGGCGAGTCCGGCCCATGGTCCGAGCATGTTGGGGTCGGGGTTGGCGGTGGACAGGATCTGGGTTCCTGCGTTCAGCGGGAGGTACTTGGCGACGTCGGTTGAGTAGGGACTCGGTAGCGCGTTCGACAGGAGCGGCAGCACCAGGACGATTCCGAACAGGGTGGCGATCGCCCCGGCGGTGCTGCGCAGCAGGAAGCCGAGTCCCACGGCGAGCAGCCCGACCAGCGTCAGATACAGCCCGGCTCCGACGATCGCGCGCACGGCGTGGGGTGTGCTGAGGCTTGCCTGCAGGTGGGTGCTGGTCATCGCTTGCTGGCCGAGCAGGAACCCGGCGAACGCGGACACCGTCGTGACGATCAGGGCTGTCACGGCGAACACGAGGGCCTTGGCGATCAGTACGGGCGCACGATGGGGCACGGCCGCCATCGAGGAGCGGATCATCCCGGTGCTGTACTCGCCGGTGATCACGAGAACGCCGAGCACCCCGATCGCGAGCTGCGCGAGGAAGATGCCGCGCAGGCTGACCAGCGTCGGATCGAAGAAGTCCCTGACGAGCACGCCCGGCCCCGGTCCCGGTCCCCTGATCGACCCGGGCTGGCTGTCCTGGGTGAACCGGTGCGCGCGCAGCGCGCTGAACAGGGTGCCCAGCCCGACGATGATCACGACGGTGGCCAGCAGGCTGTACCAGGTCGAGCGCAGCGACCGCAGTTTGATCCATTCGGAGCGGATCACGGTGAGCTGGGTGACCCTGCCTGAGCCGAGGTCTGCCCGCTGCGGGGCGAGCGTGGTCACTGCACGCCCCCGACGGTTGCCTGGCTGGGAACGCCGGGGGTGGCGCTTCCGCCGTGGAACTCGACGGCGTCGCGGGTGATCTCCATGAACGCCTCTTCCAGGGTGGCCTGCTGTGGGGTCAGCTCGATCAGCGCGATCGCCTCGCGCGCGGCGAGCAGTCCGATCGCTTCACTGTCGATCCCGGTCACCTGCAGCAGGTCGGGATGGACTCTCTCGATGTGCCGACCGTCGCCGGCGAGCAGCGACGCGAGCCGGTCCGCTTCTCTGGTGCGCACCATGACAGCTCCGGTGGAGGCGCCGTGAATGAGTTCCGCCACGGTCCCTGAGGCGATGAGCCTGCCTCGGCCGACGACGATCAGCTCGGTGGCGGTGACCGCCATCTCGCTCATCAGATGCGAGGACACGAACACCGTGCGCCCTTCGGCGGCGAGCGTTTTGAGCAGGTTGCGAATCCACAGGATGCCTTCGGGATCCAGCCCGTTGACGGGCTCGTCGAGCAGCAGCACGCCGGGATCGCCCAGCAGCGCCGACGCGACACCGAGGCGTTGTCCCATACCGAGGGAGAACCCGCCGACCCGCTTGCCGGCGACCTGGTCCAGACCGACCAGGCCGATCATCTCCTCGACCCGTTTGCGGGGGATGGCGTTGGTTGCCGCCATGGCCAACAGGTGGTTTCGCGCCGAACGGCCCGTGTGCACGGCGCGGGCTTCCAGCAGCGCCCCGACCTCACGCAGCGGCGCCGGGAAGTCGACGTAGCGTCTGCCGTTGATCAGGCAACCGCCGGCGTTCGGCCGGTCCAGGCCCAGCAGCAGCCGCATCGTGGTCGACTTGCCGGCGCCGTTGGGACCGAGGAACCCGGTGACGACGCCGGGGCGGACCACGAAACTCAAGTCGTCGACGGCCGTCTTGGGGCCGTAGCGCTTGGTCAGCCCGCCGGCCTCGATCATCGCGTCTCGCTGTCACCGTGAATGTGCGGCTGGCTCATGCTGATGACCATAGATATATCCACTGTGCGCTGTCTGAGTATTCGACGCGTTGCCGATACGCCGAGCCACACGAGGGCTCTTCGGTCCTGGACCGGTCAACCATGGCTGTTGCCGGCATCCCGCTGTCCGGCTGTGAGCGATCCGTGAGCGAGTCGTGAGGGTCTCGTCGGGGTAGGGGTCCTGCGCGCAGTTCACGTTGTTGACTGGGGTTCTCGTCGTTCTGCTCGGCGGAGGAGCCTTGTGCCCACCTTCAATCTGTTGATCGCGCTGGCC
>Ga0209014_10001680_pt1 | contig 13044 bp, 6 predicted proteins | sample BarGraNGADG00212_FD_184491 | JGI IMG/M metagenome (GOLD analysis project Ga0209014, IMG submission 184491) | Arctic peat soil microbial communities from Barrow, Alaska - Barrow Graham LP Ref core NGADG0002-212 (SPAdes) (version 2) | ecosystem: Environmental > Terrestrial > Soil > Wetlands > Peat...
CCCGACTGTTCCTTGGGCGTGGACAGGTAGCCGACGATCTGGTCCTTCTGTACCTGGTTGACCACGATCTCATACGGCTGCCGCGCCTTGCTGCTGTAGAATTGCACGGGTTCGTTGACGTTTTTGTCCTTCTTTACCGTCAGCTTGTCGTCGGCCATCACTTCAACGGTGTACATGTTCTTCTTGAGGTTGATGTTCTTGAGCATCAGGGTGATATCGCCGACGCGCTGGGGCGCTTTGGTCTTGCCCAGTTTGAACTCGATGTAGTTGCGCTCGCCCAGCCGCCGGAGCGCCTGTAGTTCCTGCCCGTTGGTGGCGATCAGGCCGCTCTGCACGCCGAGATCGCCGCGCGTGCTCTTCAGATCGGCGATGGTCTTCTGCAGTTCCGCCTGGGTAGCGGTGACCTGGGTTTTGACGCCGCCCACGTCGGTGGAGACGTCGGCAATTTTGGCGTTGGCCGTGCTGGCCGCCGTTTTCACTTCGCTGATCTCGCTGCTCACCTGCTGTTGGACCTTGGCCTCTTCGGCCTGGAGCTGGCGAGCCAAATGGTCGGCGTACGCCTGGGCTTCGGCCTTGCCCTGGCTGGAGGCGGTGCGCGAATAATCGCGGGCCTGCGCGCGGGCGGCTTCCAGATCCGCCTTCAGGGTTTCCAAATGCCGCAACTGGGAAGCGGACGTCACCGAGGACGCGTCCCGCAGGTTGCTCAATTCGGTTGACAGAGACTCGCGAACCTTGGAAACATCGGTGCGCAGGTGGTCGATCTGCACGAAGAGATAGATGTTAGCCGCGATCAGCGCGATCAGTGCCCCGGCGACCAGCGCGGTGAGCAGGCCGGAACTCCGGGGCTGCGGCTCTTGATAGGTCGGTGTTGGACTCACGAACAATACTCCTTTTGCTTCCTTACATTATAGATCGATACAGGGGCCCTTTCGGTTTCACCTTATGTGAGGTCGAAGCTCTGCCCCGGCGCCGGGCAGACCGCCTCCAGTCCGTACTGGGTGTGCAGCAATTTGGCCAGGGTCTCGGATTGGCTGGGCTCTCCGTGCACCAGAAACACCTTGCGCAGGGAACCCACCATGGGTTTGATCCACTCCAGCAGTTCGCTCTGGTCGGCGTGGCCGCTGAGTTCGTCGAGGCTGGCGATTTCGGCGCGCACGCGCACCGGCTCGCCGAAGATGCGCACCTCGGGCCACTTCTCCACCAGTTTGCGGCCCAGCGTATCCTGCGCCATAAAACCGGTGATCAGCACCGTGTTGCGCGGATCTTCGATGTTGTTGCGCAGGTGGTGCAGGATGCGCCCCTGCTCGCACATTCCCGAGGCCGAGATGACGACAAACGGCCCGTCGAGATCGTTGAGCTTCTTGGAATCGGCGGCCTCGCGGATGTATTGCAGGCGCTTGAAGCCGAACGGGTCCTCGCCGTCGGTGAGGTACTGGCGGGCTTCGGCGTCGAAGCACTCGGGGTGATCGCGATGCACCTGGGTCACGTTGAGCGCCAACGGGCTGTCCACGAAGAGGGGGATGTTGGGAATGCGCTTTTCGTTGAAGAGCTGGTGGAGCAGCAGCACGAGTTGCTGGGTGCGTCCCACCGCGAAGGCGGGCACGATGATCCGTCCACCGCGGCGGGCGGTGCGGTTGACGACGTCGGCCAGCTTGTTGACGACATGCTCGACATGCTTGTGGAGCCGGCCGCCGTAGGTGCTCTCCATGATCAGGTAGTCGGCACGCGGCATCTTGTCGGGATCGCGGATGATGGGCAGATTCGGCCGGCCCACGTCGCCGGAGTAGGTCAAACGCAGGGGCGCGCCGCCCGATGTCTGGTTCAGCACCAGGCAGGAAGATCCGAGAATATGCCCGGCGTCGTAGGCCTCATAGCTGAGCGTATCGGACAACTGGAAAGGTTCGTGATAGGGCACGGGGCGAAACAGCGGGAGCGTGCGCTCGGCATCGGCCGTGGTGTAGAGCGGTTCCACGATGCCGTTGCCGTTCTCCTTGCCCGCCTGGCCGGCGGCCTTGCGCTTTTCCAGACGCTTGTTGAGGAACTCCGCATCCTTCTCCTGAATATGGGCTGTGTCGCGCAGCATCCAGTTGCACAGATCGATGCTGGCCGGGGTGGAGAAGATGGGCCCGCGAAACGCGTCCTTCACCAGGGTGGGCAGATTGCCGCTGTGATCGATGTGCGCGTGGGAAAGCACCACGGCGTCAATCGAGTCGCCCGGGAAGGGCAGCTTGCGGTTTTTCAGGTCGGCGTCCTTGCGGCGGCCCTGAAAGAGGCCGCAATCCAACAGGTACCGTTTGCCGCCGCTTTCCAACAGATGCATAGAGCCGGTGACGGTGCCGGCCGCGCCCCAGAATGTGAGCTTCATCAGCGCCATGGTAGCATCGCGAACTCCAGTGGGTTACAGTTGGGGCGCGTACGCGCTGCGAAGAACGCGCCCGCGAGCGGGCGTCGGCAAGCTAAAGCATGCCCCACCATCGCAGGCACACGACTTGCAGGGGTGGGGCATGCTTTAGCTTGCCTTACCCTGATTCTTTTCTCAGCTTCTGACGGTCGCGGCTCCGATCCGATCCGCGACCGTTAGGGAGCGTTTTCATCTCGCGGTTGAAATGCCGCGGGTTTCGTCGATGGTGAGGAACTGGCCGGCGGCGACATTGGCGAATTGCTGCCGCGTGCCGCTGGGCCACTCCACTTCGAGCGACACAGTCACGGCTTTCCCCAGTCCGAAGGTCAACGCCAAGTCGCTCGCCGAACAGTAGCCGGAGCCAGAGCGCACCATATTCCACTGCTTGCCCGCCGCGCTCTGTATGCGCACCACGGCGCCGATGCCGTCGCGATTCGACTTCGTCCCGGACAGCCGCACGTTCAGCCAGTGGTTGCGGTTGCCGCCATCGTTGCGAAAGAGGTACGCGGGGCCGTGATTGGTCGAAATCAGGATGTCGAGATCGCCGTCGCGGTCGAAATCCGCGAAGGCTGCGCCGCGCGCCACAATCGGACGGTTGAACGCGGCGCCCATCTGCGCGCTCACATTCTCGAACTTGCCCTTGCCCAGATTGCGAAACAACAAAGGCGCCTGGCGGTAACTCACTTTAGGCTGGACGCGCCCGATCTCTTCCTCGATATGGCCGTTGGCGGCAAAAATATCGGGCGTCCCGTCCAGATCGTAGTCGAAGAAAAACGCGCCGAAGGTCAGCGAAAGCAGGCTGGCGCGGCCCACCGAGGAGGACGGCGCCTCATCCACGAATAGCCCATTGCCTTCGTTGTGATACAGCCCCAGCATCTGGTTGGAAAAGTTGCCGACCAACAGATGCGGCCGGCCGCTGCCGTCATAATCGCCGGCATCCGCGCCCATGGCGCCGCGCGCCACGCCATCTTCGCCATAGGCCACGCCCGCCGCCATGCCGCTTTCCACAAAGCCGCCCTTGCCGGTATTGCGATAGAGTTTGTTGGGCTGCGTATCGTTGGCCACGAAAAGGTCCGGCCACCCGTCGCCGTTGTAGTCCAGCACCGTCACGCCCAGCGACTTGCTGGTCGGGTCGCCGACACCTGCCGCCTCGGCAACGTCCTCGAATCGGCCACCGCCCAGATTGTGATACAGGCGCGACCGCGTGCCCTTGTAGGATTCCGGCGTGCAATAGGATTTGGTGGCGCCGTCGAGCGAGCACCACAGGTCGTTCTTGGGCGTCCACTGCACGTAGTTGGCGACGAACAGGTCCAGCTTGCCGTCGCGATCGTAATCCAGCCACGCGGCGCTGGCGCCGAAATTCGCATTCTGGATGCCGGCGGCTTTGGTGACATCGGCGAACTTGCCGTTGCCCAGGTTGTGAAACAGGCGGTCGCCCTCCAGCGCCGTGATGTACACGTCTTCGCGGCCGTCGTTGTCGTAGTCGGCGATCGCCACTCCCATGCCGTACATCTCCACGTCCAGGCCGCTACCCGCGGTAATGTCCGTGAAGGTGCCGTTGTGATTGTTGCGGTAAAGCGCCGGCAGCGAGCGGCGTCCGCGCGGCGTCCAGTCCTTGCTGTTGATCAGCAGAATGTCGGGCCAGCCGTCGCCATCGGCATCGAAAAAGGCGCACCCCGACCCCATGGTTTCCGGCAGATACTTCTTGCCCGCCCGGCCGCTGTTGTGGACGAAGCGGATGCCTGCCTGGGCCGTCACGTCGGTGAATACCGGCCCCGTGTACGGCGCCTCGGCCGGAATCAGCAGTCCGGCCGCGGCCAGGGAAAGAAGAACGATTGAGATTTGCCTGACACCGCTTCCGGCGCTCTGCGCTGTTTTCTCTGCGCTTCCTCTGCGATCTCTGCGTCTCTGCGTTGAATTCGCACTCCTGTTTGGGACAAGGCGCCTCATGGCAGCATCCCCTTCACGGCGCTTTCGTGTTCGTGGATCGCCTGGCGCTCGTTGTTGTCTTCCGGTTTCTGCCTGCGCCGCCGCTCCGTAATCGATTGCGACGCTTCGTCCGCCTTAAAGCGCCGGAAGAGCAGTTCCTCGCGGCCGGCCGCCGCCGCATCGCCCAGACCGCGATAGCACAGCATCAGCGTGTAATGCATCTGCACATCCTCCGGGTCCACACCCGCGACCTGGCGCAGCACGGCCACGGCGCCCGCGTAATCCCGTTTCAAGAACAACAGCCGGCCGATCTGATTCAGCACCACGCGGTCCCGCGGGTATTTGGCGCGCGTCTTCTCCAGGGATTGCAGGGCGCCATCGTAATCGCCCTCCGCCTTCTGAATCGCCGCGTTGAAAAACCAGATGCGGCCCAACTCCGGGTTGATGGCCAGCGCCTTGGCGATATACGGCTTGGCGGCATCGGTCTCGCCTTCCTGAATCAGCGCGCGCGCCACGTTGAGCCATCCATCGGCGTACTCCGGTTCGGCTTCGGTGGTCTTGCGGAAGGCGTACTCCGCGCCCTTCAGATCGCCCTGCAAGAGCAGTCCGATGCCCCAATCGTTCCAGCGTTCGCGATCCTGCTTGCGCACCACGGGCGTCCAGGTACTCTCGCCCAGCGGGATGGCGGCCCTGGCCTCGGCGAGTGTCACAATTGGCAGATCGGGAATGCGGTCGCGGATTTGGCCAGAGACGTTGGCCGGAATCGAAGCCGGGTTGAATGAATACTCCATCCCGTTGTGGTCGCGCGTCAACAGTGCCGGGTCCTGTCCCGGCTTGGGTTGCCCGGCATAAGCGAACTGCGTGAAATACCGCGAGAACTTGCGGTAATTCAACTTGGCGGTGAATTGGATGGGCCCCTTGGCATCGCGCGGCACGGGCACGCGGAAGTGCGCCACATCGGCCGCGCCGGGCGGGATCAGCCGCACATACAAAACGCTGCGCGTCTGAAACGCATTGCGCTTATCGATCGGGTTGCCGTCGCCGTCGAGTTGGTAGGAGCGGTAGAAGTGCGCCCCCGGTTCCACCGGTCCCTTGCCATCCTCGGTCACGTTCCCGCTCCAGAACACGATGCGCCCGGTGGCATCCCAGGCTTCGAGTTCCAGCCAGACGTCGAACGCGTCCACCGTCCCGCCCGGAAAGAAGTGACCGATTTTGCGCGTGCGCACTACCACGTCGACGCGCGCCGTACTCCCCGGATGGAGCGCGCTGCCGGCCACATCGACCGGCGCCGACACCTTGCCCACCTCGCGAATCACCGCCGCCGCGCTCTGCTCGGCCTCTTCGCCGACAGCGAACGTGGACATGGCCTGCACGGTCTCGCTGCGCCGTTGCATGGCGGTCTGCCCGGCGCGATCGTCGGCCGGCGACACGGCGAAGATGTCCACCGTGATGAAGCCGGACTTGAGAAACTGCTCGGTAGCGCGCAGTTGCGCCTCGTCCCGATTGGCGGTCGGCACCGCCATATTGGCGGCGGGAAAGCGATGCGAATGGACTTTGCCGTCACGGTTGCCGGGATCTTTGGACGACACCAGCGGCATGTGGCAATCCGAGCAGGCCGAAGTCTTGGGCGGATAGTAGAACGAGCGCGCGCCCTGTCCCGAAACGCCGCTGGCCTGCCAGTTGTCGTAATCGTTGAAGCCGCGCACCCAGCGGTAGCTGTTGACCGGAATATCCAGATGCACCTTGTGGCAGGCGGCGCAATACTCCGCCGATTGCTCCCGCATGAAGGGTTTCATGAAGGTGGCCTTGTGCGGTTTGGGGTTGAGATAGGTCAGGAAGTAGTCGATGGCGCGGATGTAGCTGTTCTTGCTGGAGGCCAGTTCGTGAAGCGGCGGATATTCCACGGTGAAATCGCCGTTCCCCATACTGCTTCCCACGTGCACGATGGCATGGCACGACATGCAGCCGAGGCCGGCTTGCGCTTCCGGCGTGTCGATCTGTTCCTTGATCGGCCGGTCGAACCGCCCGTTGAAGAAGACCGCGTGATCGTGACATCCCGCGCACCATTTGCTGGGGCGCGTCCCCACGACGTCCTGCATGTACTCAATCGATTTTCGGTAGAACTGATTGTTGAACGAGGCAAAGTGGTGCATGGAACTCTTCCACTGCTCGTAGATGTCCTTATGGCAGGCGCCGCAGGCCTCGGAGTCCATGAAGAAGTTCGACGGGATGATGGCGCCGGTATTGGTTTGCGCCGAGGATGGCGCGAAGGGCGAGTGCGCGCCAGCGCCCTCCTGGTCCATGGAGACGGGCGCCACGAGAGGGTTCTGTATGCGGTCGTTCGGGTTGGGCCACGCTCTCTGATAAAGCGCGCTGCCCGCCGGCAGCAGCACGAGCGCGGCGGTGGCTGAGACGAATGCCGTCCGCCCGGTTCGCCGGCCGATGAGCGCAAGGGCAAGCATGGCGAGCAGAATGTGCGACCAGAGCGCCCAGCGGTGATCCATGGTGTTGCCGCGCACCGCGAGGTACAGTGCCGGCAATCCCGCCAGCAGAAACGCGCCGCACTCCCAGGGGTTCTGCCGCACCCACATCGCGGCGAGCACCATCAGACTCAGCCCGAGCCCCAGGTGCAACAGCACGTTGCCCATATAGAAAATGCTGGGCTGGGGAAACGCCACAAGATAGGCGCTGTTGACAAGCAGGACGAACAGAGCGATGCCCGCGATTCGTTTAGTCATAGACAGCGATCCGTTCCCGTGCCCCGTGCAAGCATGCCCCCACGAATGGGGGCATGGCAGCCTGGAAGGCTGCTCTACGGACATTCTACTCTGACAGCCGGCGTATCAGGCGCAGCGCCGGGCGCGTATTGTATTCGCGCCGGTATTGCGTATGCTCCCCATCGTCCGGGAAGTGCTCGTCCGCCGGGTACGGGTAGCGGCTCATGGAGTGGAAGGGCAGCGGCAATACGGATTGCGAGAATGCGGTGTTGGCGTCCGCATCCTTGGCCCAGCCATCGACCAGCAGCAGAAAGTCCCGCTTCCATCCCACCGGCAGTTCCGGCAATCCGGCGGCGCGGAAGCGCAATTGCACTTCGTCGCCGGAACCCAGGATCGCCATGCGGTCGTCGGCGGCGGCCAGCAGCTTTTCCACCGCGCCGTAGCGCGTGTAATTCCCGGGGGTGGGGTTCCACATGGAGGTGGCGCTCACGCGGGCGTAATCGAACCCCTCCGGCTGCTTGCGCTCGGGATGGATGGCGGCCTTGGAGAAACCGCGGAAGTGCAGATCCGCGGCAATCATTTCCACGCCCGTGAGCCGTGCCTCGGGCGGCGCGCTGTTCTCGATGAGGAATATTTCGTCCCAGTAGAGGCAGAGGTTGGTCACAATCCGCACCTCGCGCGAGGCGGAGAGAAACTTGCCGGTCAAATCCACCGCGATGGTCTTTGGCTTGCCCGCCGGGATGCCCATGTCTTCCACCACGGTCCGCCAGTTGCCGGCGGCATCCTTGACTTGCAGGTAGGGGAAGGTCAGGTCGTGGTGCGCCTGGGTGGCGGAGAGGAAGGTGCTGCCGTCGGCCCAGTCCACCCAGCCGTTCAGAATCAGCACCGCCCGATTGGCGCGCGCGGCGTTGCCAAAATCGAGGTCGAGGCGATGCATCTCGGCGATTCCGGTCTGGTCGCGCCGGAACGAGTCGGGGTACACGCGATCGCGCTGCGCCAGGGCGGCGCGCACGTCGACGCCGCGCTGATCGCGGGCCGACACGGGGTAGACGCGCCCGCCGTTTCTAAGTTCAACGCCGAACAATCGAAACTCCGGAAAGGGCGGCGACTTGAATTTTTCGTTGGTCACGATCTGGACGGTCGCCGGGTGATCCAGCGCCAACAAACGAATCTGATCGAGGTACGACACCTCGCGCAGTTCCTCCGTGACACGGATTTCGTACTCCCCACCGCGCGCCTGCAAGGCCTCGCCGGGAATGGAGACGTACTCGTCGTGATCCACCGGGAAGTATTGCCCATCGCCGGAACTCGCGCCCAGCGGCGCGACTCCCAGAACGTCGGTGATGAACTGGAAGCGTTCGCCGTTCCAGGTGAAGATCATGGGACAGGAGCCGGAAAGGCGCGGGGCTTCCTTGATGGCCGCGAGGCGGTTCACCGGCAGGCGAGTTTCGTTCTGGATGAGTCCGTTGGGCCAGGTGATGCGCACCGTGTCCACCAGGGTGCGCGCGCCCAGGCGCACCACCACCGGGACACCGTCATAGATCACTTTGCGGTAGTCCGTTGCGGCCTTGACTTCGATCACTGCGCCCGCCGCCAGTTTGGCGTTCTTCACGCCGGTGAGCGCGATCCCGAGCCAGTTGCCGTAGGCCGGAGTGACGTCGCGCCCCAGGTAGAGCGTGCCGTCCGTGGCAATGAACGCGCGGTCTCCCCTGCCCTTGCCCTCGAAATCCACACCTTGGGAGAAGGGGAATTCGGTGAGTTTGGGCGCGGGCTCGGCGTGAAACTTACCCTCGCGGTTGACCAGCAGCAGGCGCTGGCCGTCGGGCAAGCGCGCCCCGAGGTCGGTGCGGCCATCGCGATTCACGTCGCCAGCCGCCAGACCGAACGCACCCGCCGGCAGTTCCGCCAGGTCCTGGGCTTTGTACGCACCGCCCAGGTTGTCGCGATACAGTACGCCCGCGCGAGTGGCATAGGACACCACGAGGTCGAACCCCGGCGTGTCCGGCTCCAGGTCGAGCCGCACTGCATCCAACGCCGCCCCGGCTGCAAAGGGGAAGCGCTTCGATTCGTCGCTGAAGCCGGCTTCGCCGTTATTGCGCAGCAGGCGGACGTCATCGCCCACCAACAGCAGGTCCGCATCGTAATCGTGATCGTAATCCACCCAGACCGCCTTGCGGAACGCGCCGCGCGCCAGTTCCGCGTGCAGCTTGAAACGCCCGCCGGTGTTGCGGTAGAGCAGGGCGGCGCGCGCGGTGACGACGCACAGATCCGGCAAGCCATCGTTGTCGAAATCGCCGGGCGCGATGGAGACGACGTCGCGCAGGGCTTCCAGACCGGAATCGGACGCCGCGTTCACGCCGTTGCGAAACAGCGTGGCGCGCCCGTTTCCCCAGGCGATCAGGCTGGGACGGACTCCGCCATCCACGGCGAGCACCGCGGTACCCGAGGCGGCGCCGCCGAAGCCCGCGGCCAGCTTCTGCTCGCGATAGACCGCGGCGGGCGCCGTCTGAGCGGGGAGCGCAACGGCGGGCGCGGGCGGCGCATCGTAGATTTCCGAATAGACGCTCCATTCCATGTCTTCCGGCACGGCCGCGCCTTCCTGCTGCTTCTTCAACTCCTGGAACGTCTGCAACTCGGCGGCGGCCTCCTTGGGCCGGTTCGATTGGCGGTAGAGGCCGTACAGTTGAAAGTGCGGTGCGGCGAGGCGCGGGTTCAACTCGCGCGTCCGCTCAAACTCCCGGGCCGCCGCGGCCAGATCGTTGGCCAGTTTATGCAGCGCGCCAAGCTGGTAATGCGTCGTCGGGTCGTTGGGCGCGAGGCGCGCCATCTGCTGGAACTGGGCCAGCGCGCGCTCGAACTCCGCTTGCCGCTTGAACGCGGTGCCCAGATTGAACCAGGTGTGAGGCAGCTTGGGATCGAGCTTCTGGGCCTTCACCAGTTGCGCGATGCCCTCCGTCATGTCGCCCGCGCGCAGTAGAGCGAGGCCATAATTCAGGGTCTCGCGCGCCGATGCCGGCGCCAGGTCGCGCGCTTTGCGAAATTCCTCCACGGCCTGTCTCTGCGTGGTGGGGTTCTCATAGAAGGCCTTCCCCAGGTTGCGGTAGCGCCAGAGCCGGTCCTCGTCCGCCCGGCTCAAGGGAGCCGATAGCATCCAACCGATTCCACAGAGCGCGGTTGCCGCGATTACCGTCACTGTACGAGCACGCCGGAGTGGGTCCATGACAATGCTCTATGATAGCTTGTGGGGCAGCCAATCCTGGCTGCAGCCGGCATTCAGCCGGCCTTTGTTGAGCATCGCACATCGCCCGAAAGGGCCGCCTGAAAGGCGGCTGCAGGCAGGATTGCCTGCCCCACGGAACTGAATCCCGTAATATGCTGAGTGGCGGCCGAATAGCCCAATGCCCGAACTGCCCGACGTCGAACTTTATGTAGAGTCCCTGCGAAGCCGCATCGCGGGGCACAGCTTGCGGAAGGCTGCCATCCGAGGCCCGTTCCTGTTGCGAACGGTCGAGCCGCCCGTGACCGCTCTCTACGGCCACGCCGTCACCGATGTGCGCCGCGCCGGCAAGCGCATCGCTCTGGGATTCGACCACGGCCTCTGGCTGGCGATCCACCTGATGATCGCCGGCCGGCTGCATTGGAATGGCAAGCGGACGCCGCTGGCGGCCTTCGAGTTCGATAGCGGCACGCTGACGCTCACCGAAGCCGGCACCGAGCACCGCGCCCAGATCCACATCCTCGATGCGCCGCCCGAAACGATCGGACTCGAACCTCTGGAAGCCTCCGGGGAAGCCTTCGCCGCCGCCCTGAAATCCGAGAACCATACGCTGAAGCGCGCGCTCACCGATCCCCGCCTCTTCAGCGGTATCGGCAACGCCTACTCCGACGAGATCCTGCATCGCGCGCGCCTCAGTCCCATCGCCATGACACGCAAGTTGTCGCCGGACGAAACCGCGCGCCTTCACGCGGCAATGCGCGAAGTCCTCACCGAATGGGTCGACCGCCTGCGCGCCCAGGCGAAAGGAAAGTTTCCGGAAAAGGTGACGGCGTTCCGCGAGGAGATGGCCGCCCATGGAAAGTACGGCCATCCCTGTCCCCGTTGCGGCGGCAGGATCCAGCGCATCCGCTACGCGTCCAACGAAACCAACTATTGCCCCGCCTGCCAGACCGGCGGCCGCCTTTTGGCGGACCGGGCGCTCTCCCGCTTGCTCCGCCAGGACTGGCCGCGCACCCCGGAAGAACTGGAAGCCCTCAAGCAGCGGTAGTGCGCCGCCCGGCCAGCCGAACCCATCTTTCTCACTTGCGTAGCGCCTTCAAGCCTTCCTCGACCGCCTTCCTCGTCTCCGCCTTCTGCCCGGCGTCCAAGCCGACATCCTCCGGCAGCAGCACCAGCGCCTTCTCGAAGGCCGCGCGCGCCCCCGCCTTGTCCCCCATCGCCTGAAAGGCTTCTCCCAGGGCGCGCTCTAAGTCCGCCGATCGCGGCAACAGGGGCGCAGCCCACTTCAGCAGGCTCGCCCCCTCCCGCTTGCGCCCGCCATCGAAGAGCAGCGCCGCGGCTCCCACTACCAGGTCGGCATCGTTGTCCTTGACCAGTGCCGACAGCGCCTCCAGATTCGCCAGACCCTCGCTCGAGTACATCTTGGCGATCTGCGCGCTGGTCGGCGGAGCCGGACGCGCCGCCTTGTATGCCAACTGGAGCAGCCCGTCCGGCCGCGCGCCCCGAAGAGATTTCAGCGCCTCCGCGTCGCCTTTCAGATGTCCGTCGAGAAAATGCAGAATCGCCTCACAGATGGCTTCGTACTTCCGCCGTACCCCATCGCCTTTCCCGGTTCCGCCCTGACTCACGAAGTCGTTGTGGTCCATGCCGTCCACTTCGGCCTCATAGCGCGCGGCAAATTGCAGGTACCGGTCGAAGCTCTCCAAGCGCGGATTGCGGCGCCGGTCGGCGAACATCACCACGGGGACCGTGGAATTCCGGTTGCGCTCCAAGGCCGCCTTAAAGTCCGCGAAGTCGTCCAGCGGGCGGTACTCCACGTTGGAATCCAGAAAGACCACGGCGTCCACCGCCGAATCGGGCCGCGCGCGCCACGCGAGCATGGCCTGCGCCCCGTAGCTGTGCCCCATGGCCGCCACCCTGGAGAGGTCCGCCAACGGCAGCGTGGCCGCATAGCGCAGCAGGAAATTCAAATCGTCGAACGACGTGGCAAGGTCGCCATCGATGTTCAAGCGGCTGGAATCGGCCGCCTGATAGGCGCTGCTCAACACCACGTACCCATGACTCGCCAGGTATTCGCAGGCCACCGCGTTGTCATCGAAGGTGCCCCCCAATCCCGGATGGTAAATCACTACTGGAAATTTGCCCGCCGCGGGAGCCGCGTTCAGAGTGGCGAAGACCGGCGTTGCCAGCAACCCGTCCCAGGCGGCGCGCTCATCGCCGGTGAGCTTTTCGAACTCCTTGCCGAGCATGTACTGGCAGGCCATGTCGCGCGTGAACTTGCGCAGCCGCTGGGCGAATTCGGGGACCGGAGACTCCACCGACACCGCGCGGAAATAGTCGCGGTACACCATCGACGTGTCCATCGCCACGTCCTCCCGCGCCGCCGCCGGATACCAGATGGCGAGGAAGATGGGCCGCGGTTTCTTGACCGGCGTGCCCCCCGGGGCGGGATAGTCCGCGTCATAGCGTCGCGCCACATCCAATTGATAGAGCGAGCGGAAGCCCACCGCGTACTTGCCCGCCTTCAGCTCGCCCCAAAACTGCGCTTGTCCCCATCCCCCGGCAGCGCTCGCCAGCGCCACCGCCACGGCGCACCATCGAATGGATGTCATAGCTATTTTCAAATCTACAACAGAACCCGAGTGGGGTAGGGCCGCAACGGTATGGCGGCTCCGCCTGAAACAGTCCCGCCACCGCCTCGGGCGCCGCGCCCGCGTATGGCACTTCGGCCGGCTTGCCGTCAACCCATGCCTGCACCTCGCGCACGGGCTTCGGCAGGC
>Ga0209014_10001681_pt1 | contig 13039 bp, 6 predicted proteins | sample BarGraNGADG00212_FD_184491 | JGI IMG/M metagenome (GOLD analysis project Ga0209014, IMG submission 184491) | Arctic peat soil microbial communities from Barrow, Alaska - Barrow Graham LP Ref core NGADG0002-212 (SPAdes) (version 2) | ecosystem: Environmental > Terrestrial > Soil > Wetlands > Peat...
ATCGTCACGCTCGCGGTGCTGGCGATCCCCGGCTTCCATGGCCACGTCGTCGCGCCGGCGGCCGACCTGACCTTTGACGTGATCGCCCTCGCGGTCACGTCCGCCGTCGCGGCTCTGAGCTGGTTCCGCTATCGCGAGCGCCGCCAGCCGATGGCTCATGCCCAGGCGGCCGCATTCCTCGCCCTCGCGATCGCGGACGGGATGGCCGTTGCCGTCTCGGTGAGCGGCGACCTTCGGTCGACGCCGGTCCCGGTGGCGATGAGCCAGGACGCGCTCTTCGTGTGGACCGCCGCTCGCCTGCTCGCGGCGTCCGTCCTCGTGGTGGGAGGCCTGGAGTCACTCCGCGGCGGAAGACCGCGCTACCCCGTGCCGTTCGTGCTCGGCATCGGCGCCTTCATGCTGGTCGTCGTCGGCGCCGTGCTCATGGTTGGCGACCGCCTCACGTCGCTGCTCGCCTATCCCGTGCCGGATGGCCTGCCGTCCGAGCCCCAGGATCTCGCGCTGACGGCGATCGGCGTAGTAGTCCACCTCATCGGGACGCTGCTGTTCCTCGGGGCCGCGCTGGTGAGCCGTCGGCTGTGGCATCGAGACCGCGCCGTCGGCGATGCCTACCTGGCGCTTGGGCTTCTCGTGGCGGGGTTCGCCCAGCTTCATGCCGCGATCTTCCCGAGCGCGCATCCCGAGCAGCTGGGCACGGCAGACCTGCTCCGCCTCGTGTTCTACCTCATCCTTTTCTTCGGGATACAGGCCGAGGCGGAGGCCGTCATGAAGGCGCTTCGGACAGCCAACGAGTCGCTCGCCCGCCTTGGCGATGCCGAGGCCGAACGCGCTGCGCTGGAAGAGCGGGCCCGGTTGTCGCGCGAGCTCCACGACGGCCTCGCCCAGGACCTCTGGCTGGCGAAGCTGAAGATCGGCCGGCTCGCCGCGTCGACCGCACTGTCGCCCGAGGATCGGACGCTGGCCGAGGAAGCCACGAAAGCCGTCGACGTTGGCCTCACCGAGGCGCGGCAGGGCGTGATGGCTCTTCGGGACAGCGCCGACCCGAGCCAGTCGTTCGCGGTGCTCCTCCGGCGATATGTCGAGGACTTCGTCGACCGGTTCGGTGTGGAGGTTGAGTTCGAGTGCGCGGGGAGCCTCCCCGACCTGTCGTCGCGGACGAAAGCGGACCTCCTTCGCATCGTGCAGGAGGCACTCTCGAATGCAACACATCACTCGAGTGCCGAGTCGTTTCGCGTACAGGTATCGACACATGGTGGCGATATCTCGATCTCTGTCCAGGACGACGGTCGCGGGTTCGACCCGGAGGCGCGAGCGCCCGGCCACGTGGGCCTCCAGGTGATGCGCGAGCGGGCGGCGACCATCGGGGCGCAGCTGACGGTCGAATCGAGCCCTCGCGGTGGCACGCGTGTCGTCGTCACCGTCCCCGGTACGGCCGATCGGGCTGTCGAGGAGGCGGTCCCATGAACGGACCATCGAGTCAGGGTTTGATCCGGGTCATGATCGTGGACGACCACCCGCTCGTGCGCGCCGCCGTGACGCAGGCCATCAGCGCGCCGGATGTCGAGATGGTGGCCGAGGCCGCGAATGCCGAGGAAGCTCTCCTATCGGCGCTGGCCGTCCGGCCCGACGTGCTCCTCGTCGACATCCACCTGCCGGGAATGACAGGGTTGCAGCTCGTTCGGGAGCTTGCGCCGCGGCTGCCGGACACGCGCATCGTGATGCTCACGGTCTCGGCGACGGATCGCGACGTTGCGGATGCGATCGGCTACGGGGCGGTCGGCTACCTGACGAAGGACCTCATGCCGGATGCGCTCCTCCGCTCCGTCCGCGCAGCGTACGCCGGCGATCTCGCGATGCACCGCGGGCTCGCCGCGCGCCTCATCCGACGGCTCGCCGGCAGATCGCGGAGCGAGATGGTGGCGACCGGCGATCCGGCGAGCGAGCATCTCAGTCCGCGAGAACGCGACGTCCTGCGCCTCATCGAGGAGGAACTGACGGACCGCCAGATCGCGGAGTCGCTCGGGATCTCGTCACGGACCGTGGCGACGCACGTCAGCAGCATCCTGCACAAGCTTGGTGTGCGGAACCGGGCTGACGCGGCCCGCCGCTACCGCCAGGAAACGTAGGCGGCTCCCTCGAAGGCGCGTCAGCGTGTACGAGGGGCCAGACCAGGGGCCCGCGCCGGGCAGGCGGGAGCGACGCGCCTCGCGCGGGCGGCCGCGATTTCGACGCGCAGCAGCCGGGGCCGGTCGACGTCGAGAATCAAGCCGGTTCCGTCGCACAGGACGAGGAGGACGCGCTCCCCGGATACGACTGCCTCGCGGATCGAGTCCAGGTCGTACGCCAGCGTCAGTCGCCCGAGGTGGACGACGTGGGTCGACGTGACGTACAGGTCGCCGGCGAGGCCCGGGCAGCCAGGGCAATAGGCGCTGGGCTGTGGCTCGCGGCGGTCGAGCCGTGCGGACCGGCGGACCGCGAGGACCTTCTCGTCCCCGACCAGCAGCTTGGCGATCCGCGCGTCGGGCTCGATCAGCTCCATCGGCCCGTCGCGGTATCGGTCGCGCGCCACGAGGGCGGCCGCCTCGTCTTCCGCGGCCCGGGCGAGGATTGCATCAGCGTCGCGCAGCGCCGGGGAGGATGTGGAGGCGTCACGCATGACGGCTCCGTTGGTCGCGCGGGCGCCGACGTTCGTCCGCTCGTTCATGGGGGGACTGTAACCCGCCGCGAGCGCCCCGGCGATCCGGAGGTCTGCGGAGTGGCATACGGATTCACCGTATCCGTACGGAGTCCGAGATCCGGTACATCGCTCCGCAGGGGCACCGATGGCGCCGGCAGGGTGGGCCAATACCGTTGGGCACCAAGGGCAGGTCGGCCCGCGCCATCGCGCCACGCAATGCGCTGGGCGTCGCGGTCGCCAGCCTCATGTCGTCGTCCGCGGCGGGAGATTTGCCGCGACGCAGGAAAGGGAGCGGAGAGGGATCGAATGATGAGAAGGAAGTTGCTGACCTTGCTGGCGGTTGTGGCGCTGTGCGCCACCGCGGCGGGGCCGGTCATCGCCAAGAACCCGCCCGCCGGTGGCGGCAACGGCCAGGGCATGGGTGCCCAGAAGCCGATGACCAACGCGCAGCGCAAAGCTGCGGCGGTGACCGTCGCCAAGGCGAAGCATGCGATCCTTGCTGATGCCAAGGCGCACGGCAAGAAGCTGACGGCAGCCCAGCTCGCTGCCCTCGCGGTTCCCGGTACCGCGACCACCATGTCGGCACCCCTCGCGCCGGTTAACGCGGTCGAGACCGGAAACCCGACGAACGCGCTGCTCGCGACGCCCGACTACTTCGGTAACGTCCCGAACTACGCGAACAGCCAGCTGCCGACGAGCGTGTCGATCCAGGGCGACGGCCTCGGTGCCTTCGCCACGGCGACCATCGACTCGACGGGCGCGGTAACCGGCTTCAACGTGATCGCGGGCGGTGACAACTACACGCTCGCCGACGTCGTCGTCATCGGCGGTGGCGGCACGGGCGCCGTCGGCGCCCCGACCATCGTCAACGGCTCGATCACGGCCATCGCCGTGGCCACCGATCCTGTCTCCGGGCTGGCGCTCGGCGGCGTTGGCTACGGGACGGTCGCTGGCATCCGCAAGTTCGTCGATGCCCTGCCGCTGCCGGGCGGGACGCCGAACCACAACGGCCAATACCTGCCGGTCGCGGTGCCGGATACGACGACATTCGCAGGGACCACGGGCAACGCGCCCGCCGCCGACTACTACGAGATCGCCGTCGTCCAGTACACCCAGAAACTCCACGACGACCTGCCCGCGACCACGCTGCGTGGCTACGTGCAGATCGAGACCTCCGTGGTCCAGGGCGCTCACTTCCCGCTCACGTATCCGGACGGCAGCGCGATCCTCGATGGCGCCGGCCATCCGGTCTTCGCGGTGGCTGCACCGCAGTACCTCGGCCCGATCATCGTCGCGCAGGCCAACCGGCCGACCCGGATCAAGTTCGATAACTACCTGCCCACCGGGGTAGGCGGCAGCCTGTTCATCCCCGTTGACTCCACGGTGATGGGCTCTGGCATGGGTCCGAACGGGATGGCCACTCCCCCCGCGGGATCCGGCATGGACTACTCGCAGAATCGCGCGACGCTCCACCTGCACGGTGGCGTGACGCCGTGGATCAGCGACGGCACCGCCGACCAGTGGACGACGCCGACCGGCACCACCGAGCAGTACCCCAAGGGCGTCAGCACCGGCTACGTCCCGGACCAGTGGTACGACCAGCAGGGCAACGACATCGCCTCGTGCGATGGCCAGACGACCTGTACTGACCCGAACGGGTCGACGAACCCCGGCACCGGCCGGATGACGTTCTACTACACGAACCAGCAGTCGGCGCGGCTGATGTTCTACCACGACCACGCCTTCGGGATCACCCGACTGAACGTCTACGCAGGAGAGGCAGCCGGATACCTGTTGCAGGACCAGGCGGAAGCCGCACTGGTGGCCGCGGGAACGCTCCCCGGCACCGTGGCGACCGACCAGATCCCGCTGGTCGTCCAGGACAAGACCTTCGTCCCCGACGCGACCCAGCTTGCCGCTGAAGACCCGACGTGGAACACGACCATGTACGGCGGTGCTGGCAACGTCTGGTACCCGCACGTCTACATGACCAACCAGAACCCCGCCGCCGGTGCGAGCGGTGTCAACGCGATGGGCCGCTGGGACTACGGCCACTGGTTCTGGCCCGTCTTCCAGACGGCCACCCCTGAGGTCCCGAACCCACTGTGCGACTACACGGTGCCCACGGCTCCCGTGTGCCCGCTCCTCGAGAACCCGACGAACCCCGGCATCCCGAACCCGTCCATCGTGCCTGAAGGCTTCATGGACACGATGCTGGTCAACGGCACGCCGTACCCGTACACGCAGGTCGGGCCGCACACGTACCGGCTCCGCATCCTGAACGCGTCGAATGACCGGACGCTCAACCTGTCCCTGTTCATCGCGGGCAGCGAGGACGCCACCGGAAACTTCGTCCCGTGCACCACGGCCACGCCGGCCACCTACGCGGCCGGGGTCACGAACCCCTGCTCCGAGGTGGCGATGGTTCCCGCCGTCAGGGGCACTCCCGCGACGAAGAGCTACGTCTACCCCGACATGCTCGACGGGCGTGTCGGCGGCGTGCCCGACGTGCGTTCCGCTGGGCCGTCGATGGTCCAGATCGGCACCGAGGGAGGGTTCCTGTCCAAGCCGGTCACGTTGAAGAACGCCCCGGTCGGCTACAACTACAACCGCCGCGACGTCGTCGTCCTCAACGTCACGCAGCGCTCCCTGACGCTTGGCCCCGCCGAGCGCGCCGACGTACTGGTTGACTTCTCCGGCATCCCCGCCGGGCAGAAGGTCATCCTCTACAACGACTCGCCCGCACCGATGCCCGCGTTCGACACCCGCTACGACTTCTTCACGGGCGACGAGGACCAGGTCATGAATGGCGGCGCCCCGACGACGCTGCCCGGCTACGGCCCGAACACCCGCACCGTCATGCAGTTCCAGGTCGGCTCCGGCATCGCCGGGACCGGCATCAACCGCCCGGCCCTCGACGCCGGTATCGAGAACGCCTACGCGACCACGCAGGCCGCCCCGGTCGTTCCGGAGCAGGGCTACGATGCGGCGTTTGGGATCTCGCCCGCGAGCCCGGCTGATCCGTATGGGCGGATCCAGACGCAGGACCTCAAGTTCAAGACCGGCACGGTGACCGGCATCACGCTGACCGACGGCGGCACAGGCTACGTCTCACCGCCGACGGTCCTTATCTCGGGCGGAGGTGGCAGCGGCGCAACAGCTATTGCCACGCTCGCCGGGACCGGCATCGTCGCCATCGTGATGGGGAGCGGAGGCACGGGCTACACGTCGCAGCCGACCGTCTCGTTCTCCGGAGGCGGTGGCGGTAGCGGTGCGACCGCGATCGCCGCGTACTCGTCCACGGTCGTGACCGGCACCGTGCCGACCACGACGGCTGGCTCCGGGTACACGACTGCTCCGACCGTCACCCTCACGGGCGGCGGCGGCTCCCTTGCTGCGGCCACGGCTGTCCTCGCCCCTGCGGGCGTGGCGTCCGTCACCATGGGCGCGGGCGGCGCGTACACGTCCGTCCCAACCGTCGGGTTCTCTGCGCCGACCACCGGCACCGCTCCGACCGCCACGGCGGTCCTCGGTGCTGGCCCCGTCGCCCTGGGCCCCGCCACGATGGTTTCCGGCGGCTCCGGATACACCGCGGCCCCCACCGTCACGTTCACCCCGACCAGCGGCGCATCCAGTGCTACCGGCACCGCGGCCCTAAACCCGACCAGCGTCGGTTCCGTGCTGCTGGGCAATCCCGGTTCGCTGTACACCAGCGCGCCGACGGTCGCGTTCAACCCGGCAGGGGCAACGGCGACCACCAGGCTCGCGCTCATCGGCTCGGTCGGCGCGATCACCCTGACCAACGGCGGCACCGGGTACACCCGAGTGCCTTCAGTGTCGCTCTCGAGCGGCGGCGGATCCGGCGCGACGGCTGCCGTTACCGCGATGGCGCCGGTTGGCGTCGGCTCGGTCCAGATGGTCAACGGCGGCACCTGCACCAGCAGGACGTCCGTCCCGACCGTCACGTTCAACAGCGGCAACGGCGGAAGCGGCGCCCAAGGCACCGCGTCCATCGGCGGCAACAGCGGCAACCTCCGGGTTACCGGCGTGACCGTCACGAACCCCGGCAGCGGCTACGCCCTGCCGCCGACGATCGCCTTCAGTGGTGGCTCCTGCACCAACGTGTCCGCGAACGCGTACCTGCGGCCGACCTCCGTTGCGACGATCATGATCACCGCGCGCGGGCAGGGCTACACCAGCCCGCCGCGGATCAACATCCAGAGCGGCGGTGGCAGCAATGCCGCGGCCACGTCGTTCCTTGCCTTCCCGGTTGCCAGCATCACGCTGACGGGTAATGGCGGGAACGTCTACACGGCCGCTCCGTCCGTGTCGCTCTCCGCTCCGCAGATCACGACCGGCGTCACCGTCGGCGTGAACGCAACCGCAACCGCAACGCTCACCCCGACCAGCGTGGCCTCGATGACGGTGACGAACGGTGGCTCCGGCTACCTGCAGCCGCCGACTGTCGTGTTCACGCCCGTGGGTCCCGGATCGGGCGCAAACTTCACGGTTGTTCTCGGGCCTCGGCCCGTCGCGTCCGTGACGATCAACCTGAACGGCTCCGGCTCCGGATATACGACCGCCCCGACCGTGTCCTTCTCCCCGGTCGGCGGCGGCGCCACGGCCACCTCGACACTGGCCGCGTCCGGCGTCGCGAGCATCAACGTCACGGCTGCCGGCGCTGGGTACACCTCAGCCCCGACGGTGTCGTTCTCGACCACCGGCTCTGCCGTGGCCCCGACGGCAGTCGTGACGCTCGTCCCGGCGTCGATCACGGCCCTGACCCTCACTGCTGGCGGCAGCGGGTACTCCTCGGTGCCGATCGTCGTCGTCACGCCGGCTGTCGGCGACGCAACGGGTGCCGGCGCTTCCGGCACCGCACAGAGTGGCGCGGGCCTCGTCGGCTCGATCACGCTCACGAACCCGGGATCAGGCTTCATCGGGAACCCGACCGTTACCTTCGCGGGTGGAGGCGGGACCGGTGCAACGGCAACTGCCCTCTACACCGCGATCAACGTTGACCTCGGCGTGAAGCCGCTGGGCATCCAGGAGCTCTTCGACGAGCATGGCCGCATGAACGCGACCATGTCGGTCGAGATCCCGAACACCAACGGCACGAACCAGACGACCATCCCGTACGGGTACATCGACCCGCCCACGGAAGTCGTCAACACCAACGCGGGGGCGGATGCGCTCGTCCCGACGGTCGTGGCAGGTGTGTCCGAGCCCCTCGCGATGCTCCCCGACGGCACGCAGATCTGGCGGTTCACGCACAACGGGGTTGACACGCACAGCCTGCACTTCCACATGTTCAACCTCGAGCTGATCAACCGCGTCGGCTGGGACGGTGCGATCCGGCCGCCCGACGCGAACGAGATGGGCTGGAAGGAAACGATCCGGATGAGCCCGCTCGAGGACGTCTTCGTCGCGATCAAGCCGATCGTGCCGAACCTGCCGTGGCCGCTGCCCAACAGCATCCGGCCGCTGGACGTGACGTCTGCCCTCGAGGCCGGCCCGCCCACTGTTGCTCATCCGCAGTACACGAACGTCGATCCGAACGGCAACCCGGTGAACGTGTTCAACCACCTGATCAACTTCGGTTGGGAGTACGTCTACCACTGCCACCTCCTCGGCCACGAGGAGAACGACATGATGCGGCCGATGCTCATCGGCGTCGCACCTGTCAGCCCGTCCAACGTCACCGCCACCAGCACCGTGACTGGCACCGCTGACGTCACCTTCACCGACAACTCCCCCAACGAGACCGGCTTCACGGTCCAGCGCTCCGTCAACGGCGGTGCGTGGGTCGATGCCGGGCTTCCGATCCTCCGCGCCGCGCCCGTCCTCAACGCTGACTTCAGCGTGACGGACGCCGGCAGGACGACCGCGACCGTCGAGACCTTCCACGACACGGGCCTGACGGTCGGCGCCGCCGTCGCTTACCGCGTCATCGCCAACGACCTGGTCGGTGACACGACCACGCCCGGCTACGCGGCGTACACGCAGTCCGTTGACTCCGTGCCGTCCGTGCCGTCCGTGCCGGTGACCGTCACTCCGTAGCGAATAGCACGGGCGCCAGCGCCCTGGCGCCCGTGAAGCGGGGGAGGGAGCAATCCCTCCCCCGGTCTCCTGCGAGGGTCGGCCCGCTGCGCCCCGGCGGGCCGAATTCTCGGACACCAGATAGATAACCAACCGCGGGGATCGCGTGGCGCCGCGGGGGCGCGAACCGCATTCACGGACAACGATGAGAGGCTCGCCATGCTTACGACCCGCCTGTCCCGACGCACCCTCCTGAAGGCCGGCACCATCGCCGGCGCAGGCCTCGCAGTTCCCTGGAGGTGGCTCGCCAGCCCGCCGCCTGCGGCCGCCTTCTCGCAGAGCGACAAGCTCCGAAAGTTCATCCAGCCCCTGCGGAACCCCGTGCTCGGCGACATCCCCCTCGCGGCGGCGGACACGACTCGGCAGCCCTGGTGGCAGCCTGGCGTGACCCATTACACGATCGACATCGCCCAGTTCAGCGACCAGCTCCATCCGGACCTGCCGAACCCGACGCGCCTCTGGGGCTTCGGCCAGAACGGCAACTTCAGGCATCTCGGCGGCATCATTGCCGCCAAGCGCGGCTCGCCGGTGCAGATCACATTCCGCAACAACCTGCCCCGTACGCACATCCTGCCCGTCGATCGCTCGATCATGGGCACGGAGAACCAGGACAACCGGGCCGACGTCCACCTTCACGGCGGCTTCGTGCCCTGGACGAGCGACGGCGGTCCGTTCGCGTGGTGGGATCCGGACGGCCACAAGGGCCCGAGCTTCCTGAACAACCAGGTCCTTCGGCCGGGCCAGAACGTGCCCGCCAACGAGGCTGAGTACTACTACCCGAACAACCAGGGCGCTCGCCTGGAGTGGTACCACGACCACTCGCTTGGCACCACGCGGCTGAATGCGTACTCGGGCATCGCCTCGGCGTACGTCATCTACGACGACTACGAGCTGTCGCTGGTCGCCCTGAATCACCTGCCCGGTCCCCTCGATCCGCGCACCGTCTACCTCGTCTTCCAGGACAAGATCTTCGTTCCGAGGAACATCGCGACGGTCGACCCGACCTGGGCGGTGCCGAACTCACGACCGGGCGACCTCTGGTACGTCCACGTCTACGACCCCGACCGCTGGGACCTCGGGCCGACGCCCTCAGGACCGCCGCCCGATCCGTCCTGCGTCCCGGAGTTCTTCGCCGACACGATGCTCGTCAACGGCACGGTCTACCCGTACCTGGAAGTCGAGCCGCGGCAGTATCGGTTCCGGCTCCTCAACGCCTGCCAGGCCCGATTCCTGAACCCTCGCCTCGTGTATGCAACCGGTGCGGACAGTACGGAACCAGGCACCGCGGCAGGTCCGGCATTCGTGCAGTTCGGAACCGAGGGTGGCTTCCTCCCTGCGCCCGTATACCTGAGCGGTGCCTCCCCCGTGGCGTCAGGCGAGCCGTCGCCATCCCAGCTGCTCCTCGCCCCGGCCGAGCGAGCCGACCTGATCGTCGACTTCCGGGATGTCCCGGCCGGGTCCAGGTTGATCCTGCTCAGCGATGCCGGCGCGCCGTATCCGGACGGCGACGAGCTCAACGACTACTACCCGGGTAACCCGGAGACACCAACTTCCACGCGGGGTTTCGGACCCAACACCCGCACGCTCCTTCAGATCCGGGTCAAGTCGCGAGTCGGGGCGGCAGACCCGCCGATCACGTTGCCCGCAGCGTTCACGCCAACGGATCCCTTCATGCTGAAGCAGACGCCGGGCGTGCCCACCTCGAACCCCAAGCACGTGCCCGTCCGGCGCCTCACCTTGAACGAGACCTTCGATGAGCACGGGCGCCTGATCCAGTTCCTTGGGACGGACAAAGCCGTAAACCTGATCCCGGAGTTCGGGCGCGAATACGCGGACAAGCCGACGGAGATCGTCCAGGCCGGAAGCACCGAAGTGTGGGAGATCGTCAACCTCACCGCAGACACCCATCCGATCCACTTCCACCTCGTGAACGTCGAAGTCCTTTCTCGCCAGGCGTTCGACCCGGACAAGTACAAGGGCGGCGCGCCCAGCTTCACCGGACCCGCCATCGCTCCCGATCCCAACGAGCTGGGCTGGAAGGAGACCGTGCGCATGAACCCGGAGCAGGTGACCCGGGTCCTCATCAAGTTCACGCTTCCGGCCGTGCCGTTCACGGTTCCGGCCAGCCCGAGGTTGCTCCACGACTACGGGATCGCGGGCGGAGCCGAATACGTGTGGCACTGCCACATCCTCGAGCACGAAGAGCACGATATGATGCGTCCCCTCGTGGTCGTCTGACGCTCGCGTCGCCTGTTGACCCACTGATGGCCGGGGTGGACCTCCATTCGCCCCGGCCATCCTTCTCCCATCCGAGGGTGCGAACCCTGGTTGCCCGGGAATCGAGCGGGTACGAGATGATGGGCGGACCGAGCGCGCACGATCCGCGCCAGCGCTACCCGTCGTGATGGGATGACTCGAAGAGACCACCAGCCAGCCAACCAGGACGCTCCAGTTCGACGGACGGTCATCGTCACGGCGATCTTGAGCGTCGTCGCGACGGCCGTGGCAATTGGCGCGCTCGCGGTCGTGCTCACTCGCGGGTCGGACCAGTCGGGCCAGGCGGACGCGAACGTCTGCCGGACCGTCACGTGGTACGCGGTCCCGAGCGCCGCCGCACTCCCGTCGGGCTGGACGATCGCGTCGACGCGGTTCCTCGTCGACGTCCTGACGACCACACTCGTCGGACCGACCCCGTCGAGCGGGACGCAGGCGCCCACGGCGTTCATCAGCATCAGCTGCTACGGGACCGACGCGGAGCTCGCGTTCGCCCGCGACCACGACTCCGCTGTGGGCGCCGGCTCGACCGAGGTGAGCGTGCCGCAGCTCGGCGACCAATTGGCGGCCGTCACGAGCACGCGCACCGGCAGCAACACCATCTTCATCCGCCGCGGCACGCTCGTCGCCGACATCACGGCCCCGACGACGCTGGACATGACTGTGCTCCAGTCCGTCGCGGGGGCCGTTGACGGGGCGATGGTCCAGGCACTCTCCGCGAGCCCGCGGCCGTCAACGACGGGTGCCAGCCCCGGCGCGGTTGCCTCCCCGGCGTCCCTGGCGTCGGTCGAGCCGAGCGCGGCTCCGAGTCCGAGCCCAAGCTCTACCCCGGTGAGCCACGTGGCGCCCGATCTCGAGGCTCGCTTGCCTCACGTCGTGACGGGGACCACCCTGACGAGCCAGAGCTTTGTCGGGACGACCGCCCTCGGGACCGATCTGACCAGCCAGTCGCTGATCGCGTCGCTGAAGAAGCTGGGCAAGACGCCCGCCGACCTCGAGATCGCGGAGGCCCACGATCCGGCGAGCACGCTGCAACTGCGGCTCCTCGGGTTCCGCGTCAAGGGTGTGCAGGCCTCGGACCTGGTGTCGGCAATCGTCGCAAGCTGGATGGCCGAGACGACGGGGACGCCGACGCGCTCGGATGTGACGGTTGCGGGTCACAAGATCACGAAGGTGGCGTTCGCCCAGGGTGGCGCGGACTACCTGTACGCGGTCGGCGGTGTGGTCTTCGACATCGAGACGACGGACGAGGCCCTCGTCGCGACGGTGCTGCCGCTCCTCAAGTAGGCGCAGGCTGCGAGTCCCGGGCGCTCAGGCCTCGTCGAACCGCCACCGGGTCGCGTCGGCCGGGAAGCTGGACCAGCCGAAGACGATGCGCGGCGTCACGGCCCAGATTCCGCCATCCGGCCTCGACCAGCTGGCCGGGTCCACGAGGTACCCTCGCGGCGGCCCGGCGTACTTCACAAACGCTGCGACCAGCTGCTCGGCCAGCCCGTCGGGCGGCCCGGCGAGACGGGCGCACGTGCCTTCCACGACGACCGCGCCGTCGCCCGGCAGCTCGATCCCGACCGAGACCTCGGGGTTCTCCGCGAGGTTGCGTGCCCGGCGCGTCAGCCTGCCGCCCTCGAACCAGAGGCGGCCGGCGCACCAGGCGGCCCACACCGGCATCGCGTGCGGCCGGCCGTCGGGGCGCGTCGTGGCGACCCAGTACGTCTGCGCCTCCGCCAGGCGCGCCTCGGCCCAGGACCAGGGGAGCGTCCCCTCGAGCGTCTCCGGGATGCCGTAGGTCGGGACGCTCGGTCGCTCGACGGTGGGTGGATCGATCGCCGGCAGCACATCGCTCACGCGGAGATTACGCTCCGCATGATCTGCTCGAGCTTCGCGCGGGCCTCCGGTAGGACGACGCCGGCCGCGTCGAGCTCCGCGATCGCCTCGTCGCGCCAGCGACGCGCCTCGCCCCGCGTGTAGTCCTGCGCCCCGGTCCGCTCG
>Ga0209014_10001684_pt1 | contig 13036 bp, 10 predicted proteins | sample BarGraNGADG00212_FD_184491 | JGI IMG/M metagenome (GOLD analysis project Ga0209014, IMG submission 184491) | Arctic peat soil microbial communities from Barrow, Alaska - Barrow Graham LP Ref core NGADG0002-212 (SPAdes) (version 2) | ecosystem: Environmental > Terrestrial > Soil > Wetlands >...
GAGAGCTTGCCGCGGGGGTCGATCTCCTTGAGCTCGACCTGGATCTTCTGGCCGATCTTCAGGACGTCATCCACGGAGTCGATCCGCTTGCCACCGACGAGCTTGCGCACCTCGGAGATGTGAAGCAGGCCGTCCTTGCCCGGGAGCAGGGAGATGAACGCGCCGAACGTCGTGGTCTTGACCACGGTGCCCATGAAACGCTCGCCGATCTCGGGCATCGTCGGGTTGGCGATGGCGTTGATCATGGCGCGGGCGGCCTCGGCCGACGGTCCATCGGTCGCACCGATGTAGATCGTGCCGTCGTCCTCGATCGAGATCTGCGCGCCGGTCTCGTCCTGGATCTGGTTGATCATCTTGCCCTTCGGGCCGATGACCTCGCCGATCTTGTCAACGGGAACGGTGACGCTGATGACGCGCGGGGCATACTCGCTCATCTCGTCCGGGGTGTCGATGGCCTCGGCCATGACGTCCAGGATGTGCAGGCGAGCGTCGCGGGCCTGGGTCAGCGCGCCGGCCAGCACGGAGGCAGGGATGCCGCCGAGCTTGGTGTCGAGCTGGATGGCCGTGACGAACTCGCGAGTGCCGGCGACCTTGAAGTCCATGTCACCGAACGCGTCCTCGGCACCGAGAATGTCGGTCAGAGCCGCGTAGCGCGTCTCACCATCGACCTCATCGGAGACCAGGCCCATCGCGATACCGGCGACCGGGGCGCGCAGTGGCACACCGGCATTGAGCATCGAGAGGGTGGACGCACAGACCGAGCCCATGGACGTCGAGCCGTTGGAGCTGAGAGCCTCCGACACCTGACGGATGGCGTACGGGAACTCCTCGCGGGTCGGCAGCACGGGCATGAGCGCACGCTCAGCCAGGGCGCCGTGACCGATCTCGCGGCGCTTGGGGGAACCGACGCGGCCGGTCTCACCAGTGCTGTAGGGCGGGAAGTTGTAGTTGTGCATGTAGCGCTTGCGCGTCTCCGGGGAGAGTGTGTCGAGCATCTGCTCCATGCGCAGCATGTTCAGCGTGGTGACACCCATGATCTGGGTCTCGCCGCGCTCGAAGATCGCCGAACCGTGGACGCGGGGCAGGACCTCGACCTCGGCGCCGAGGGCGCGGATGTCGGCGAGGCCACGGCCGTCGATACGGACCTTGTCACGCAGGATCCGCTGGCGGATGAGCTTCTTCTGCACCGCGCGGTATGCCGCGGAGATCTCCTTGTCGCGGCCCTCGAGCTTCTCCGCGAGATCGCCCTGGACAGCAGCCTTGATCTCGTCGATGCGGTTCTCGCGGTCCTGCTTGTCGGCAATCTGGAGCGCCGAGGTCAGGTCGCCGGAGACGGCACCTTCGACGGCGACATAGACGTCGTCCTGGTAGTCCAGGAACACGGGGAAGTCCTGAACCGGCTTGGCGGCCTTGGCCGCGAGCTCGGTCTGTGCCTGACACAGCACGGCAATGAACTTCTTGGAGGCCTCGAGGCCCTCAGCGACGACCGACTCGGTCGGTGCGCCCTGGCCCTGAACCTTGACCAGGTCCCAGGTGGACATCGTGGACTCGGCCTCGACCATCATGATCGCGACGTCCTCGACACCATGCTTGTCGGTGACGACGCGGCCGGCGACGACCATGTCGAACACCGAACGCTCGGTGTCGGCGAAGGTCGGGAAGGCAATCCAGCTGCCGTCGATCAGCGAGACGCGCGTCGCGCCGATCGGGCCGCTGAACGGCAGTCCGGAGATCTGCGTCGACGCGGATGCGGCGTTGATCGCCAGCACGTCGTACTGGTGATCGGGGTTGAGCGCCAGAACCGTGATGACGACCTGGACCTCGTTGCGCAGACCCTTTTTGAAGGTGGGGCGCAGCGGTCGGTCGATCAGACGGCAGGTGAGGATGGCGTCGGTGGAGGGGCGACCCTCACGACGGAAGAAGGAGCCGGGGATCTTGCCGGCGGCATACATGCGCTCCTCGACATCGACCGTCAGCGGGAAGAAGTCGAACTGTTCCTTGGGGTGCTTGCCGGCCGTGGTGGTCGACAGCAACATCGTGTCTTCATCGAGGTAGGCGACAACTGCGCCGCCGGCCTGCTTGGCCAGACGCCCGGTCTCGAACCGGACGGTGCGGGTGCCGTATGAGCCGTTGTCGATGGTGGCTTCGGCGAACTGAATCTCTGGACCCTCCATGGGGTCCTCCTTTTCTCTAAAACTGCCGTGCATCGTCGTTGTGCACGCGCTTTGCAATAGGTTGAGCATTTTTCTTCGGGCGGGGCACCGCGTGTGGCGGGACTCCCTGGGGCGGTGAATCTGGTTGCCCCGCTCTCAAACGAAAGAAGCGGCTCCCTCACGTGACGTGGAGGGGGCCGCTCCATCGGATGGAACGATTATCGGCGCAAACCGAGGCGTTTGATCAGCTCACGGTAGCGAGTGACGTCGGTGGCCTCGAGGTAGCGCAGCATGCGCTTACGGCGGCCGACCAGCAGCAGCAGGCCGCGGCGGCTGTGGTGGTCGTGCTTGTGCTCACGCGAGTGCTCGGTAAGGTCCAGGATGCGACGCGTGAGCATCGCGATCTGAACCTCGGGGGAACCGGTGTCGCCCTCTTTGGTGGCGTACTCGGTCATGATCTCGGCCTTCACGGCAGTGTCTAGGGGCACGCGGTATCTCCTTGGTTTTTTCGTTGCGCGGTGCCTTGGGGCAGGTTCACCCAGGCTCTCTGTCTCCGCGGCCGGTTGCACGGCACGATCAAGATACCAGCGCCGCAGGTCACCGTCCTAATCGCTGCCGGCTACGTTGTCGCGGCGCTCGTCACTGGCCAAACTGTCCTTATCGCCCGTCATGTACAAAGTGGGGACACGATGTGAAGGAGAAGGACTCATGAAGGTGCTCGTCACCGGCGGGGCGGGGTTCATCGGCACCAACTTCGTCCTGCGCACCCGGGCGACCCGTCCCGACTGGCAGATCACCGTGCTCGACGCGCTGACCTACGCCGGTTCGAGAGAGAACCTGGCGCCGGTCGCCGACCAGATCCAGTTCGTCCACGGGAACGTCGCCGACGCTGACCTGGTCGACCGGCTGGTCGCGGACGCCGACACCGTCGTCCACTTCGCAGCCGAGTCGCACAACGACAACTCCCTGGACGACCCGTGGCCATTCATGGAGTCCAACATCATCGGCACCTACCAGCTGCTGGAGGCGGTTCGCAGGCACCACGTGCGGCTCCACCACATCTCGACCGACGAGGTCTATGGCGACCTCGAGCTCGACGACCCGAGCCGCTTCACCGAGCAGACGCCGGTCAACCCCTCAAGCCCGTACTCAGCGAGCAAGGCCAGTGCCGACCTGCTGGTTCGGGCGTGGATCCGCTCCTTCGGCATCGAGGCCACGCTGTCCAACTGCTCCAACAACTACGGCCCCTACCAACACGTCGAGAAGTTCATCCCCCGCCAGATCACCGGGATCCTGCAAGGCGTCAAGCCCAAGCTGTATGGCGCCGGCGCCAACGTCCGCGACTGGATCCATGTGGACGACCACAACGATGCCGTCGTGACGATCCTGGAGAAGGGCCGACTCGGCGAGACCTACCTCATCGGCGCCGACGGCGAGCAGAACAACCGCCAGATCGTGGCGCTCTTGCTGGAGCTGATGGACAAGCCGGCCGACTGGTTCGACCTGGTCCCGGACCGTCCTGGCCATGACATGCGTTACGCCATCGACTCCGACAAGCTTCGGACCGAGACAGGATGGACGCCGAAGTACCAGGACATCAGGGCCGGGCTCACCCAGACCATCGAGTGGTATCGCGACAACGAAGCCTGGTGGACCCAGGACAAGGAGCGCACGGAGCAGGCGTACCAACGCCTGGGTCGGTGAGAGCCAGGGCTGAGACTCGGAGCTGCGACTCACGGCTGCAACTCACGGCTGCGACCGGATCGCCTCGTAGATCTGGCGGACGGCGGGCGCGGAGGTCTCGGCGCCGGTGCCGGCCTGTGAAACCACAACAACGACGGCGTATTTCGGCTTGTTGGCCGGTGCGTAGCTCACGAACCACGACGTGGTCTGCTTGCCGAAGACCTCGGCCGTTCCGGTCTTGCCCGCAACGGGATAGCTCGCCAGCGGGAAGCCCGCGAAGGCCGTCTTGGCGGTCCCGTCGGTGACGACTCCCCGCAGTGCGGAGTGCAGGAACGTCAGCATGCTGGAGCTCAGCCCGACCTGACCCCGGGCCTTCGGCTTGATGGTCCGCACGAGCGTCCCGTCCGGCGTGGCGAAGGCGGCGGCAACCTGGGGCGTCCACAACGTCCCGCCATTGGCGATCGCGGCATAGGCCGATGCCATCTGCAGCGGCGTCACCGCGACATCGCCCTGCCCGATCGCGAAGTTGGCCGCGTCTCCGGCCCGGAACTGGAACCCGGTCTGGCAGTTCTCGACCGCCAGAGCCTTGAGATAGACCGCCCTCGTGGGATCGGTCCGGGCCACGTCGGGATAGCCGCTCACGGCTCTGGCACAGGTGTCGACCTTGGTGTCGTCCCAGTTCTGCTGCTTCCATGCCCGGTCCGGGATCCGCCCAGCGGTCTCCCCCGGCAGGTCGATGCCCGTCCGGACGCCCAGCCCATAGTCCCTCGCCATCGCCACGAAGGGGTCACCTGCGTCAGACTTCGCGGCCAGTCCTCCCTGCGAAAGCCAAGACCGATAGGCGAACTGGTAGAAGATCGTGTCGCACGAGATGACGATGGCGGTGTGCAGGTTGATCACGCCATGGGCCGTGGACTCGTAGTTGTGGAAGTCCCGGTTGCCGACCCGGAAGCTCGCCCCACAGTTGTACGTCCCCGACAGGCTGTTGCCGGCATTGATCGCCGCCGGCAGGGAGATCGCCTTGAACGTCGAGGCCGGAGAGAACACCGAAGACGTCAACCGGCTGACCAACGGCGTGCCCGCCTTGGCATCGGTCAGCGCCGCGAGGTCGCGCACGCTGATTCCCCCGGTCCAGATCTCCGGCCGGTATGACGGATAGCTCGCCGCCGCCACCACGGCACCGTTGGTGACGTCCATGACCACGGCCGCACCCGAGTCCGCCGCCCATCCACGAGAGCGCGCGGCGGTGATCGCATCGGTCAATGCCTTCTCGCTGGCTGCCTGGATGGGCGCGCTGAGGTGCGTGATGACATCTAGACCGGGGATGGGGCTGGTGGCCGAGATCTGGCCTGTGACAACACTTCTGGGGTCGATGGAGACCGTGGTGCGGCCGCTGACGCCACGCAGCACGACGTCGTACTCTGCCTCGAGGCCGGACCGCCCGACCAGATCCGTGTCGGCGATCTGCCCTGCTGCGCCGTTGACATCAGCGACGGTTGCGCGATCGAGATAGCCCAGGACGTGGCTGGCCTGGAGCCCATCAAGGTGCGGGTAGTGGCGCACCGGTTGGGCCCCGACTCCGATCCCGGGGAAGTTCTCGGGCTGCTCGAGCAGACTCAGGGCTCGCTGGGGGTCGACTCCCTGGGCGATCGGGATGGGTTGGTACGGCGAGCCGTTGAAGCAGAGAGGCGCCTTGGGCGCACCTGAGGTTCCGCACAGGTACGTCTTGCCCCAGAGCTGGACGAACGGAATACGGAGCAGTGCGGCGACCCGCCCGATCAAGGCACGCCCGCCATCCTTGGCAGCCAGCAGGGCCGACCGCTCGACGGTCACGAATGCCTCAGACGTGTTGTCTGCCAGCGGATTCCGCGCCGCATCCAGAATCCGGCCGCGGACGGCAGGTTGGACGACGACACGGGTGTTCACCTGGGTCGCCGCCCGGGCATAGGCATCGTGCTCCCCGATCTGCAGCGCCGTCAGCCGCGCGAGCAACGTGCCCATGAGGACGACGACGAGGACGACGAAGACCCATAGTCGGACCTGGTAGGAACGGCGGGCCGCCATGGGAAGACTCATGCCAGACGCCGACGAACAAGCCCACGTTCGGCCCTGATCAACAGCGGTACGACTGCCAGGCCCAGTGCCGTCGTCAACACGACCGACCAGCCAGCCGCGGCCCATGGAACGGGCCAGCCGCTCGTCATGTCGCGCAGGATGCCAACGGCTGCAACGGTGCTCGCCGCTGCAAGCGTGGCAAGCGCCGGCAGTGACGCTGACCGTCCGCTGTCGCGATGCCAGAGCCCCGCCGATACCCCCGCGGCGGCGTAGGTCAGGGCCGCCATCCCGAGCGCCGGCGTTCCGGGCGGCATGAGGTCGACCACCCAGCCGGCACCCAGCCCGAGGAGGGCACCTTTGGCGGGGCCACCGAGCAGCGCGCCCGCCACGACGACGAGCAGGACCAGATCAGGCCCGACGGATCCGAGCCGGGGAAGAACCACGGCGGACAAGGCCACCGTGAGCACGACCAGGGCGGCCCTCAGCAACGAGAGCAGGCTGATCCGCACCCTCACTTGCCCGACCCGAGGGATGGGGCTCTGGGCACGGACCGTGGCGTGGACAGGACCACTGCGACCACGTCCAGCGCCTCGGTGTCGACGATCGGTTCAACGACAGCGCTGAAGGTCAGCTGCCCCCGGTCCGGATCGAGCGAAACCACCGTCCCGACGGGCACGTCAGGGATGAACGGACGCCCGCCGACGCTGCCAAGGGTCGTGACCGTGTCGCCCACCATGACGGTCCCTTGCTCGATTAGGGTCAGGCTCAGTCGACCGGGCGCGCGTGGTGGCGCGCCGACCGGCGAGGTGGCTGACACCGAGCCGAGCCAACCCCTTTTGCCCACCCGGACTCCGACCGTGAGTTCGCGGTCCCCGACGACGAGCACGTCCGAGGTCCAGGCGGCCACGGCGATCACCCTGCCCACGAGACCGGCTCCGGAGATCACGGTCAGGTCCTTGGTGACACCGTCGCGGTATCCGACGTCGATCGTGACCCGGCGCCCACCCGACGATGACTCGGTGGTGGACGACTGCGCGGTGAAGGCGACGACGCGCGCGAAAAGGAGCTGGGCACCCTTGGCGGCCGGCGAGGCCAGGACCGACGTGACCTGCCGAGCCTGCTGCACGCTCGCGGCATCCTGCCCACGCGCTCGCTCGAGCTCGTCCCGCTCACGGGTCAGTCGCGTGACCTCGTCGTTTCGCCCCGCTGCCATGGCGCGCTCGAGAGGCCCGAATGCCGCGGCGGCTCCGGTGCGCAGGAAGGACGTCGACCCCGGATGGGACAGGTCGAGTCCCAGAAGGAACACCGTCGCGACAATCAGGACCACGAGGGTCCGCTGTCTGTGAGGCTGATTCAGACGGCGAGGCTGGGTCACGACACAGGCTCAGAACCGTTGCGAACCAACGAGAACACGTTCAAGTGAGCCGAACTCCTCAACACAGCGACCGGAGCCGCGGACGACTGAGCGCAACGGGTCCTCGGCGACGCGCACCGGCACCCCGAGCTCATGTCGCATGCGTTCGTCCAGCCCGCGAAGCAATGCCCCTCCACCGGTCAGCACGATCCCCCGGTCGAGGATGTCGCCGGACAGCTCGGGAGGGCACACGTCCAGCGTGCTGCGCACCAGCTCGACGATCTGGAGGACCGGGTTCTCGATCGCCCGGCGCACCTCTGGCGAGGAGATGGTGATCGTCTTGGGCAGGCCGGTCACAAGGTCCCGTCCACGAACGCGGGTGCTGAGCTCTTCTCGCAACGGGAACGCCGATCCGGCACAGACCTTGATGTCCTCAGCGCTTCGCTCCCCCAGGAGCAGGGAGTACTCGTTCTTGATATGGCTGATGATCGCGTCGTCGATCTCGTCGCCGCCCAGACGCAGGGACCTGGAGTTGACGATGCCGCCGAGGCTGATGACCGCGACATCCGTCGTGCCACCACCGATGTCGACCACCATGCTCGCTGCGGCGTCGTTGACCGGCAGGTCGGCGCCGATGGCCGCCGCCATGGGCTCCTCGATGACATAGACCCGGCGAGCGCCCGAACGGGTCGCGGCGTCCTCGAGCGCCCGACGTTCGACGCCCGTCACCTGGCTCGGCACGCAGACCACCATGCGGGGCCGGATCAGACGAGAGGGCCTGACCTGGTCGATGAAGTAGCGCAACATCCGCTCGGCCACGTCGGCATCGGAGATGACCCCGTCCTGCAGCGGTCGGATCGCGTGGACGTGTCCGGGGGTGCGTCCGAGCATCTCTCTGGCCGGCCGACCTGCAGCAACCAGGCGGCCCGTGCCGGCCTCGATCGCGACCACCGATGGTTCATCGAGCACCACCCCGCGGCCCCGTTCGTAGACCAGGGTGTTGGCGGTGCCGAGGTCCACGGCGAGGTCTCTCCCGAGAACCGGCCATCCGCGCATACTCGCGATCGTACGTTCCGCACCCCGTGCTCACCGGCGCCTCCGAACCGTGTCGCCGGTCCAATTCCGGTATGCCGTTCGCGCGGCTTCACTGCAACTCAGGCAGGGACCTTTAGCCCTTTTCCCTCCCGCCGTGCCGCACGGAGTATGAGTCTGAGAGCGCCGCCACCGGGCCGGCGCCGTTGAGGAGGAATCATGCAGGTCACCGAGGTCATCAGCACAGCCAAGGATGCGATCACGGTCAAACGGGTGTTCGCCGAGCCGTATGAGAAGGACGGTGTCACTGTCATCGCGGCCGCGGCGGTGAGCGGCGGCGCGGGCGGCGGCACCGGTCATGACGAGAAGGGCCAGGACGGTGAGGGCGGTGGTTTCGGCATGAGCGGTCGCCCGGCTGGCGCCTACGTCATCCAGAACGGCGAGGTCGACTGGCGCCCCGCGGTCGACCCCAACCGGATCGTCACGATGGTCGGCCTGGTGGTCATCGCCTACCTGCTGAGTCGGCCGCGGGTGGCCCGTGCTCGGGCCAAGTCACGGAGCCGCCAGGCGGCTGGCTGACCGCATCGCCACGGTAGACAGCGGCGGTTCGAGATTGCCGCGCCCCATGTCGGCAATCCGCCCGGGCGCGGCCCCGAGCGCGCGGCTCCGAGCGCGAGGCCCCTGCATACCAGCAGGAGGCTGACGCTGTCATGCTGTCCACATGACGGACTCCTTCCCAACTGACCTTGAAATCGGCCGTGCGGCCACCCTGCTTCCCATCGAGGAGGTCGCGGCTTCGGCAGGCATCGCGGCCGAGCACCTGGAGCGTTACGGCACGTATATCGCCAAGGTCGCTCCGACCGCGCTTGCCGCAGTGGCCGACCAGCCGAAGGCGAAGTACGTCGTCATCAGCGCGGTGACGCCGACGCCGTTGGGTGAGGGAAAGACCACCACGTCGGTCGGGCTCGCCCAAGGTCTGGCACTGCTCGGGCACCGGTCGATGCTCTCGCTGCGGCAGCCATCGCTCGGTCCGACGTTCGGCATCAAGGGCGGCGCGGCGGGGGCCGGCTACAGCCAGGTCGTGCCCATGGAGGCCGTGAACCTGCACCTGACCGGCGACTTCCACGCGGTCACCTCGGCGCACAACCTGCTCACCGCCATGGTCGACAACCACCTGCACCACGGCAACGAGCTCGGTATCGACACCCGCACGATCGCCTGGCGACGGGTGATGGACGTCAACGACCGCGCCCTGCGCAACATCGTCGTGGGCCTCGGCGAACGGATGGATGGCGTGCCTCGTCAGGCGGGTTTCGACATCACCGCTGCGAGCGAGGTGATGGTGATTCTCTCGCTGTCGACCTCCCTGCGGAACCTTCGTGAACGCCTCGGCCGCATCGTCATCGGTTTCACCTACGCCGGCTTCCCGGTCACCGCCGAGGACCTCAAGGCGGCGGGGGCCATGGCGGTCATGCTGCGCGACGCGATCAAGCCCAACCTGTTGCAGACGTTGGAGCACACGCCGGCCCTGATCCACGCCGGGCCCTTCGGCAACATCGCCACCGGCAACTCCTCGGTCGTCGCCGACCTGCTCGGTATCCGCACGTCGGACTACCTCCTGACCGAGGCCGGCTTCGGTGCCGACATGGGTGCTGAGCGCTTCTTCAACGTGAAGTGCAGGGCGTCCGGGCTGAAGCCGGACGCGGCAGTGCTCGTCGTCACCGTGCGCGCGCTGAAGACACACTCTGGTCGCTACCAGGTCGTCGCCGGCCGCGCGCTGCCCCCGGAGATGCTCGAGGAGAGCCCTGAGGACGTCCGGCTCGGCGCCCCGAACCTGTTGCGTCATATCGAGATCGTTCGTCGCTTCGGGGTGGCACCGGTGGTGGCCATCAACGCCTTCCCAACCGACCATGACTCGGAGCTCCAGGCCATCATCGACATCGCGACCGAGGCTGGCGTCCGGGTGGCCGTTACCCGGCACGTCGCTGACGGCGGCAAAGGTGCGCTCGAGCTGGCTGCCCTCGTTGTCGAGGCAGCAAACGAGCCGAACTCGTTCCACTACCTGTACGAGCTGGATGCGCCATTGGTCGACAAGATCGAGAAGATCGCGACGCAGATCTACGGCGCGGACGGCATCGACCTGTTGCCGTCGGTGAAGAAGCAGCTGGCGCGGTTCGAGGTGCTGGGCTACGGGGAGTTCCCCGTGGTCATCGCCAAGACGCACCTGTCCCTGTCGTCGGACCCGACCCTGAAGGGCGCCCCGACCGGCTGGCGGATGCCGGTACGCGAGGTCCGGGCGGCTGTCGGCGCCGGCTACGTCTATGCCATCTGTGGCGAGATGCGCACGATGCCCGGGCTGAGCAAGCACCCGGGCGCCGAGCGGATCGACATCGACGAGGACGACAACATCGTCGGCCTGTCCTGAGGCGTTGGGGCCAGTAGTTGATGTAGCAGATCGCCCGGAGTAGTTTCGCGGGAAACCCCCGAGCCCGAAGAGGTCCCGACCCGATGCTCAGCGACGTATCCCCACGGCACGCCCCCTGGTCCCCAGATGTGGCGCTGGAGACGATCGGTGCGCACGCCGGACAGCGGGGACCGCTGTTGCCTGTGCTTCACGCCCTGCAGGCGACCTTCGGGTATGTCGACCCTCGTGCGGTTCCGCTCGTCGCAAAGACGCTCAACCTCTCGCGCGCCGACGTGCATGGGGTGCTGACCTTCTACCCCGACCTGCGCTCGACCCCGCCGGGCAAGATGCGGGTCCAGGTATGCCGCGGCGAGGCGTGCCAGTCGGTGGGTGGGCACGCCCTGGCCAAGCACGCCACCAGCTCTCTCGGCACCGACTTCGGCGGGACCGCGGACGACGGGTCGGTCACCCTGGACGAGGTCTTCTGCCTGGGCAACTGCGCGCTCGGGCCCACCGTCACCGTCGACGGCCGCATGCATGGCCGGGTCCACGCCGCCGATCTGGATCTGCTGCTGAGCACCAACGACGTCAACAACGCTGACGTGAGCGGTGACCTGACATGACCACCGTCTATGTCCCCCGAGACTCCTCGGCCCGCTCCGTCGGTGCCGACCAGGTCGTGGCGGCCATCGAGCTGGAGGCAGCCCGACTGGGCGCACCGGTCGAGGTCGTTCGCAACGGCTCGCGCGGGATGATGTGGCTCGAGCCACTGGTCGAGGTGGTGAGCGCGCGGGGTCGGGTGGCCTACGGCCCGGTAACGCCGGACGACGTCGCCGGCCTCTTCGCCGCGGGCTTCCTCGACGGCGATGCACACGAGCTCGGCCAGGGCCTCACCGACCAGATTCCCTGGCTCGCAGAGCAGGACCGCCTGACCTTCAGCCGGGTCGGCGTCATCGACCCGCTGTCCACCCAGGACTACCTGTCGCACGGTGGGCTTTTTGCCCTGCGACGGGCGTTGACAATGACCCCGCAGCAGATCTGCGACGAGGTCACGCAGTCCGGTCTCCGCGGCCGCGGAGGGGCGGGCTTCCCGGTCGGGGTGAAGTGGCGAACCGTGCTGGACGCCCCGGGCTCCCCGAAGTTCGTGACCTGCAACGCCGACGAGGGCGACAGCGGGACGTTCGCGGACCGGATGCTCATGGAGGGCGACCCCTTCATGCTCATCGAGGGGATGGTCATCGCCGGGATCGCCGTGGACGCCCACGAGGGCTTCATCTACATCCGCTCGGAGTATCCCGACGCGGTCGCGACGATGCGCGCAGCCATCGAGACGGCATACCAGGCTGGCTGGCTCGGTTCGCGAATCCTGGGCAGCGAGCACGGGTTCGACCTGGAGATCCGCGTCGGCGCGGGCGCCTACATCTGCGGTGAGGAGACCGCGATGCTGGAGAGCCTGGAGGGCAAGCGCGGCGTGGTCCGTGCCAAACCGCCACTGCCTGCGATCGAGGGGCTGTTCGGCAAACCGACGGTCGTCAACAATGTGCTGTCGCTGGCCAGTGTCCTGGTGGTCCTTGCGCACGGAGCCCAGTTCTACCGCGACTTCGGCGTCGGCCACTCACGCGGCACCCAGGTCTTCCAGCTGGCCGGCAACGTCGCGCGCGGCGGGATCGTCGAGACCGCCTTCGGAATCACCCTGGGACAGATGCTCGAGAAGTTCGGCGGGGGCACCATCTCCGGCCGACCGGTCCGGGCCGTTCAGGTCGGCGGTCCCCTCGGGGCCTACCTCCCGCCCGCGCAGTTCGACCTGCCGCTCGACTACGAGGTCTTCGCCGAGGCGGGGGCGATGATCGGCCACGGCGGCATCGTGGTCTTCGACGACACCGTCAACATGGCCGTCCAGGCCCGCTTCGCCATGGAGTTCTGCGCGACAGAGTCCTGCGGCAAGTGCACTCCCTGCCGGGTCGGCGCCGTCCGCGGTGTCGAGGTGATCGACCGGATCGTCGCCGGCCAGCAGACCGCCGCCAACGTCGTTCTGCTGCAAGACCTTTGCGAGCTGATGACGGATGGATCGCTGTGCGCCATGGGTGGGCTCACCCCCATGCCCGTGCGCAGTGTGCTGCAACACTTCCCCGAAGATCTGGATCGACCGGAAGGTGCCCGGCCATGACTCTGCTCAGGGAACCCGACTACGGCACTCCCGCCCGTCCCGCTGCGGTGGACGCGGAGTTGGTGACCGTCCACGTCGACGGCATACGAGTGAGCGTGCCGGCCGGGACGTCGGTCATGCGCGCGGCCGCACTGGCCGGCGTCGACATCCCGAAGCTGTGCGCGACCGACTCCCTCGAGCCCTTCGGC
>Ga0209014_10001685_pt1 | contig 13027 bp, 12 predicted proteins | sample BarGraNGADG00212_FD_184491 | JGI IMG/M metagenome (GOLD analysis project Ga0209014, IMG submission 184491) | Arctic peat soil microbial communities from Barrow, Alaska - Barrow Graham LP Ref core NGADG0002-212 (SPAdes) (version 2) | ecosystem: Environmental > Terrestrial > Soil > Wetlands >...
GATGAGCCCGTTCTCCCTCGGGCCGGGGCGGGACGCGCCGAGGCCACTCTGCGGGCGGCGTGTTACCGCCGAATTAGCACTTGGGCTCCGAGTCGTTAACCCGTGCGCCTGCCCCCAGCCGGAGCTACCCCGCTATTTCGGCTCGATCCGAGAATGCGGCCGCGACCACGAGCGCCCCGAGCAGCCAGACGCCGACGAGCACCAGGGCCTGGTCAGCGGGAAGTGCGCTGGCCCCGCCGGCGAACGCCCCGGCCGTGGTCGTGCCCGTGGCGAGCGACGCGTTGGCGACACTGAACGGCAGGTACTTGACGATGTCGGGCAGGAAGATGCTGGCGAAGCCCTCGCCGAAGTAGAAGGCGATCCCCACGCCAATGCCCGCCAGCTGGCTGCGGGCCAGAGTGGCGATCGTGAAGCCCAGGGCGCCTTCCTCGACCACCGCGAACCAGCCCTTGAGCAGCCGCTCCGGCAGGCCGCCGAGCGTAGCGGAATCGCCCAGACCGCTCGTGGAGACGTTCGCCAGATGGGCGCCGACGATTGCGGCCGCCACACCGGCGGCGAACGTGATCAGCAGCCCGGCGGCGATCATCACCGCCACGGTGACATACGAGATCAGCATGTACCGCACGCGGCTCTCACCGCGGGCGACCGACCATTTGAGCGTGCCCCAGGTCCATTCCGAGCCCGCGATCGCCGCCCCGTAGATGACCGCGAACAGACCGCCCAGGCCCGTGATGAACTGCAGAATCCGGTCGTAGGCGCCGGGGAAAGTGACGAGTTGCTTCGCTTCGGTGCCGTTGGCACGCACGGTGCGTCCGTTGGCCGTGGCGCCGACGGCGACGACGATGAGCACCAGCAAACCGACGAGCATGCCGAGCGTGACCCAGGTAGCGGGTCGGCGGACGAGCTTTCGCAGGCCCGAGAAGAACAGCCTCATGCCGCGGTTTCCTTTCCGGTCGAGGCGCCGTTGCCGCCGTTTGCGCCGTTGGTCGCACCCGCAAGGCCGACGAAGTTCCCTTCGCCGGTGAGTGCCTGACCGCCGGTGAGCTCCAGGAAGAGCATCTCGAGGTCGTTGCCCGACTCCAGGCCGGACACGTAGATGCCGGCGCCGGCCAGCACCCGGCTGACGTCCTCGGCGCGATCGCCGGCGACGCGAACGGCCAGCCAGCCTTCGTCGCGATCGGTTTCGGTCAGCCGTTCCACGCCGCCCAGTGGCTTGAGGGTTTCGATGGCCGCGTCCACCAGGTTCGGCCGGACGCGCGCCTTGACGACGCCCTGGGACTCGAGCAGCTCCTTGAGCGGGCCCTCGCGGACCAGCTTGCCCGAGGCGATGATCCCGACCGTGTCGGCCATGACCTGTATCTCGGCCAAAAGGTGGCTCGAGACGAAGACCGTCTTGCCCTGGGCCGCGAGCGCCTTGAGCGTGTCGCGCATGGCCACGATGCCCGCGGGATCCAGACCGTTGGCCGGCTCGTCGAGCAGGAGCAGGTTCGGGTCGCTCAGCAGCGCGGCGGCTATACCCAGCCGCTGCTTCATCCCCATCGAGAAGCCCTGGACCTTGTCGCCGGCGCGGTCGCACAGCCCGACGAGGTCGAGCAGCTCCTCGATCCGCTTCGATGGAACCACCGAGCCCGACGCGGCCAGCTCGCGGAGGTTAGCCCGAGCCGAGAGGTACGGGTAGAAGGTGGGGGCTTCGACCAGCGCCCCAACTCCGAAGAGCCGGTGCCGGTCGCCGCGCCTGAATGGCTTACCGAGCACTTCGACGGTGCCGCCGTCGGCATGGATCAGTCCGGTGAGGACCCGCATCGTCGTCGTCTTGCCGGCGCCGTTCGGCCCGAGGAAGCCGTAGACGACCCCCGTCGGGACCGACAGGTTGAGCCCGTCGAGTGCGTGCCTCGCGCCGTAGTTCTTCCGCAAGCCGTGGGTCGCGAGGGCGAGCGTTCCGGTGCCGCTCATGCCGGCCCTTCGCCGGCAGGCATCGGATTGGCCGGTTGGGCTGTCAGTTGCACTGGTGCGAGTCCTTTCAGGCGCTCGGCCATGAGGCAGAGCAATCGATCGAATTGGGCGAGTTCGTCGGGTGTCAGGACCGTGAGCGCCTGACGCAGCCCCTCCCGACGTGCCCCGGCGACCTGCACAAGCAGTCGAGTGCCCTCGTCGCTGAGCCGGCATTCGACGACTCGCCGGTCGTCTGCGCGGTGGGCTCGGATCACGAGACCTCGCCGCTCGACGCGGTCGACGAGCTCGGATGCCGTGGCGTCGGTGACGCCGATGAGGTCCGCAAGCTCGCCGATCGAGACCGGGCCCGATTGCCGCAGCTTGAAGAGCAGCCGCAACTGACCGAAGGTCAGGTCGTGGCTGGTCCAGGCAGGCGGCCTGTTCGGAAGGAGCTGGCCGAGAGCCTGGATATGCGCTTCGATCTCATCGAAGGTCTGGTCATGCCCTGATACTTCGGCCATGCCCTTATCTTGTGGGCCCGACCTTGGGGAATCCTGAAACGACGGGCGCCGGTGCGACGAGAGGACGATCCGCGGACGACCGCCCGTCCCTCGGCCGCGCGACCTCAGCGGGCCACGTCGCGGCGTCGCATTCCCCACCCGCCCAAAGCCAGCCCCACGGTCGCGAGGACGAGGCAGGCCACGACGCCGGCCGGATCCCATACGCCGATCATGGGCTGACCGAGATGGGCCGTCAGGGCGAGCTGATGGACCCAATCGGGCAGGCTCAGGGCCGGCACGATGAGGTCGACTAGATACGTCGCCACCACGACCAGAGCCACCGTCTCCGCCGCGATCGACGTCCGGAAGCCGCCGATGGCAAAACCCACTCCCGCCAGAGCCGCGGCGTAGAGCCCCAGGGTCATCGTGCCCGCCATCGGAGTTATGGCGTCGCTCCCGGCGCCGAGTGCGCCGATCCCGATCCCAGCCGCAACAACGGCCGTCATGACCGCGATCGCGGCGTAGACACCGAGGCCGCTGGAGACGGCCCACCGGCTCCGGGCAAGCGGCGTGGAAAGCAGCATCTCCAGCCTGCCGGAGGACTCGTCCGAGGCCCAGCCGGAGACGAGGGTTGCGGCCGCGAACCCGACGACGATGAACGCCAGCGAGATCAACAGCTGGAGCAGGCCGCCCGCGGTGGCGACGTCGAAGTTCGGGAAGATGGTCCTGAAGGTCTTTTCGATGTCGGGCGATTGGGCGAACGAATCGGCCACCGAGCGACTCGCTCCCGACATCGCCAGCCCGAAGACGCCCAGGCCGACGGCCCACCAGAGGGCCACCGGAAGACGTTCGCTGAAGGATCGACCGAAGGGGCTGCCCAAACCACGCAGCGCCCGGGGCGCGTTCGGACTCGGCAATGCGCTCGACGCACCCAGGTCACGGCGGACGAAAGCCTCGAGCCCGACCGCCAGCAAGACGATGGCGACGATTGCCGTGAAGACCAGCGAGCCCCAGTCGTACTGGCCGCCGAGCGGAACGTGGTTGGCCGTCCAGGCCCACGGAGTGAGGTCGGCCGGGATACGGAAGGCGGGAACGGTGGCGCTGTAGCCGTTGAGGATCCAGCCGGCGAACAGGGCCGCCCCCGAGATAGCGGCGGCGGCACCCCGTCCGATGAATGGCGAAAGAACGAGGGCCAGTCCGCCGAAGACGAGCGCGACCAGCCCGATCCAGAGGGTGAAGCCGATCGCCGCCACGGGCGGGATCGCGTCGCTCGGCAGCTTGCCGAATATCGCGGCGGTCGACCACGCGGCGACGGCCAGGATTACGAGCACGAGCGTCACCACGGTCAGGTGGGCCGCGAGCTTCTCGAGCGCGATGCGGCGCTTGCCAAGGGGCGAGACCGCCACGAACTCGAGACTGCCGTGCTGAGCTTCGCCGGCGAGCGTGGACGCCAGCGCCAGGATCGACCAGAGCGAGGCGATGATCATGAAGACGGGCCCGTACTTCCAGGAGACGTAACCGCCCAGCGTCCCGACGTTGATCGGCTTGCCGGCGACACCGGAAGCCACGCCCAGGTCGTTGGCGAGGCGCACGACGTCGGCCCGCGCGGCCTCGGTCGAGAAGACCTGCGGAATGGCGGCGCCCACGACGAACATGACGCCGCCGAGCAGGCCGGCCATGACGATGAAGGCGAGGCGGGAGTCGCGCATCGTCTTGGCGTAGATGCCCCCGAGGCCGTAGACGCGGCTCCAGGGTCGGGCAGGATGCGCCGGCATTCGGACCGGCGCCGAGGCTGCACCAGCGGTCATGATGGGCCCACCTCGACGGGCTCGGAGTACTGCGCGAGGAACGTTTCCTCGAGGCTCGGCTCGCGCGAAACGAAGTCCGCGAGCTCATAGCGTGCCGCGGCCTTGACGACCGGCGCGATCGGCCCGGCCACGTGCATGCGCAGAACGTGGTCCTCGGCGACGACACCGGTTACGCCCGGGATCTTCTCGAACTCGGCTGCCGGCACGGGCCCGGTGAAGCGCAGCTCCACCTGGTGCGCGGCGAGGTCGCGCAAGGCATCGACCCGGTCGACCATTACGATCCGCCCGTCGCGAATGATCGCCACTCGATCGCAGGACTTCTCCGCCTCGGAGAGCACGTGGCTGGAGAGGAAGACCGTACGGCCGTCGGCCACGGCCTCGCGCAGGACCGCGAAGAACGTCTGCTGCACGAGCGGATCGAGACCGGACGTCGGTTCGTCGAGGACGAGCAGGTCGGGCTTGTGCTGCAGGGCGGCGACCAGACCAACCTTCTGCTTGTTGCCCTTCGAGTACTCCTTGAACTTGCGCGACGGATCCAGGTCGAAACGCTCGATCAGTGCGGCCTGGTAGTCGCGATCGACGCCGCCCCGCAGATTGGCGAAGTACTCGAGCGTGTCGCCGCCGGTGAGCTTGTCGTACAGGGTGAATTCGCCGGGCAGGTAGCCGACCCGCTTGTGGATGGCGACGGGATCGACCGTCGTGTCGATGCCGAAGACCGACGCCTTACCGCTGGTCGGCCTGATGAGGCCGAGCAGGACGCGGATCGTGGTGGTCTTGCCGGCGCCGTTGGGGCCCAGAAAGCCGAAGACCTCACCCTGGTGGACCTCGAGGTCGACGTCGACGATCCCGCGATGGGAGCCATACGACTTGGTCAGCTTCTCGGTCTTGATGATGGCGGCCAATTGATGCTCCTTTGACGTAACTCGGCTTCTAGCCGAACCAGAAAAGCAGGGTTGAACGGTCGAGGCTCGGCCACGACCCGGGCGCAAGCCCGAGTACGCGTTCGAAGGCCTCGGCATGAGCAGCGAACGTGCGCTCGACGTCTTCGAAAGTGATCGCGCCGACCTGGCGAGCCAGGAATAGCCGGCTGGCCGTCTCGTTGGTGCCCAGGAGCATCGCTACCAGGACGCCGGCGGTGTGGTCGGGCGACGTGATCGTAAACACGCCCTCGGCCTTGCCCTGGTGGACGATGGTCGCCAGCAGGGGCGTGAGCCTGGCCTGGGTGCCACTCCGCAGCTGATCTCGGACGACGGCGTTGGCGTCGGACACCCAGACCCGAACGAGCTCGATCATGAGATCGCTGCGCTCGCCCTTCCACTGCGCCAGCGACGTGAACAGGCCCGAGAGCTTCGCGAGTGCCCCAAGGTCCGAGTCCGCCGCCACGGGCGCGATCGCGGCTATCCCGGCGTCGACGATGCGATCGACAACGGCAGCGAGCAGCGCTTCCTTCGAGTCGAAGTAGTGGTAGAACGCCCCTTTGGATACGTCCAGCTCGTCGAGGACATCCTGGACGCTCATCTGCTCGTAGCCACGCGACTGGATCAGGCGCTGGGCGGCGTCCAGGAACGCGTCGCGGCGAACCGCATGAGCTGCTGGATCGAGCGTGCGAGGCATCCGAGCGACCAATAACAAACCGACCGTCGGTCTGATAATAGCCCCTGGCAGACGGCGGAGTCAACGGCCCAGGTGGACTGCCCCGGGCCCGTCCGCCTAGCTGGCGGCGACCTCGACCCGCATGTCGCGGCCCTCCCAGGACCCGGCCTCCGGCCACCAGATCGTGAACTCGATGGCCTGACCCGCCGCCAGTCGCTCCGAACCGGGAATGTCGGCGACCCAGACGCCCAGCCCGGTGTCGCGAGCCTCCAGGTCGAGCCACGTGCGTTCGCCGAGCAAGGCGCGGTCCTCGAAGGAGTAGTGGATCCGGGCCGGAGCCATCAACTCCAAGCGGAGGCTGAGTCCCGCTGGCATCGACGGCCGCGGAGCCGTGAACCGCCACGTGGCGCGAGTCGCCTTCGGAGCCTTGCCGCGGTACCGCCGCCAGGCAGGCTCCGGCCGGTCGATGGCGTGGCCGAGGGCGATCGAGCGGACCAGCTTCACATACTCGGCGTGAGCCCAGGCGAGGGGCATGGCCGAGCCGCTGGGCCGGCCGGCGAACAGCCCTCGCTCAGGGTGGTCGGCTGCGTCCCAGACCTGTTCGGGCAGCATTCCTCCGGCCGAGGCCATGCGGCGCATCGCCTCGAGATAGGGCCGCGCGTCCCGTCCCGCGTCGAGCTCGTAGTGGCCTCGTTCGCCGACGAGCAGCGGCCAGCCCCGCCCCACGCCCGTCCCGTCGAAGGCACTGCCGTCCTCGTGCTCGCCGTAGCCGTCGCCGTTGTAGCGGTGCCAGACCGGACCGCTCGCCGTCTCCGTGCGCAGCATCGCGTCCGCGACAACCAGGCTCGAGACGATCCTCGGGTCTTCGGGCAGGCGCAGCCCAAACCGCACGAGGGCCAGGAAATCGGTCCCGACCATCTCGTCGGCCGGCACCATCGACGATTCGGGTGGCCGGTTGCGGACGGGAACAGGTGTCGACAGGGGCGCTCCCGCGAGCACATCCGGCGAGGCGATCCGAACGTAATAGCCGTCCACGCTGTGGTCGGTGGCCAGACGAGTGCCGCGGGCGTAGGTCCAGTCCTCGATCGAGGCGTTCCAGTCGTCCGCTAGCTCGAGACAATACGCGGCTGCCGGCGCGGGCAGATGCTGCGCCGCGACCACGAGCGCCGCCACTACCGGTGCGAGCGTGGACGTCGAGAGGCCCGCGTTCTCCTCCCAGCGATCCTGCCCGGTCGCCGGGCCGGTCCGGGCGATGAACCGGGCCGCGCGGGCGATCATGCCGTCGAGTGCAGTCTCTGTGAGAAGGCCTTCGAATGGCGTCGCGTCCCGGCCCTTCCGGCCGTGCATGTGCGAGGCTCCGTCGCGCCGAAGAGCCGCCGCCAGGAGCAGCGGGTAGGCGGCCTCGTCGAGCTGGATGCCGGCCCAGTAAGGGACCCCGTCGACCCACTGGTTCTGCGCCCAATGGCCGTCCGCCTCCTGCGAGGCGGTGAGGTAGGCCAGAGTCCGCCGGGCCGTCGCCTGGGCGCCGAGGGCGACGAAAGCGCCGGCCGACTCGACCAGATCGCGCGACCAGACCAGGTGATAGCCGCCCAGATCGTTGCGTGTGTTGCCCCACGGGATCGACAGGCTGGCCACGGTCGCGCCCGGCTCGGTCCGGTCCTGGAGCGACCGGAGGACCGTTGCGGACGTCATGTAGAGATCGCAATGCTCGTCCGCGAGGTCGGCGGGAGGATCGGCTACGCTGGCGACGAAGCCTTGCCAGTTGCCGATGTACTCGTCCCAGGCGCGCTCGAAGTAACCCGCCAGCGCGGCACCGGCCTCAAGTCCGGCCTCATCGGGCCGCGCCCCGAAGGCGATGGCAATCTGTGCCACGCCGTCATCAAGCGCCAGCTCGGTCATGGCGGCTACGTTTCCCACGTCCGTGCGCGTGTACTCCCAGGTCATCCGGCCGTTGGCGTCGAAGTCACGCCAGCCGTCGGACACGCCGACGTAGCCGACACTCTGGCGGAGGGGGGCCGGGTCGGATGCGAGAGCCAGGGCCCAGGGTCCGTTCTGGGCGAAAAGCATGCGCTTGCCTTTGTACTCGCCCGCCCACGCCCGGCCGCGGACGCCGCCGAAACCGAGGTGAGGCGCGAGCAGCGGGTAGAGCCGAAGCGGATGGGCGGCTCGCGCCGGGTCGGCCGCGTCTCGGAGATCGTCGAGGCGTGCCTCGATCCGGACGACGTCGGCGTGGTCGTCGGTGCAGATCCGCAGCGTCAGCACGTATCGCGGGTGGCGGTGGACGGCCGTTATGGCGGGGATTCCCCGGTCGACGTGGCTGACTTCGTGCGTGGCGTCGCGCTTGACCTCGCTCCAGAAGCCGGCGTCGTCGGCCACGATGAAGCCCAGGTCGCGGACCTGCGGCCGGTCCACGTGCGGCCAGTAGATCTCATTGAGGATGCCTCGCCCGATCGTGAACCAGACCCGGCTCGCGTAGTGGGAAGTTCCCACGGCGTCCTTGTCGCTGCTCGACCAGGTAGGCGGAATGCCTGGCGCACCGGGCGCCAACCCCGCCGCGGGCTCGCCGGCACCGGCTTCGTCGGGAGCGCTCATCGGCCGGTCGAGGCGAGACGGCGCGCAGAAGTCGCGCCCTCTTCGGCTGCGCCCGGAGTCTGCACCGGATCGTGCCAGCGCTGGCCGCGGGCGAGGACCTTGTCCGCCTCGGGCGGTCCCCACGTGCCCTGGTCGTAAGCGAGCGGCGGCGTCGCCGTCCCCAGCACCCCGTCGACCACGCGCCAGGCCGCCTCGACCGAGTCTTCACGCGCGAAGAGCGTCTGATCGCCGCACATCGCGTCGCCGATGAGACGTTGATACGGGGGCCGCTCGGTTCCGCTCTGATGAGAGGCATAGAGCTCGACCGCCTCGCCGACCATGGCCTCGCCCGGCTTCTTGGCGCGGGCGCCGAACGAGATCGACATGTCGGGCGTGAGGCGGAAGCGGAGATAGTCCGCGTCGGGCGGCTGGGCCTCGCCGAAGACCGACTGCGGCGGCCGCTTCAGCGCCACGAGCACTTCGGTCACGGTCACCGGCAGCGTCTTGCCGGTGCGGATGTAGAAGGGCACGCCTCCCCAGCGCCAAGTCTCGACGTGAAGGCGCATGGCCGCGAACGTTTCGGTGGTGGAATCCGGGGCAACTCCGGGAACGTCGCGGTAGCCGTTGTACTGGCCGCGGACCACATCGGCCGGGGTGAGCGGGCAAATCGAATCGAGGACCTTGAATTGCTCGTTTCGGACGGCATCCGGCGTGCGGCCCGACGGCGGCTCCATGGCGAGCAAGCTCACGACCTGGAGCAGGTGGTTCTGGACGACGTCGCGGATCGCCCCCGCCTGGTCGTAGAACGCGCCGCGGTCGGCGACGTCGAAGGCCTCGGGCATGTTGATCTGGATGCTCGAGACGTGATCCGCGTTCCAGATCGGCTCCAGGAACGAGTTGGCGAAGCGGAAGTACAGCAGATTCTGGACCGGCTCCTTGCCCAGGTAGTGGTCGATGCGGAAGATCGCCGGCTCGGCGAAGACCCGATGGATCGTCTCGTTGAGAGCGACCGCCGAAGCAAGGTCGCGCCCGAAAGGCTTCTCCACGATCACCCGCGCCCCGTCGGCGCAGCCGGAAGACTTCAGGTTGCCAATCGCCTCACCAAAAAGCGCCGGCGGAATAGCCAGGTAGTGGAGGGGGTGACGGGCCGGTCCCAACTCGCGGCGCAGGGCGTGAAAGGTTTCGATCTCGTCGTCGGAGCCTTTCACGTAACGGAGCTGCTCGGTCAGCTTCCGGGTCGCCGTTCTATCGGTGAAGCCGTGGTCGCTGAGACTCTGGCGAGCCCGCTCCTTGAGACTGTCGAGGTCGCCGGAACGAGCCACCCCGACGATCGGCAGGTCGAAGCCCTCGTCGCGGATCAAGCCCGCGAGCGCGGGGAATATCTGCTTGTAGGCGAGGTCGCCGGTTGCCCCGAAGAAGACGAAAGCGTCCGATCGTCCGGCGTCCTCGACCTGCATCGTGTCCCTCTTGTGCGGCAGCACCGCCGTACGTCTGGTGCAGCGGATCGATCATCTCCCACGGACAGGATGCTTGCCACGGAGCGACTGCCAGGGACCGTCTGACGAGCGTATCCGCTTCCGCATTGGCCGAAAGCGCCTCGCAGCTCAGGAGCCTCGCCGCGGTTCTGGCCGAATCCGCGCGAGCCTGCGAGGATGTGCGGCATGTGGACACTCGGCACGCCGGCGATCGAGCTCGTGGTCCGGGCCGTGCTGATTTACGTCGTCTTCTTCGTCGCCCTCCGCCTCTTCGGAAAGCGCGAGATCGGCCAGTTCACGCTCTTCGACCTGGCGCTCGTCCTGCTCGTCGCGAACGCCCTCCAGCCGGCCATGACCGGGCCCGACGCGTCGATCACCGGCGGCGCGATCCTGGTCGTGACGCTCTTCGTTCTCGACCGAGGCGTCGCTTTCGTGCGCGTCCGCAGCAAGTTCGTCCGCCGCATCCTCGAGTTCGGGCCGACCGTGGTCGGGCGCAACGGTGCCTGGCTCTTGCCTGTCCTCGTTCGACAGGGTCTCGACCTGGTCGACGTGGAGGCCGCTCTCCGCGAACACGGCCTCGAGGACGTCAAGGAGATGAAGCTGGCGACCCTCGAGGCAGACGGGTCGATCAGCATCGTGGGCAAGGACGCGGGCGAAGCCGCCGGAAGCCGGCGACGTCGAGTCCGTTCACGCCGGCCGATCTAGCCGGTGCGCAAATGGCCGCCTCGACCCGTGCCTTCGTGCTGCGCCACACGCGCCTCCGTCCCGTGCCCGGCTTAGAGGAGATCCGTCTCCAGCTCGCGGACGAGGTGCTGCCGTTGTGGCGCGCGGTCGAGCTCGAAACGAACGATCCCGACCCGGCACTCCCCTACTGGGCGTTCGCGTGGGCGGGCGGGCTCGCCATCTGCCGGTACCTGCGCGATCACCGTGAGATCGCGGCGGGTCGGCGAGTGTTCGACCTGGCATCCGGCTCGGGGTTGTGCGCGATCGCGGCGCTGAACGCCGGAGCGGCCGAGGCGACCGGCGCGGACATAGACGCTTTCGCCGCCGCGGCCATCGACCTGAACGCCCGCGCCAACGGCTGCCGGCTGGCCGTCGTTCGTCGCGACGTGCTCGACGAGGGGCCGCCCGACGTGGATCTGATCCTTGCGGGCGACTGCTGGTACGAGGCGAGCCTGGCGGCGCGGGTCCTGCCGTGGCTGCGCCGCGCTCGTGACCGCGGCATCGATGTCCTGGTCGGCGATCCCGGCCGCCGCTACCTGCCCGTCGACGAGCTGGTCGAGCTCGCTTCGTATCAGGTCCGCACGACGACCGAGCTCGAGGACCTGGAGCTCAAACAGGGCCGGGTGTATTCACTGCGGCCTGCCGTCGAGAACACGTAGTCGCCGCCGGCCGCAAGAGCCCGCGCCGCGTGGCCGGGTGCGAGCCACCGGCCGGCTTCAGCACGACGCCGACGTTGCCGACTTCCCAGACAAGACGTCGGTGCCGTCTCCCGCCCAACACCCGACCAAAGCCCCGCGACCCCAGCGCCTGGCGCGCAGTTCGGCTGCCATGAATAGCCCGTTCGTCCGCAGCGCCAATAACCCGATCATCGCCGCCGGCGATCTCCCCTATCGCGCGCACGCGGCCTTCAACCCCGGCGCGACCCGTCAGGGTGACGAGGTCGCCTTGCTCGTTCGGGTCGAGGGCTTCCGGGGCCAATCGCACTTCGCCGTGGCCCGCAGCGTCGACGGCGAGCACGACTGGCGGTTCGATTCGACGCCGGCGCTCGAAGGCGACGTGGCGCGCCATCCCGAGGACGCCTGGGGGATCGAGGATCCGCGGGTCGTATACCTGCCCGAGCTCGGCCGGTACGCGGTCACCTTCACCTCGTACTCGGAGCACGGGCCGCTCGTCTCATTGGCCCTGACCGACGACCTGGTCACGTTCGAGCGACTCGGCCCGGTCTGTCCCCCCGACGACAAGGACGCCGCGCTCTTCCCCAGACGGTTCGGCGGCGACTGGCTCATGCTCCACCGTCCGTACGGGGGCGGGCCGGCAAACATCATGCTTTCCCGATCGCGCGACCTGCGGCACTGGTCGGAGCCCGAGCTGGTCCTTCCGGCTCGGGACGGCGGTTGGTGGGACGCCGGCAAGGTCGGACTGGGACCGCCGCCTCTCGAAACGAGCGCCGGCTGGCTGCTGCTCTACCACGGAGTCCGGCTGACCGCGTCTGGCGCGCTCTACCGGAGCGGTCTCGCTCTGCTCGACCTCGACGATCCGACGAGGGTGATTGCGCGGACGGACGACTGGCACCTCGGTCCGGAGACCGACTACGAGCGGACCGGCGACGTGCCGAACGTCGTGTTTCCGAGCGGCTGGGTGCTCGATCCGTCGGGCGAGCGGGTATTCGTCTACTACGGCGCGGCCGACACGGTGATCGGCCTGGCCACGGCCTCGCTGGCGGACCTGCTAGCCACTCTCGACGTTTCCGCGGCGGCTTGAGACCGAGGGGCCGGCCTAAGGCTGGACGTCCTTTGCCGCGGGCGCGTCGATGGTGACCGGCTGGTCGAAGTTGGTCAGCGTCATCGTGAAGCTGAGGTTGCCGACGGTTGACGAGGCGCCCGCCAGCTGGACCTGGGCAAGCTGGTAAGTGTCTTTGTAGATCCAGATGCTGGCCGAGGCCGAGTCGACCGTCATCTCGAGCGAGGAGGTCGGCGCTCGCGCTGGCCGCCGCGGCGGCAATATCACCGTTGAGCTTGTCGAGCGGCACCGTGAGGTCGATGCGATACGCATCCTTGCCGCCGATCTGCTCGATACCGGCGACCTTGGGCGTGCTGCCGTTCGCCTCCAGATGCTGGCGCAGGCTCGACACCGCATCGGCCATACCTGTCAGAGCGGATCCACCCGGCGTGGGGACGGCGACCGCAAGGCCGAGCTCCTTGGAGATTGTGCCGAGCTTCGTCTGGTGGTATTTGGCGCCGAGGGAGGACGCTTTGACGTACATGATCGAGTTCTTGATGATCAGGTCGTCCGTCGCGGCGGCAGTGATGACGCCGGGAATAGCCGGCACGTCGATGGTCATGTGAAGCGCCAGGTTGACGGCGTCCACGTCGCCTTCGATGACGAGACCAACGCCTTGGGCGAGCCACCTGAAGGTAGCGGCTTT
>Ga0209014_10001686_pt1 | contig 13021 bp, 16 predicted proteins | sample BarGraNGADG00212_FD_184491 | JGI IMG/M metagenome (GOLD analysis project Ga0209014, IMG submission 184491) | Arctic peat soil microbial communities from Barrow, Alaska - Barrow Graham LP Ref core NGADG0002-212 (SPAdes) (version 2) | ecosystem: Environmental > Terrestrial > Soil > Wetlands >...
TGGGATTAGCCCGGGTCAGCCCTCGGCCCGCGGCAGAATCAGGAAGCCGCTTTCCACCTGATCGCTCAGAATCCGTGTCCAAACCACGCGCGCGCGTCCTTCCACACTCCCGTAGGCGAACTCCACGATGTGCCCCGAAACCAGCGCGTGGAAGCTGTGCCGGGTGCGAAAACCGCTGCTGTTGGTGTCCAGCATCTGGCCGGGGACGCTGACGGTGGCGAACCCTTCCGGCCGTAATTTGACCTGCCCGTTCGCCGGCCGGCGCGGTTCGGTGCTCCGGCCGGAGGGGTTGTCTGCTGGAAAAGAACATTGGGCCGCCGATGAACACCGATGAACACGGATAAGCAGTCCACAGTCTTATCTGTGTTTATCTGCGTTCATCGGCGGCTGAAATAATGTCTTCCTGTTTCTCCGCGTCTCTCTCGTTGAATCGGCTTCCTGTTCAGTGCCGCTCCGCTCACCCCAGGCCGAAGCTGCGCATGGAGAGATTCCCGTGATGAAAGCCGGCGAAGATCGTCTCTAGCGAATCGTCCGGCCACGCCGCTCCCATCACCGCGAACAGCGGGTCGAAATGCTCCGTCGTGGGCACCGACAGGCGCGCGTGCGGAGCCGAACGGCGGTACTCGTACAGCTTCCCGATCTCGCGTTTTTCCACCTGCAGTGCCACCCACGCGTCGAACTCCGCCGCCCATTCGTCCACCGGCGCGTTCTTGTCGGCGAGGCGCACGCGCGACAGGTTGTGCACGATTCCCCCGCTGCCCACCACCAGCACGCCGTCGTCGCGCAGGGGCCGCAGCGCGCGCCCCAGTTGGAACAGTTGCGGCGGATCGAGGAACGGCATGGAAACTTCCAGCACGGGCAGTTTCGCTTCCGGCCAGGCCAGCCGCGCCGGGACCCAGGCGCCGTGATCGAGGCCGCGCACCGTATCGAAGGTGGTGTCCTGATCGCCGGCCAGCAGCACGCCGGCGATTCTGGCGGCCAGTCCGGGGTCTCCCGGCGACGGGTATTGGATGCGGTAGAGCTCGTCCGGAAACCCGCCGAAGTCATAGAGCAATGGCATCTGGTCCCACGCCGTTACGCGCAGAGGCCGCGACACCTGCCAGTGCGCCGAGATTATGAGGATGCCCCGCGCGTCCACGTGCTTGTCGCCAAACGCGCGCAGCGCCGCCGCATGGGCGTCGCCCCCCAAGGCCGACATGGGTGACCCGTGAGCCAGAAATACCGCCGGTTTCCGCATGACAGAAACCCGGGGACAGACCCGACGTTCCCCGAGTATCACGCCTTCGAAACGGGGGAACGTCGGGTCTGTCCCTGGGTTTTGACTACTCTTCTTTGGCGACCACCACGGTGATTTCCACCGTGACGTCCTTGTGCAGCCGCACCGGCACCTTGTACTCGCCCAACTGCCGGATGGGGTCGTCCAGTTGAATCTTGCGCCGGTCGATGTTGTAGTCTTGCGCGGACAGAGCTTCAGCGATATCCTTGCTCGTCACCGAGCCGAACAACTGATCGTTCTCGCCGGCCTTTTGCACGATCCGGACGGTCGCCCCGGTCATGATCTTGGCCAGATCTTCGGCCTCACCCTGAACCTTGACTTCCTTGCGGAGGTGCGCCTGACGTTCCTGCTCCACGATCTTCTTGTTGGATTCGGTGGCCGCCACGGCCATGCGCTTGGGCAGCAGGAAATTGCGGGCGTACCCCGATGCGACCTTGATTACCTGCCCCCGGACGCCCAACTTTTCGATGTCTTCTCTGAGAATGACTTCCATATTTCCTCCCGCTTAGAACGCGGCCGCGAACGGCAGCAGCGCGATGTTCCGCGCCTTCTTGATCGCGTCCGTGAGCCGCCGCTGGTGCGGCGCACACACGCCCGAAATACGGCGCGGCACAATCTTGCCCCGCTCCGCCACGAAGGCGTGCAGCATCTTCACGTCCTTGTAGTTGATATCGTCGATCTTCTCGACGCAGAACCGGCATACCTTCTTGCGCCGGAAATACTGCTTCTTCTGGGTGGCAACCGCCTTGTCGCCGCCGGTGGGGCGTTGCGACGCGCTGCCTGGTCTTCCTTTAGATTCCGCCATGACTTATGCCTCCTTCGGCAGGCCCGGAAGGGGCGCGCCCGGTACTGGTCCTGCTGCTGGTGGTTCGGTCATCTGCTGCGCCAGGGAAGGCTGCGCCGGAACCGGCGTGGCCGGGGCATTCAGGGCGCGCTTCGCCGCCCGCTTGTCCCGTTCCTTCTTGCGCTTATCCAACCGCTTCAGCGTCTCGTCGATGCGCACCGTGAGGAACTTCAGAACCACGTCCGAAACTCGCAGACGGCGTTCCAATTCCTTTACCACCGCCGGCTCCCCCGAGAACTGGAAGAGCACGTATGTTCCCTCCCGGTACTTGTCCACGCGGTAAGCCAGCCTGCGCTTGCCCCATTTGTCGACTTTGTCTACCGTAGCGCCTGCCGCGATCAACTGAGTCCGTATGGTTTCTACGAACTGATCGACCTCTTCATCTGGCGCATCCGGCTTTACTATGAACAGCTCTTCGTAAATCCGTGTCATGCTTCCTCTATGTTTAAGCCTGGGGCGCGACGATTGTATCTCGTCATGGCCTTTTCGACGCCTTCGGCAATTATGGAACGAACCGCGTCGGCCGCGAAGCCGACGAATTCGTCCAATTCCTTCATTTGCGAGCGCTTGATGGGCGCCAGCACAAATTCCGCGCCATCCCGAATCGGGTGGCCCGGATGAATTCCTAACCGTACCCGCACGATCTCGTCGGTCTCTAAGCTCCGGATCGCCGATTTCATCCCGTTGTGCCCGGCTGCCGAACCCTTCGGTTTGATCCTCAACGCCCTCCAGGGCAGGTCCAACTCGTCATACACAATCACCAGTTGGCCCAATTCGATTGCGTGCTTTTCGATCAGCGGCGCGAGCGATGTGCCGCTGAGATTCATAAACGTTTGCGGCTTGGCCAGCATCACCTCGCGCCCGTCGATTTCGCCCACACCGACCAGCGCTTTCGAATCCCTGCGGGTGACGCGTATGCCATGCTGCTCCGCCAGCCGGTCCACTGCCAGAAACCCCAGGTTATGCGGCGTGAGCGCATACTCCTCGCCCGGATTTCCCAAACCGGCCACCAGGAACATGACGCCTTACTTCTTCTTGCCCTTTTCCTTTTCCCCTGCCTCTTCTTCCTTCTTGCCCTTCTTGACGACCACTTCGGGCTCGGCGGCAACAACGGCTTCGGCAACCGGCACGGCGCCTTCCACCGGCGCGACCACTTCTTCGGCGCGCATCGCCACAATGTGCGCGATCACGGTCTGCGAATCGCTGACCAGCTTCATCGAACCGCTCAATTCCACATCGCTGGCGCGCTTGCCCTGCCCGATCATGAGTTCGCTCACCTCTACCGTGAAGCTCTCCGGGATTTCGTCCGGCAAGCACTCGATCTCCACCGCACGCGAGATGATTTCGAGCAATCCGCCTTGCACCTTCACGCCGGCCGGCTCGCCGGAAGTGACTACCGGGACGGTGACGCGGATGCGCTTGGTCAAGTCGATGCGCTTGAAATCGGCGTGCAGCAGCAGGCCCTTGATCGGATCCACCTGCCGGTCCACCACCATGACCGGAGCGGTTTCGCCGCCGTGAATCGCCAGCGTGAAGATGGTGTTCAGCCCCGTCGAGGAACGAATGATCTTGCTGAGTTCGCGCGGGTTGACCGCGACGCTGACCGGGTCCTGGTAAGCGCCATAAACCACCGCCGGGATGTTCCCCGCGGCCCGTGTCCGGCGCGCTTCATTCTTACCGCGCGAAGTACGCACTTCGGCGGCTACCGTAATGTCTTTTCTCAAGTTCGCTTCTCCTGTATCGGGCCTTCGAAGTCCGATTCGCCGGAGTGACAGGCCGGGAGGCCTGTCCTACTGGCTAACGTGGGTTCGAAGACCCGTAAAACCTGAACTACACAAACAACGTACTCACCGAAGTCTCCTCGTGGATCGACCGTATGGCATCCGCCATCAACTTCGCGATCGACAACGACTTGACCCGGCTCGATTTTTGCCCCGCCTCCGAAAGCGGGATCGAATTCGTAACCACCACTTCTTGCAGCTCGGATTCTTCAATCCGGCTCACCGCGGGTCCCGAAAGCACCGCGTGCGTGGCGCAGGCCGAAACACTGGCCGCCCCTTTTTCGAGCAAAGCCTCCGCGCCTTTCACCAGCGTGCCCGCCGTATCGATCAGGTCGTCCACCAACAGACAGTTCCGCCCACTCACGTTGCCCACAACGTTCATGACTTCGGCGACGTTGGCTTCCTCCCGCCGCTTATCGATAATCGCCAGCGGAGCGCCCAATCTCTTGGCGAACGCCCGCGCGCGCTCCACACCGCCCGCGTCCGGCGATACCACCGTCAAATCGGGAATATCCTGCGAGCGGAAGTACTCGATCATCACCGGCATGGCGAACAAATGATCCACCGGGATATTGAAGAACCCCTGAATCTGCGCGGCGTGCAAATCGAGCGTCAGGACCCGGTCCGCCCCCGCCGTTTCGAGCAGCGCTGCGATCAGCTTCGCCGAAATCGGTACCCGGGGTTTGTCCTTACGGTCCTGCCTAGCGTACCCATAATAGGGTAACACTGCTGTGATGCGCTGTGCGGAACTGCGCTTGAGCGCATCGATCATGAGCAGCAGTTCCATCATGTTGCGATCCACCGGGGTACAGGTGGGCTGGATCACAAAGACGTCCTCTCCGCGCACATTCTCCCGGAGTTGAAGGTAGATTTCCCCGTCGGAAAACTGCTTCACCATGGCAACGCTCTGCTCGAGTTCCAGCGCCTGGCAAATCTCCTTCGCCAACGCTGGATTCGCGTTGCCCGCGAATACTTTAAGGCGGTCGCGGTCGTGAGTCATCCTGAGTACCGGCTTTGAAGCGGCCATAATCCTGGCGTCGTGTGCTCTTTCAGTGCCCGCCGCCACAGCGCGCGATACCGCGCGCGGCCGACCAGCGAAATTGGAAACGTCTGTACTTCTCCCAACAACTCCCTTGCGCGGGAAATCCCGTTACCATCCGGGAACAACCCGAACAGGGCGCTGCCGCTGCCCGTCATTAGGGCCACGGTCGCGCCCGCACGCACCAATCGCTTCTTGAGTGTAGCCAACTTCCGGTGCTGTTCGAAGACCACGCTTTCAAAATCGTTGCGGGCGGAAGCCAGACTACCCGTATCCCACGTAACCGACTGGAAACTAACTATTTTATTTTGTTGCAATTCGGTTGTCAAACGGGGGCTCAGGTCGCGATAGGCCCGCGCCGTGTCCACATGGATGCCCGGAGCCACCAGAATGCCCTGTTGCGCCGGCGCGTCCGGCAGCGGAAACACCTCCGACCCGCGCCCGATTCCGACCGCCGTTCCGCCCAACAAAAAGAACGGAACATCGCTGCCCAATTGTTCGCCGATGGCAGTCAACTTAGGCAGATCCGGGTTGTGCCCAAGTGCCCGCCCCACCAGTGCGGGCAGCGCCAATAGCACCGCCGCCGCATCGCTCGATCCGCCGCCCAAGCCCGCGCCCATGGGGATCCGCTTGGTCAGCCGCATCTCGATTCGCCCGGTGGCGCGCATCGCCTCCATCGCCAGCCGCGCCGCGCGCACCACCAGGTTGTCGGCGATCTTGAGATCGTCCACCAGCGAGATGGCGGTTTTCCGCGCCGGCGTGTAGGCGATCTCCAGCGTGTCCCCGAGCGAGATGGTCTGGAACACGGTGCGCAGTTCGTGGAAACCATCGGACCGTTTGCCGAGCACACGCAGATCGAGGTTGATTTTAGCCAGCGCCCGCACCCGGGCTTGGCGCGGCATACTCACGTGGGGCTCATTTCGGACTCATTTGTCGTATTCGAGCAGCGAGAAGACGTCGTGCCCGCTCAACCGCCCGCGCCCGCCGAGGAAGGTCAACTCCACCACGAAGCCCAGTCCCACCACCACGCCCCCGGCGTCCTCTACCATCCGCGCCGCCGCCGCCGCCGTGCCGCCGGTGGCCAGCAGGTCGTCCACGATCAGCACGCGGTCGCCCTGGCGCACCGCGTCCTTGTGCATCTCCAGCGTGTCCGTGCCGTACTCCAGGTCGTAGGTCACCCTCACGCACTCCGCGGGCAATTTCTTGGGCTTGCGCACCGGCACGAAGCCCGCGCCCAGGGCATACGCCAAGGCCGGCGCGAAGATGAATCCGCGCGCCTCGATGCCCAGCACCACATCCACCTGCGTATCGCGGTAGTGGTCCTTGAGTCCGTCGATGACGCCGCGCAAGCCGGCCCTGTCCTTGAGCAGCGTCGTGATGTCGTAGAAGAGGATGCCGGGCTTGGGAAAGTCCGGCACCTCGCGAATGAGTGTCTTGAGATCCATACGGGGGAACGAACCGTATTGTCACACGCGGAAGGGGAAGGGTTCAACCGCCGTGCGGAGAAGGGCGCTTCGGTGGTGCAGCGTTAATGCAGACTGTCCAACCGGTCATCGTGCTGATCGAGCCGCTGCTCGTGGATCTCGGCTACGTGCAGCAGACTCGCGATGCCTTCCATGATTTCGCCCAAGCGCCTGTCGCGCTGTTTGTTCTCCGCCGCCAGTTGTTTGTTCTCCGCCGCCATAGCCGCCAGGTTCTCAGCCGCCTGGCGGTTCTCGGCCACCATCAGTTCCACGCTTTGGGTGAGCGCTTCGTGCCGCTCGGTCAGCCGCTCCAATCTCTCGTCTAGGGTCATCCGGACTTCTCCTGTTTCCGCGACTATTTCAGAATAGCAATACTGGGCGAACTCAGAACCCCGCCAGGCTCAACCGCCGTGCAGCGAATTCCATACCATCATCGCGGTCAGAGCGATCATCACCACGCTGGTCGTCCCCGCGATCGCGTTGGCCCACATCCCGTTCTTCCAATCGCCCATCAGCCCCCGTTTGTTTACCAGAATCAGCATGAAGATCAGCACGAAGGGGATCAATACCCCGTTGGCGACCTGCGAGAGCAGAATCAGCTTCATCAGCGGCAACCCCGGAATCAGCACGCACCCCGCGCCCACCACGATCAGGAACGTGTAGAGCCCATAGAAAATCGGCGCCTGGGTAAGCCGCTTGTCTACACCCGATTCGAAGCCTAGCCCCTCGCACACGTTGTACGCCGTTGCCAGCGGCAGAATCGCCGCCGAGAGCATCGACGCATTCACCAGTCCGACGGCGAACAGCAGCGTGGCGAACTTACCCGCGAACGGCTTGAGCGCCAGCGCCGCCTCCGCCGCGTCGCCGATATTCCGATGCCCCGATTGGTAGAGCGTGGCGGCGCACGCCACCACGATGAAAAACGCGATCACGTCGGTCACGACGCAGCCCAGAATCACGTCCCACCGCGAAAGCGAAAAATGTTTCTCCGTGATCCCCTTCTCCACAATCGACGCCTGCAAATAGAACTGCATCCACGGCGTGACCGTTGTGCCGACCAAGCCCACGATCATCACCAGGTAATCCGGATTCGCATTCCACTCCGGGATCACCGTCCGGCGCAGCGCCTCCGGCCAGTCCGGGTGCGCCAGGAAGGCCGAAATCGGGTAGGTGAAGTAGATCAGCGAGAGCAGGATGAAGATCCGCTCCACCGGCTTGTACGACCCGCGCACGATCACAAACCACACCACCGCCGCGCCCACCGGCACCGTGAGGTACTTCGAGATCCCGAAGATCCCCATGCCGCTGGCGATGCCGGCGAACTCCGCCGCGATGTTGCCCAGGTCGGCCAACCCCAACACCACCATGGTGAAGAAGGTGATGCGCAGGCCGAACTCCTCGCGGATCAGGTCCGAGAGCCCCTTCCCGGTCACCGCCCCCATGCGCGCCGCCATCTCCTGCACCACAATCAACGCGACGGTCGTCGGGATCAGCGTCCAGAGCAGGGAGTAGCCGAACTTGGCGCCCGCCTGGGAGTAGGTGAGGATGCCCCCGGGATCGTTATCCACGTTGGCCGTGATGAATCCGGGCCCCATCACCGCGAAGAACGCCGCCAGCCGGAACCAAACGAGTTTCCACCCCAACCGCCGCGCGCGGTGCGGCCGGGTGGCAGGGGTGTCGTGGGCGGAGTGCATGCAGGCTATGTGTAAAGTGTAGCCTGTGGGCCGCGGCAAACCTGGAAAGAATGCCCCCTCGAAAGGGGGCATGGCAGCCTGAAAGGCTACGCTACCGCTGAATGCGCGCCGATCCGCCCTGGGCGAACGCGCGCACCTGCTCTACCGTCGCCATCGTGGTGTCGCCCGGGAACGTGGTGAGCAGCGCGCCGTGCGCCCAGCCCAGCTTGACCGCGTCCTCCGGCGATTCGCCCGTCAGCAAGCCGTAGAAGAAGCCCGACGCATATCCATCGCCGCCGCCCACCCGATCGTGCACGTGCAACTCCGCCGTCGGCGACATGTAGGTCTGGCCGTTGATCCACGCCACCGCGCCCCAGCTATGGTGGTTGGTGGAGTGTACCTCCCGCAGCGTGGTCGCTACGATCTTCACATGCGGATGCTTCTTCACCACGGTATCGATCATGCCGAAGAACGCGCTCGGGTCCAGCTTCGATTTCGCCGCTACTTCCGGTCCGGGAATACCGAGGCCCTTTTGCAGATCTTCCTCGTTGCCCACCAGGACATCCACGTTCTTCACGATGCGGTCCAGCACCGCCACGGCGCGCTCTTCGCCGCCCGAAATGTTCCACAACTTGGCGCGATAGTTCAAATCGAACGAGGTCACCGCCCCGGCCGCTTTCGCCGCCTGCATGGCCTCGACGATCACTTCCGCCGTGGTCGGCGAGAGCGCCGCGAAGATGCCGCCGGAGTGGAACCAGCGCACGCCGTCCGCGAAAATCGCCTTCCAATCGAAATCGCCCGGCTTCAACTGCGCCGCCGCTTCGTTCGAGCGGTTGTAGAACACGATCGGCGCGCGCACGCCCCATCCCTGGTCGCTATACACCGCGGCCATGTTCGGACCGTTCACGCCATTGTGTTTGAACTGCTTGTAAAACGGCTTCACGCCCATGGCGCGCACGCGCTCGGCAATCAGCGCGCCGATCGGGTAATCCACCATCGCGCTCGCCACGCCCGTGTTCAGGCCGAAACAATCGGCCAGGTTCGCGGCGCAATTGAATTCGCCGCCGCTCACGTGGATCTTGCATTCGGTCGCCTTGCGGAACGGGATGATTCCCGGGTCCAGGCGATGCACCAGCGCGCCCAGCGATAGGAAATCCAGCGCGCCGTCTTGACGAATATTCAGGCCAGTGCTCATCGATTCATTTCTCCAGACAAATCTCGTAATGTCTCAAAATCCCGTCCCACTTGCCCTGCGCTTTCAGCAGCAGTTCCACCACTTCCCGCACTGCTCCCCGACCACCGGGCGCCTGCGTGATGTAGTGCGCGATCGGCAACATCTCCGGCCGCGCGTTGGCGGTCGCGATCGCCAGGCCCACGCGGCGCATCACCACCACGTCGGTGAAATCGTCGCCGATGTAAGCCACCTCTTCGGGCGCGAGTTTGGCGTCCGCCAGAATCTCCTCCAGAATCGGAATCTTCTCCGTGTGTCCCTGGTAGACGTACTTGAACTTGCACTGCGCGGCGCGCTCCACCGTGGCCGGGGAAACGCGCCCGCTGATCAGTCCCGTAGCGATCCCCGCGCGCGCCAGCCATTGCAGCCCGATGCCGTCCTGCGAATCGAAGCCCTTGGTCTCCGCCATCTTGCCGTCGGGCCCGGGCACGTTGTAAAGCTTCCCGTCGGTGAGGACGCCATCCACGTCCATCAACAGCAGGCGGATCCTGGATGCCAGTTGCGTAACGTCGGCGCTCAAACAGTTCTCCTCAAATGGGGCCGGGCCCCACCCAGTCTTCCTCGAAAGTAAGTCGCTCCCTTACGGTCGCGGCTCTGATCGGAGCCGCGACCGTAAGGGAGCGGTTTGCCGACAGGCAGCAGCATTTTCATCGCCGCAGGCGTCATGAGCGTCCTAAACCGTGTACGTTCCGGCCGAAACGTTGCCGCCCTTGCCCGTCCAGTTGGTGTGGAAGAACTTGCCGCGCGGCTGGTCCACGCGCTCGTAGGTGTGCGCGCCGAAGTAATCGCGCTGCGCCTGTAGCAGGTTCGCCGGCAGCCGCGCGCTGCGATAGCCGTCGAAGAACGCCAGCGCCGTCATGAAGGCCGGCACCGGGACTCCCGCCTCCACAGCCTTTCCGACCACCCGCCGCCAGGAAGGCTGGCATCGCTCGATCACTTCCGTGAAATACCCATCCAGCAACAGGTTACTGAGATCCGGTTTGGTCGCAAACGCAGCCTTGATCTTGCCCAGGAACGCGCTGCGGATGATGCAGCCGGCGCGCCACATCATGGCGATTTCGCCGTAGTGCAGATCCCACTTGTATTCCTTCGCCGCCTCGCGCAGCATCATGAACCCCTGCGCGTAGCTGATGATTTTCGAAGCCAGCAGCGCCTGCCGGATGTCTTCCACAAACGCCTTCTTGTCGCCCGTGAACTGGAACTTCGGCCCCGAGAGAATCTTGCTCGCCGCCACCCGCTCTTCCTTCATCGCGCTCAGGCAGCGCGCATACACGGCCTCGCCGATCAGCGTCACCGGAATCCCCAGGTCCAGCGAACTCTGGCTGGTCCATTTGCCCGTACCCTTCTGCCCGGCGGTGTCCAGAATCTTGTCCACCACCTGCTCGCCCGTCGCCGGATCCTTGAAGCCCAGAATGTCGCGCGTGATTTCGATCAGGTAGCTGTCCAGTTCGCCCTTGTTCCACTCGGTCAAGACATCGTGCATCTCTTCGTTGCTCAGCCCCACCGCTTCTTTCATGAGCTGGTACGCCTCGCAGATCAACTGCATGTCGCCGTACTCGATGCCGTTGTGCGTCATCTTCACGAAGTGCCCCGCGCCGTCGCTGCCCACCCACTCGGCGCAGGCTTCGCCTTCCGGAGTCTTGGCGCAGATCGCCTGGAAAATGTCCTTCACCAGCGGCCATGCCGCCACGCTGCCGCCCGGCATCATCGAGGGGCCGAAGCGCGCGCCTTCCTCGCCGCCCGACACGCCCGTGCCGATGAACATCAGGCCCTTGCTCTCCAGGTATTGGGTGCGCCGGATGGTGTCCGGAAAGTGCGAATTCCCGCCGTCGATGATCAGATCGCCCGGCTCCAGGTACGGCAGCAAGTGCTCGATGAACTCGTCCACCGGTTTGCCCGCCTTGACCATCAGCATGATCTTGCGCGGCCGCTTCAGCAGCTTCACCATCTCTTCGATCGAGTGAGCGCCCAGGATGGTGGTCCGGCCCTTGGCGGCGTCGTTCAGAAAATCATCGACCTTGGAGGTCGTCCGGTTGTACGCGACCACCGTGTATCCGTGGTCGTTCATATTCATAATCAGGTTCTGGCCCATGACTGCCAGACCGATGAGTGCGATATCTGCCGTTTGTTCCATGATCTGCTCCAAACCCGTTGCGGCGCGCCGCGAAACTCGCACTACGACTCGGTAGGAGAGACTCTCGGTGAGTTCCGGCGCGCCAGCCGAAATTAAGGAAAAAGCTCAGCGATTCCAGATGCCAATCTCTCTTATAACATGTGGCGCGCGGGTGGGGCCATGCGCGGGGGCGCTTAACCGTTTTGGGGACACGACGAACGCGCGAGCGTATCCCGCGGGGCAAACCCTGGGACAGACAGCGAATTTCCGGCAAACTGCGCCGAAAATTCATGTCAGTCCCGGGTTTGCGGCGTATTTCGGCCCACCTCCCCCAAAACGGATAAGCACCCTCATGCGCGGGGGCGCGCGCGGCGGGCGGGGAAGGCGGGGACAGACAGGACTGGCAGCGAATTTCCGGCAAACTGCGCCGGAAATCCATGCCAGTCTTGTCAGTCCCAGGGTTGCATGAGGATGAGGCGCAGTTCGGTGGCGGATTCGAGAATGAATTCGCGGTCGCGCTCGGAGCGGGAGGAATTGTAAAGAGCGACGAGCTGGTTGGCGATGATGCGGCCGCGGCGGGTGAGATCGGCGGCGCGGGCACGCACGGTCTCGGGAGCGGGTTCGCGGGGCTTGGTGCGGCGGGTTTCGCGGAGGAGCTGACCGACGGCTTCGAGGACCTTCGGCGCGTTCTCGGGGATGAGGCTGATGGCTTCGCCGTTGACGAGGACGCTGTGTTCGAGGAGGACGGGATGGATGGCGAGATACTGCCTGGGCGAGAGGCCGACGAGTTGGGAGATTTCGAAATAGGTGGGGCCGAAGCGGTTGAGGAGAGCGATGAGGCGATCGGCGTGGCGGCAGGTGATGGCGAGGTGGGTGCCGCAGAACGTCCGCCAGGATGGGGCGACGGCCCGGTAGAGTTTCTCGTCGCGAATGCGGCGGAGGAGTTGGGCGTGGGCGGCGGAACAGCGTCCGCCGACAGCGGCAAAGGCGCGGCGTTGGCCGAGGAGGCGGCCGAGGTCTACGCCTGGATCGATGGGGATTTGCGGTTCGTCCATAGCGACTCCAGTGCCCGAAGTGAGACATGCGTGTCCGGTCGGGCTGATACGATTTATTGATAATAAAGGAGTTAAGCGGCATGAAGGCGGAAAAGTTGAGACAAATCTGTCTCAACTTACCAGTCTTGCCACCGTGAGAGGGTGAGCCCTCCTGATTCCATGGTACGGCTGGGGTGAGCGGATTTCGGGCGACGACGGAGGGCGGTGGAGCGGTAAGTGATTTGCGTGGAGCGGGTTACGGGGAGTGGAAAATATTTTATGTTTGTGTCACCGGGTTCGCCGGAGTTTGAGCCAGCCCCCTGGCCTATCGTCAGCGGGCAGACGTCTTGTTCCGCGTGAACCGGGCCGCTCCCGAAGGATGCTTTCCATTTCACGCCGCCAACGTCCGCGAGCTGGAGGCAGGCGGACGATGCGGCGTTTCGTGAGCGGTGGTGGCTGCTTCGTGAAGCACAGCCCGGACTACCAGGGCGGCGCCCTCATGATCTTTGAGTTCGAGCTCCCAACCGATCAGGTTCTCAGAATTCAATTGCGGGCAAACATCTCCAC
>Ga0209014_10001687_pt1 | contig 13021 bp, 9 predicted proteins | sample BarGraNGADG00212_FD_184491 | JGI IMG/M metagenome (GOLD analysis project Ga0209014, IMG submission 184491) | Arctic peat soil microbial communities from Barrow, Alaska - Barrow Graham LP Ref core NGADG0002-212 (SPAdes) (version 2) | ecosystem: Environmental > Terrestrial > Soil > Wetlands > Peat...
TGGCCGCGGCGGCGGCCGGGCGCAACACGGCCCGCCAACGATCCGAGCGCCACAGAGCCTGAATCGCGACGGCGGCGGCGAGAACGAGCAGCGGCACGATCACCGGCACGTACCTGCGCATCGCCCACGGTTGATCCGGCGTGATCTCGCTGTTCCACAGGTAGAGCGCCGACATGCTCAAGCCCATCGTCACCGCGGCACACAGCGCGTAGGCCCGCCGCCGAATCAGCGCCACGATGAGCAGCGCATAACCAGCGACAGCGAGGACGACCGTCGGCCAGCCCAGATACATCGCCAGCCAGTGAACCGTCTGTTCGCTATAGGTGCGGGTGCCGTCGACGGCGGCGTTCCAGCGCCTCTGCATGTTCACCAGATTCTGATTGAAGCCGCCGTGCCCCTCGGTCCACAGCGGTCGAGTCGCCAGTCCGACGAACACCGCCACGAGGACCGCGATCGCGCCCGTGCTCGCCCGCCGACGAATGTCGTCTCGGGTAAGCCAGCGACGCGCGGTCGGACGCCACGCCAGTGCGACAGCGCCAGGCGCCGCGACCAACACGACGAACACAGCGAACAGCGCCAGCATGATGTTGTGGTGCTGCGACCCGTAGTACTGACGCGACAGATGCACGAGGTCCAGCCAGCCGACGAGCCCGGTGACTCCCGCGCCGGCGAGCAGCGTCAGCCCACGGACCACCGCGCCACGATGCGCGCCGGCCGGAGCGCTCGCCACGAGCAAGGCCGCGGCGACGATCACCGCGACCAGAGCGGTGTAGCTGTCGACGCGCACCATCGCGGCACTGCCCGCCGCAAGTCCGGCGAGCGCGAACTCTGCGATGCGATGCGATGCGAGCGCACGCATCAACAGCGCCAGCGAACCGATCAGGAACAGCATCGTCAGCGGCTCGGTGAAGGTGTCGCGACTGACGTAAATGAACGGCATGCTGACCGCGATCACCGCCATGGCGAGCAGCGCGAGCGGGCCGTTGACTACTCGCCGCGCAAGTCCGAAGAACACGAGCAGCGCCAGCGCGCCAATGGCGACGTTGGCCTTGAAGATCACCCCCGTACCGAAGGTCGAGCCGGCCAGGCCGAGAAGAGCGGGCAACAAGTGGTTTGCCTGGGCGTTGACTACGTCGCTGGATACGTTCCAGTAGGAGTCGGTCCCGAGCTGCGCGCCTGGTGGCGAGCCGAAGAGTTCAGGATGGGTATGGATCACCAGCGAGGCATGGTTGACCAGCCACCGCCCGGCGATCGTGTACGTCGCCGGATCACGCGTCGCGTAGACGTCTTGCGCCGTATAGCGCAGGTTGTAGCCGAACCAAATCACGGCGAACGCCGCTGCGGCGAGCGTGTACCCGACCGATGATCGAGTCACCTGCTCCCGGGGGGCTCGGGTCGTGCACACGGCCACGACCGCGCCCACTAGGCCCAGCGGCAGCGTCCATACCTTCGTGAAGTGACCAGACAGCAGCACGATCATGAGTGGGAGGCAGAAACCGGTCACCGCCGCGGTGAGGGACTCGGGCAGGCCGACAACCGCTCTGGAGGCCCACCCGGCGCGCTGCCCAAGCAGGGTCGCTGAGGCCGCGACAGGCGGCTGTGAGGTGACGCCGGTCGTTTCGACTCGCGGCATCGACCCTCCTGCGTCGGGCCCCGCCGCCTTGCCCGGGGGGCGTCGCCGGCTGTTCAGCCGACGCGTGCAACGTTACGACGCGGGGCCTGGGTATGGTCCGAGTATCCCCGTCACGTTGGACAAGACGAGTGCCCGGAGGGCCGCAGATGGACAAGACGTTCGTGTCGGCGGCGGCTGCTGTCGCCGACATCGGTGACGGAGCGTCGCTAGCCGTAGGCGGATTCGGGTTGTGCGGCATCCCGCACAACCTGATCACCGCGCTGCTCGATCAGGGCACGAGCGGCTTGGAGACGGTGTCGAACAACTGTGGCGTCGATGGCGCGGGGTTGGGCGTGCTGCTGGCGGCGGGGCGGATCCGGCGCACGATCGGGTCGTACGTGGGTGAGAACCGCGAGTTCGCCCGCCAGTATCTGGGCGGCGAGCTGGAGCTGGAGTTGTGTCCGCAGGGCACGCTGGCCGAGCGGCTGCGTGCCGGCGGGTCGGGCATCCCGGCGTTCTACACGCCAGCGGGCGTCGGCACACTCGTCGCTGAGGGCGGCCTGCCGTGGCGCTATGACTCCGACGGCTCGGTGGTGGTGTCCTCGCCGGCCAAGGAGGTGCGCCGTTTCGGCGATCGTGACTACGTGCTCGAGCACGGGATCGTCTGCGACTTCGCGCTGGTCCGCGCGGCACGTGGCGACCGGCACGGCAACCTCAGCTACGCCGCGTCCGCGCGTAACTTCAACCCGTTGTGCGCGATGGCCGGGCGCATCACGATCGCCGAGGTCGAGCAGCTGGTCGAGCCAGGCGAACTCGACCCTGGGCAGGTCGATACGCCCGGGGTGTTCGTCCAGCGAGTGGTGCTGGTCGGCGAAGCGGGCAAGCAGATCGAGAAACACACCACGCGTCCTCGGCCGGAGGTGACGTCATGACTCTCACGCGCGATCAGCTGGCAGCCCGGGTGGCGGCCGAACTCTCTGACGGGCAGTACGTCAACCTCGGCATCGGGCTACCGACCCTCGTCCCGAACTACGTCGCGCCCGGCGTGCACGTCGTGTTGCAGTCGGAGAACGGGATCCTGGGCGTGGGCCCGTACCCGTATGACGGCGACGAAGACGCTGACCTGATCAACGCGGGCAAGGAGACCGTGACGATCCTGCCGGGCGCCGCGTTCTTCGACTCTGCCACGTCCTTCGGCATGATCCGCGGCGGCCATATCGACGTGGCGGTACTCGGCGCCATGCAGGTGGCGGTCAATGGCGATCTCGCCAACTGGACCATTCCCGGCAAGATGATCAAAGGCATGGGCGGGGCGATGGACCTCGTGCACGGCGCCAAGCGGGTCATCGTGATGATGGAGCACGTCGCCAAGGACGGCACTGCCAAGATCGTCAACGTGTGCTCGCTGCCGCTGACCGGCAAGGCGTGCGTGCAGCAGATCATCACCGATCTGGCCGTCGTCGACGTCACCGGTTCGGGGCTGATGCTCCGCGAGATCGCGCCAGGCACCACCGTCGCCGAGGTTCGCGCCGTCACCGAGCCACCCCTGGTCGAGGCACACGACCTGCGTGAGATGACGATGACCGTCTGATTGAGACTGCCAAGGCGGAGGTCCGCGACTACTGACGGCTGCTGATCATTCGGTGATCGCGGGGGGCCATCGGCATCACCGCTGATCAACAGCGCACGGTGGTCGCCATGGCAGCCAATACTCGCTGTCGATCATAGGGAAGTGCGGGTCAGGAGGACCTCCTGGGTGTGAAGACGAGACGTCTCCACCGCGCCAGGAGGTCCTCCCCCGATCAACTGCGCGACCGGAGTATCACCGCGCCCGCGGCCTCATGCGCTAGAGCAGTTTGAGAAGTAACGCGAACACTCCGAGAACGACGGCGGCATACAGCACCTGCTGCCAGAACTTGAGCTGCCTGAACGTGTTCGACTCCGGCGACCGCCGCAATCCCAGATAGATCAAGATCGTGTTCATAGGTAACCCGATCTAGAACAGCAGGTCGACAACGCAACCGCCGATTACCAGCGCCGCGTAACCCTCTGGGCCGATGAATACCTCCGCTCCCTTGATCAGGAGGTTGATGATCAGCGTTCCGGATGCCGTACCCACGACGCCTGACGCCGCCCCCTTCACACAGTTGTTCCACAACGTGTTCCAGGTCGAACCGAGGATGTGGCCCCAGTCCCAGCTGAACGGGTTCCACCAATCACTGCTCATCGGCAGCATGCCCGGCGTTGCCTCGCAGGTGGCCCCAGGCTTCGCGAGCAACGTCGCCGAGGACCGAACGCCCTTCACCTGGGTGGGGTTCGGATACCGCGCCATGGTCAGGCCGGCGCCGTAGTACGTCTTGCGATCCGTGCAGCTGACGTAGGACGAGTAGGACGTGATCGTGGCCCGACCGAAGCCGCTGAAGGACGTCGGGCCGTAGTACTTGCCTTTGGCGTACGCCTCGACCTGCGCGACGGTGTGGTTCGTCGTAGCGGCGTGGGCGGATGACGTGACGGCCGCGCTTAGGCCGACCACCAGAGCCACGGGCAGGATCACTGCCCAGAGGCGTTTGAACATGTTCGATCTCCGTACTTGTCAGGGCGCAGGCGTCCGCACCGAGGCAAACGCCACAGGCGCCATAGGTTCGTGATTCGAGTCGAGGCGGCAGCCCTCGCACATGTGGTGAGCGAGGCCCGATCCGCTGGGCTATATCACGAACGTCGGTGGGCCGCGGCAACCTTCGGTGTACGGAGATGCCGGCGACCCCTGCGGGTCGAGAGGTGCCGCATCCATCATGCGTCTGACTATAACTCAGACATCAGACACATTTGGGCGTCGTCGTGATCGACAGCGCGAATCGGTCGTTACCGCAACCAACTTCCGCTGTTGATCACCGGTGCGGGGGCTGGAGCGCCGGTGGGGGGGTTGGAGCGCCGGTTGGCGTGCCTGAGCGCCGGTGGGAGGCTACTTGAGCAGGTTGCGCGCCATCACCATGCGGTTGATCTGGTTGGTGCCTTCATAGATCTGGGTGATCTTCGCGTCGCGCATCATCCGCTCGACGGGGAAGTCACGGGTGTAGCCCGCGCCGCCGAACAGCTGGACGGCGTCGGTGGTCACCGACATGGCGGTGTCGGAGGCGAACACCTTCGCGGCGGACGAGGTGAAGGTCAGGTTCGGCTCGTCACGCTCGGCGCGCGCGGCCGCGGCGTACACCAACTGGCGGGCAGCCTCGATGCGCATGCCCATGTCGGCGACCATGAACTGGATGCCCTGGAAGTCCGCGATCGCCCGGCCGAACTGGTGACGCTGCTTCACGTACCCGATCGAGGCGTCGAGCGCGCCCTGCGCGATGCCCAGCGCCTGGGCGCCGATGGCCAGCCGGGTGTGATCGAGTGTCCGCAGCGCGGTCTTGAAGCCGGTGCCCGGCTCGCCGATGATCCGGTCGGCCGGAATCGTGCAGTCCTCGAAGTAGATCTCGCAGGTTGGCGAGCCCTTGATGCCGAGCTTGCGCTCCTTGGCGCCCACCGAGAACCCTGGGTCGTCCTTGTGGACAACGAAGGCCGAGATGCCGTTCGGGCCCTTCTCGGGGTCGGTGACCGCCATGACGGTGTAGTAGGTCGACACGCCGGCGTTCGTGATCCAGCACTTCGTACCGTTGATCACCCAGTGATCGCCGTCGAGAACCGCACGGGTGCGCATGGACGCGGCGTCCGAGCCCGCCTCGCGCTCGGAGAGCGCGTAGCTGAACATCGCCTCACCGGAGGCCACGGGCCACAGCACCTGCTTCTTCAGCTCTTCAGAACCCGAGAGAATGACCGGCTGCGACCCCAGCTTGTTCACCGCGGGAATCAGCGAGGACGACGCGCAGGCACGAGCGATCTCTTCGATCACGATGCAGGCCGAGATGGCGTCGGCGCCCGCTCCGCCGTACGCCTCGGGGATGTGGACGGCGTGGAATCCGGCCCGGACGAGGGCGTCGTAGACGTCCCACGGGAACTCACCCGTCTCGTCCACCTCGGCCGCGCGTGGCGCGATCTTGTCGTCGGCCAACTCTCGAACCGCCGCACGCAGCAACCGCTGCTCGTCGGTGAGTCGGTACAGGTCGAAGTCCGGATTTCCGCTACCCATACGAATATAGTAGGACGACCAAGTAGTTCGATGAAGCGACGAACGTCCCGATGTGACCCACACCGCTATCCTCAGTGCGAGCCGTGACTGGCGTGTTCGTAAGGTGGTGCCTACCACCGGGGAGCGGCTCGCCATGAACGCCGCGCGCCTGGGTGCCCTCGATCTCCCGATACTGGAGGCGCACGTTCATGTCCCAGCCCTTCGACGCGACGACTGCCTCGGCGGCCTACCGCAACGCGCTTGAGGTCATCAACGCGGTAGAACCCGACGTCGCCGCGGCAATCCGCAGTGAACTCGCAGACCAGCGCGCGTCCCTCAAACTGATCGCCAGTGAGAACTACGCCTCTCCGGCCGTGCTGCTGACGATGGGCACGTGGCTCTCGGACAAGTACGCAGAGGGAACGATCGGGCACCGCTTCTACGCCGGCTGCCAGAACATCGACACCGTCGAGAAGCTGGCCGCCGACCACGCCACTGCGTTGTTCGCGGCGCCGCACGCGTACGTCCAGCCACACTCGGGCATCGACGCCAACCTCGTCGCGTTCTGGGCGATCCTGGCGCAGCGCATCGAATCACCCGCGCTGGAGAAAGCCGGCGCCAAGCACGTCAACGATCTCTCCGACGACGACTGGCAGGCCCTGCGCAAGGCGCTCGGCGACCAGCGGGCCCTCGGCATGTCACTCGACGCGGGTGGACACCTGACCCACGGCTTCCGCCCCAACATCAGCGGCAAGATGTTCCATCAGTCGTCCTACGGCACCGACCCCGAGACCGGCCTGCTCGACTACGACGTCGTCCGCGAGCGTGCCCGCGAGTTCAAGCCGCTCATCCTCATCGCCGGCTACTCCGCCTACCCGCGCAAGGTCAACTTCGCAAAGATGCGCGAGATCGCCGATGAGGTGGGCGCCACGCTCATGGTCGACATGGCGCACTTCGCCGGCCTCGTGGCGGGCAAGGTCTTCACCGGTGAGTACGACCCGATCCCGCACGCGCACGTCACCACGACGACCACCCACAAGTCACTTCGCGGCCCACGCGGCGGAATGGTCATGTGCCAGCCCGAGTACGCCGACGCCGTCGATCGCGGCTGCCCGATGGTCCTGGGCGGTCCACTCGGTCATGTGATGGCCGCGAAGGCCGTCGCACTCGCCGAGGCGCGGCAACCGTCGTTCGCCGTCTACGCCCAGAACGTCGCCGACAACGCCGTCACGCTCGCCGACGGGCTCATGAAGCGCGGCGCCCGCCTCGTCACCGGCGGCACCGAGAACCACCTCGTGCTCATCGACGTCTCGTCCTTCGGTCTCACCGGGCGTCAGGCCGAGTCCGCCCTGCTCGAGTCGGGCATCGTCACCAACCGCAACTCGATACCGCGCGACCCCAACGGTGCCTGGTACACGTCCGGCGTTCGCATCGGCACGCCCGCACTCACCTCGCGCGGATTCGGCACGGCCGATTTCGACCGCGTGGCCGAGCTGATCGTCGACGTGCTCGCGGCCACCTCACCTGCCACGGCCGCGTCAGGCGCGCCGTCCAAGGCCAACTACACGATCGCTGACGGCATCGCCCAGAAGACGCACGCCGCCGCGAACGAACTGCTCGACGCCAACCCGCTGTACCCAGGGCTCGACGTCAGTCTCTGACCGGCGGACGTCGCAGCCTACGGCAGGACCGACCGCAGGATGATGCCTCGCCTTCTGATCGTGATCAACAGTCGAGATTGGCGGCCCTGGCGACCAGTAACTGCTGTTGATCACGGAGATTGGGGACGTCGATGACCGACCGGGTTACTGCACAGATCGGAGTCACCGGGCTCGCGGTGATGGGGCGCAACCTCGCCCGCAACCTGGCCAGGCACGGACACACCGTGGCCCTGCACAACCGCACCGTCGAGCGCACCCGCAGCCTCGTCGCACAGCACGGCGACGAGGGACGCTTCGTACCGAGCGAGTCCGTCGAAGAGTTCGTCGCCAGCCTCGAACGGCCTCGCGCCATCATCGTCATGGTCAAGGCCGGCGAGCCCACCGACGCCGTGATCGACGAGCTTGTGCCGCTGCTCGACGACGGCGACATCGTGATCGACTGCGGCAACGCGCACTTCACCGACACCCGCCGGCGCGAAGCCGCGCTGAAGCAGCACGGCATCCACTTCGTCGGCTGCGGCGTGTCCGGCGGCGAGGAGGGCGCGCTGCTCGGGCCGAGCATCATGCCGGGAGGTTCGGCCGAGTCGTATCGCACGCTGGGTCCGATCTTCGAGTCGATCGCGGCGAGGGTCGACGGCACGCCCTGCTGCGTCCACGTCGGTGCCGACGGCGCGGGTCACTTCGTCAAGATGGTGCACAACGGCATCGAGTACGCCGACATGCAGCTGATCGCCGAGGCGTACGACCTGCTGCGAACCGGCCTGTCAGCCACACCCGACGAGATCGGCGCCATCTTTCGCGCGTGGAACGAGGGTGAGCTCGAGTCCTTTCTCGTCGAGATCACCGCGGACGTGCTCAGCCACGTCGACGCACGGACCGGCCGGCCGTTCGTCGACGTCGTGCTGGACCAGGCCGAGCAGAAGGGCACCGGCCGTTGGACGGTGCAGAGCGCGCTCGACCTCGGCGTCCCGATCACCGGCATCGCCGAAGCAACCTTCGCGCGGGCACTGTCGGGTCACGCCGACCAACGCGCGGCCGCACGCGCGGCGTTCGGCGCGGATGTCCGCGCCATCGGCGTCACTGATCGAGACGCCTTCGCGGAGGACGTCCGCCGCGCGCTGTACGCGTCGAAGGTCGTGGCGTACGCACAGGGGTTCGACCACATCGCGGCAGGCAGCGTCGAGTATGGCTGGGAGATCGACCGCGGTGCTATGGCGACGATCTGGCGCGGCGGGTGCATCATCCGCGCTCGCTTCCTCGACCGCATCCGAGCCGCGTACGACGACGAGCCGAACCTGCCGAGCCTGCTCGTAGCGCCGTACTTTCGCGACGCGGTGCGCAGCGGTGTCGACAGCTGGCGACGCGTCGTCGCGCAGGCGGCGACTGCGGGTGTGCCGACACCGGCGTTCTCGTCCTCGCTCGCCTACTTCGACGGCCTGCGTCGCGACCGGTTGCCCGCGGCACTGATCCAGGGGCTGCGCGACAACTTCGGCGCACACACCTACCGGCGCGTCGACGGGGACGGCAGCTTCCACACCGAGTGGGCCGGCGACCGCACCGAACATCCGGCCTGACCTGTCTTGGCCCCGCAGCAGGCTTCGCCACGGCGTGTTGCCCTGCTGAGGGGCCAAGTCACTACTCGCCGGTCGGGAGCTCCACGTGGCCACCGAAGGCCTGGCGCATCGCCGAGAGCAGCCTGTCGGCGTACACGGCTTCACCGCGGCTGCTGAACCGCGCGAACAAGGCCGCCGAGAGCACCGGGACGGGCACGCCCTCGTCGATCGCCGCCTTGACCGTCCACCTGCCCTCGCCGGAGTCCGAAACGCGGCCGGCCAGACCGTCGAGGCTCGGATTGCACGCCAGCGCCCCCGCCGTCAGGTCCAGCAACCATGACGCGACGACCGAGCCGCGGCGCCACACCTCGGTGACCGCGCCGATGTCGAGGTCGTACTGGTAGTACTGCGGCTGCTGGATCGGCGCCACCTCGGCAGAGTGCTGCTGAGCCTCGGTGCCGGCGTCGGCGTGGTACAGGACGTTGAGCCCCTCGGCGTAGGCGGCCATCATGCCGTACTCGATGCCGTTGTGGACCATCTTCACGAAGTGCCCCGCGCCGCTCGGGCCGCAGTGTAGGTACCCCTGCTCCTCGCGCGCCGGCTCGCCGGTGCGCCCCGGTGTACGCGCGGCCGACTCCATGCCGGGCGCGATGCTGGCGAACAGCGGATCCAGATGAGCGACGACCTCCGGCTCACCGCCGATCATCAGGCAGTAGCCACGCTCGAGCCCCCACACCCCGCCGCTCGTTCCGACATCTACGTAATGGATGCCTCTGGGCAGCAGCGCTGCCGCCCGGTCGACGTCGTCGCGGTAGTTGGAGTTGCCGCCGTCGATGATGATGTCGCCAGGCTCCATCAGATCGGCGAGCTTCTCGACGGTCTCGCCGGTGATCCCCGCGGGGATCATCACCCACGCCACGCGTGGCCTCTCGAGTGCCGCGACGAACTCCTCGAGCGTGGTGGCACCGACCGCGCCCTCCTTCTGCAGTTGCGCGACGGCGTCCGGGCTGACGTCGTAGGCCACGGCGGTGTGCCCGTCCCTCATGACGCGCCGGATGATGTTCGCACCCATCCGGCCGAGGCCGATCATTCCGAGCTGCATCAGGACTCCTTCGAACTGCGGTATCGGCGGATGAGTGCGTTGGTGGAGCTGTCGTGTTGCAGTTCGGGATCCTCTTTCGCGGTGAGCTCGTCGGCGACCTTCTTGGCCAGCACCTTGCCCAGTTCGACACCCCACTGGTCGAAGGAGTTGACGCTCCACACCGTTCCCTGCACGAAGACGCTGTGTTCGTAAAGCGCGATCAGGGTCCCGAGCGAGTGCGGCGTGAGGCGCTCGAGCAGCAACGTGTTGGACGGTCGGTTGCCGTCGAACACCCGGTGCGGCACCAACCAGTCGGGCGTCCCCTCGGCTGCGACCTGCTCGGCCGTCTTGCCGAACGCCAGCGCCTCGGTCTGCGCGAAGACGTTCGCGTTGAGCAGGTCGTGATGCGCACCGAGCGGATTGAGCGAACGGATCAGACCGATGAAGTCGGCCGGGATGAGCCCGGTGCCCTGATGGATCAGCTGGTAGAAGCTGTGCTGCCCGTTCGTTCCCGGTTCGCCCCAGTAGACCGGGCCGGTTGCGTAGTCGACGCGCTCGCCGTCGAGCGCGACGTGCTTGCCGTTGGACTCCATCGTGAGTTGCTGCAGATATGCCGGAAAGCGCTTGAGATACTGGTCGTACGGCAGCACGGCCTGGGTCTGGACGCCGAAGAAGTCCACATACCAGACCGTCAGCAGTCCCATCAGAACCGGCAGACTGCGCTCGAAGGGCGCCGCGCGGAAGTGCTCGTCCATGGCGTGGAAGCCGGCCAGCATGTCGTGGAACGCCGACGGCCCGATGGCGATCATCGTCGACAAGCCGATCGCGGAGTCCATCGAGTATCGTCCGCCCACCCAGTCCCAGAAGCCGAACATGTTCATGACGTCGATGCCGAACTCCTCGACGGCCTCGGCGTTCGTCGAGACCGCGACGAAGTGCCGTGCCACGGCAGATTCGTCACCGAGCGCGGCGAGCGTCCATTCGCGTGCCGTCGCGGCGTTCGTCATCGTCTCGAGAGTGGTGAACGTCTTGGACGACACCACGAACAGCGTCTCGGCCGGATCAAGATCGCGGGTCGCCTCGGCGAAGTCCGTTCCGTCGACGTTGGAGACGAAACGGAAGGTGAGGTCGCGGGCGCTGTAGTGCCGCAGTGCCTCGTACGCCATCACCGGGCCCAGGTCCGAGCCGCCGATGCCGATGTTGACGATGTTGCGGATCGGCACTCCTGTGCGGCCCACCCACCGTCCACTTCGGACCTTGTCGGCGAACTCGGCCATGCGGCCGAGCACTTCACGCACAGCGGGCACGACGTCGATGCCGTCGACGAAGATCTGCTCGCCCTTCGGCGCACGCAGCGCCACATGCAAGACAGCACGGTCCTCGGTGATGTTGATCTTCTCGCCGCCGAACATCGCATCGATGCGCTCCCGCAGGCCGGACTCCTCGGCGAGTCGCACCAGCAAGCGAATCGTTTCGTCCGTGACGCGATTCTTGGAGTAGTCGAGATAGATGCCCGCGGCCTCGGCGGTGAGGCGTACGCCACGTTCGGGATCATCCGCGAAGAGGTCCCGCAGATGCGTGTCGGCAAGCTGCGCGTGATGTTCAGTGAGCGCAATCCATGCGGGGCGGGCTCGCAGCCGGTCGATCGGGTCGTGCGTCTCGGGCGCCATACGACCATCCCTACCAGAAGGCTGGTCGACGCCGCACGGCGATGGCACGGTGGCTCGCAAGATAGCCTCATCCGTGTCCGATCGACATCGCCTCCTGGGAGAACCTCTGTGAGCGAGCGACCTCGCCTGTCCGTGATCGGCACGGGCTACCTGGGCGCCACCCACGCGATCTGCATGGTCGAACTCGGCTTCGACGTCATCGGCCTCGATGTCGACGAAGCCAAGATTGCCCGGCTCCGCGCCGGTGAGGTCCCGTTCTACGAACCCGGGTTGCCGGAGCTGCTCACCAAACACGTCGACGGTGGCCACCTGCGATTCACGACGTCATACGAAGAGGTCGCCGAGTTTGCCGACGTGCATTTCGTATGCGTGGGTACGCCCCAGCGCAAGGGTGAACTCGCCGCCGACACGAGCTACGTCGAGGCAGCGTTCAGCTCGCTCGCACCGTTGCTCACCCGCAAGGCGCTCGTCGTCGGCAAGTCTACGGTTCCGGCCGGCACGGCTGTGCGCATGCGGGAGCTGATGCTCGAGCTGGCCCCGTGCGCAGAGGTCGAGATGGCATGGAATCCGGAGTTCCTGCGCGAAGGGTTCGCGGTCGAGGACACCCTGCGCCCGGACCGACTCGTCTTCGGGGTGCACTCCGATTGGGCCGAGCAGCAGATCCGCGCGGCGTTCGAGCCGGTGATCGCGACGGGGTGCCCGGTCGTGATCACCGACTTCGCGACCGCCGAGCTCGTCAAGGTGGCCGCCAACTCGTTCCTCGCCACGAAGATCTCGTTCATCAACGCGATGGCCGAGGTCTGCGAGGTCACCGGTGCCGACGTCACCAAGCTTGCCGAGGCCATCGGTCACGATGTGCGCATCGGCAGTCGATTCCTCTCCGCCGGGCTCGGCTTCGGCGGAGGCTGCCTGCCCAAGGACATTCGCGCGTTCATCGCCCGGGCCAGCGAGTTGGGCGTTGATCAGGCTGTCTCGTTCCTGCACGAGGTCGACCAGATCAACATGCGTCGCCGCGAGCGGACGGTGGACATCGGCCTCGACCTCGTCAACGGCTCGTACGAGGGCGCGCACGTCGCGGTGCTGGGTGCCGCGTTCAAACCCGACTCCGACGACATCCGCGACTCGCCCGCTCTCGACGTCGCAGCCTCGATCGGCCGCCGCGGCGGCGTCGTCGTGATCTTCGACCCGCAGGCGATGGACAACGCGCGACGGGCGCACCCCGAGCTCACCTACGTCGATTCGCTGGTCGAAGCCGTCACCGGCGCGGATGTCATCCTGCTGCTGACGGAGTGGCAGCAGTTCCGGTCGATGCGGCCGGAGGAGATCGGGCATCTCGTGA
>Ga0209014_10001688_pt1 | contig 13019 bp, 14 predicted proteins | sample BarGraNGADG00212_FD_184491 | JGI IMG/M metagenome (GOLD analysis project Ga0209014, IMG submission 184491) | Arctic peat soil microbial communities from Barrow, Alaska - Barrow Graham LP Ref core NGADG0002-212 (SPAdes) (version 2) | ecosystem: Environmental > Terrestrial > Soil > Wetlands >...
TGACCGCCCGCACGATCGCGTCGATCGGCCCACGGCCGTCCGCGGCGCGCCGACGAACGACCTCCGCCCGCTCGACCCGGAAGCCGGCAAGGTCGGCCGCGACCTCGCCCGGCGTGAACAGGACGTCCGGGTCCTGCGGGCCGCCGACCCCATCTTCGAGGTTCGTTCGGTCGTGGCCGACGACCAGCAGCGTCCCCCCGACCGCCACGGCTCCGGCCGCCCGCGCGTACACGTCGCGTCGCTCCTCGCGCGGGAGGTGAATGAAGAACAGCGCGACGAGGTCGTAGGACTGGGTGCCGGGCGACCACTCCAGGAGGTCTGCCAGCTGCCACTCGACGCGAACGCCGCTCGCCGCGGCGAGCCCTCGCCCGCGCTCCAGCGCCACCTGCGAGAAGTCGACCGCCGTGACCTGCCACCCGTGGCGTGCCAGCCAGATCGCGTTCCGCCCGTCGCCGGCCCCGAGGTCGAGGGCGCGGCCCGGCCGCAGCGATCCGATCTCGCCGACCAGCGTCGGATCGGGCTCGGACGACTCGATCGGCTCCCGCGCGGCGTGGCGCTGATCCCAACGCGCCCGCCGGCTGGGCGCGGGCGGCAGGTCGTGATCGCTCATCGCCGGACTCCCCGCCTGACCTGGTCGTCGAGGTGCTCGCGAATTCGCGCGGCCATCGCCTCCTCGATCACGGTATCGGGGTCGCGCAGACCCCCGAGGGTCGCCCGGACTCCGACGAGGCTCGCGTACAGGGGCGGGCATGTCGGGCAGGCTTCAAGGTGCGTCTCGACGGCGGCGCGGGTGGCCTGGTCGAGCTCGCCGTCGAGGTAGGCGGAGACGTGGCGCCGGGCGCGCCAGCAGCGCAACGGCTGGGCAAGGCTCGCCTGGCGCCGCTCGTCGTCTTCGGCGAGCGCGCTCACGAGGAGCATCCGCCCCCGCCGGAGTCGCTGCTTGGTCGCCGGAAGCCCGGTGGACATTGCCCGCGCGATCTCGATTGCTGTCCAGCCGAGCACGTCGTGGAGCACGACGGTGACCCGATAGATGACCGGAAGCCGAGCGAGCGCGTCCTCGAGCTCGTCACGCAGCTCGGCCCGCTCCAGCACGCGGTCGGGTGCCACGGAGTACCGGTCGTCCTGCCAGTCCGCCTCGACGGCATCGATGTCCAGCTCGTCGTGATGAGCGCGGGAACGGTCGATGATGCGGTTGACGAGGCTGCGCCGGAGCCACGCGCCCAGCGACGCCGGGTCTCGAAGCTGGTCCCGGCGTCGCCAGGCGCCCACGATGGTTTCCTGCGCGCAGTCCTCGGCCTGGTCCGGGTCGCGGACCAGGCGGGTCGCCAGGTGCACGAGCCGCGGGAGCTCGCCCGCGAGCGCGGCCGCGAAGTCGGTCCCGTTTGCGTTCCCCTCGACCGGCAACTCGACCCTCGCTTCGTCGCTCAGCGCGCCTTCGACTTCGTGCTGACCCGCAGGAGCGCGTAGAGCGGGCAGAAGCCAACGATACCCGTCCCGAGCGCGATCGCGGCGACGACCCACACGACGTAAAGGAGGGGCGAGCTGACGGCTCCGCCCAGGGCGACCGCGGCCAGGGCGATCCCAAGCACGATGCGGATGACGCGATCGATCGGGGCTTCGTTGATCTCGAGCTTCATCTCGGTGTCCTCTCGGTTTCGGCGGGTCCACGCCCGTCTCTGCTCTATTGACGAGTCCCGGCGCGGGATGGATACATCAGACAAGGTGGGACGCTGGGACCCAGCTCGCGCATCTCGAGCGCCCTGCCGCTCCGACCCCCAAGAGTCCGAATGGCCCGCCGACAGGTGACTATTAGCCCACGGCGTATATATAGCGTGCGCATATATTCATGCAGCACTGATACAAGTTTCATGCCTATAGAGACGTACAGCACCTAGCCGGGTTCGAACAAGGGAGGCCGTGGAACGCGATGGAGCGCCAGAGCGCGACGCACGACATCGATGAGCTCCAGGCCTCGATGCTGCGATCGCTCGCAAGCGTGAACCGCCTGCGGATCCTGCACCTGCTCGGCGCCAGGCCCTGCGAGGTCCACGAGATCTCCCGCGAGTTGTGCCTGAACCAGGCCGCGGCGTCGCAGCACCTTTCGGCCATGCGCTCGGTCGGCCTCGTGGAGGCGGTCCGCGACGGGCGATCCGTCAGGTATCGCCTGGCGGATCCGCAGATTCTCGCGGCCTGCGAGCTCATGCGGGCGGTCCTCGTCCGACGCCTCTCGCGGCTGGGCGACCTTGCCGCTGCGGCGCACGAGCCGGCCCTCACCGCCCTTCTCGCAACTGAGGTACCCAACTCGTGAGTGATTCGTTGTCTCTCGTGCTCTTCTCCGGCACTGACGACAAGCTCATGGCGGCGGCCACGCTCGCCGCCGGCGCGTCTGCGATGGGCGAGACGGTCAACGTGCTCCTGATGTTCTGGGCCCTCGACGCGTTCCGTTCGGACCGCGTGGCGACCAGGCACGGCCTCGCCTACGACGCGGCGCGCCCCCGGCCGACCGAGCCGGTCGAGAAGGTGGGCGCGTTGCCCTGGCTGGACACGTTCCGCCAGGCCAAGGAGATCGGTGAGATGAGCATCCGAGCCTGCTCCGGCTCGCTCGACACGCTGGGCCTCGACGCGACCGATCTCGATCCGATCGTCGACAGCGCCGGCGGGATCGCGTCGTTCCTGATGGCCGCCGAAGGCAGCCAGATCCTCTTCATCTGATCGCGCCACCGAGCGACGAAAAGGAGCACGACATGGCGGACACCCAGAAGCTGGTCTTCATGGTCCTGCACGGTCCGGACCATCCCGAGCACGCCACCATCCCGTTCGTCATGGGCTGTGCCGCCCTCGCGTCCGACGTCGAGGTCGTCCTCGGCTTCCAGGCGGATGGCGTGGAGCTGGTCCGGGCGGGCGTCGCGGACGGCGTCGCCGCGTCCGGCTTCCCGCCCCTCGCGAAGCTCCTCGCGGACTACCGGGAGCTCGGCGGGTCCCTCCTCGTCTGCGGGCCGTGCATCAACAGCCGCGGGATCACCGCCGCCGACCTGATCGAGGGCGCCGAAGTGGTCGCCGCCGCCCGTTTCGTCGCCGAGATCACGTCGGCCACCAACAGCCTCGTCTACTAGGAGAAAGAGCCATGCCAGCCACCGTCACCGAGTCCGAGCTCGAGACCCTCACCGCCGACAAGATCATCGACGCCCGCGGCGCCGCCTGCCCGGGACCCCTCCTCGAGGCGAAGAAGGGTATGGGCACCGTTCCGGTCGGCGCCGTCATCGAGATCTGGTCCAGCGACCCGGTCACCAAGAGCGACATTGGGGCATGGTCCGCGAAGGTGGGCCACGGGTTCCTCGGCGTCCTCGTCGCCGACGGGTACGAGCGCGTCTTCGTGCGCCGCGGCAAGTAGGCCCTCGAGCGACTGCCCGGCGGGCCCCGAACAGGCGCACCCGCCGGGCTGAACCGAGCCAGGAGCGACCATCCCATGACCGTGTCCGTTGCCGGAGAGGCCCAGGTGGAGGCGCCGGCCTTCGCCCCCCGGATCCTCGTCTTCTCCACGAACAACATCTCGGATCCGGGCATCGACCTCGCCGGCAGCTCGCACATGCACTACACGCCCGGCGTGATGGTCATGCCGATGCCCTGCACCAGCGGCATCAAGCCGGCCTGGATCGCCCACGCGATCGAGCAAGGCTTCGACGGCGTCTTTGTGGCCTCGGACGGCGACGAGTGCGCCTACCTGCCCGACTGCGCCGAGCGCGCTTCGCGGATCATGGCGGAGGCCCAGACGCTCCTCAAGGAGGCCGGCCAGTCGCCCCAGCGGTTGAAGATGGCGGCCATCTGCTCGGTCTGCGCCGAGCCATTCACCCGGCAGGTCACGCAGTTTGCCCAGGCGCTCGTCGCGCTCGGGCCCTCGGGAGCGCACTGAGCCATGGACTACGACGTGCTCGTCGTCGGCAGTGGGATCGGGGGGATGGAATCCGCCCTGAAGCTGGGCGACATGGGCTTTCGGGTCCTGCTGGTGGAACGGGAAGCCAGCGTGGGCGGGAAGATGATCCTGCTCAGCAAGGTCTTCCCCACGCTGGACTGCGCCAGCTGTATCTCCACGCCGAAGATGGCGTCGACGATCCACCACCCGAACATCACGACCTACACGTACAGCGAGGTCGACGGGATCCAGCCCGACGGCGACGGCCGCTTCCACGCCCGGATCACGCGGAAGGCGCGCTTCGTGGACGAGGCGGCCTGCACCGGCTGCCAGAAGTGCGAGATGGCCTGCACGGTGGCCGTGCCGGACCAGTTCAACGCCGACCTGGTCGCCCGTCGCGCGGCGTACATCGCGTTCCCGCAGGCGGTGCCCAAGAAGGCGGTCATCGACCGCGCCGGCAGCTCTCCCTGCTCGTACGCCTGCCCCGCCGGGATCCAGGCGCACGGCTACGTCTCGCTGATCCGGAGCGGCGAGTACGAGAAGGCCTACCAGCTCGTGCTCGACGCGACGCCGCTGGTCGGGACCCTGGGGCGCGCCTGCTACGCACCGTGCGAGGCCGAATGCACCCGCGGCTCGCTCGAGGGGACCCTCCCGATCCGCCTCCTGAAGCGGTTCGTCTCCGACCACCACGGCGCGACCGCCGACGGTCCGGGCATCGAGGTCGCCCCGCCGAACGGCCGGAAGGTCGCGATCGTGGGCTCCGGCCCCTCCGGCCTGACGGCCGCCTGGCAGCTGGCGCGCCGCGGGTACGCCGTGAAGATCTTCGAGGCTGCCCCGGAGCCGGGCGGATTCCTCCGCCTCGCCATCCCCTCCTACCGCCTTCCGGTCGAGGTCGTCGAGCGCGACATCGACAACGTCCGGGCCATCGGCGTCGAGATCGCCACGAACAGCCCGGTCAGCGACGTCGCCGCCCTCAAGGAGGCCGGCTTCGACGCCGTCCTCGTGGCGACGGGCACGCCGCGCTCGACCGGCATCGGCGTCCCCGGCGAGGATCGCCTCGGGGTGCTGGGCGGCACCGACTTCCTGCGCACGGCGAAGCTCGGCCAGCCGATGGACCTCACGGGCAAGCGCGTCGTGGTGATCGGCGGCGGCAATGTCGCGATGGACACCGCGCGGACGGCTCGCCGCCTCGGCGCCGCGTCCGTGACCGTGGCCTACCGGCGCGGCCGCCAGGAGATGCCGGCCCACCACGTCGAAGCCGACGACGCCGAGCACGAGGGCGTGGCCTTCAGCTTCCAGGTCGCGCCGGCCGAGGTCCTGGGCGATGAGCGCGGTGCCGTGAGCGGCCTGCGCTGCACCCGCATGACGCTCGGCGCGCCGGACGAGTCCGGCCGGCGCCGCCCCGAGCCCGTCCCGGGCAGCGAGTTCGTGCTGCCCTGCGAGATCGTCATCGGCGCGATTGGCATGACGCCGGACACGGGCGCCTTCGCACGCCAGGTCTCGACGAACACGAACGGCACCATCGAAGCTGACGCGACGTCTCGCCAGACCGGCCTGCCGTACGTCTTCGCGGCTGGAGACGTGGTGAACGGGGCGACCGACATCACGCGCGCGGTCGGCGAGGGTCGCCGGGCCGCCCACATGATCGATCGCTGGTTGACCGGTGGGGCCCTCGACGGCTTCGACGACCGGCTGCCGGTCGTCGACAAGGCGCAGGTCATCGCCCGCCAGAAGGCGTATGCGCTCCGAGCTCCCCTCCCGAACGGCACGACGCTCGTCGCGGACCCGGTCGACTTCTCCGAGGTGGAGGCCCCACTGACCGAGGCGGAGGCACGCGGGGCCGCCGGTCGCTGCCTGGACTGCGCCGTCTGCAGCGAGTGCGGGGAGTGCGTCGACGCCTGCCCGGTGGATGGGTGCATCGACCTGCACGCGCGTGACGAGAAGCTCGAGGTCGACGTCGCGGCCGTGGTGGTCGCCACCGGCTTCAAGCTCTTCGCCGCCGACCTCAAGCCCCAGTACGGCTATGGGACGTACAAGAACGTCATCACCGGCATGCAGATGGATCGCCTCCTCGCCCCGACCCGGCCCTTCAACACGATCCTGCGACCCGGCGACGGCAAGGTGCCCGAGCGGATTGCCTACGTGCTGTGCACCGGCTCCCGCGACGAGACGGTGAACAACCCGCTCTGCTCGAAGTTCTGCTGCATGTACTCGATCAAGCAGAACCAGCTGCTCATGGGCGCCCTCCCGCTGGCCGACGTGACCGTCCACTACATGGACATCCGGGCCGCCGGGAAGCGCTACAACGAGTTCTACGAGCAGGCCAAGTCGATGGGCGCCACCTACGTGAAGGGCAGGGTGGCGAAGATCACCGAGAAGGACGACGGCAACCTGGTCCTCCGCTACGAGGACATCGAGAACGGCGGGCAGCTCGTGGAGGCCGAGTACGACCTGGTCGTGCTGGCGGTCGGCGTGCAGCCCAACAGCGACGCGCAGGGGCTGTTCCCGGCCGGCGAGCTGGCCATCGACGAGTTCCGCTACGTCGCCGAGCCGAACGAGGACCTGAACCCGGGGGCGACCAGCATCCCCGGGGTCTTCGTGGCCGGCGCGGCCTCCGGCGCCAAGGACATCGTCGACTCGATCCTCCACGCGGGCTCGACGGCAGCCCAGGTGGCGGCGCACCTCGAGCGTGTCCGCCTCCAGAAGGTGGGGGTGCCGGCATGAGCCAGCCCGAGCCCGCCGGCGCCGCCCCCGCCCCGCGGCGGATCGGCGTCTACGTCTGCCATTGCGGCGGCAACATCTCCGATTACGTCGACGTGGCGAAGGTCGTCGAATCGGTCCAGGGCGACGGCGACGTGGCCGTGGCCCGGACGGCCATGTTCGCCTGCTCCGATGCCAGCCAGCAGGACATGATCGACGACATCGCGGCGAACAACCTCGACGGCCTGGTCGTGGCGTCGTGCTCGCCCAAGCTCCACACGTTCACGTTCCGGGCGGTCGCGACGCGCGCCGGGCTCAATCCCTACGAGTACTCGCAGGTCAACATCCGCGAGCAGTGCTCCTGGATCCACAGCGACGACCCGGAGGGCGCGACCACGAAGGCCATCGGGCTCGTGGAGGCCGGCATCGCCCGAACGCGCCTGACGGAGCCCCTGGTGCCGATCGTCGTGGAGACCACGCCGAAGACCCTCGTCATCGGCGGCGGCATCGCCGGCCTCCGGGCTGCCATCGGGCTTGCCGACATCGGCCTCCAGGTGGTCGTCGTCGAGCGCGAGCTGACGCTGGGCGGCTGGGTCGGCCGCTTCGGGGCGATGTACCCGCACGGCAAGAACGGCCGAGACCTCATTGCTGGTCTCATTGCGGAGGTCAAGAAGCGGCCCGCCATCACCGTGCTGACCGGCGCCGACGTGATCGGGAAGTCCGGCAGCTTCGGCAACTACGACGTCGACATCCGCGTCGGCGGCCCCGGCGCGGGAAGCATCTCCGTCCGCGTGGGCTCGATCATCGTCGCCACCGGCTTCGATTCCTACCAGCCGGAGGTCGGCGAGTTCGGCTACGGGATCGAGGGCGTCCTGACCCTGACCGAGTTCACCGACCTGCTGGACCGCTCGAGCGGGCCCCTTGTCCACCACGGGAAGCCGGTCCGCAGCGTCGTCTACGTCTACTGCGTCGGCAGCCGGCAGCCATCGGACGGCGACGGTGCCAACGAGTACTGCTCGCGCTTCTGCTGCACGGCGGCGGTCCATGCTTCCGTCCAGGCCGCCGGGCTGGACCCCGCGGCGCGCCAGTACCACCTGTACCGGGACATCCGCACGTACGGCAAGTACGAGACCATCTACACGCAGTCGCGTGAGCTGGGCTCGGTCTACATGAAGTTCCCCGACGACACGCCGCCCGCGGTCGCGCTGGGCGACGATGGCCGGCTGGTGGTCACCGTTCGCGACCTCCTCACCGGCGGCGAGGAGCTGGCGATCCCGGCAGACCTCGTGGTCCTCGTGACCGGCATGGTCCCGCGGAAGAACGAGGAGCTCGTAAACGTCCTCAAGCTCCCACTGGGCTCGGACGGGTTCTTCAACGAGATCCACCCGAAGCTGCGGCCGGTCGAGACTGTCGTCGGCGGGGTTCTCATCGCCGGCGCCTGCCAGGGGCCCAAGTCCTCTGCCGAGAGCGTCGCCTCCGGCCTGGCAGCGGTCACGCAGAGTGCCGCGATCCTGCGCAAGGGGTTCGCGGAGCTCGATCCGCTGGTCGCCACCGTGGACACGGACGCATGCACGGCGTGCGGCAAGTGCCTCGATGCGTGCCCGTACGGGGCGATCGGCATGACCGGCCCCGACGGGCGGGAGGTTGCCGCGATCAGCGAGACGGGCTGCAAGGGGTGCGGCGGGTGCGTCCCCGTCTGCCCGGAGGACGCGATCGACCTTCGCGGGTACACGGACGCCCAGATCCGGGACCAGATCGACCGCCTGCTGGAGGTGCCCGTCGCATGAGCACGCTGAACAGGGAGGTCCGCGAGGTCGTGCGGGAGGAGCCCGTCATGCGCGGCCGCATCCTGGCGGCACTCGCCGATGGACCGCGAACTGTGCCCGAGATCGCGTCGGCGATCGGGAGCCCGACCCACGAAGTGCTGTTCTGGGTGATGGGAATGCGCCGCTACGGCTGGCTGCGCGAGGTCAAGGCGCCGGCCGAGGACGGCTATTTCCGGTACCAGGCGGAGGAGCGGGCATGACCGCGCAGGTGGATGTCGGGCTCTACGGCGAGCTCCAGAAGTTCGGCGCGGCGAATGTCTCCGCCTGCTTCTCCTGCGGGACGTGCACGGCGACCTGCCCGCTGGTCACCGACGACGCCACGTTCCCGCGGCGGATGATCCGCTATGCGCAGGTGGGCCTGCGAGACAAGCTGCTGTCCAGCAAGGAGCTGTGGACCTGCTACGCGTGCGGCGAGTGCTCCGAGACCTGCCCGACCCAGGCCGAGCCCAGCGAGTTCATGGCCGCGGCCCGGCGCTACGCCATCGGCAGCTACGACCGGACCGGCCTGGCCCGGACGATGTACACGCGGCCGTTCCTCGGCACCGCGATCGCGGTCTTCCTGGCGGCGTTCTTCGCGATCTTCATGGCGGCGGGCAACGCGGTCCCGGCCACCGGTTCGCTCGATCTCTTCGGGTTCGTGCCCGAGGACCTCATTCACACCATCGGGATCGTCGTGATGGTGCTCGTCGCGCTGGCCGGCCTCGCCGGGATCGTGACGATGGCCCGGCAGGTCGGCCGCGTCGAGGGCGTGGGCTGGCGCACGGTGATCGGCAGCCGGGCGGCGGTCGGTCGATCCGCGCGCGCGCTGTGGGAAGCCATCGGGATCGAGTCACTGGGCCAGCGGCGATACCGCGCGGACTGCGATGCCGACAAGGCAGTCGTCCCGCTCTACCGCCGCCGATGGCTCCTCCACGCGGTCACGATGTGGGGCTTCCTGGGGCTGCTTTCGGCCACGATCCTCGACTACGGCCTGGCGCTTGCGGGGATCAAGGCGACCGGCACGCCGGTCCCGGTCTGGTACCCGGTCCGGCTGCTGGGCACGGTCGCCGGGCTGATGCTCGTGTACGGCACAAGCATGCTCATCCTGGACCGGCTCCGGCGCGCCAACCGATCCGTGGCCCACTCGACCCCCGCTGACTGGACGCTCCTCGCGCTCCTCTGGATCACCGGGGTCACCGGGTTCGCCCTGGAGCTTGCCCTCTATCTCCCGGCGGCGCCCGCCTGGGGCTACTGGGTCTTCCTCTTCCACGTGGCGGTGGCAATGGAGCTGGTGCTGCTCGCCCCGTTCATGAAGCTCGCGCACGTGGTCTACCGGCCCGTGGCGCTCTTCTTCTACGCTCTTGCTCGGACGCCCGGGCAGCCGGATCCTCAAGGAGACACGCGATGACCGCCAACCTGGAAACCGTCGCCCACGAGCACAGCGCGCACATGCTCCGCCAGATCGACCGGATGCCCGAGACCGGGGACATGGTCGGAGCCGCGTCGCCGGCCGAGCTGCGCAGGCGCCTCGACGAGACGTACGCGTTCCTCACCGAAGTCCTGATCCCGCACATCGAGGCCGCCGAGGGGACCCTCTACCCGGAGCTCGAGCGGATGTTCCAGAACGTCCACTCGATGGCGCCGCTTCGGCGCGAGCACGCCGAGGTCCGTCGATCGACCGCCGAGCTGGCCCGCATCCGCGAGCACCTCGGGGAGCAGCGGATCTCCGTCGGCCAATCCATCGCGCTGCGCCGCCTGGTCTTCCGCCTCTACGCGCTCCTGAAGGTGCACCTCGCGGAGGAGCAGGTCTACCTCGACATCCTCGATCGGCGCGAGGCCCCGGAGATGGCCGAGGCGCTCGCGGCGGCGATGGCGCACCCTGGCAGTCCCACGGCCTGACCTTCGGGGGCCTGCTCTCGGCTCCTTCGACAGCGGCCAACCCCAACGACGTACCCTTGGGCTATGGGTGCGAGCGGCGACCGGCGCATCGGGATCGTGTCGACGCGCCTGTCCGGAACGGACGGCGTCTCCCTGGAGGCGGCCAAGTGGGCCGCCGTGCTCGAGCGTCTGGGCTACGCCTGCTTCTATCTCGCCGGCGAGCTGGATCGGCCGCCGGAGCGGAGCAGGCTGACGCCCGAGGCGTTCTTCGGCCACCCCGATATCGAGGCGATCAACACGATCGCGTTCTCCGGCACCTGGGACGTCACCCGGGCCGCCGATGCCGAGCACCCCACGATCCGACGGCGGGACTACTTCAGCCCGTACGTTCGCCCGCCGACCGTTACGCGTCGGATCCACGACCTGCGGGCGCACCTCAAGGGCGAGCTGTACGCGTTCATCCACGACTTTGATCTCGACCTCCTGCTCGTGGAGAACGCGCTGGCGATCCCGCTCAACCTCCCCCTGGGGCTGGCCCTCGCCGAGCTCATCGCCGAGACCGGGATCCCGGTGATTGCCCATCACCACGATTTCGCGTGGGAGCGGCAACGCTTCGCGGTCAACTGCGTCGGCGACTACATCGCGGCGGCCTTCCCGCCGGGCCTGCCCTCCGTGCGCCACGTGGTCATCAACTCGGTGCAGGCGCAGCAGCTCGCGTGGCGCGCGGGCCTGACCTCGCGGGTGATCCCCAACGTCATGGACTTCGAGAGCCCGCCGCCCGCGCCGGACGGGTACGCCCAGGGCGCCCGAGCCGACCTCGGCGTCAAGGCCGACGAGTACCTGATCCTCCAGCCCACGCGACCGATCCAGCGCAAGGGGATCGAGCATGCGATCGAGCTGACTCGTCGCCTCGGCGTTCCTGCCACGCTGGTCATCTCGCACGCCGGCGACGAAGAGGGCGGCGACTACAGCGAGCGAATCCGGGAGTTCGCGGACCTGCTCGGGGTCCACGTCCGCTTCGAGTCCGAGATCGTCGGGGTTGCCCGGGGCACGACGACCGACGGACGCCCGATCTACACGCTCGCCGACGTATATCCGCAGGCCGACCTGGTGACCTACCCATCGAGCATCGAGGGATTCGGGAACGCCTTCCTGGAGGCCGTCTACCATCGCCGGCCGATCGTGGTGAATCGCTACTCGATCTACGAGATCGACATCAAGCCCCACGGGTTCCGGGTCGTGGAATTCGACAACTATGTGAGCCGGAACACCATCCACGATGCCCGCCGACTTCTCGAGGAGCCGGGTCTTGCGGCAAAGTGGGCCGACGCGAACTACGCGCGCGCCCTGCGCCATTTCTCCTTTGCCGTCCTCGAGCAGCGCCTGGCCGCGTTGCTCGCAGAGTGCTTCGGCGGACGCTGATGCCCTCGGGAGGAAGCGCATTGCCTCCCGCCAGGCCCGCAATCGCCCTCGTCAGCTACGCGACGCCGCCGGTGATCGGCGGCGTCGAGCGGGTCCTGGCACGCCACGCGGTCCTTATGGCCGATGCCGGACATCAGGTGCGCGTCATCGCCGGGCGGGGAGGCGCGCTCGACCCACGGGTCCGCTTTGTCGAGATCCCCCTGGTCAACTCGCGGCATCCCACGATCGAGCGCCTGCAGCGCGCACTCGATGAGGGCCGGGTGCCGGCGGAGTTCTCCGAGGTCGCGACCGCGATCGTCGCCCAGCTCGCCCCCGCTCTCGCCGGCATCGACATCGTGATCGCGCACAACGTGTGCTCGCTCAACCTGAACCTGGCGCTGACCGCGGCGCTGCGCGAGCTGATGGATCGCCCGGCGCCGCCGCGGCTGATCCTCTGGCACCACGACCTTGCATGGGCATCGCTGCTCCATCGTCCGACGCTTCACCCCGGCACGCCCTGGGATCTCCTTCGCACGGCATGGCCGGGGGCGGTCCAGGTCGTCGTGTCCGAGGGACGCAGGGCTGAGCTGGCGGCGCTGATGGGGATCCGGCCGGAGACGATCACGGTCGTGCCGAACGGCGTCGACCTCGCGAAGATGTGGAAGCTCGAGCCCCGGACGATTGAGCTCATCGCGCGGACCGACCTGCTGGGCGCCGCGCCGCTCCTGCTCATGCCCGCGCGGATCACGCCGCGCAAGAACATCGAGCTCGCCCTCCGGGTGGTGGCCGCGATGCGCGCCTCCGGCCGGCCGGCCGGACTCATCGTCAGCGGGCCAGCCGACCCGCACCGTCCGTCGGGCGGCGCCTACCTGGAGCAGCTCCTCGCGCTCCGCCATGAGCTCGCACTCGACGAGTCCGCCTGGTTCCTGTCGGAGGACCTTCACGGGCCGCCGCCCGACGCGATGATGGACGACCTCTACCGCCTCGCCGACGTGCTCTTCATGCCGAGCCGCGACGAGGGTTTCGGCCTGCCGATCCTCGAGGCGGCGATCAACCGGCTCCCGATCGTCTGCACCCCGCTGCCCGCGCTCCGCCAGTTGGCCGGCGATGCGGCCCTCTACATCGGGCCGGACGACGACCCGGTAGGGATCTCGTCCAGGGTCCTCCGGCTGGTCGACACGGATCGAATGAGGCGACTCGCGCGGGAGTTTCGCTCGAAGTACGCTTGGGCGACGGTCTACCGGGAGCGGATCGCCCCGCTCCTCGACCCGGGCTGATCTGCCGGCCGGGTTTCCCGCCGCGGCTCTGGCGTGCCGGAGTCGCCG
>Ga0209014_10001691_pt1 | contig 13012 bp, 5 predicted proteins | sample BarGraNGADG00212_FD_184491 | JGI IMG/M metagenome (GOLD analysis project Ga0209014, IMG submission 184491) | Arctic peat soil microbial communities from Barrow, Alaska - Barrow Graham LP Ref core NGADG0002-212 (SPAdes) (version 2) | ecosystem: Environmental > Terrestrial > Soil > Wetlands > Peat...
CGGCGGATTCGAGCGACGCGAGCGGGAGATGTTCCCGGCCGTGTGCGCGCAGTGCGGCAAGGACACCATGGTGCCCTTCCAGCCCAGCGGCGACAAGCCAGTCTACTGCTCGGATTGCTTCTCTGCCCAGCGCTCGTCTGGTGGCGGGTACGGCGGTGGCAACCGCAGTGGCGGTGGCGGCGGTCGCGGCCGCTACTAGGCGACCAGATCGATCTCCAGCAACACGTGACTAAACCAGGGGGCGGCCATCTGGCCGCCCCCTCTTCATCTCCCGAGACCCTGAGCGGGCGCATCCATCTCCAGTCCGCCGAACTCCCCGGCATTCCTCCCGTCCACCGGCAGATGTGTCGCTCTCGAGATAGTTGACTATTCTGTCGCTGTCCGTCCGATCCCGACGCCGCACCGTGGCAATTGCCCTCTTTCAGTGGTATGATGGCAGTACATGAATTGAAACTCATGTATTGCGGTTCGCGAGCGTGGTTGCACCCTTTGATGCGGGACACGCCAACTGCTTCAGGGGGTATCCCGACGCGTCAGAAGGATTCTTGGAGGAAGAACTCGATGGCTTCATGGAGCTTTCTGACAAACTACGGGCTGGTGCTCGCTTATCTCTGTCGCCACCCGGACAGCACCGGCCTGGAGATAACCCAGGCGGTGGGGATTACCGAGTGTGCAGCCCGCAAGATCGTCGCGGACCTCCCGGTGGAAGCCTTCGTCGAGCGAGACAAAGTCGGCCGGCGCAACCGATACCGATTGAACACGTCCCTGCAGTTGCGGCACCCAGGGGAGCGCACGGTCACGGTGGGAGAGCTGCTTGGGCCACTGTGGCGCGATCATCTCACTGCAGCAGATGTCCGAGGCGGAGACATCCTCTCCACCGTACCGGACGAAGATGGGACCTCGGAGGAAACGGCAACCAATGCCGAGGTGCCCTCCACAGAAAGAAATGGTGACACCCAATGAGCAGAAAATCCGTCCGTATCGATGTGACTAACGAGCAGTTCGGAAGGCTCCGTCAGGAAGTGTTCTGCAATCAGCGCTTGTCGGAGGTAGATCGGCGGAAGGCGGTCAAAAGAGTCCTGCCGCTCCCACTGGACGGCAGTCACGTTGATCTGTACTGCGATGGAAAGTTCGTGGGCGCGGTATAGCGGGTTTCCCAGCGGGGATCCTTGGAGGAGAAAGCATGAGTAATCTGGTGGAACTGGCGGCGGAAGAGCGGGCCGTATCTGGAAAAAGGCAGCTGAGAGAGCTCCGCGAGAGTGGGAACATTCCCGCCACCATGTACGGCCCCGGTCATCCCTCTGTGACTCTGCAGGTCAAGGGAATGGCGTTTCAGAAGCTGCTGGGCCATGGCGGAAAGACCGTCATGCTGACGCTAAAGGTGGGCACCCAGCCCCCCGTGCAAGCCCTGATCAAGCAGGTGCAACACAACCCCCGCCGTGGGTCGATAACCCATGTTGATTTCTACCGCCTCACGGCAACCGAGAAGCTGAAGACCCCCGTTCTATTCCACTTCATCAACGAACCGGCGGTGGACAACATGAGCGACATGATGGTGCTGCGGCCGCTGAACGAGGTGATGGTGGAGTGTCTGCCGGCCGACCTGCCGAGCAGCATCCAGGTGGACCTCTCACGGCTGACCGAGGTCGGAGCCGTGATCCGGGTGGGGGATCTGACGGTCGACCCCGGCGTGACCATCCTGACCGACCACAGCGAGATGGTGGCGGGATTGCACCAGCGCGCAGTGGAGAAGGTGGAGGAGCCTGAAGTAAAGGCCGAGGCCGTAGTGGCCGCACCCGCACCCGCGGCCACAGAGTAGTCTTTCCACAGAAGGCAATTTGATCGTATCAACACCCACGCTGCCGGTTGGCCGCGGCGGGTACACGAAAGAGGCATCGAAATGGGATTCTTGTCGTCGCTAGGCGTGGGCACGATATTCCTGCTCGTCCTCGTCTTCATCCTGTTTACGTCCTCCGTAAAGGTGGTTCAGGAGTACGAGAGAGGGGTCATCTTCCGGCTGGGCCGGCTGATGGGCGCCAAGGGGCCGGGCCTGTTCTTCATCATTCCAGGGATTGACCGGATGATGAAGATCGACCTGCGCGTGATCACGATGGTGGTGGATCCCCAGGAAGTGATCACCCGTGACAACGTCACCGTCAAGGTGAACGCGGTCGTCTACTTCAAGGTGGTCGACCCGAACATGGCCGTGGTGAAGGTGATGGATTACATCCGTGCGACCTCCCAGGTCTGCCAGACGACGTTGCGGAGCGTTCTGGGCCAGTCGGACCTGGACACACTCCTGTCGCAGCGCGACCAGATTAACGGTCGGCTGCAGCAGATCATCGACGAGCAGACTGAGCCGTGGGGCGTCAAGGTGAGCGTGGTGGAAGTGAAGGATGTGGAGCTGCCCCAGTCCATGCAGCGGGCCATGGCGAAGCAGGCCGAGGCTGAGCGGGAGAAGAGGGCAAAGGTCATCCACGCCCAGGGCGAGTTCGACGCCTCGGCGCGTCTCGCCGATGCCGCCGACCAGCTGAACCGCTCGCCGGCCGCGCTCCAGTTGCGCTACATGCAGACCCTGACGGAGATCGCGGTGGAGAAGAACTCCACCATCATCTTCCCGTTGCCGATCGACATCCTGACGGGGCTGCTTCCACAGTTGATGGCCAGTAACGGCCACGCCCCCATGGCGGAGATCCCGCCCAAGCCGCCCGTTTCACCAGTAGAGTAGGCACCTCTGCCCCACTCGGGTGAACAGGGAAAGCACGGCTCTCGGAATGCGGCCCATTACTGGGCCGCATTCCTTTCCTGGAAGCCTCTTGTGGACTCCTTCTGCGGCCACTGGGAATACCGAAGCCGACGGAATTCAGCAGCCCCCCTTGTGAAAGGAAGCTACAATCGACGCGAAGATGAGGATCGGCAGCAAGGCTGCCTCGGCGCTTGTCCTGGGATCCTACCCGGACATCGAAGCCGGCCGGTTGGCGATGCGGAACATCCGGCGCAACGGGTTCCGGCGCACGGCCGCCGTCTCCAGCCTGCCCGATGGGAGAGTCGAAGTCGAGAACAACCACCTGATCGGTGTGCGCGACTCCGTCCTCGACCGCTACCGGCGCTGGGTGACCGCCGGCGAAACGCTGGTGATCGTCGAGGTGGAGGTCCTCCAGGCCAGGTCGGTGCTCGCCCTGTTCCGCGAGACGGAAGATGCCCTTCCCGCGAACTTCATCATCCGCCCACACCGCGACGTCCCGGGCAGGGTCGCAGAGCTCCAGAAGCGAGAGCGCTTCTCATCGGAGCGACTGAAGCTCCACGCGGCCTGGCTGGCAGGGCGACACGCCGGTGCGCTCAAGGTAGGTCGGCCCCAGCCTCTATGGGACCGTCTGCGAGACTGCGAGCGGATCATTGACGCGATCACCCTGGACCTCGCCCAGGCCGTGCAGCTTGAGCAGAGCATCTCCATCTCGGCAGAATGGCTGCTTGATAACGCCTACGTGATCCAGCGCCAGACCGCGGATGTGCGCCGTAACCTCTCCCACCAGCTCTACGACGTTCTCCCAACGCTGGGGAGCGGTCCCCGCCAGAATGAGCCTCGAGCTTACGACCTAGCCGCTGAGATAATCGCCCATGTGAACGCCGAGCTTGCAGAGCAAGACATCGTGGACTTCCTCCTCGCCTATCAGCGAGTCTCGACCTTAACCATGAGCGAGGTGTGGGCGCTGCCACTGCTGCTTCGGCTTGCCCTGCTGGAAAGCCTGAGCTACCTGGCCACTGGGATCGACGAGCAGCAGCACGATTTCGAGTGGGCCGACTTCTGGGCCAATAGGTTGCTGGTCGCCGCCCGCCGGACCCCGGACCGACTGCTTTTCATTCTCGCCGAACTCGTCCGTGAACACCCCAACCCCTCCACAATCTTCGCAGACCGTCTGATCAGCCAACTCCAGGGGGAGTCTCTCGCCCTTGGCCCCGTCCTCGCCTGGTTGGAGCTGAAGTGGGGCGAACCCGTGTTCGAGGCCATCCAGCGAGAGGAACGCCGCCACGCCGCAGACCAGGTGACAATCGCCAACGGGATCAGCAGCCTGCGGCTACTCGCCCGGTTGGACTGGCGCGACGTATTCGAGCAGGTCAGCCTGGTCGAAGAGGCTTTGCGGGCTGAGCCGGCCGACATCTACCACGGGATGGACTTCGGGACGCGCGACAGCTACCGCCACGTGGTTGAGGAGATCGCCCGTCGCTCCCATGCAACTGAGCTCGAGGTCGCGCGCATCGCCGTCGAGCTGTCCCGAAAGGGCGACGGTAGCTGCTCGGGGCACGTTGGGTACTACCTGGTTGATGCTGGGCGCGCGCTGCTGGAAGAACGGGCAGGCTACCATCCGACGGCTCCACAGCGGATCCGCCGGGCCGTGCTCAGCCGGCCGGCCGCGGGTTACCTCGGCTCCAGCGTCCTGGGCACAGCGGCAATCCTGGCGATTCTTCTCATGCTCGCCCTACGGACAGGCATGGGCTCGGTCCAACTCGCTTTCCTCGCCGCACTCTGCCTCCTGGCGCTCGTGCCAGCGAGCGAGCTGGCGATCCAGGTCATCAACTTCATCGTGGCTACAGCGCTGCACCCTCAACCCCTGCCAAAGCTCGCCTTCGAAAACGGCGTGCCCGACGAATGGCGAACACTGGTCGTGGTGCCGACTCTGCTCGTCTCACCAAAGTCGATCCAGCAAGACCTAAAACAGTTGGAGATTCGCTACCTGGCGGATCGCGACGCCAATCTCCGGTTCGCGCTTCTGACCGACCCGGTAGACGCCCCCGAGCGAGAGATGCCGGAGGACGCAGCCCTGGTCGAGGCCGCCGTCCAGGGCATCGATCAGCTGAACGCCCGCTACCCGGGAGGCCAGTTCGCCCTCTTCTTCCGCGCGCGCCGGTGGAGCGAGACCGAGGGCTGCTGGATGGGATGGGAGCGCAAGCGCGGCAAGATCGAGGAACTGAACGCCTGGCTGATCGGCGAGGCCAGCCCCTCCTCTGAGACGCTGCGACCAGTTGCCGGCGACCCATCCCGGCTTCAGGACGTGCGGCTCGTGATTACCCTGGACGCCGATACCGAGTTGCCGCACGGCACGGCCCGCCGCCTTATCGGAACGCTCGCGCACCCGTTGAACCGGCCGCGTCTGGCTCCCGACGGGCGGCGGGTCATCGGCGGCTACACAATCATTCAGCCTCGGGTCAGCTCTAGCCTGCCGAGCGCCACCGCAACGCGCTTCTCTCGGGTCTTCGCCGACTCGCTCGGCGTCGATCCTTACTCCCGCGTCGTCTCCGACCTCTACCAGGACATGGCGGGCGAGGGGAGCTACTACGGCAAGGGCATCTACGACGTGGCGACCTTCCACCACGTGCTCGGCGGCCGGTTTCCCACGACGACTCTGCTAAGCCACGACCTCATCGAGGGCGCCTATGTGCGGGTTGGCATGGCCTCAGATATCGAGCTCTTTGATTCCTTCCCAAGCGGCTACCTTCCTGAGACGGAGCGCCAGCATCGTTGGATCCGCGGCGACTGGCAAATCGCCACCTGGTGCGGCAATTCCGTTCCCGCTGCCGACGGCCGGCGGGAACCCAATCCGCTCGGGCCCCTCAACCGTTGGAAGCTGCTCGACAACCTGCGGCGCAGCCTGGTCCCAGCTACCAGTATCGGACTGCTTATGAGCGCCTGGCTGCTCTTTCCCGGGCTGGCGGCGCAGGCGAGCCTCCTCGTCGCGCTCAGCCTGCTTCTACCCCAGGCGCTGCGCCTCATCGTCTGGGTGCCCTCCCAGCCTTACTCCGTCCTAACCTCCAGACGAGCATGGCGAGAGCAGGGCATCGTCTGGTGGCGTGCCATCGTGGGAGTGGCACTCCTGCCCCACCAGGCCGGGCTCGCGCTCGACGCGATCACGCGCACCCTTTTCAGAAGTTTGGTCTCGCGCCGCCATCTCCTCGAGTGGCAGACGTACAAGGCGAAGAGTCGGGACACCCAGGATGGAGATCGCCGGATTGCCTGGCAGTTGACGATGGTCAGCCTAGCCTCGTTTGGCGTGGGGGCCGTGCTTCTTCCGACAAACCCTGCCGCCGCCTATGCCGCGGCGCCGTTCCTGCTCCTGTGGCTGTTCTCGCCGGCAATCGTCGCCTGGCTTGGCGCCGCCCGAGGAGCACGCCATGAGAGGGTCCTAGGCAACCCGGATAGGCAGATGCTCCGCCGAATCGCGAGAGAGACCTGGCGCTACTTCGACAACTTCGTCGGGCCCGAGTCTAACTGGCTGCCGCCCGACAATTATCAAGAGTCGCCACGGGAGGAGATAGCCGAGCGGACTTCCCCGACCAACATCGGGCTCTGGCTGCTCGCTACGCTCGCGGCCCACGACTTCGGGTACCTCACCCCCGACCAGGTCATCGAGCGTGGGGAATCGACTCTTGCCACCCTGGAGCGGCTGGAGCGATTCGAGGGACACCTGCTCAACTGGTATCACACGCGAACGCTCGAGCCACTGTTGCCGCGCTACGTCTCCACCGTCGATAGCGGCAACCTGCTGGCCAGTCTCTGGACCCTCGCCCAAGGCTACCGGGAGCTGCGCTCGCGCCCGATGGTCGGACCCGCGGCGCTACGTGGCCTGGCGGATACCCTCTCGTCGGTTCTCGCCCACGGTTGGTCGTCGAGAGCCAGCCCTCCCCAGAGGGTCGATGCCGGCAATATCAACAACCTCATCAGAGAGCTATCCAGGCTGTTCGCCAAACCCCCGGACCAACTCGCGGAGATCGTCGGGCGCATTCGGGCGGCCGCTGGTCCAGCTCGCGAGCTTGCCGAGGCCCTGAGGGCCAACTCGGGGGTCCACCTGGACCAGCCGGCCGCAGAAGAGGCGGCAGCCGCCTACTGGGCAAGCCAGGTCGTGCTCCAGGTTACGGCCTGGCTGGACGTTGCCGACCGCTACTATCCTCTGGAGGCGGCCACCCAATCGCCGACGGTCGAGTTCGCAGCTCGACTCGATCGACTCGTTACCCGAGTCGAGTTCCTTGCAGGTGCCATGAACATGCGCTTCCTCTACGACCCAAAGCGCAGGCTGTTCAGAATTGGCTATAACGTCAGCGACGGGCGCTTCGACTCCTCCTACTACGATCTCCTCGCCAGCGAGGCCCGGATAGCAAGCCTGGTGGCGATCGCCCAGGGCGACGTGCCCGCCGAGCACTGGTTTGCCCTCGGCCGGCTCTATGGGTTGGCTCAGGGGCACCAGGTGCTCTACTCCTGGAGCGGGACGATGTTCGAGTACCTGATGCCAATGCTGCTCACGCGCAGCTACCGGCACACGCTCCTCGACGAGGCACAACGGGAGGCGGTGGGGCTCCAGATCGAATATGGGCGTAAGGAGGGTGTGCCTTGGGGCATCTCCGAGTCGGGATTCTCCACGGTAGACGCCAACCAGATCTACCAGTACCAGGCATTTGGGGTACCGGGACTGGGGCTCAAGCGAGGGCTCGCCGACGATCTGGTCGTGGCCCCCTACGCCAGCGCCCTTGCCCTGATGGTCAACTCCGAGGCCGCGACGGCGAACCTCAGACTGCTTGGCAAATCGGGGCTGCGTGGCGACTACGGCTACTACGAGTCGATCGACTACACTCGGCGGCGTCAGCCGAAGGGCGGCCGCGGCGTCGTCGTCCACACCTACATGGTCCACCACCAGGGGATGTCGCTACTGGCGCTCGACAACGTCTTAAACTCCGACGCAATGCACGGCCGGTTCCATTCCGATCTCCGGGTGCAGGCGGTCGAGCCGCTCCTCTTCGAGCGGGCCCCAATGGCGCCCCTCACCGTGAAGGCAACCGGGCGCGGCGCGGCACGCGCCAGATCACTCACCGTCGCACAGGTCGAGCCGACTGTCCCTCTCGACGCGGCTGCCCCGGCGACCCATCTGCTCGGCAACGGCCGCTACACGGTGATGCTCACCTCAGCCGGTGGGGGTTTCAGCCGCTGGCGCGACCTGGATATCACGCGGTGGCGTGCCGACACCACCCTAGACTCCCACGGCAGCTTCTGTTATGTAAAGGACCTGGATGACAATGTGGCTTGGTCGGCTGCCTATCAGCCAACCAGGAGGCCAGCGCCTCGCTACCTCTGTAGATTCAGCCCCGACCGTGTCGAGTTCGAGCGGCGCGACCTAGGGATCGCGGTTACTACCAAGATCGCCGTATCCTCAGACGACGCCGTAGAGGTCCGCCATCTGTCCCTCACCAATTTCTCGAACCGACGTCGTAGACTCGAGCTCACCAGCTACGTCGAGCTGGCGCTCGCTCCCCACGGCGCGGACCTTGCCCACCCGGCCTTCGCCAAGATGTTTGTCGAGACCGAGGCCCTCCCCGCTCAGGGTGCCCTACTCGCCCGACGCAAGCCTCGTTCGCCGCAGGATCCCGCGGTGTGGGCTGCCCACATCCTGGCGCTTCCATCCTCACCAAACGGTGATGTCGCCGCCAGGGGCTACGAGACCGACAGGGCACGCTTCATCGGCCGGGGCCGTACCCTGGAGAATCCCGTGGCGCTCGAGGCCGAGTTGACAGGGTGCGTTGGGCCGGTCCTCGACCCGATCTTCAGTCTGCGCTGTGAGCTAACGCTCGACCCCGGGGAGCGAGTTGAGCTGGCCTTTGTGACTGCAGCGGCTGAGAGCCGCGAGGAGATCCTCGCCCTCGTCGAAAGATACCGGGATCTCCACGCCGCCCACCGGACTTTCGAGGTCGCGTTCAACCGCGCGCAATCGGTCGCCCGCCAGCTTGGGGTGACGGCCGACGACCTCCGGCGTTTCCAGTTGCTGTCCGGTCCGCTCCTCTACCCGAACGCTCGGCTGCGTGCCTCCGAGCGGCAGCTTCGCCGCAACCGGCTGGGGCAGTCAAGGCTCTGGGCTTACGGCATCTCGGGCGATCTGCCGATCCTCCTGGTCACCATCAGCGACCGGCGAGATATGGAGGTCGTCCGGGAGTCGTTGCTCGCGCATGCCTTTTGGCTGCTCCTCGGGTTCCAAGTCGACTTGGTGATCCTCAACGAGGAGGCCGCCGGCTACGAGCAGCCTCTCCAGGGGGATCTGCGACGAGCTATCCAGCGCCACGCACCCTCCACGCCGCTCGACCAGCCGGGGGGAATCTTCCTGCGCCCGGCTGAGCCGATTGCGAACGACGACCTGACTCTTCTCTTCGCCGTGGCTCGGGTGGTGCTGGTGGCCGCGCGCGGCCCGCTCGTCCAGCAACTCGGGATCCCCGCGGAAGTGAGGAAGCTGCCGCCGCACCCCGCCGTCGTGCGGCGAGCGACCGAGGCACCCCCGGCGCCGCTGCCATTCCTGAATCTGTCCTACTTCAACGGAATTGGTGGATTCACCCCTGACGGCCGGGAGTACGCGATCTACCTCGGGCCGGGCACGCGGACCCCGGCCCCCTGGGTGAACGTCCTTGCCAACCCCGGCTTCGGTGCCCTCATTTCTGAGTCGGGGTCGGGCTTCGCCTGGGCCACGAACTCCCAGTCCAACCGGCTCACGCCCTGGTCCAACGATCCGGTGACCGATCCCCCGGGCGACGCGATCTATATCCGCGACGAGCAGCTGGGGGTGTTCTGGACGCCGACCGCCGCCCCAATCCGGGAGAAAGATGCTTACCGCGCGCGCCACGGCCAGGGCTACACCCTCTTCGAGCACAACAGCCACGCCATAGAGCAGGAGTTGGTGACCTTCGTGCCGCTGGACGAGGCAGGGGGCGCTCCCGTGCGGATCCAGCGCCTTCGCCTTCGCAACCGGTCGTCGCGCCGTCGGCGTCTCAGCGTCTTCGCCTATGCCGACTGCGTCCTCGGCACGAACCGCGATGACGCCCAGATGCAGCTGGTGACCAGTTGGGACGCCGATAGCCGCACGCTCCTCGCGCGCAATGCCTACCACCCGGACTTCGGCAGCAGAATAGCCTTCTTGAGCGCGAGCCCGGCGCCCCAGAGCTACACCGCGGACAGGACAGAGTTCCTCGGCCGAAACGGCTCGTACGCCCGGCCGGCCGCGCTGCTGCGCCAATCCCTCTCCGGACATGACGGAGCGGGCATGGACCCCTGCATGGCGCTCCAGGTGATCGTGGAGATCGGCCCCGGGCAGGAGACCGAAGTCACCCTCCTGTTGGGCGAGGCGGCGGACACCGCCGAGTTGCAGCGACTGGTGGAGCGCTTCCGCGATCCGGATCGGGTCGAGCAGTCGCTCCAGGAGACCCGGGCCGCCTGGGACCGGCTGCTGGAAACGGTCCAGGTGGAGACCCCTGACCTGGCCATCAACTTCCTGATGAACCGCTGGCTCCTCTATCAAACGCTCTCCTGCCGGATCTGGGGGCGCTCGGCCTTCTACCAGTCGGGCGGCGCCGTCGGCTTCCGCGACCAGCTCCAGGACTGCCTAGCCCTCGTCTACGCGGCACCCGACGTGGCCCGGCAGCAGATACTCACCGCGGCCGCCCGCCAGTTCCTCGAGGGCGACGTCCAGCACTGGTGGCATCCACAGTCCGGGGCAGGCGTGCGGACGCGAATCTCCGACGACCTGCTCTGGCTGCCCTACGCCACTGCGCAGTATGTCCGGGTGACCGGCGACGTGGGGATCCTGGACGAAATGGTGCCATTCCTGGATGGACAGAAGCTTGCCGAGGGTGAGCATGAAGCCTACTTCGTGCCGGCGGTCTCTCTTGAGGCACATCCGCTCCTCGATCATTGCCGGCGGGCGATCACCAAGGGTCTCACCTCCGGCCCGCACGGACTGCCGCTCATCGGCACCGGCGACTGGAACGACGGGCTGAACCGGGTTGGCGCCGCGGGCCAAGGAGAGAGCGTCTGGCTGGCCTGGTTCCTCGTCGACCTACTCGGCAGCTTCGCCGAGCTGCTGGAGGGACGCGGGCATAGCGAGGAGGCGCAGGCGTGCCGGACGCGTGCCGAGCGACTCACGGCCGCCGTGGAGGAGCACGCATGGGACGGCGAATGGTATCGCCGCGCCTACTTCGACGACGGGACGCCGCTGGGCTCACGGGAAAACGAGGAGGCGAGGATCGACTCTCTGCCGCAGTCGTGGGCGGCGATCTCCGGCAAGGCGGACCCGAAGCGCACCGAGCAAGCCCTGCGCTCCGTCGAGGAGCAGCTCGTCCGCGCGGCCGATGGGCTGGTGCTCCTCTTCACACCGCCCTTCGATAAATCGCCGGTCGACCCGGGCTACATCAAGGGATACCCCCCGGGCGTCCGTGAGAACGGTGGCCAGTACACCCACGCCGCGCTCTGGGTGGCGATGGCCCTCGCGCGGCAGGGTGAAGGAGATCGGGCGGTGGCAATCCTCCGGCTCCTCAACCCGGTCGAGCACGCGCGCACGCCCGAGGAGGCCGAGCGCTACCGAGTCGAGCCCTACGTCGTGTCGGCCGACGTCTATTCCCTCGAGGGCCACGTAGGCCAGGGTGGATGGAGCTGGTACACCGGCTCGGCAGGCTGGATGTACCGGGTCTGGCTGGAGGAGGTGCTCGGGCTAAACATCCGGGGCAACACGCTTCGCGTCGACCCGGTCATTCCGACCGGCTGGCCGGGCTTCGCGCTCCGCTGCCGGCTCCGGGGCGCTCACTACGAGATCCGCGTCGAGAACCCCGACCAGGTCGGTCGAGGCGTGGCCTGGGTCGAGCTCGACGGCCGGCGCCTTTCCGAACAGGTGGTGACGCTGGAAGAAGACGGTGGAAACCACACCATCCTAGTCAGGCTAGGGCCTGGCAACGAAGAAGTGGAGACTGCTCGATAGGCGCGGCGGGAGAAGCGCGGCGAGGAATCACTCCAGCCCCATCGCCCGGATCGCGGCGTTTATGGGGTCCATGTAGAACACGGGCTGGATGCGGTTCAGCACCTCGTCCGGGACGTCGCCCAGGTCCCGCTTGTTTTCCGAGGGGATCAGGACCCGCTTTGCCCCGGCTTCGAGAGCTAACTCCAGCCGCTCTGCCAGGTTCGGCACCTTCTGGAGCAGACCTCTCACGCTCATCTCGCCTACCACCACGGTTGCCGGGTCCGTCGGCCGCTCCAAAATGGCGGAGACCATTGAGATGAAGAAGGCGACAGCGGTTTCCGCCCCCTCCTTCCCCTGGTTCAGGTTCACCGCCTGCACGGTGAAGTCATACTGCTTGGGGTCCCGATCGATCCCCAGATCCTTGATGTGGGCCTTCAGGTAGGCATCGGCAGCCTTCAACGCCTCCTTCATGATCGGGGAGAGGCTGCCCAGGGCGATCATCCGCCCGCTTCCAGGGTTGACCTGGGTCTGGATCAGGTAGAGGGCCAGCTTCCGGTCGGTGGTATCCATGCCGATGGTGTACACCGACCCCGGGGACAGGGGTTGTCCGCTGATCATCACCCCGCCGCCACTCTCCGGCACGGTGACAAAAGTCTGGGCTCCGGTCTCGCGGTCCGTGTAGCTGAAGTTCACGTCCCAGTACTCCAGCCCACCCATCTTCTTCAGCTGCTCCTTGACCCGGCGGCGCATCTCCAGGGCGAACTCAAGGTACTCGGCTATCTCCTCCTTGGCCACATTGCCATCCGGGTGGATCAGCTTCACAAGCCCGCTCACGGTCTTCCGAACGGCCTTCGCATCGCGCCCCCCCACGTGGCCACCAAACTCAAAGTACCGCTCCGGCAAATCCACGTAGCTGGTCCGCCGCAACGCCCGCAGGATCTCCGCCAGGTAGTCCGAAAGCAGCCCGAAGTGGGATGTGTAATACTCGTCCCTGGTCTTCCCCAGCTCCCAGCCCGGCAGGTAGAAGTGGATGCGATCGAAGAAGGCCGTGTCCATCTCCTTTGGCATCGGGTAAAAGAGGTTGGAGGTGCGGACGATTGTGGCGATGTCACCGTCCAGGTTACCCACGAAGACGATGGACCCCTCCGCGTTGATCACCTCGCGGCCCCGGCTGAAGGCGCCGTCCTCCATGTAGTTCTTCATGATGTTGATGCCGTTCTTGTCCTGGAACCGGACGCCCGCCGCCTCGTCGAACGCCA
>Ga0209014_10001692_pt1 | contig 13008 bp, 12 predicted proteins | sample BarGraNGADG00212_FD_184491 | JGI IMG/M metagenome (GOLD analysis project Ga0209014, IMG submission 184491) | Arctic peat soil microbial communities from Barrow, Alaska - Barrow Graham LP Ref core NGADG0002-212 (SPAdes) (version 2) | ecosystem: Environmental > Terrestrial > Soil > Wetlands >...
CTGGCGGCGTACAGCGCGCCGTCGCCGCTCAGGACGAGGGCGGCGACGCCGAGGACGATATAGGGGAGCGGGCCGTTACCCGTCGCGCGGGGCGTTGCGGTGGTCATGCCGTGCCTCTCAGGAGTCGTGTCAGGTGGGCGGTGTACGCGCGGTGCGCCTCTGCGTCGTTCCTATATGCGCCGCTTTGCCAGCTCCCGCAGGCGCACGTGACCCAATGGAGCCGGCCGGAGCCACCCCAGATCGGCCGGTGGGAGATCACGGCGCGGCCGCTTGCAGCAGACGCACGACGCGGAGCGCGCCGGTGGGCGACAGCCGAAGCACTAGGTGGTCTCCCACTAGCAGCGACACGCTCCCGTCCGCGCGGCCGAGGCGCGCCAGGATCGTGCTGGCGTCGACGGTGTAGGTGACCCGCCGGCGCCGGTCGTAGTCGCCTGCCCAGTTACGCCCCATCGGGCACCGCCTCGGCGGTCGGGGTCCACCGGCGATTCGTGTCGTTCACGTCAGCATCAAGCTCAGCCTGGGTGAGTTGGACTCTGACTGGGATGCCCGGTCGTTGGCCGACTTTGAGCAGGAAGCAGCCCATGCCGGGGGGCGTCTTCGCCGAGTCCCAGCCGGGCGGCGTGGCCCAGCTTGCGATCATCGCCCGCTCGGCGTCGGTGAACGGGACGATGTTCGTCAGCTCGGCTAGTTCCTTGAGCGGCAGGCCGCCACAGACGACAGCGCCAGCACGCTCGACGAATCCGGCCGCCTTCGCCTGGTCCGCCTGGTCGCGCATGGCCCGCAGGTCGGCGAGACTGTGGGTGATCATGGCAACGCCGACCGCGTCGCCCCGGTTGAGCCGGGTCAGTTCGTTGATGCGGTCCACGACCCCCGGCACGGCGGCGGCCAGCGGGCGCCACAGCTCATCGAGGACGACGAAGTACCGCCGCTGTGGACCTGCCCCAACGTCGGCGAGAGCGTTGGCCGCCTCGACGTGGCCGAATCCTTCCGACCAGCAGGCGAGCAGCGCTGCGGCCTGGAGCGTGACGTCCCCGCGGGAGATCCCGGAGATGTCGATACAGACGCCGCCAGGGTTGTCCAGCTCGATCGACGTTGACGTCTGCCGGCCGAACACTTCGCCGAGCGGGCCGTCCAGCCAGGCCAAGATGGTCTGTTGCAGCTTGTCGACTGCGGCCCGGTAGCGATCCTCGGACCCGCGGTACCCGGTGACCTTCTTCACGTGCTCCGGTGCGTCGTCGATCAGGGCGTGCAGGTCGGCCATGACCGGGGGCAGCTTCCGGCGGCGCCAGCGGGCGACCAGCTCGCGCAGCGCGGCCGACAGGACTACCTCCTCGTAGTCCTGCAACGGCTGACGGCGGACCAGGGCAAGTTGCGCGCAGACAGCGTTCAAGCGGCGACTGTGAGCCTCAGACCGGAGCCGGTCCGCCTCGGCGAACAGATCCTTCCGGCGGTCCGGTTCGGTCTTGGCCAGGTCCTCGACGGCCCTGGCGGCGGTATCCATCGCACCGACAGCGAGGATGTTCAGCGACGCCGCGCCGCGACCATAGGACACGACCTGCCCGCCGATGCTGCGGATTAGGTCGACGTAGTCAGGTTTAAGATCACCCAGGATCAACGGGATGACCCCGTTGCCGGCGAGGCCGAGGACCTGGCGGCGGATGAACGTTGACTTGCCAATGGCGGGCAGGCCGAGGACGAACACGGACGGGTTCAGCACGATCTTGGCATCCTCGAACCAGGAGATGCAGTCGAAGTTCACCGTCGTCTCACCGCTCAGGTGCGGGCCGATCGGGACGCCGGTCGTCGGCGACGTGGAACCGACCGACCACGGCCAGAGTCCGCAGACCTGGGCAGTCGTGCCAGTGAACTCGCGGGGGACGTCGACATAGGACGCGCGGCCGCGGCCGCGGCCGGCGTACCCACGCCGGGTGAGCTTGGACATGGCGGACTCCCTTAGATGTAGTCGCGGATGGCGGCGGGGACGCGCACCTGGGCGGACAGCAGGACGCCGATGCCGAGGCCGGCAGCGAACGTCGCGGCCTGGCAGCCGTAGGCTCGGCGCAGGGTGAGCTTGCTGGCGCGCCCGAGCTGCATGGACGTCTCACCGGCCTGGCCAAGCTTGATCGGGTCCGCCACGGTCGAGGTCACGATCAGCGAGAAGCGGGTCAGGCCGGCGCCGTTGGCCTCCTCGCGCGCCGTCAGCTCGGCCCGTTCGGTCTGAACCGACTGCGTCGCCTTGCCATCCTCACGGCCGCGGGATGTCCGTACCTGGGAGTCCACAACGGCGGCGGCATCGCCGGGCTCATACGGCCGGTAGACGATGGTCACCCGCTTGCGGTGCACGTCCGCGTGCGGGGCCAGCAGGCCGGTGAGGACGCGAGACTCAACGGCCTGGCGCGGCGGGCCGGTCATCGTCCACACGATCGAGGCGGCGCCGTCGTGCCGGTAGCTGGCCCAAGACTCGCGCGCAGCCGCCGGGCCGGCATGGTCCCAATCCACGGCACCGTCCTCGCCAGCGGCCGTGGCCGCGTCCAGATCCTCGGCGGCGTCGGGGTCGTAGGCGACCCGGACCGTGTTCGTGAGGTCCTGCGCGGACATCGGCGCACCCACGCCAGCGCCCGAGGCGGCGAGCTGCTCCCGGAGGCCGGGGAGTCTGGATGCGATCAGGGTCGCCATCTCGTCGGGCGTGCGGATCTTGGACTGTGGCGCCATGCCTCCGCGCGTATACGCCTCGGACTCCTCAGCCTCTCGGCGCCACGCGGTGTAGGTCAGGGTCACCCAGGCCGCTACGGACGCGGCGCCCTTGGGGTACGTCTGCGCGGTCTCGGTCAGCATCGCCCTAGACAGCGCAGGTGCAGACGGGACGAGCAGGCGGTCAACCTCGCGCGCCAGGCGGTTCCCAGGGTCGGGGGACGTTTCGACGGTGACAGACGCACCAACCAGACCTGGTTCGGTGGACAGGTCCGCAAGGAAGGCGCCGTAATGCGCCACCCACTGATCCACGGTGGACCGATCGACCAGAGACGAACCGTCCGGCTGCACGCGCAGCGATACGGCGTAGTGCTTGGCCGCGGCGTGTTGCAGCATCCCGACCTTGATGCCGGTCGCCGTCACGAACTCGTGCAGGACGGAGCTGGCGAGCAGCCCGGGGAGTCGCTGTGAGCCGGCCGCGTAGGTGTCGACCAGGCCGGCCAGGTAGACATCCTGAGCCTTCGCGACCCCGATCCGCCACGCTGCGCGGCGGAGCACGATCTGCCAGCCGTTGCAGCCGGTCTTGTCCCGGTAGAGCAGGGGTGCGATCAGCGGTGCGAACAGGACCAGCGTGCCTGCCCCCACAAGCAGGCCGAAGAACGCCTCGATCAGCCAGGCTGTAATGATCGCGAACAGCAGCATCCCGGTGCCGAGCATCCCGAGCCGGAACAGGCCAGGCGACTGCCTGGCGATCCAGTTGCCGTATGTGCGGGTCTCAGACGTGATGGTGGTCACTAGTTGCTCCCAGCGGGTGAGGACTTGCGCGAGACGGACGAGACGGCCCACTTGCCGGCGGCGGTAGCGCCCATGACGGCCACGCCAGCGCCGGTCATGGCCCCGGCTGCGCCCTTAGCTACGGTCGCGCCCATTTGGGCCGTACCAGCGTGTTTCTGCGCGGCGCCATCCGATAGGCCGGTGACTGCCGCGGCGGCGGGGTGGATCAGCCGGAGCAGGGCGGGGAGCGCAATCGGCACCAGACAGATCAGGGCGATGCCGGCCATTGCTTCCATGACCCCGTCGCCCTGGCCAACGGCCAGGAAGGCGCCCGCGTAGATCAGCGCGGCGAGTGGCTTGTACAGAGTGAACGCGAGCAGCCAGCCGACCGCCTTCTTATAGGCAGCGTCGCCGGACTCGGTCATGCTGCCGGCGGCCAACGTCGGGATGACCCCGGACAGCAAGATCATGACTCCGATGCGCAGGAACATGAACAGGATCTGCGCCAGCGAAGCCAAGATCGCGATGCCCACTACGATCAGGAGAAGTACGGGGTCGATCGCGGCCAGGCCGCCGCCGATCCCGAGCATCGCGGCGCCGAAGCTGCCGCCGGTCGACTGGCCGATGACCCAGGTGGAGAAGTCATCCCCGAACGAGGTCACCAGGACTATCGCGGGCAGCAGGACGAACGAGGCGAACAACATCCGTCCGAGGCCGAGAGTTAGCTGGGCCGCCGGTTGCGAGCTTCGCTTCCACATCATCTTGGCGGCGGCGATCAGGATGCCGAGCACCGCGACAGCGCCGGTGACCCAGGCGAGGTCGGCGCGTAGTGCTCCGACCGCCCCGGATTGGGCGTCGAGCTGGGGCGTAGGGACGTGGACCCAGAACGTGTTCGCCATCTCGACGGCTTTGCCGAAGGCGTGCGCAAAGCTGGCGGCAAGATCCCCGACGAAGCCGCCGGCGGCAGTCTTGGCGACGTCCTTGCCACCGCTCAGCGCATCGCAAATCTGAGCTGGGCCGGGGACTGAACAGATGATGCCGCCGACGTCAGGCATGCCGAGCACCTATCTCCAGCAGGGTGAGTGCCGCCCCCACGAAGGGGGCGACGGACACGAGGACAAAACGGCGGCGGTGTGCCTGAGCGGGGGTCACCAGAGACCCAGAACGTTCAGTGCTAGCCCGGCCGCCATACCGAGGGCGATCATGGCGAGCGCGAAGTTAAGCCGGCGCAGGTTCACTTGATCGTCACCCGCTTGGTCACCTGGCGGGCCAGGTACAGGAGGTAGGACGCGGCGCGGACGATGGCTAGAACGAACACAGTCAGGCCGACGCCAATGTCGATGCCGGCGTCGGTGGCGGCCCCGCGGGCTATGGCCTTGAGCGACATCGAGTTGAGCAGCCCGTAGAAGATCATCGCGCAGGCGACCGTGGCGAGGACTCGGAGGCCGCGGCCCTTGCTCTCGTCCACAGCGGCGGAGATGCGGTCCAACAGCGAACCGTTGGCGAACTTCGACATCGTCAGACCCCCAGCGCGGTTGCGATGGGGCCGGCGGCGGCGGCGACGATGCAGCCGGCGGCGACCATGGCGAACTTGGCGCCGTGCTCGCCGGACGTGCCGCCGGTGCCGCGCGTGTGGCTGACCATCATTCCAATGGCGACGGCGATGAAGCCGATCACGCCCGCGATGGATGCGCCCCAGGACACCCATGACAGCAAGGTCATGAAGTGTTCCGAGCCTGGCGGGGCGGCGTTGCCGGGGCTGGGCGCTGCCTGCACGAGTGCGGCGTAGACGTGGTTCACGGTGAACCCTCCCTGAGCGGCGGCCGGGGTGGCGCCGGGTGGCGCATGACTCCCGGCCGCATCACTCAGTGGAGACTCTACCCCTCTAACTCGCGCTAACGCACGCCAGACCGTTCTATCTCAACGTCACAGGGTAAGATGTCACTCATGCCAGCACTACTCGGGGCCTGCACGTGCCAGCACGTGCTATCTCGATCTGCGATCATGGGAGCCATGAGTGACTACGACCGGGCGTTTACGGCCAAAGAGGCGGCGGATTACCTCCACGTCCATCACCAGTTGGTCATCCGGGAGGCCAAGGCAGGGCACCTGCCGGGTCGCAAGATCGGCCGAACGTGGCGATTCTCAGAGGCCGCGCTACGCGTCTGGTTGCAGGGACAGGAACAGCAGCCGCCGTCGGAGTAGCACTCCCGCACGGTCCTGGGATGGCCCCCTATGACACCGGGGTCGCTCGGGGCGCTCGGCGTTGGGGTGTTCGCTCTCGCCTTCCCGCTCACTCTCGCCATGCTCGGCCTGGGCGCCACGACCGGGTCGACTGCCGCCGCGTGTGGGGCACCTAGCGCGGCCGCCGGGGTCGAGGCTGTGAACGTGCGCGCGGTTGCCGGCCTGAACGCTGACCAGCTCCACAATGCGGGGACGGTAATCGCGGTCGGGCAGGCAATGGGATTTGACGTGCGTGGCCAGACCATCGGGGTCATGGTCGCCATCGGGGAATCCGGCCTGGTGAACATCGACGTCGGCGACGCGGCCGGACCTGATTCTCGGGGCCTCTTTCAGCAGCGCGCCGAAGGATGGGGCACCTACGCCGAGAGAATGGACCCGGCGACAGCCTCGCGGAGCTTCTACCAGGCTCTCCAAAGGGTGAATGGCTGGGAAGCCATGAGCCCCACCGGCGCGGCCCATGCCGTCCAGCGGAATGCCGACCCGAATTACTACACCCGGTACTTCGCCGAGGCCGGCGCCGTCGTGGCCAATGCCACGGGCCAACCAGCCGAAGCGGCGGTGGCGGTCACGTGCGCCGCGGAGCCCGGCCAGGTCGCGTCGGCTCCCACAGCGGCGGCGGGGGCGGCCATCGCCTTTGCCATGGCTCGCCTCGGGCAGCCGTATCAGTTCGGGGGGACCGGGCCGCTCTACGACTGCTCCGGGCTGACGCAGGCCGCCTACGCCTCGGCGGGGGTTGCGATCGCGCGGGACACCTACGGCCAGGTCCTCGACGGGGTCGCGGTGACCCGGGATCAGGTGCAGCCAGGCGACCTGTGGTTTCCGAATCCTGGCCACGTAGAGCTAGTGATCAGTGCCACCCAGGCTGTGCACGACCCGCATACCGGAGACGTGATCCGTACCGACGCACTAGGTCCCGTAGGGATCTTCCGAAGGGTAGCCCAGTGACCTACAGACCCCAGACCGAAGCCATTCGACGTACCCAAGATCCACCTGATTTCAAGAGTCACACATCTGCATCCAAATGATGCAAGATCACCCACACAAGATCGGAAGGCGTCAATGATCAAGGTCACCGCGGTCAAAGACGTGGACTACTACACGCGCAAGGCGGCCGGCTGCCGGGATGATCCGCTGGAGTACTACCTAGGTGCCAAAGAGTCTCCCGGTCGGTGGGCGGGCGCCGGATCGGAACGGCTCGGCCTGTCCGGCGGCCTGACTCGGGAGGCCGCAGACGGTGAGTTCAAGCGGTTGATCGAGGCTGGCATCCTCCCTGGTGAGTCCTTGTCGTCGAGCGAACCGAACCGCACCGTGCCCGGTTGGGACCTCACCGTCTCGGCGCCTAAGTCCGTGTCGATCTTGGCTGGGGTCGGGGACGCGCACGTCTCGGCTATGGCGCGCGACGCACACGAGGCGGCCGCGGCGGCGGCCATCGGGTACATGGAACGGTCCGTGGCGCAGGTACGCCGCGGGGACGGCGGGCACCGGGTCGAGGCGGCGGTACCGGGATTCCTTGGGGCCTCATTCCGGCACCGGGAAGCCAGACCTACCGCCGGCTGTGATTGCGGCGACCCGCAGCTACACAGCCACGTTGTGATTGCGAACATGGCGCAATCGGCGGTCGATGGGAAGTGGCTGGCGATCCATGGCGGTTTGTTGTTCGATCACCAGAAGACAGCCGGCTATATCTACCAGGCCGAACTACGGCGGGAGTTGACCGAACGGCTAGGCGTGGCGTGGCGTCCTGTTGAGCAGGGAATGGCCGAGATCGCGGGCGTCAAGGATGAATGGCTGCGGACATTCTCTAAGCGCAGCATCGAGGCGGCCGAGCACAACGCAGCGCTCGGCATTACCTGCGCCTCAGCGGAGGATATGGAACGGGCCGTACTCGCCACCCGGCGGCCGAAGGGGCACCAGGTGGACGCGCCCGAGCTGCGCGAGCGGTGGCAGCTCGAAGCGGACGCGGCCGGGGTCGACGTGTCGCCCGAACGCATTCGGGCGAAGCGACCACAGTTATCGAGGCTAGCCGTCGACCTGTCGTGGCTCACCGAGGAGGAGTCATCCTTCACCCGCGGCGACATGATCCGGGCCGTAGCCGCGACAGCCCGTAGCGGTGCGACCTGTGCCGAGCTTGAAGCCATAGTGGATCAGTCGCTTGACAGGGACAACATCGTCCCGGTCCTGTATCACCGGAACTCAGGCGGGGAGCAAATACGCGGCCAAGATGCGCGGGAGCCACGGTTTACCACCGAGGCGCAGCTCGACCTAGAGCAGCGAGTGCTCGACAGCGCGGCGCGTCGGCGAGGCGACGGGTCCGGGGTCGTCGACGAGGACCTAGTCCGCGCAGCCTTCGCATCCGGTCCGCTGACTCTCGGCGAGGACCAGGCGGCCGCCGTCCGTGCGCTGCTCCGCGACGGGGACGGGGTGGCGTTGGTCGTGGCGGCCGCGGGCACCGGCAAGACAACGGCGCTGTCGGTGGCGACCGCCGCATGGCAGAGTGCCGGGGTCCGGGTGGTCGGATGCGCCGCGGGCGGTAAGGCAGCCGGCGAGCTCGCCGAGCGGACGGGTATGAGCACGTCCACGATCGCGCAGACGTTCGTGGACTTGACCCGCGGCGAGGGGCTGCCGGCGGGCGGGGTCCTCGTCGTCGATGAGGCCGGCATGGTCGGTACGCGGGATATGGCGCGCCTAGTCGCGGCCGCCGAGCAGGCACGGACCAAGCTGGTCATGGTCGGCGACCCGAAGCAGCTCCAGCCGGTCGCGTCAGGTGGGATCGTCCGTGCCCTAGTGGCGCAGAACGGCGCGGCGGAGCTGACCACCAACCGCAGGCAGCAAGAGGAGTGGCAGCGGGAGTCGCTGGAGTGGGTCCGCAACGGGTACGGCGCTCAGGGCCTCGATCGGTTCGTCGCCGAAGGCCGGGTGACCGTCGCCGAGACTCCGATGGCCGCGCAAGCAGCATGCGTCGCCGACTACTGGAGAGCTGCCCAGGTGGACCCGACCGAGGCAATCATGCTGGCCAAGTCGAACGCGGACGTCGAGGCGCTCAACCGGCTAGCACAGGCGGTCGCTCAGGAGTCTGGCCGACTGTCCGGTCCGACCGCCCACAACGCCTATGGCGAGATCCAGACCGGGGACCGGGTCGTCTGCCGCGACACGACGCGCGGGCGTCGCTACGGCGTCCACAACGGCGACCTAGCGACCTGCGCCGAGGTCCAGGACGGACGGCTGACCCTCGACCTGGACAAGGGCGGCCGCGTCGAGCTCCCGGCGAGCTACACCGCGAAGGTGTCCTTGGGGTACGCGCTGACGGCGCATCGGGCGCAGGGCAGCACGGTAGATCGAGCGTTTGTCTATGGCGACGGTGCCCGCGAGTGGGCGTATACGGCGCTCTCCCGGGCGCGCGAGGACACCAGGGTGTACCTGTCGTCCGGTCGCGACGAGCAGGCGGAGATCGACCTGCCGAAGCAGGCACAGGTCGACGCCATCGAGTCGGCGAGGCGAGCCATCCGGGTGTCCTGCGCGAAGCTGGCCGCCGTCGACATCGTCCCGAAGTCACTGGAGGACGACGAGCTGCGGGCCGAGATCGGACGTACGGCGGACCTACTCCGGCAGCGACCCACACTCGGGGTCGCGGTGCCCGTCGCGCGGGCCGAGGTCGAGCACTTGCAGCAGGACATCGCGGCGGAGCGGGAGCGGGTCGCGACGGCGGCCAGCGTGGACAAGGGCGGCCGGTGGCGTCGGGGTGGCACGACGACCACCGAGCGGTCCACCGAGCCCCTAGAACGGCTCATGGCGCGACTATCGACAGCGCAGCAGCAGCTCGGCGAGGCGGAGGGCAAGGTGTCCGCTCGGGCCGGCTGGGACGGCGAGCACATGCCGGAGCTGGCGCGTGGCGTCGAGGCTGCCGACGAGCTCGGCTGGCGTCAGCAAGCGCGGAACGTGGCGGCAGAGATCGAGTGGGGCGAGATCGAGGCGCCGGAGCCTGAGTGGGACGAGGTCGAGCGCGAGGCGCCGGAGCTAGAACGCAGCTATGCGTAGGGCCTGTGCAGATATTCAGCCGGCCGCGTGGGCGGCCGGTGGCGTTCTCGCCGTTCTCGCGTGGGTGGCGATCCTTGCCGCACTCGCCTGGGCTGCCGGGTAGCACCCGTCGCGCTGCGGCCCTCGGCTAGCAAGATCGTCCCGCAGGAATGGTCTTTACCGCGACGCGGGCAGTTTGCTTTCCCGGCGGTACTATGATCTTGGTCGCGTAGGGGTCTCGGAGGGTCGGCTACCTGCGCAGCGTGATCGTTCGCATGTTGGAATCACTGCCGCAAATCTGATCGGACAGACAGCCACCGATCTGCGCTGTCGCAACAGCCTTGCCGGGTGCGAATGCACGGCCAGGGGACGCCACGACGGGGATCGAGATCACCTGATGAGCGCCGATGCACGCGATGTTCGCATACCCGCTGCCCGAGGCGATCTGACCGCCTACCCGCTCGGTGATGTTGACGTTGACGTAGGCGTACTGCGCGGCGTTGCAGGAGACATCGACGGGGACCCACAGCGCGGCGCCACCGCCGACCAAGCGGCCGGGAGACTGCGCTACAGCGGACAAGTGCAGGCCGCCCGAGTCGTAGGCCAGAGCCGGACCGGCGCCGCCGAGCATCCCGGCGATAACCGCACCGGAAAGCGCCGTACCCACCGCGGCGGCCTTGATCTTGCGCTCCATTTTCGACTTCCCTTCGCACGGTTGGGACACTGGCACCCTAATCACGTCGGGCGGCGCAGAGATCAGGGGGCGGCCGCCAGGAGATCCAGCCTCCGCCGGGAGTCTCAACGCACCGGCACTACCCGCTGCTTTGCGAGTGCCTCGGCACGGTGTCGACCCTCGGCGCTCACCGTCTCAAGCACAGCGGGCGACAGGAGCGAGACCCAGGCGTTACGGCTCGCACCCTGCGCCATTGACCAGGACTGCCCAGCGCTTGCCCACGCATCATGGGCTGATCTCAGACGCGCCACCGGGTCCGCGATCAAGGGCCTGCCGCACCCTTCCCAGGTCGCCCACACGCTCGGCAGTGGACCAGCCGCAAGTTGCGGTGGGAGGACAGCACCCTCGGGCATTCGCACGATGGGTGCCGCTGTCCAGCGGTCGCGCGTGTCCTTTGGCCTACCAACGCTCACCACGGCGATGTCTCCTCGCGCAGTCGAGGACGTGCCTTGCCTGACTCGATCACGTCCTAGTGATCATCGTATGGCACGTTGATCGCGCGCATACCTTGGTCGCTGAACGTCAACGCCAGACTCGCGCGCTGGCGTTGCCCCGTAGATGCAACGGCAGACGCAGGTGCACTAAATGCCACGGCACGTACTCGACTATGGGACAGGGCAACATGCACGCGATCAGTACGGCAATCACTGTCAGGCGCGCACTCGATCATGTGTCACTCACCTACGCCGCTGCGTTGGTGCGGACGCACGGATGCGCCGCTGTACTGACGACCGAGGCGCACGCCACGGCGGGGGCAGCGCTGTGAGCGTCGATGCAGTGCAGGTGCACCCGATTACCCCAGCCAGGGATTCTGTGCGCTCTACGACAGCGCAGCCGCAGCGCATCGGGCAGTCACGCGTGGCACCCGCCATGTTCAGTGCGCCCGTATCTGTTGCCGCGTCTGTGCCACGACCTCGACGCACTGATCGTGTCCTGTCATTCAGTGATCACGGACGCATCGAGTGCAACGTCGACGAGTGCGAGTGCGCGACCTCACAGGTAGACAGTGATCATGGTCTACTGGGCCCAGTAAGTGATCAAGGTGCGCACTACTGATCGAGTACACATCGAGTGCGAGTCCTGAGTGTTGATACACTAACACTCATGCGTTCAGTGATCGTGACTGACAGTGATGAGTGCATGACTGTGATCAGTACACATCGAGTGCGTACCTGCTACATGATCAACACGTTGATCTATACGTTGATGAGTAGTGATCATGCATGACTGTCAACGATCAAGACACGATGATCAGACACGATCGAGTCAACACGATCAACAGACTGTCAATGATCAGACACGATCGAGTCAACACAACATGATCACATGATCACAACTCATTGACTAACACATGATCAACTAACTAAGTAATGATCAAGATAAGAAGGACAAGAAAGGAAGGTTAAGACGGTGGTCGCCTACCGACCTACCCACCCCCCTACCCACCCCCCTTGGTCACCCAGGTTGGGGGGTCCCAAGTGGGGTCCCATAGGGGGTAGGGATGGGGGGTCCCATCGCCCGTCGGGGAGGGTGGCTCAGTGAGTGAGGGTGGGGAGGGTGGCTCAGCGAAAGAGGGTGACCCTCGTCGAGATAGTGGGGGGTGGCATCCGACCTTGATCGCGATTGGCGAGTGCGACCCGCCAGCAGACGTTTTCCCGCCACAAAGACAACCAGGGTTGATCAAGCTCTGACCTGCGGTTATGTCTCCCGGCTAGCCCGGCCTAGCCGCAAAGCTCCCGATCTTGGCAAGCGCAGCTTGCTGGTACCCCGGCCGGCCCTTGATCCAAGTTTCTCCGCCGCGTCCTCACCATCCGCGCGAATGGCAGCGAGTCCCGATCGGCCGGCAACCCTCCGGCGGGCAGCGGCGGTCGCACGCCCCGAGGCACGGACACGGCTGCTGCACGGTAGGCCGTGATGTGGGCAGCGGCAGCATCGGGGGGACCGCCGGCGTGGGTGGTCCGGCAGTGTCCGCCCATTTGCGTCGACGGTTGCACAGCGAATGGACGGCGCGACAGTTGGTCTCATCGAACTGGCCGCCACCAACGCGCAGCGGCCGGATATGATCCACGACAGTCTGCCAATCGTCCGGGTAGCGCGCCTCGGGGATGAGCGCACGACCACACAGTCCGCAGGCGATGGCGTCACGGATGATTCGCGCCCGCAGTCGGCGCCACTCTGCGTTGTCTACCCGGTATCGGACGGTCTGCTTGGTCATGGTCATCCGCCAATTATCCACTCGCGCAATCTGAGCGCGTGACGTTGCTGAACAACGGCACCCGATCACTCGTTCGCGGTTGTAGCGGGACAGGCGCGCCGGTGGGGCCACGTCCTGCCCGCCCACGGCATGCCCGCGCGTCTCATGCCGTGGGCGCTGTGCGCGAGTGCATAGACCGCGGCCTCTACCGTGGTGCCTCTGGCATGTACCCGCCGGCGACGAACCGGCCGGAAACGAGGGGCGTCGGGTCGAACGCCTTCCACTCCCCGTCCGCCCAACCGCCCCGCTCGCCGGAAAGTTCGTACACCGGCTCGGGCGGCGGCGTAGGCGCAGGCGT
>Ga0209014_10001694_pt1 | contig 13002 bp, 9 predicted proteins | sample BarGraNGADG00212_FD_184491 | JGI IMG/M metagenome (GOLD analysis project Ga0209014, IMG submission 184491) | Arctic peat soil microbial communities from Barrow, Alaska - Barrow Graham LP Ref core NGADG0002-212 (SPAdes) (version 2) | ecosystem: Environmental > Terrestrial > Soil > Wetlands > Peat...
TGGCCAGGATCTCGACCCGAATCACCAATGAGGTGGGCGAGGTCAACCGCGTGGTGCTCGACGTGACGAGCAAGCCGCCGGGGACGATTGAGTGGGAGTAAGCCACCAACTCTGAGCAGCGGTTATGCGGCCCGCCATAGACGGTTGTGGATAGACGCAGGGTTACTCTACATCCCGATTGTGCCAGACGACACGGGTCCAGAGACCGGCGTGGAACGTTGGGCTGGTAGCCATTGACGAGGCCCGATTGCGGGTCGGAGGACTTGTTCCGGACGGGCGGTAGCGTCTTGTTCGTGGCGATCATCAACAGGTGGAGGTGATCGCGTTGGACACGCGACCCATCGCACCTGGGATGAGCCGGTCGGCGCTGAACAAGTGGATGACTGGCGCATCCAGCGATCACCCCATCGCGCATCAGATGCGGGTAGATGCCGATGGCGAATGGCTCAACGCCCTCGCCGCGCTACTCGCCGAACTGGATCAGCGCGACCCAGTAAGACTCGACGGCAAGCGCCGCGACTTCCGTAGGCTCCACGACAAGGACCGTTGGGATGATCTTTGCTCTGAACTGATCTTCGCCCGGTGGTTGGTACGCACCGGCATCGACTTTGAGTTCGGTGCACCCGGCAGCCCGCAGCCTGACCTGATCGTGCAGGACCCGCATGTCGGAATTGAGATCACGAGACGACGAGGCGACGGATCGAGGGCTCTTTGGAGGGCGCTGTGGGCGGGGTTACATGGCGTCCGCCCTCGTCCTCGCCTGCTGATCACGTTGAGCGGTCACCCTTTGGCTGTTCGACAGAAGGTGCTGGCGGACATCGTCAGTGAAGTCATTACGGCTAACGAAGAGGGGCAGTCAACCGTGCATGCTGTTTTGCGTCCGGCACGTGACGGTCACCCAGCGATCACGGCGACGATTGACCTGCATCGCGGCATCAGCGTCGTGCCGACCGTCCGGTATGCCGACTCCGCATCGCTTCTTTCGGTCACTTTGTTAGACATCGAAGACGTGATCTCCGCCGTCCTGGAAGACGAACAGAAGTCGAGGCAGGGCGCGGCGTTGCCGAGTATCGTCGTCGTCGATGTGTCCGATCTTCCCGATGCCGTCTGGATGCGACCGAACTCCATGTGGGGTCCACGGCTCGCAGACCTACAAAGCGGGGACCAAACGTTCGCCGGGGCGGCTCTGATGATGTCGTCCGTAACGACATCACCGCCGCGCTTTGTGTTGGCGGTGAACCCGCACGCATGCTCGGATGCGCGCATGGGGGTCGAGCGCCTAGGGCACCGACTAGGGCTTGCCAACCTTCCGTCGTAGGAGCGCCGTGCTACTACGGGATGTAGCACGGCGGCACAGTCGCCTGACGTGGCGGAATCGGGATCGCCCCGACTAATCAAAGGTTCACCCAGTGGTTCAGCACCACTCGATCAAGCGTCGGCCCTGAGCAGAGCCCTTTCCTTGCTTCGGTGCCGTCCCTCGGCCCATCGACAAGGGGTGACCGTGCTGGTGATCGGCGACCCGGTGCTGGGGACATCCGCGTCTCAGGACACCAGCCGCGCCCTCAGCCGCCTCAAGGCGCATTGTCGCCACCCGAGTGTCCAGCCGCTTCCTGAGCCTGTGGATGGGCGCTCCTGGTGCCTCAGGGGGGGGTCTGATGGACCCGTCGGAGCGGCTGGCGGTCACCACGGTCATAGGGCGCTGGAACGGGAGATCGTCACCGCAGAGACTCATTCGTGACGTTCGTTGAGCGTGCGTCCAGGATTCGGGCGGCAGTGACGGCATGGCTTAAGGGGATTACCCAGATGAAGGCACTACCGGGCGACTAGACATGCCTGTGGCCCCGGACGGGGGACATCCGAGGCCACAGGGATCAGCAGGGTACGCACCTAAACGTGCATCCAGGCTAGCCGAACGTCGCGGCTACTTCCATACCATCGTGCTGACAGAGCACTGCTGCTTGGTGGTGTTGTCGCGTGCACTGAAGGTGATGAAGTCAGGGCCACGCAGGTTGCGGATGAGCCCGACGGTGGCGTACGGCAGCCGGGTGTTCTCATGCCCACGAGCCACGATGCGACCGTCGTCCTTCAGGGTGAGGACAAGATCCTGGCGACCCTTGGCCTTGCCGTTGACGGAGAGCGTGATGAAGATCTGATTGCCACGTACCGCACGAGCATCCACGTTGCAGCGAAGGTCAGGCGCCCGATGTACGGGGGCAGCAGACGCAGGACTAGCCAGAGCAAGCGGGAGAGCAAGGGCAAACGGGGCAACAGCCGCAAGCATCTTCTTGTTCATTGCATTTCTCCTTCGTGTACACCGACCTTCGGTGGACAGCCAGCAGCCTGCCGCAGCCCTTCCACCTACATCAAGACCTTGAGAGCAACCTGAGAAAAGTCGGGCTACACCATGTGAATCACCCCGACAAGACCTGCACCGGATGACAGACACCCACCTCACCAACGGGAGGGGACGAGCCCCATAGACCTCCCGTGCGCCATCAGGAGCCGATCTGGGATTAGCCGACATGGTCATGACCCCCTTGCCGGTCGTCTCAAGACAACCGTGAAGGTCATCGTCCCGATGGTCATCGCCATCGGTCTGGTGGCCGGTTGCACCACCAGCACCGCGTCACCGCCGGTGGCCGTGGTCTCGACGGTGGCGGCGACTGCGACTCCAACGGTCAGCGCGACCGCAAGTTCGGCGTGGCCGCCGACCATCCCGCTCGGTCACGCCTGTGATCTGCGTGGCCCGTCGTCGATGAATCAGGCCGTCTTCTGGCCACAGGTCGGTGGCAGCATTCGGGCATGACGAATCTCTGGGTGTCTATCTACGACGAGCATGGTGAGGGGATCTCGATACCCATCACCGGCGTCGGCGGCACGATCCGCGTATGCGTCGGCAAGGTGGGCGAAAGATCCAGTGTGTGGCGCATCTGGGCCAATAAGAGATCCAGCGACGTCTACATCGCAGCCCGAAATATCGCGGGTGTTCAGAAGTTCAGCCTGCACCAATCGGGGGTCTGGCGATACGCATGGACCGCCTCTGGGGCGCAAGATCATGTGCCGGAAGACCAAGACAGAGTGATAGATCGCTGGCACCGAGGGGATGAAGAACCAAATGGATGGACCGACTCCCTGATCATTCGGGTCCGCTCGGAGGACGTGACCCCGATCCCCGGGGATGCGCAACCTGAGGAGGGCGTGCGCTGGCTTCCCAAGCCACTCGCAGGGATGACGGCGGGTATCCACGTGGTCATGGCCAACCCGGACAAGGGAGTCGCCAAAATGCCGCCGGAGGCAAGACTGGTTGACGCGCTGGCACTACCCAATGGTCAGGCGGTTTTCGTTATGGCCGACCAGTACACGCCCAGTCCTGACGTCTTGGCGGGGCTCACGGCGGCGCGCCAAGAAGCCATGAGGCTTCCCGGCCTTCAAGACGCCGTGGGTGAGCACCCCATGCGTTTAGGGGTCTTCGGCAACTTGGAGTCAGGGGTCCGTTTCGTATGGGACACGGCGCTGTAGGACTTGCGGAACCCCGGACGATGCTCGGCTACTTCCATACACCCGCCCGGGACGCCAGACGTGCCCCTCAACGGCCTCAAGAGGCACTGGCCGCGACCTTGGCAGTGGAGCCGCTGTCTGAGCCCGTGGGTGGGCGGTCCTGGTGCCTTACCGGCCACATGCCTGACACATCGGAGCGGCTGCTGATCACCACGGTCATTGAACGATGGGGTGGGAAGATTGCCCCCGAGAAGGAGTTGGTCCCGTGAGTGCGCAGCCTGCCGAGATGCTCGCCTTTCACTGCCCCCACTGCTCTAAAGCGGTCCTATTGGAGGTTCTCCGGCGCTGGTACAACGCTCCGGAGGGCGACGATGAGTGGGAACCGCACCAGTGGACTGCTGCGATATGCACGTCCTGTGGGTCGCCGTTCGTTCTGTACCAGGAGCGGGAGCACAGCGACTGGGGCACGCCCACGCAGGAATACCCGATGCCAGACCGCGAGTTGCCGTGGTCGGTTCCTCAGAGCATCCGCGACGACTTCGCCGAGGCACAGCGGTGCATGCGAGTGCGGTCCAACACTGCGGGCGCGATCATGGCTCGCCGAGTCGTTGAGAACATCCGCAAGGAACAGGGCTACAAGAAGGGCAAACTCTTCGATGCCCTAAAGTCCATGAAGGACGACGGTGTGATCGACGCCCGGCTGTATGAGTGGGCAGACACCGCTCGCGAAGTAGGCAACGAAGGCGCGCACGACACGACTCCGGTGAGTCGGGAAGACGCTGAGCAGGTGCTCCTCTTCGTGGAGGCTCTGGTCGACTATCTCTACGTATTCCGGAAGCGATATGCGCAGTTCCAGGCAAGGCGACTGGCGCTCAAGGAGGGCAGGGACCCTGATGCCCTTGAGTCATTCGTCTGGGGTGATCTTCCGAAGGCGGACGAGAGGCACGGCGAGGACGACTGACGCCGCCATCAGCACCAGGTCCGCCCGGTGGAACTTCTAAGCCTGACGACAAGCGGGCTGGGCGCTTGTCACGGATCATCGGATCAAAGCCGACTCCGTTAGCGAATTGTCGGGCTTGCGGTACATCAGGACCCCGGTCCAGATACGGTCGGGTGGTCTCGCTCGACTGGGGGGACGTGTCGGTGGCTGGGAGTTGCTGGAATGAGTCAGGTCGAAGGCTTCGCCGACAAGGTCGGCTTCATCTGGTCGGTAGCCGACCTGCTGCGCGGTGACTACAAGGCTCACGAGTACGGCCAGGTCATCCTGCCGCTGACGGTGCTTCGTCGCCTGGACTGCGTCCTGGAGCCCACCAAGGACTCCGTGGTGGCCAGGGCCAAGGGCCTGGTAGGCAAGATCGACAACATCGACCCCATCCTGCTGCGGGCCGCCGGTCAGCCATTTTACAACATAAGCCCGCTGAACTTCCCCCGACTGTTGGACGATGCCCCGAACATCGCCGCCAACCTACGCACCTACATCGCGGGGTACAGCACCGGCGCGGTGGAGGTGCTTGAGAAGTATGGATTCGACAACCAGATCACGCGGCTGGACAACGCCGGACTGCTGTACCACGTGATCGCCCGCTTCGCCGACATCGAACTGCACCCTGACGTGGTCTCCAACGCAGCGATGGGCTACATCTTCGAGGAACTCCTTCGGAAGTTCTCGGAGATGAGCAACGAGACCGCCGGTGAGCACTTCACGCCCCGTGAGGTGATCAGGCTGATGGTGAACATCCTGTTCTCCGAGGACGACAACGTCCTGCGCGGGACAGCCCCGGTCCGGAGCATGTACGACCCAGCCTGCGGAACCGGTGGAATGCTCACCGGCGGGCAGGAGCATCTTGCCCACCTCAACCCGCGAGCCCGACTGGAGGTGTTTGGCCAGGAGTTGAACGCGGAAACCTGGGCCATCGCCCGGTCCGACCTGATGATCAAGGGTCAGGACCCGGCTCGGATCGTTCTCGGTAACTCCTTTACCGACGACGGATTCACCGGCCAACACTTTGATTACATGTTGGCGAATCCTCCGTTTGGCGTGGACTGGAAGCGCATCGAGCGCCAGATCAAGGACGAGGCCGAGCATCTGGGCGACCGGGGTCGGTTTGGCGCTGGCCTACCTCGTATCTCCGACGGTTCGTTCCTTTTCCTCCAGCACATGATCTCCAAGATGAAGCCCGTCTCCGAGGGTGGCAGCCGCTTGGCCATCGTTTTCTCCGGCAGTCCGCTTTTTTCCGGGGCGGCGGGGTCAGGGGAATCGGAGATCCGTCGCTGGATCATCGAGAACGACTGGCTCGAAGGCATCGTGGCCTTGCCGGACCAGTTGTTCTACAACACAGGTATCAACACTTACTTTTGGATCGTCACCAATAGGAAGACTAACGACCGGCAGGGCAAGGTAGCCCTACTCGATGCCCGCGAGCAGTGGGCCAAGATGCGCAAGAGCCTCGGAGCGAAGCGTAAGGAGATCACCGACGATCAAATCGAGGAGATCACAAGGCTCTATCACGATGCCGTCCACTTGGACGGCAAGGACGACCAGGTGAAGGTCTTCGCCAACTCTGATTTTGGTTACCAGCGGATCACCGTCGAACGCCCCATGCGTCGACGCTGGTACGTCACCGACGAAGTCGTCTCCACCATCATGGTGAGCAAGTCGTTCATTGCGTTGCCGAAACCACCCAAGGGTGCTGACGACCCCGCAGTCGCCGTTCATGAAGGTGAGCGGGCCCAGCAGCGACTCATCGATGTGCTCAATGGGCTTCGTGGCGCGCCAGAAGACCTGGAGTCAGCCTTCGAGAAGCACCTCGGCCATGCTTTAGGCCAAGCGGGGCTCACTATCCCTGCCCCTCTCCGCAAGGCCATCCTCAGTGCAGCCGCACAGCCTGATGGCGATGCACCCGTTATAACCAACCGCAAGGGTCAGCCACTGCCTGACCCCGACCTCCGAGACAACGAGAACGTCCCCCTGACCGAGGTCATCGAGGCGTACATGGCCCATGAGGTGATACCTCATGTGCCCGATGCTTGGGTCGACGAGTCCAAGACGAAGATCGGATACGAGATTCCGCTCACGCGGCACTTCTATCACTACGTACCTCCACGTCTCATAGCCGAGATCGACGCCGAGATCGACGCTGTGGAGACCGAGATCCAACAAGTGATGCTCGGGATGAAGCGGTGACCGGGTCCATTCCGCTCAAGCGCCTAATCAGTCGGAGCCGCCCAATAACCTACGGCATAGTCCAGGCGGGCGTAGATACGCCCGGTGGAGTGCCATATATCCGTCCGACGGACATGACCCCCCGCGACGGTGTCCGAGACGAGGAGTCGCTGCTACGGACCACACCCGAGATCGCCGCTGCTTACTTGCGTTCAACGATTCTTGCTGGAGACATCGTCCTTAGTATTGGCCCCTCCTACGGAAAGGTAATGGTGGTGCCAGAGTCCCTGAGCGGGGCGAACCTGACTCAAGGAACTGCAAGACTTGCGTCCGGCCCCGAATCGGATGCGCGCTTTCTCTACTGGGCAGTGCAGACCAGTCAGGCCCGTGACTTTTGGGACCTCTCTGTGGCTGGTGCCACTTTTAGGGCTCTGAACCTTGAGCCACTGTCTAGAACGCCCATTCCTCTATGGCCGCTGGAGGTTCAGCGGCGGATCGCGGACTTCCTCGATGACCAAATCGCAATCCTCGACCTCGCCATCAGGTGCCGAACAGACCAGATCGATCTGGTGAAAGAACGGGCAGCGCGACTTTTTGACGCCGAACTGACTTCGATGGGCTTCCAGCAACCGCAAGTCCTGGACCCTGACTGGACCTTGGTGCAGCGCCCCGAGGGTTGGAGAGTAATGCACCTGTCTCGGGTCCTCATGCAACTGACGAACGGATACGTCGGACCAACCCGTGACATTTTGCGAGACTCGGGCGTGCGATACATCCAAGGAACGCACATCAAGAACGGGCAGATCGACTTTGATCGTCGTCCTTTCTATGTTGATGAGTCTTGGCATGTCGCTCGCCGCCGCATCAACCTTCGATGCGGTGATGTCTTGATCGTCCAAACGGGAGATATTGGTCAGGTCGCGGTTGTGCCGCCAGACTTCGGGGACGCAAGTTGTCATGCTCTCCTGATTGCACGAGTCAACGAGTCGGTGGTCAGTGGTCGCTACCTCGGGGCATACCTTCGTTCGACCTATGGCTACCAGTCCTTGATCAGTCGGGCGACAGGGGCACTCCACCCCCACTTGGAGGGTGGGATTCGGGATGTGCCAGTGGTTGTACCTCCGCTAGATGTTCAAGAATCGATTGTTCGTCGTGTCGATCATCTCCAGCAAATGTGCACGAACGCGGTTGAACAAATGGGCCTTCAAGTTGCTGCTTTTCATGAGCGCAAGCATGCGCTGATCACCGCTGCGGTGACGGGGGAGTTTGATGTGACCACAGCCAGGAGTGTTGCCTGATGTCGGTACACACTGAGAGCGCGTTCGAGTCGGCCATCGAGGCTCATCTCTTGGCCAACGGTTGGGTGCAGGGCGCGGCGGCGTCGTACCGACGTGACGTGGGGCTTGACACGGGAGTGCTGTTCGAGTTCATCGGCGCGACGCAGGTCAAGGCGTGGACCCGGCTCGTGGCGCTGCATGGTGGGTCGGATCAGGCACAGGCCAAGTTCGCCAAGCGGCTGGCGTCCGAGATCGACTCGCGGGGCACCATCGACGTACTGCGACGTGGTGTCGACGACCTGGGCGTGAAGATCAGGTTGGCGTACTTCAAGCCCGCCCACGCGCTGACTGCGGAGTTGGGCGTGTTGTATGACGCCAACCGGCTCGTGGTCACCCGTCAGGTGCACCACTCCGAGTCCAACCCGCATGACAGCATCGACATCCTGCTGTTGTTGAACGAGTTGCCGATCAGCACGGTCGAGGTGAAGAACCAGGTCACGGGCCAGAGCGTCGAGCACGCCAAGGCTCAGTACCGCAAGGACCGCAACCCCAGGGACCTGCTGTTCGACAAGCGCGCCGTGGTGCACTTCGCGGTGGACCAGGACCTGGTGTTCCTCACGACCCGGCTGGCGGGCGAGGCCACCGTGTTCTTGCCGTTCAATCAGGGCTCCGGTGGTGCAGGTCGATCCGGCGGCAAGGGCAACCCACCCACTACGACCGGGTACCGCACCGCCTACCTGTGGAAGAGCGTCTGGCAGCGGGACAACTGGCTGGATCTGTTGCACCGGTTCGTGCACGAGGAGAAGCCAGACGGCACGAGCAAGAAGGTGGCCAGGCGCGGCAAGATCATCTTCCCCCGGTACCACCAGTGGGACTTGGTGCTGGGCCTCGGTGCCCACGCCGAGACATACGGGCGGGGAAAGAACTACCTGGTGCAGCATTCTGCCGGGTCTGGCAAGAGCAATAGCATCGCGTGGCTGGCCCACCGGCTCTCGACCTTGCACACCCCAGCCGACCCGACCGTTCTGACAGAGCATGCGCTGGCCTCTGGGCTCGGTCCGAACGAGAAGGTCTTCCACAAGGTCATCGTGGTCACCGACCGGGTTGTCCTGGACCGGCAATTACAGGACACGATATGGCAGTTCGACCACACCCCTGGTGTGGTTGAGCGGATCGACAAGAACAGCCAGCAGTTGGCGGACGCCCTTGCCGGGTCCAAGGCGCAGATCATCATCACCACGTTGCAGAAGTTCCCGGTGATTGCCAAGACCGCCTCTGAATTGGCTGCGTCCCGGTTCGCCGTGATCGTCGATGAGGCTCACAGTTCGCAGTCCGGTGAGTCGGCCAAGGACCTCAAGTCGGTGCTCGGCGGTGACCGTGTGGTTGAGGGCACGGGCGAAAGCAGGGACGACGCGCTGTGGGATGCCGCTGAGAAGTATGACGCCGCTGCCGAGGAAGCCGGTGACCCACAGGACGCTCTGAACGCCTCGGTGGACGCCCTGGCACGGTCGGCGGCGCTGCGCGGGAAGCAGGACAACCTATCGTTCTTCGCGTTCACCGCGACCCCGAAGTTCAAGACCCTCGAACTGTTCGGGGAGCGCGTCCCCGACCCAGCGTTGGAGTCCGGGTACCGGTTGGAGCCGTTCCACCTGTACTCGATGCGACAGGCCATCGAGGAGCAGTTCATCATCGACGTCCTGGCCAACTATGTGACCTACTCGACGTACTTCCGGCTGGCCAACGGGCTCACCTCCGACGACCCTGAAGTGGACAAGGGGCGGGCCAACGCCGCCCTGGCCCGGTTCGTGGCCCTGCACCCGTCCAACCTGGCCCAGAAGTCTGAAATCATCGTGGAGCACTTCCGGGCCGTCACCCGCCACAAGATCGGTGGGACAGCCAAAGCGATGGTCGTGACCCGGTCCCGGCTGCACGCCGTCCGGTACAAGCAGGCCATCGAGAAATACATCGCCGAGAAACGTTACACCGACCTGAGGGTGCTGGTGGCGTTCTCCGGAACCGTGGAGGACCCCGACGTTGCGGAGAAGACCTACACCCAGTCGTCGATGAACCGGACACGTGAAGGGAGGTCGATCCCCGAGTCCGAGACCGCGCCCAGGTTCCAGGGCAAGGCCCCGTTCGCGGTCGGGGACTACCAGGTGCTCATCGTCGCCGAGATGTACCAGACCGGTTTCGATGAACCTCGGCTTCACACCATGTACGTGGACAAGAAGTTGGATGGCGTCAAGGCCGTGCAGACCCTGTCCCGGCTCAACCGCACCATGCCGGGCAAGGACTCCACCTTCGTGCTGGACTTCGCCAACAGGGCCGAAGACATCCAGGAGGCGTTTAAGCCGTTTTATGAGGTCTCTTGGACTGAGCCCACCGACCCCAACATCCTGTTCAACCTGCGCACCCGCATCCTGAATCACGGCGTGATCGACCCTGCAGAGATGACCGAGATGGTCCAGGCGTTGCTGGCCAGCGCCACAAAGGCCCATGAGGCCCTCTACGCCAAGACTGACGCCGCCGTCGAGCGATACAGGTCGCTTGCCGAGGACGGTGACCGCGAGGACTTCCGCACCGCGCTGAGGGACTTCGTTCGCACCTACTCCTTCCTCGGTCAGGTGGTGCCGTTCAGGTCAGGGGATCTGGAGGAACTCTTCTACTACGGCAAGGTGCTGATCACCCGGCTGCCCAAGGACGACGACCCTGGCGGCTTCGACCTAGGTGATGCTGCAGTCCTGACCCACATCCGTACCCAATTGATCGGGGAGCACAACCTGGCGCTGACCGAGGGCGAGGGGGAGCAGGTGCCCGGTATGGCAGGTGGCGGACGCGGGGCGCAGTCTGCCATGGAGAAGGTCCTGTTGTCCCAGATTATCGACATGCTCAACGAGAGGTTTGGCACGGAACTGACTGTGGTCGACCAGATCTGGTTCGACCAGCAGGTTGAGTCTGCGTCCCAGGATGCCGATCTACGTGAGGTGGCCGCTGGCAACACCGAGGAGAACTTCGGCTACGTCTTCGACGACCGGTTCGTCGACGTCCTCATCGACAGGCAGTCAGCCAACGACGACTTGCTCCGGATGTTTTTTGATAAGCCGGAGTTCAAGGAGGCCCTCACAGTCTGGGCTCGGCGCGAGGTCTACAGGAAGATTCACGACGACCTTGGCGGTGCCGCATAAAGGGCAAAGGCGACCGGTGATTGACGAGATCACGGACCTGACCTCAGGGGCCTCAGAGACCTGGTCAAGGAGTCGCGGAGGTGTCAGGGCTGGGCTTAGCCTCGGGGCGTGCCTGATGATGAGAAAAACAACGCTGATGACTTCGACGCGAGCATCTTCAAGGTCCTGCTAGACGGCGGCGAGGCAATGGCGAAGGCTGGTGTTCCGGAAGACGAGGCAGTCCGGCACGTTTCTGATGCGCTCCAAGCCGGACTGGACGCGGCGACACCCAACATCGTCGCGGAACTCATTAAGACGGCACCCGACATGGTGGCGGCTCACCGCCGTGAGAATAGGGCCTACGAGCGAAGACTTCGCAAGCACTGGGGCGAAGCCGTCGACCGGTTCTACTCCGTAGCGGTCGCCGCTGAGGAGGCCGCGTCAACCTTCGATGTCAAGCGCCGCAACGACGTAGACGGCGATGGCATGTACTTCGAGGCCCTGACCGGCATCATGGCCCGCGCTTGTCGAACAACCTTCGAGGTGCATCACCTCTTGTCGGGTGGCTTCCCGCTGGGTGCTCTCGCTCGTTGTCGGACTCTTCACGAACTTGCGGTTTGCGCAATCGTGATCAGCGACAGGGGCAGGCCAGATGGTGAGCATCCCGACCTCGGCGAGCGGTATGTCCTCCATCGTGGTGTGCTCAACTGGAAGGACGCACTTACTTATCAGGAGCACTACCTCAGGTTGGGCGAGGAACCGTTCAGCGATGACGAACTCGCTGCTATGAAGCAGGAGCACGACGCGCTCGTGGCCCGTTATGGGACCAACTACAAAGAGCCCTACGGCTGGGCAGCCGGTCTCGTTCCCAGGGGTCGTCCCAAGTTCGATGCTCTAGAGGCTCTCGCGAACCTGTCCCATCTGCGCGGTCACTACAAATGGGCCAGCCACGAGGTCCACGCCGACGCTAAAGGCTGGGCCATGAATGAGTTCCAAGCCCACGGCGTCAGGTACCGAGCCACTGGGCGCATGAACACTGGGTTAGCCGACCCCGGTCATCTCGCCCTGATCTCGCTGCACCAGTGCCTCGTGTCGTTGCTTCTTAGTACCGATGAGCCGTCTCCGTGGAACATGCTGGCATGCATGACTTTGCAGCCCCTGGTGGACGATGCGGGCGACTTGTTCGCCAAAGGGGCGCACTCGGTCGCGGTGGCGTACGAACGTGCGGAGTCTCGTCGGCTGCGGGAGCAACAGGACTAACCGGCGCACCTTTGGTCAAAGTTCAGCGGCGCACCTTTGGTCAAAGTTCAGCGCCGAGCCAAAAGCAGTCGGCGTCCACCGGGGATCTGCATTGGCATGGTCACTCCGACAACGGAGTCGGCCTGGCCAGGTCTCGCTCGTAGGCCAAGCAGCGTCTGTGCGGTGCTTGCGTACCACTGTTGACCCGACAGTGCCGTGGGGACGGCCATCTCGTTGAGGGTCTCTGCGACACGTGCCCACGTCAGCCTCGATGAGCGTCCATGATCGGCTGAACCACGGTGAATGACTTCATCCACCGCGATCACCGTGTATGGTCTCCGCAGTAAATGGCCTAGATACTGCGGTGGGATGGAATTCACAGGGGCGGTCAGGCACGGACCGACCCAGTGTCCGAGCGCCACGGGCGCACATTTACTGCGACGACCCGTGGACGGCGACCAGACGGCAGCCAGGCGAGCGTTGACGCCGCCGCCACGCATTCATGGCTAGGGTGATTGGATGGATACCCAGGCACCGGGGAAGCGACTCGGTGTGCGCAATGTCTTTGGGCGGCGGCTCTGGGGGGCAGGGTCGACAGGGGCAGTCGTGCTCGCGCTGGGTCTGGCTGTCTTGACCACACTCGTGGCCACGGGTGGGACTG
>Ga0209014_10001696_pt1 | contig 12999 bp, 11 predicted proteins | sample BarGraNGADG00212_FD_184491 | JGI IMG/M metagenome (GOLD analysis project Ga0209014, IMG submission 184491) | Arctic peat soil microbial communities from Barrow, Alaska - Barrow Graham LP Ref core NGADG0002-212 (SPAdes) (version 2) | ecosystem: Environmental > Terrestrial > Soil > Wetlands >...
GCCATTCGTGCCCGGACCGTCGTTGTCCATTGCCAGCATGCCCGGCTGGTTGAAACTCAGCCCTGCGGCAATTTCTGTCTCGAAGAGATACCCGGGGTTTCCCAATCCGGTATCGCTGGGATCACCGCTCATCACCCTGTCGGTGGGAAGAACACGGTAAAAGGTGATGCCGTCGTACCAGCCGTTCCTTGCTAAAAAAACGAAATTATTTACCGCCGCGGGGACTTTTTCCGGGTAGAGCTGGAAAACCACGTCCCCCTTGGTTGTATGTAGAGTGGCAATGTATTGTTTTAGCGGGTCGATGCGATTTGGAGGACAGGTGCTGAATTGCCGGGCAACCAGTGCGTCCATGCGCACTACCGTGTCCAGGCTCGCAAAATCGGCAAGCCCGGTGTATGGTGAATTACTATTGACGAACAAGCGCGGCGTGGCAAACGGTTGTTGTGCAACCGATTGAACGGCTTGCTGAAGGCGGTCTTGCACCACTTGGCTCTCGAAATCAGTCTTATACTGGGTTGGGTTCATTCCAAGACTTGCAGCCTGGGTTATTGTCCATCCTTCGAAATCCTGGGGCGATAAACTGAACCAATCGGCCTGTTTCTCAAAGAGCAGGTCGCTCATCTCCCAAAATTTGCCTTGCAGATCGGCTGACTCAACGGTCTGGATTGCGAAATTATCTTTATCGTTCCCCAATTGTGGAGCGTGAATATATACCAGGCGCACATCGTTTGGATGAGTCAAACGGATTTGCCTGAGGCTGGCTGCCAGGAAAGCGCATTGCAGGCATTGGTAATTGCTGAAAGCGATGATGGTGACTGGCGCATCCACCGGTCCGCTGACATGACCTCGACCCTCAAACTCAGCAGCCAGGGCCGCTTGGGGAGTGATCGGGGAGTGAAGCAGTGTACAGGCGCTGGACGCCGGGGTGGCTGGCGGTCGCGTAGGGTTTGGGATTTCACTCGGAACTGGTGTGACGGATGCAGATACTGGGCTGCAGGAGGGCAGGATAAACACACAGGCCAGGAGAATTCCGATTAATTTTCGCATTTGAGCTCACCCTCCCGGAGATACCGCGGCTTGTAGTTGCTGGAAGGAGTCCATTTGGGAAATGGTTTTCAAGAAATCGGTCAGGCTGGCGCTCTTCGCCCGCAGGGCACGTACAGCCGGCCCTACCGGGTCTTCGCCCGCCGCGCCACCGGGAACATCCGCGTAAGCACCATAGAAAGCGAAGTAGGCCTGGTTGAGTTTTCTGATTGCGTATCCGTTATCGAAAAAGAACTGGCGGCGCTGTTCCATGTAAGCTTCAGCCTCTGTCACTTTACCCTGGGCGAGCAGTTCGTCTACGTGGACGCGGGTGACATGCATTTCGTTATTGAAGTTGAAATTAGCCTGGGGTTGATTGAGCGGCAGGCTGACATTTTGAATGTTGTATTCAAGCGCAAGTTCGGGGTAATACTTTTTTAAAACGAGAACGGATATCTCATTCCCTGAAATGGATGCAGTGGTTTCGTTCATCGTGCGGAGTTCGGGGGTGGTATCGTAGTTCAGACCAAGCGGGCGCAGACTGAGCCAATTGTGGGTCCATTCGTGGGCGATGGTATCGGAAAGCCAGTCCAGCGCCGTGGTGCGCATTACCATGGTTGGGTAGGAACCAATTCCACCCACCGGTACCACCAGAGACGAAACGTTCATGCCGGAATCCACCTGAGTTTCAAGGTTATTTTGTTGGTCAACGCTTAAATCTGGAACCAGGGAAATCGCTGCATCCTGCTGGATTTTATCCCGGGGTGAGATGATAAGGTCATAAGGCAGCGGGGAAATGTGGAATAGGACCGGGGGCAGCGGTTGGCCGCCGGTGGTCAAACCCAGGTCCGCGAGCGTAGCCGAAATTTGATCCTGGAGCACGGCCTCTGCCAGCGGGGAAAGCTGGCGTTGCTGCGCTTCGAGCCCGTTGAGTTGTGCTTGCAGGGGCTGAGAAGCCACTGGAGGATTCGAGATTTTCGGGTCTGAAAACATTAAGTTTATTTTATTTTCGTCGGAGAGAATGGCATCCATCAGGTGCAGGTAAACCACTACGATTTGGTGCCGGGATATTTCGGGGAAATAATAAGGAGTCCCCAGAACAGCCTGGTCCAGCTTGACGGCGAATGCTTCCAGCGTCCAGGAAACGTAATCGAACTCCACCGACCGGGTATAACGCCGGGCGGCTTCGGATGGCTTTGTGGAAACCATCAAACTGCTGCCCCCCAGCAGACCGGCAAAGAAAATGGCGTACAGGCTGATTTCGATTCCCCTTAACAGGCGCAAATACCATGGCATGTTGAAGATTATAACATCCGCTCCCCCCAGGCTCCTTTGACTCACATCCTTGGTTAATATTCGGAATTTTCAAGACTCCGTTTAAGCCGCAGTATCCCTTGTTCCAATTGATCGGGTTCGTAAAAAACAAAACTTAACCGGATGTAGTCCTGCATTCCTTTCTGGCAGGAGAAGAGCGCTCCCGGTCTGAATCCGACCTTGAAATCCTCTGCCTTGCGTCGAAGCTCCATGGTATTGATCGTATTTGGGAGGTGGATCCAGAAAAAATAGCCGCCTTTTGGTACGCTGTATTCAGCTTGGGGGATGTGCTGGAGCAGAACGGCATCCATGATCGAAACGCGCTGGCTGTAGATCGCCTTCAATTTGGCGATGTTATGGTCAAGGCCGCCATTTTCCAAAACCTGGCGGACGATCGCGGAAGTGAAGGGGTTCATCCCGCCGCCGCTGTCCAGCAAGCCGCTGGTTACTAATCGTTGCACGATCTTTTCGTCGGTCTGTATCCATCCAAGCCGCAGACCGGGTGCCAATATTTTTGAGAAGGAACCCAGGGAGATGACATTTCCGGATTTGGCATCTGCTGCGAAAGGTCTGGGAACTTCTCCCGAGTAACTCAGGCAATGATAGACTTCATCAGCCACCAGCAGGAAATCACGTTGGCGGCTTACTCTCAATAACTTCTTGCGCCGTCCGGCAGGCAACGTATGACCGGTGGGATTTTGGAAGGTTGGGATAAAGTAAAGGAATTTCGGATTGTATTCGGCCAGCTTTTCTTCAAGGTTTTCGATGACTAACCCGTTTTCGTCGGTGCGGATCGGGACTACCTGCAATTCATGATCCGTAAATATGCGCAAAGCCAGGAAATATGTCGGCTCCTCGACAAAAATTGTGTCGCCCGGTCGGGTAAACAGGGTACAGATGAGATGCAGTCCCATCGAGGCGCCGTTGGTAATGAACAGGCTGTCCGGTTCGACTGGAAATAAATAAGCATGGGTTAAAAATGCTGCCAGCGATTGTCTGAAAGTGCCATCGCCTTGTTCGGTACCATATTGGAGGAACTCGATCTCGCGTTGCTTGAAACGTTCTTCCGCAGCTGTTCGCAAAAGGTCGAAAGGCAGGAGCGACAATTGTGGATCCCCAAGCCCAAGGTCTATGAAACCGGGGGGTATATAAAATTGCGAAACTTGAAAAAGTGGATTCAAATTATCCTGCCCTGACGCGCTGGGCTTCCAAAACGTTGGGGAGATTTTCAATGCGGGCCAGCATGCGGCTCAATTGGTTAATGTCCCTCACTTCGATCACAAGTCGCAAATCCGCCAGGTTTTTACTGACGCCTACCTGCACATCCACAATATTTACGCTTTCGGAGTTGAGCAGGGTGGTGATGTCGCCCATTAACCCCTGCCTGTCGAATGCGCGTATGCGGATTGGCACCGGGTAGGTTCGCACATTTTCACCCCAAGAGACTTTAACTAACCGCTCTCGATCCTTGATCCGCAGTATGTTGGGACAGTCCTGTCGATGGATGGTCGCTCCATGCCCGCGGGTTATATATCCGATGATCTCATCACCGGGGGTCGGGTTGCAGCACCTCGCCATGGCTGTCAGTAGGCCTTTTAATCCCAGCACGGTAACAGCTTCGGAGGGAACAGCTTCACTGGTCGCCGGAACAACGACCAGGATATCGTCGCTTTCTTTGGCCTCCAGCAGCTTGTTGACCACCCGTCCGATGGTCAGGTCCCCGCAACCGATGGCGTTATAAAGTTCTTCCGGGTTGCGCTGGAAATTCTGGGCAAGGGATTTTAGGCCGTTCTCATCCAATTCAGCCAGGCCAAGCCGCTGGATTTCATGCTCGAGTATTTCCTTGCCCTGGGTGACATTTTGCTCTCGGTTCTGTTTCTTGAACCATGCCTTGATTTTTGAACGCGCCCTCTGCGTGCGCACTAACCCCAGGTTTGGATTGAGCCAGTCGCGGCTGGGGCCGCCCTGTTTGGCGGTCAGGATTTCCACCTGTTCGCCGGTTTTTAGGGTGTAATCCAGCGGGATAAGTTTATTATTCACCTTCGCACCCCGGCAGCGGTCGCCAACCGTGGTGTGAACGTGGTAAGCAAAATCAATGGGTGTTGAACCAGCCGGGAGATCGATAATGTCACCGTGCGGGGTGAAGACGTAGACGCGGTCTTTGAAGACATCCGTCTTCATGCTGTCGACAAATTCCTGCGCATCGTCCACATCCTGCTTCCACTCCATCACCCGTCTCAGCCAGTTGATGCGTTCGTCGTATTTACCCCGTTCGCCGCCTTCCTTGTAGCGCCAGTGGGCGGCAATACCGATCTCGGCATTTTCGTCCATCTCGTGCGTGCGGATCTGGACCTCCACTGGTTTTCCATCGTCGTAGATGATGACCGTGTGCAGGGATTGATAGAAATTATCCTTTGGAGCCGCGATGTAATCATCGAACTCACCCGGCATGGGCCGCCAGTGAGTGTGGATCAGGCCCAAAACGGTATAGCAGGCTGCCACATCTGGAACGATAAGCCGGATGCCGCGCACGTCGCGGACCAGGTCGAAAGATTTCCCTTTTTCCGTCATCTTATGATATATGGAATAGATGTGCTTTGAACGCCCTGAAATCTCCACCTTGATCCCCGAGGCGGCCACCAGTTTGGAAATTGCCTTGGATATTTCCAGGATCTCGGCTTCGCGTGACTCGCGCCGTTCGGCCAGTTGTTCTGCTATTTCCTTATATTTGTCCGGGTTGGTGTAACGGAAGCTCAGGTCTTCCAGTTCCCATTTGATCTGCCATATGCCCAGCCGATTGGCGAGGGGAGCGAAAATATCGAGGGTTTCCCGGGAAATCCGGCGGCGCTTTGCCTCAGGGAATGCACCCAGCGTGCGCATGTTGTGCAGTCGGTCTGCCAGTTTGATGAGCACCACACGCACATCGCTGTCCATGGCCAGGAAAGTCTTGCGCAGGGTTTCTGTGGCAAGATCGCGTTTGCGGTTGCGCTTTGCTGCTTCATCCTCAATTTTTGCTCCGGCCTCGTCAGACTTGCGCAGGGCTTCTTCCTGGTGCTCGCCGCGCGAGACACGCGGTAATTGGGTTAACTTGGTCACCCCCTGAACAAGGTTTGCCACTCCATCTCCGAAATCGCTGCGTAGTTCCTCATACTTGATGGTTGTATCTTCTACAGTATCGTGCAGCAGCCCTGCCGCGATAATGTCGGCAGGCATGGAATATTCAGCCAGGATGGCGGCAACAGCCAGGCAGTGGTTTACATAGGGCTCTCCTGACGCACGTTTCTGCCCTGCATGAGCTTTTTCTGCTATCCGGTAGGCATGCTGGATTAATTCCCGGTCGGCCAGCGTGTAATATTCAGGAAGCTGGTCAAGCAGTTCCTTGAGGCTGAGGGGTGACGACGTTTTCATTTGTACTCTATTTTACTTCAACCAGCCCGAACAATTTCCCCATCGGTAAACGCCTGGACTGTGAGTCTATAAAAGGTCTTTAATCGGGAATATCAGTTAAGTAGGGCAAATGCTCTCTTTTCATCCCAGTCAGTCTTTGCCACCCGCAAGAATAAAAATGCCGGGGGTGTTTTTAGGAAAAAATGGGGTTGGTGCTGGCATCAGTTGGTATCAGACTGGGGAAAATGATTTCATCCGGCCTTTCCTCCTCGCAGTCCAGGTATTTCACCGGTACCAAAGACAGCTCGTTATTCATGAACGTTATGTTATATTCTTTTCCTTTTCTTATAATGGTCTGCGTACCGATAGTTGTGCATGTCATTGCCGCTTTCCCGGGAAAAGGTTTCCTGGAAGAACCTCCCCAGGCTGATGGCAACCCAGACGATCAACCCAGCCAGGGCAGCGAGATTGTTAAGTTTATTAAATGACAAGGATCTGTTCCTTTTCGGGTAAAATCCGACCCAGGTATAGCAAGTTCATCCGGCTAAGGTTAATCTCCATGCCCATCGTGAATAACGTGACCCGTTTGCTTGATTCAAAAAAAATTCCTTACCTGGCATTTGAAACTCCCCCGGAAAAACTCGGCGCCGGTGAAACTGCCCGGGTGCTGGGGTTGGATCCGAAACTTGTTTATAAAACCATTGTGGTCACCCGTCCGAAGGGTAAACCCATTTTGGCAGTGATACCCGGTCCAAACCATGTGGACCTGAAATTGCTTGCGGCTGCTTTGGGGGAGAAAAAGGTAATCCTGCCGACCGAACGTGAAGCTGAAGAATCGACCGGTTTATTGGCTGGAGGGATTTCACCGCTTGCGCTGGTGAACAAGGGCTTTCAAGTGGTGATCGATTCTGAAGCCCACACCCAGCCTAGAATTCATATCAGCGGCGGGCAGCGCGGTCTTAATATCCAGTTACCGGTCGAGTCCCTGGCGGAATTAGCCCACGCCCGGTTTGCGCACATCAGCACCCCGGATTCTGTGAACTCCTAGGCAGTCTTGGTTGCTGTCTGCAAGTTTTGCCCTATAATATATATTGTTTGACATTTGATAATTCGTTTGGCAAAAACGCAATTTGGGAGTGGATGATGGCTGCTGCGACACCGAATGACCCGATCATAATCTGCCGCGACGTCCAGAAATGGTACGGAAAGTTCCAGGCTTTAAAGGGCGTCAGCATGGAAGTTAATAAAGGGGAGGTCATTGTCATTTTTGGCCCTTCGGGTTCGGGAAAATCGACATTCATCCGCTGCATAAACCGGCTTGAAGATCATCAACGCGGTACGATCATCGTGGATGGGATCGAATTGACCAAGGACATGCGCAATATCGAGCAGATCCGCATGGAAACGGGGATGGTCTTTCAGCAATTTAACCTCTTCCCACACTTAAATGTAATGCAGAACATTACCTTGGCTCCGATCCAGGTGCGAAAATGGACGAAAGAAAAGGCCGGAGAAAAGGCGAAGGAATTGCTCGAACGTGTGGGGATCCCAGAGCAGGTTGACAAATTCCCGGGACAGCTTTCTGGCGGCCAGCAGCAGCGGGTGGCGATCGCCCGTGCCTTGTCCATGGAACCAAAGATTATGCTCTTTGACGAACCTACCTCAGCCCTCGATCCGGAAATGATCAAGGAAGTCCTGGACGTAATGATCGGGTTGGCAAAATCGGGCATGACCATGTTGGTGGTCACACACGAAATGGGTTTCGCCAAGGCTGTCGCAGACCGGATGTATTTCTTCGATAACGGGCTGATTGTCGAGACAGGTACACCCAAGGAAATATTTACCGCTCCTAAAGAGGATCGGACGAAGTTGTTCCTGTCACAGATTTTGGAAAAGTGATCCACAAATACAAAAAAAGAGAGCCGAAGATTTTTATTTTCGGCTCTCTTTTTTTGTATAGAAAATCAAATGGCCCGCCTTATTGAGCGTTGAATTCTCCAATTTGAACTCCGTTGATCCAAACGGTGTACTGATCGATCGGGTAACTCCCCAGGTTGATCGTCGCCTGTTGAGGGGTTGCCAGGGCCATCAAGGTGCAGGGCTTGTCCTTGGGAGCGACCCCATAAACATCCAAATGAACCCGCTTTGTGCTGTCTGGTTGGCTGATATTCACCCGCAGGCTGTTGCATGGGGTGATTAACCGGTAAGAGAGCGAAAGCGAAATTTGGGGTGGAAATGATTCGGCAGTCATTACCGCAGCGGATACGATTTCTGCATTGCTTTGCATCAACGCCGCATCACCAGGTTGAGGGGCATAAGGATTGTCCCCTTGTGGGGGGATGGGAGTCGGTGAGGCAATCGGGAGAGATGCGCACGCAGCCAGGAAGGCCCCGATAATCAAAATTAATCCGAAAGACTTTCCCATCTTTAGCATAATTTTCTCCTTTTTATACCCGAATTATATGGTATGAAAAGAAGACGTCTGGATCCCCGGATTTGTTCCCATTTATCCTTTTACAACGACCAGCGGGCGCAGGCGCGCGACCTTCCGCACAATCCCGGCTGCCACAACCGTTTCGACCACCGAGTCCACATCCTTGTACGCCTCCGGAGCTTCTTCGGCCAGCCCTGACATGCTGCCCGCGCGTATTTTGATGCCGCGCCCTTCCAGCTCCCGGCGTAAAACATCGCCTCGAAAATCGTGTTTGGCCTGCGAGCGGCTCATCGTCCGCCCGGCACCATGACAACTGGATCCCCAGGAGCGCAGCATGGATGTTTCCGTTCCTGCCAGGACCCAAGAGGCCGTTCCCATGGAACCGGGGACCAGCACCGGTTGGCCGGTCTGCTGGAATTCGGGCGGCAGGCCGGGTATACCTGGACCAAACGCGCGCGTCGCCCCTTTCCGATGTATACACACTTTAACCTGTTTCCCATCCACTGCGTGTGTCTCGATCTTTCCCATGTTGTGGCAAATATCGTACACCTGGATCAAGTGCCAGTTTTTTAGTTTGCCCGCGAAAGTTTCTTCGAAAGCGCGCCGGGCTGAAAATGCAAGTAGCTGCCGGTTGACAAAGGCAAAGTTTGCGGCTGCCCGCATCGCACCCAGATAAGCCTGCCCCTCCGGGCTGTCCATTGGTGCACACACCAATTCGCGGTCGGGCAGTTCGATCCCGTATCGCTTTACTGCTGACTGGAAATCCTGCACGTAATCTGTGCAGACCTGGTGGCCGAGTCCCCGTGAACCGCAGTGGATTTGAACTGCCAGGCAGCCCTGATGTAATCCGAAAACCGCGGCTGTCTCAGGGTCCAAGATTGATTCCACCAGGTCTACTTCAACGAAATGGTTGCCAGCTCCCACCGACCCGATTTGCTCGCGCCCGCGTGTCTTGGCACGCGCGCTGACCTTGGCAGGGTCGGCTCCTTCCATGCAGCCGTTCTCTTCGGTACGTGTGAGATCATTTTCCCTTGCATATCCGTTCTTGAGAGCCCAGCGCGAGCCGGCCCGCATCAAGCGATCAAGTTCAGGAACGTTTACATGCACCACACCCTTCACACCCACACCACTGGGGCAGTATTGGTTCAACAGGGTTGCGAGGCGGTCAAGATGAGGCAGAGCGGCATCCATTTCTATGGTTGAAGCCAGCAGTCGCACACCGCAGTTGATGTCATACCCGATCGCTCCCGGTGACACCACTCCATGTGGAAACCGCGTGGCTGCTACGCCGCCGATGGGGAATCCGTAACCCTGGTGCATATCAGGCATAACCACTACAGCGCCCACCAGCCCCGGCAAAGTGGACGCGTTGACAGCCTGCTCGAGTGACTTGTCACCCAGGATTTGCTCGAGCAGTTTACGTGTTGCGAATATTCGCACCGGGCCGCGCATGTCGCCTCGCAGCGATTGCGGGATTTCCCATTCGTTGTCAGAGATTCTTATTAAATCTTGTATTCGGATCATGAGTTTCTCTCTTCGTATTCGGTACCGCTGGCTCTTACCGGGAGGGTGCCTCAAACATCAAACACGATATCAACTTCGTACCCGCGCTCAGTTTGGTGGATCTGCATATTATGAAAAGTCACCGCTTTGATGGATTTGTTCAAGGACAGGATATTTGCACCGCTTAGAGTTGCGGACAGGGTGCAGGATTGGCCTTCTCTGGCATCGATCTTCAACTCAATTTTGTCGAATGCCAGGGTTTCCTGTTCGGCAAAAAAGACCAGTTCCGAAAGAAAGGAGACCAGCAGGCTTTCCGCATCCTCCGCGGAAGCGGAAAATGTTCTCTGTACCCGCGGGCTTTCGGCTAGCTTGGTTCCTGTCAGGGCGTTCATCCCTCTGGCGCTCTCCGCAAATAGCTGGGTCAGGTCCGCGGCCCAAATACGCAGAGACCAATCCGCCGTGTGGGAAAGTTCTTCGAACGGCATGATCAAATTGTAATCGGTTTTAGGGATGTAATTCCTTTATCGGCATGTTAGGATGCAAATGATCATAGACTGCCCAAAAATGTTCAGCCTCTTGACTTAACTGGACATATGTTCTATTATTGCCCATGGCATCATTCCCATTGCTGGTATTTAATATCTGCCAACCGTACCTTAACAACTGACTCCCAATCACCTTTTCCTCTTATGGAGGGGCATAATTGTGATCCTTGTTTCCCTGTATGTTTCACACAGGTATCATATAAAAAAAGGTGCTTAAAATCAGTCATTCGTTTGTGTTCGTTTTAGCACACTAATATGGCAGGAATGAAATGTTTCACGAATGTGTCGGATTCAAGCGGACACAGACCGCATGGGGCTCTCGTGAGCTCGATGCCTTCGGTTACCTCCTTCTCTATCACTCCTGTGAACCCCATCTTTTTTCCCCGCCCGCGCCAACATCTTCACCAGCATCATTTCTTAAAACAATGTATCTTTCTCCGCCCGTATGAAATGTGCCCGGTATGCCGCTGATTCCGCTAATAATCCCTGGACTTCCATCCTCAACCGCGCCGCCCCACCCAGGTCATTGATCGTCTTGCCAGGCGCCACCCACAGGTTATCTTTTTCCTGGCGCACAAGTGTTATTTTTCCGCTGGAAACCAGCCAATTCAACCCCTGCTCAACGGTTATCCGACGCTGTGCGGTCCCTGCCGCCAAATCAGCGTATGTGATTTTTCCTTCGTAATGCGAGATTGCGAATTTAAAGAGGCCTGTCAGGCGAGTCATGAAGGCATCGGTGATCTCAAGGAACGGATGGGCGCATACCAGGGTTACGATCTTCGGTTTAACAATCCCCATGGCATATTCTAATTCCCTGGGCGATGGGGGGATGGTCCAGATGACAAGGTTATTGGCAGGCTCGAGTTCGTTCCGGTCTTTTCCCCCCACCTCTTTTTTCGCGTCCGCCTCTGCCCAGATCATGGTGGAAATGTCCCTGCGAAAATCCGGGAGCAGTGTGAGTGGTTCTTTAATATTGCGGAAGTCAATGATTTCCGGTTTTTGGCTTTTAACTTCCACCGGGGCTGCCTCGATTACTCTAAAATCAACTAACTCCATCTGGACCTCGTGGCTGCCGCGCCAATCCGTCGCCCGGACGGAATATGCCAGGTCAAATATTCCATTGGGAGCAATCTCTCCCGCACCGTTCCACCACATTACTGCGTGTGTATTTCCAGTATCGTCTGCCACGGTCAATTTCAAATGCTCTTTATTGCGTCCTATCGTCGTCGAGGATCGCAACTTCAGGTTGTGTGTGGCAAGATTCGGTTTTTCGTTGCCCGCGCCGAAGGGTGCCAGGCTTTCGAGAGCGGCGGCGAGGTCGGATGTGATTTCGGGCAGGTCCAGCCAGGCGTCAATATTAAGTTTCGCTTCCTCAACCCCTGCCTCGCCCAGCATTTCCTCAACGGTTTTACACAGTTTGCGCTTGAATTCGGGCAGTTTCTCCCTTTCCAATGCAACCCCGGCAGCCATGGGGTGCCCTCCGAAACTAAGCACGAGGTCCTTCTGGGCTGCAATAGCTGCAGTAATATTTAGTCCTTCCACCGACCGCGCAGAGCCTCGTGCTGGTCCGTTATCGGGTGTCGAAAACAGGATGGCGGGCTTGCCATAACGATCAACCAGGCGGCTGGCAACGATTCCCACTACCCCTCCTGGCCAGGCGGGGTGACCAAGCAGGAGCACCGCATCTTCCAGCAGCGCAGGGTTTGCCTTTAACTGGGCTTCGGCGGCCTGGGTGACCTGGTTGCAAAGGAGTTGCCTTTGGGCATTGTAGTTTTCCAATTGCGTAGTCAGCACACGTGCACGCCCGGAATCGTTTGTCGTCAGCAGTTCCACGGACGGGTTGGCGTCTCCCAGGCGGCCAAGCGCATTGAGCCGCGGCCCCAGTACAAAACCGATATGCTCCTCGTTCAGGGCGGCTGGATCGAGTTCGGCCATTTCCATCATGATTTGCAAGCCGAGCCGCTGGGTATGTCGCAGAGCAGCCAACCCCCTTTGTACCAGGTAGCGGGCATCCCTTTTTAGGCTGGCAATGTCAGCCACCATGCCCAACGCCACCAGGTCGAGCAGGGAGTCAGCAGAGCAACCTGACGATGGAAAACGTGCGATGAGCTCTTCAGCCAATTTATAGGCCACACCCACGCCGGAGAGGGTTGCCAGGGGATGGTCGGGGATCATTAATTTTGGGTCGATGATCGCAGCTGCCTGAGGAAGAATCTCCGGTAGATCATGGTGGTCGGTAATCACCATATCCACGTTGCGGGTCCGGGCGTATTCCGCGGCTTCAACCGCGCTGATTCCTGTGTCACATGTCAGGATGAGCTGCGCCCCGTGGTCTATTATTTCTTTAAGGGCTGGGATATTGACCCCGTGACTCTCTTGCTCCCTGACTGGAATGTGGAAGGAAATCTTTCCCCCCAGCTCCCGCAGGGTCTGAACAAGCACTGTCGTGGATGTTTGTCCGTCCACGTCAAAATCCCCCCAAACGCAAATGTGTTCATCGGATCGGATGGCTCGCTCGACCCGGTTGGCTGCGGTGACCAGCCCTGGCAGGGCCGCAGCAGGTGAGGGGGTGTACGCCTCCGGATCCAAAAAGGCGCGGGCTGACTCGGGGGTGGTCATCCCTCGTCGGGCAAGCGTCCGTGCGACGAGCGGGTGCAGGTCGGGCAGCAGATATTGTGACCGGACGGTGTCTGTGTCTATCCAGCGCATGCTTCGTCAATACTCGATTTCCGCGATTTGTTCGAAAATTATTTCGCTGTTGGTCGGTTCAGTTTCAGCCAAATCTTCCATCGT
>Ga0209014_10001699_pt1 | contig 12996 bp, 12 predicted proteins | sample BarGraNGADG00212_FD_184491 | JGI IMG/M metagenome (GOLD analysis project Ga0209014, IMG submission 184491) | Arctic peat soil microbial communities from Barrow, Alaska - Barrow Graham LP Ref core NGADG0002-212 (SPAdes) (version 2) | ecosystem: Environmental > Terrestrial > Soil > Wetlands >...
GAAGACGGCAAGGAGTACTTCTTCCACCGCAACGAGCTCACCCCCCCGCTCGACTTCGACCGGCTTGCCGGCGGCGAGCGTGTCGAGTTCGAAGTGCAGGCGAGCCCGAAGGGGCCGCGCGCCGCTCAGGTGCGCTCCGCCTAGTCCGCTGAGACGTCGCCTCGCGCGACGACTTCGCACGAAGGCCCCGGTCCGCCGGGGCCTTTCGATTCCCCGACCTGCACACGGCCGTCCGATGGGTGGCCCCGCGAGCGCTTCGGGTGCCGGGTGTGCAGGTCACGGCGCCGGGGTCACGCCGCCGCCGCTCACGAGCCGCCGAGGAACTCCTCCAACTCGGCGCGGGTGGGCATCCCGCCCCGTGCCCCGTGGCGTGTCGTCGACAACGACGCGGCCGCGACGGCCCTCCGGACGGCCTCGGCCAGATCGAGCCCGTCGGCAAGGCCGGCGGCCAGCGCGCCGTTGAACGTGTCGCCGGCACCGGTCGTGTCGAGGGGCGTGACGGCTGGCGCGGGCACATCGAGCGTGGCGCCGTCGGTCCGCACCACGAGCGCCCCGGACGCGCCGCGCGTCACGACGACCGCCCTCCCGCCGGTTCCGCCCCCCTTGCGCACGTCGTCGCGGACCGATCCTCCGGGGACGCCGACGTCCGGGACGGGGCCCGCGAGCAGGAGCCGGGCGGTCGATTCGGGATCCGCGCCGGCCGGTCCGCCGCCCACAAGAAGCGCGAGCTCCGTCTCGTTCGGGGTCACGATGTCGGCCAGCGCGACCGTCGACCCGTCCAGGCCGTCCGCCGGAGCCGGGTTGAGGATCGTGATCGAGCCGGCGTCCCGGCCGATCTCCAGCGCCGCGCGGACGCCGTCCGGGGGGATCTCCCGGGAGACGAGCACGACGTCGCGCGGCCCGGGGGCGAGCCTCTCGAGGGCGGACTCCACGTGCTGCCGGTTCACCTCGCCATTCGCCCCGGCGGCCACCGCGATGAGGTTCTCGCCGCGCGGATCGACCACGATCAGGGCGACGCCGGTGGAACGGGCGGTCACCGCGAGACCGCTGAGGTCGATCCCCTCGACGGCGAGCGCGGCGCGCGCCTCGCTCCCCATGTCGTCCGCGCCGATCGCGCCGACGAACGCCACCCGTGCCCCGAGCCGCGCGGCGGCGGTCGCCCCGTTCCCTCCCTTGCCGCCCGGGAAGCGCACGAGGTCGGCGCCGGTCACCGTCTGGCCGGGCCCCGGGAGCCGGGCGGCCGCCACGACGAGGTCCACGTTGACCGCTCCGACCACCAGCACCCGTCCGCCTGCCACGGGAGGATTGTGGCGGATCGCTCGCCCCGGCCGCGCGAGCACGGCGTGACGTCGCGCGGCACGCGGCGCCGGGCGCCGGACGCCAGGCCCCGGCCTCGGGCCCCGCGCCTCGGGCCCCGAGCCTCGTCCGGAGTAGGATCGGGGCAGGAGGTGCCCTGGTGAATCGTCTGCTTCGCGCGCTGACCCGCGTCTTCGCGCTCTTCGTCGTCGCTTCGACCCTTCTTGGGATGGGGTCCGCGGCCGTCGCGGCCGTCACGAAGCGGCGCATCGAGACGACGAAGGACCCGGCCTCGAACGAGCCGACGGCCGCGTCCGTCTTCGCCGGGGACCGGTTCGAGAGCCACGCGCCGGCACTTCGCCGTGGTCGGGTGATCACCTGGTTCGCCGGACACGACGTCGACCTGCGGGGCGCGACGATCGACCCGTCCGGCGCAACGCTCCACCTGCGGACGATGTACGGCGGGACACAGGTGGCGATCCCGGAAGGCTGGCGCGTCGAGTCGCACGTGCGCTCGGTCTTCGGCGGCACGCAGGTCGACGTCAACCAGGCCGACCTCCCCGCGGACGCGCCGCTCCTCGAGCTGCGCGGCTTCTCTCTGTTCGGCGGCGTGCGGGTGACGACCAGCCCGGCTGCCTCGTGGAGCGGCCAGGAGCGTGACGGCGAAGCGCTCCCGCCGGCGGTGGGCAGCGACCCGGCACCGATCGGGGACGCCGCGCCGGTCGCCGGTGATGACGCGCCGGAATCGGCCGGCCACGCGGTGGAGGCGGTCGACGCGCCGGCACCGGCGCCCGAGATGGAGGCGTCGACGGCCGACGCGCCGCTGTCCGCGTGACCACGGTCCTCCTCCTCCGCCACGGGCTGACGGCCCTCACCGGACCAATCCTGAGCGGCTGGACGCCGGGGCTCCACCTCGACGAGCGTGGCCGCGCCCAGGTCGCGTCGCTCGGCGAGCGAATCCGCGCCGTCCCCCTCGCCGCGATCGTCTCGTCCCCGCTCGAGCGATGCCGGGAGACCGCCGAGGCGGTCATCGCGGGCCGCCAGCCCGCGCCCCCGCTCCACGTGGACGAGCGGCTCGGCGAGGTCCACTACGGCAGCTGGACGGGCCGCCCGTTCACGGAGCTCACGAAGGATCCGCTCTGGCGGGTCGTCCAGGCGCACCCGTCGGCCGCGGTGTTTCCCGACGGCGAGGGGCTCGCCGCGATGGCCGCCCGGGCGGCGCAGGCCGTCCGGGACTGGAACGAGCGACTCGGGCCCGACGCGACGTACGCGCTCGTGAGCCATGCCGACGTCATCAAGTCCCTCATCGCCGACGCCCTTGGGCTCCATCTCGACGGCTACCAGCGGATCACGGTCGACCCAGCCTCGCTGTCGGTGATCCAGTACACGCCGCTCCGGACGTTCGTGGTCCGGGTCAACGACTCCGGCGGGGGCGTCGAGGCCCTCGTTCCCAAGCCACCCTCGCGGCGCCGGCGGGCACGATAGCCCGGAGCGCGGGGCGCCGGGAGCCCAGGCGCCCCCCCACCACGTCCGCGCGACGCCGCGGGCAGTCCCGCCGAGACCGCGATAGAGTCGCCATCACATCCCGCTCGCCCGGAGGGCCCTCGTGCCACGTCGCATCTATGACTTCGGAGTCCCGGACCGGTTCGTCGCCGGCACCGTCGGCTTGCCCGGCAACCGCACCTTCTTCCTGCAGGCCCGCAAGGGCAGCGCGCTCGTGTCGGTCGTGCTCGAGAAGGTCCAGGTCCAGGTGCTCGCCGAGCGCCTCGCGCTGCTCGTCGCGGAGATCGGCCGCCGCGGCGTGCAGGTGCCGGAGGCGCTTGCGCCGTCCGACGACGACACCGCGCCCCTCGGCGAGCCGCTCGTTGAGGCGTTCCGCGTCGGGACCATGACGCTGGGCTGGGACCCCGAGCACGAGCAGGTCGTCATCGAGGCACGCGCCCAGGAAGAGGTCGACGAGAACGAGGACGAGGCGCCCGACGACGACGATGATGATGCCGATGACGACGAGGACGAGGACCCGGACGAGGACGACGAGCCCGTGACGCTCGAGATCGACGACAGCGATCCCGACGGTCCCGACCTCGTGCGCGTCCGCCTGACGCCGCTCGCGGCCAGGGCGTTCGTCGAGCGATCGCTGCGAACCGTCGCCGCCGGCCGTCCGCCGTGCCCCTTCTGCGGCCAGCCGCTGGATCCCACGGGCCACATCTGCCCGCGCAAGAACGGCTACGTGCACTGAGCAGGTCCGGGATGGACGAGCCGGGCGAGCCGGCCCGGATGGACCACGGCGAAGAGACCGACGTCGAAGACGGGGCACCCAGGACGGCATCGTCCGACGATGCGTCTGCGGACGATGCGTCTGCGGACGATGCGTCTGCGGACGATGCGTCTGCGGACGATGCGTCTGCGGACGATGCGTCTGAGGACGGTCCGTCCGAGGACGGGCCCCAGCTTCCGCCGGCGGTCGACCTCCCGCCCGAGCTCGCGCTCCCGTTCCTGCGGGACGGCGACCTCGAGATCGTGGGGCGGCTCGTCCAGGCCTCGAACACGACCCTGCTCGTCACGGTCACCGGCGACGTCCCCGACCGCGGGGTGGTCACGGCCGGAGCCGTCTACAAGCCGATCCGCGGCGAGCGACCCCTCTGGGACTTCCCGGAGGCGACGCTCGCCCATCGCGAAGTGGCGGCACACGCCGTCTCGGAGGCGACGGGCTGGCAGATCGTGCCGCCGACGGTCTTCCGCGAGGAGGGTCCGCTCGGCCCGGGCATGCTCCAGCTGTGGGTCGAGACCCGCGACGACGTGGACATCCTCGCGCTGCTCCGGTCGGGCGACCCGCGCCTCCGACGGATCGCCCTCTTCGATGCGGTCGTCAACAACGCCGACCGGAAGGGCGGCCACCTGCTCGTCCGCCCCGACGGCCTGATCCAGGGCGTCGACCACGGCGTGACCTTCAACGTCGACCCGAAGCTGCGCACGGTCCTGTGGAACTGGCGAGGCACGCTGATCGCCCCGCGGGAGATGCTGGTCCTCGCCGCGCTCCGTCCGCAGCTCGCGGTCGGCGGGACGCTCGCCGAGTCCCTCGCGGCGCACCTGGACCGCGCCGAGATCGAGCAGGCCCGGGCGCGGCTCGACGAGCTCCTGGGTTCGCGGACATTCCCCCACCCGCACCCGGACTGGCCCGCGGTGCCCTGGCCCTGGTACTGAGAGGGCGGGCGGGCATGGCGCGGCGGCGTCACCGCGATCGGCTGACACGATCAGAATCGCGGCTGCTGAGCGTGAATTCGCGCCGAAAGCCGTGGTTGGCCGCGTTTCCAAGCATGGGGAAGCCTTGAGCGATCGGCTCAGCCGATAGTCCCGACGGCTCGGACCTGGGAGACGGACCTTCCCTCCCGCTCAGGCTGCTGGCGGCACCGTCCCGACGTGGAGCGTGACGATCCCGCCGGACATGCCGGTCCACATCACGTCGACCAGGCCTGCCTCGCGCATGATCCTGGCGATCGCCTCGGGCGCGGGGTAGCTCCGGACGCTGCGGACGAGGTACGCGTACGCGCCGCCCTGCCCGGCGATGCGGCCGATGACCGGCACGATCCCGTCGAACCAGGCCCGCAGGATCCGGGCGAGCCGGCTCCTCGGCCGCGCGATCTCGAGGCAGACGACGCGCCCGCCCGGGCGTACGACGCGGCGCATCTCGGCAAAGCCGCCGCCGTAGTCGGGCAGGTTCCGCATCCCGAACGCGATCGTGGCAGCGTCGAATGAAGCGTCGGGCGCAGGCAACGCAAGCGCGTCACCGACGACGAACGTCAGCCCGGGCCGATCATCGAAGCGGCGCTCGGCCACCGAGATCATCCCGGGGCTGATGTCGACGCCGAGCACCTCGCCGCCCGGCTGGGCCCTGCGGTGGAGGTCCGCAGCCACCTTTCCGGTGCCGGTCGCGACGTCGATGGCGCGGCCGCCCGGGCCGAGCCCCGCCAGTGCCACGGCCCGTCGCCGCCAGTGCGGCTCCTGGAACGCGCTGATCACGAGGTTCATCGGGTCGTAGACACGCGAGATCCCGTCGAACATCGAGCTGACCTCGCTGCTCGGCGCCGCGTTGCCGCGTTCGGTCGCGCGGCCGGAGGGAAGGCCACGACGGGGTTTCGTCACCGGGTCACCTCCAGTGTCGCCGGGATTCCGGCCACGGCGATCGCATCGAGGATGGCGGCCGCCACGGGCTCGGGGTCGGTGATCGGGGCGGGATGGCGGAGCCCATCGACGGTCACGAGGCGCGCACCCGGGATCCGCGCGGCCACCGCGCGGGCGATCGGCGCGTAGAACGGCTCGCTGGCAGTCCCCGTGAGCACCGTCACCGGGGCGGTGATCCGCGCCAGGCCGGCGGGATCGAGCCCGACGAGCGACGCGTCCGCGAACGCGCCGGCCCCCTGCGCCGAGAGAAAGGCGCGAGCCCGATCCGACAGCGCGGCCCAGGCTCCCGCGCCCGCAACGCCGTCGAGAAACGCGGCCGCGGCGGCCGCCCCTCCGCCGGTCGCGTAGGCGCGCTCCGTGGCGGTTCCGACGGCCGCGAACGCGACCCGGGTCGCCGCGTCGGCAAGCGGTCCGTACGGCGGCTCCCAGGCAACAACCGCGCGGACACGGCCCGGGAATCGGGCGGCCACCTCGAGCGCGACGACCCCGCCGAAGCTGTGCCCGACGAGGATCGCTGCGGCGACGGCCTCCGCGTCGAGGAGGGCGACGACGTCGGCGACGTGGATCGCCACGTCGAGCGGCCGCGGGAACACCACGACGCTCTCCCCGCTCCCCCGCCGGTCGAGCGCCAGGACCGGCCCGCGCGCGGCGAGCAGCCGGGCGAGACCCGCCAGCTGGACGGACGCGGAGAGCGTCGCGTGGAGGAGGACGATCGAGATCCCATCCGCGAACCCGTGCGCATCGGCGAACGCGCGATAGGCCAGCGTCGTCCCGTCGGCGATGGCGAGCGTGCGCATCGACGCACCGGTCATGCGGACACGTCCTCCCGCGGCGCAACGTCGGGCGACGACGGGTCGTCCTCCCGCGCCGCGTCGTCGGGCGTCGCCGGGTCGCCGGCCCTCGGTGGGACGGCCGGCGCCGGAACGGCAAGGGCCGCGCGCAGCTCCGATCGCCGGAGCTTGCCGGACACCGTCCGTGGGAGCGATTCGACGACGAAGAACGCGGTCGGGACCTTGTACGGGGCGAGGCGTGCGCGGCAGAACGCCCGGAGCTCGGCGTCGTCCGGGACCGGCGCGCCGGGTCGCGGCACCACCGAGGCGACCGGCACCGCGCCCCAGGCCGGGTCTGGACGGCCGGCGACGCCTGCCTCCGCGATGCCGGGATGCCCCGCGAGCACGGCCTCCACCTCGGCCGGGAAGACGTTCTCTCCGCCCGACACGATCAGGTCGTCGCGTCGATCGAGCACGTGGAGGAAGCCGTCCGCGTCGATCCGGCCCGCGTCGCCGGTCCGCAGCCATCCGTCGGCCTCGAACGCGGCGGCCGTCGCCTCCGGCCGGCCGATGTAGCCCGAGAAGACGGCAGGGGTGCGGACCTGGATCTCGCCCGTGCCGTCCGTGGCCGGGTCCGCGATGCGGATCCCGACGCCGGGCAGCGGCCGCCCCGCGGACCCGGGATGTGCCGCGACGTCGCCGGTTGCGAGGGCAGACACGCCCGAGCCCGCTTCCGTGAGGCCGTAGGTGGGAACCACGGGCCAGCCGGCCGCGAGCGCCCGCGCCACGAGCTCGGGCGGGATGGGAGCGCCGCCCAGCAGGACGGCGCGCAGGTTCGCCTGCCCCGGTCCCAGCCCCTCGGCGTCGGCGTCGAGGAGCCGGGCGAGCTGCGTCGGGACGAGCGAAACGTGGCTCGCGTGCGGGTACCCGAGGGCGTCGAGCACGGGTCCGACTTCGAATTCCGGGATCACGCGGAGCGGCACGCCCGCTCCGATCGCGCGCCACGCGACGCCGAGCCCGGCGACGTGCGCGAGGCCCAGGCAGAGGACCCATCCGGTGGCTTCCGGCAGAGCCGCGGACCACGCGGCCGCGCTCGCCGCCATCGACGCCTGGGAGAGCAGGGCGGCCTTCGGCCGGCCGGTCGTGCCGGACGTCAGGATGGCGACGGCCGGCGCCGTCGGGTCGAGATCGAACGCGGTTTGAGGCCCGGCCGCGCCGGCGACGCCCGCGCCCAGGGTCTCGAGCAGGACGGTCGGAACGCCGAGCGCGCGCGCCCCCTCGAGATGCTCGGCGTCGTGCACGGCCAGTCGCGGCCCGATCACGACGCCGGCCGCGGCCAGCTCGGGCGCGGTCAGGGTCGTCCCGAGCGGTGCCACGCATGCCCCGATCCGGCCCGCCGCGGCCAGCAGCGCGATGGCGCTCGCCGACGGCGTCGCCAGCAGGACCAGCCGATCGCCGGGCACGATGTCGGCGGCCACCAGGCCGGCCGCCTGGGCGTCGGCGTGCGCATCGAGCGCGCCGTAGCTCCAGGTTCGACCTGGCTCCACCACGGCGGTCGAATCGGGCGCCGACGCCGCATGGGCGCGGAGCGCGAGCGCCAGGACCATCGATGCGCTCACGGCGTCGCCTCCACGAACTCCGCGGCGAAGCGCGCCACCGCGGGGCGGCTCACGCGCACGCCAAGGCGGCCCGCCCCTGCTCCGCCGGGCGCGCGCATCCAGCCATCCTCGACGACCAGCGGCTCCTCGAGCAGGTCGTGCTCCAGCAGCCCGAACGTCGCCAGGCCGTGCGCGAGCGGCGCCGCGAACGGGGATCCCAGTACGGACGGGAGCCCCATGCTCGCGCGCAGCGCGGCCGAGATGCCGATGCCGGTCTCGAAGAGCGTGCTGACGACGACCGGCACGCCGTGGCCCGCTGCGGCCGCGGCGATCTCGGCGACGGCGACCGGGCCGCCGACGCGGGCCGGCTTCACGACGAGCACGTCGGCCGCGCCCTCGGCGAGCAGCCGCCGCACCGCGACGATGGAGGCCGCGGCCTCGTCGGCCGCGATCGGGACCTCGACGCGACGCCGCAGCTCCGCAGCGCCGGCGCCGTCGTCGGCGGGAAGCGGCTGCTCCGCATACTCGATCGCGAAGCGCGCGACGGCCTCGAGGCGTTCCTCCGCGGTGGGCAGGTCCCAGGCGCCGTTCACGTCCAGGCGAAGGCGGATGTCGGGACCGACCGCGGTTCGGATCGCCCGGACGCGTGCCACGAGGTCGAGCGTCTCGCGTTCGGCGCCCACCTTGAGCTTGAGCGTCGTGAAGCCGGCCTCGATCGCCTGGAGCGCTGCCTCCGCGCCGGCGGCCGGCCCGCCAAATCCGATCGTGCCGTTGACGAGAACGCCGGGACGGGTGGTCCGGGCGCCCGTCGGGCCCGCGTCCGTCCGGACCGGAATGCGCTCGACCTCGCCGCCGGCGGCTCTCCCTCCGTCCATCCCGGCGTCCTCGTCCGGCAGCAGGTCGAGGCGGCCTGCGTCCATCGCGGCGCGGAAGGCGCGGCCGGGCGTGCCGAGCAGCTCCAGCTCCTCGACGTCGGGAACGTCACCCGACGTGGCGCGGTCGGCGGCCTCGCGGATCAGCCGTGCCAGGATCGTCTCCTCGACCTCGGTCGCGTCCGGCTCCAGGACTGCCTCGCCCACGCCGATCCGTCCATCGGGGCCGGTCACGAACAGGATCCACGCCTCGCGGTGAAGCCACATGCCCGTCGCGGTGGCGAACGGCCGGCGGAACGGGACCCGCACACGGATCGCCGTCAGGCCGGTGACCGCGACCGCTTCCAGCGAGGCGCGCAGGTCGATCATGCCGGCCATCCCCGGAGCGCGAGGGCCGCCGCGAAGAGCACGCCGAAGGCAAGGTCGAGCCGCGCGGTGCCCTTGAGGACCGGGTTGAGCTCCCGCGGCTCCCGGAAGTCGCGGACCGTCCGCGCGAGCGGCACGACGAGCGGGACCGAGACGAGAGGCAGCAGCTGCACGATCCCGTAGCCCGCGAGCAGGAGGACGATCGGCACGGCGAACGCGGCGGCGAGCAGGAGCGCGTACTCGGCCGCCGTCGCGCGTCGGCCGAACATCACGGCGAGCGTCCGCTTGCCGGCCGCCCGGTCGGTCGGGATGTCGCGCAGGTTGTTCACGACGAGGATGCCCGTCGTCAGCGCGCCCACCGGGATCGCGGCGACCGCGAAGAGCGGCTCGAAACGGAGCGCCTGGAGGTACGCCGTCCCGACGACCGCCACGAGGCCGAAAAAGACGAACACGAAGACCTCGCCCAGGCCGCGGTACCCATACGGCCACGGTCCGCCCGTGTAGGCGAGGGCGGCGACGATCGCGAGCCCGCCGAGCCCCACGATCGCCGGTCCGCCCACCCATGCCAGCCACAGGCCGATCAGCGCTGCGGCGCCGATCGTCAGCCCGATCGCGACCTCCAGCTGGCGCTCGGTCACGAGCCCCGCCGACGCGACGCGGGTCGGTCCCGCCCGGTCCGGCGTGTCGGCGCCGCGCCGGAAGTCGGACAGGTCGTTCGCCAGGTTCGCGACGACCTGCAGGAGGAGCGCGACCGCAAGGCAGCCGAGCGCGGTGTCGGGGCGGAACGCGGCGCCCGCGGCCAGGGCGGCGCCGAGCCCGACGACCACGCCGCTCGCCGCTGCCGGGAGCGTGGCCGGGCGGACGGCCAGGAGCCACGTCCGAAGCGCAGAGGGGCGTGCGGCGAGGGGCGTCACGGCCGGCGCGGGTACTTCGAGTAGTCCGGGTCGCGCTTGTCGAGGAAGGCGCGCGAGCCCTCGTGCGCCTCTTCGGTCGTGTAGTAGAGGCCCGTCGCGTTTCCCGCGAACTCCTGGAGGCCGGCCAGCCCATCGGTCGCCACGAGGAACGCCGACTTGAGGAAGCGGATCGCGGTGGGGCTCATCGCGAGGATCTCGTCGGCCCACCGGACCCCCTCCGCCTCGAGGTCCGCGAGCAGGACCACCGCGTTGACGAGTCCCATCGCCAGCGCCTCCGCGGCCGAGTAGCGCCGGCACAGGAACCAGATCTCCTTCGCCTTCTTGTCGCCGACGAGGCGCGCGAGCAGGCCGATCCCGAATCCCGCGTCGAAGCTGCCGACGCGCGGGCCCACCTGGCCGAAGACGGCGTTGTCGCTTGCGATCGTCAGGTCGCACACGACGTGGAGAACCTGGCCGCCGCCGATGGCGAAGCCGTTGACGAGCGCGATGACCGGGATCGGGAGCGAGCGGATCTGGCGCTGGAGGTCGAGCACGTTGAGGCGGGCCAGGCCGTCGCCGCCAACGTAGCCACCGGCCGGGCTCTTGGCGTTCTGGTCGCCGCCCGCGCAGAACGCGACGTCGCCCGCCCCGGTCAGCAGGACGCAGCCGATCCTCGCGTCGTCGCGAATCCTCGCGAACGCGTCGATCATCTCGGCGACCGTCTCGGGCCGGAAGGCGTTGCGGACCTCGGGCCGGTCGATGGTGACCTTCGCGATCCCGGTGCCGGAATGCTCGTAGCGGATGTCGTGGTACTCCGCGGCACGGGTCCAGTTGACGGATCCTGTCATGCGACGTGCTCCTCCGAGACGAAATCGAGGACGAGGCCGATGAAGGCTGCCGGAGCCTCGAGGTGCGGGGCGTGGCCGGCCTCGGGAACGATGGCCAGCCGGGCGCCGGAAATCCCCGCAGCCACCGCCTCCGCGCGCCCGCGAACCGGGTCGTTCGCCCCGACGATCACGAGCGTCGGCGCGGAGATCTCCCCGAGCCGGTCGTGGAGCGGTTCCATCGCGCCCTGCCCCGCGGCGCGGAGGCTGGCCGCGAGGCCTGCCGGATCGTGTCCGAGCCGGAGCGCTCGAAGCGAGTTGCGGGCACCGCCACCAACGCGTGCCTCTCCCGCGAGCACCGGCATGCGCTCCCACGCGTCGACGAACGGCGCGATCCCGTCGCGCTCGAGACGCAGCGCGAGCCCCTCGTCCGCGTCCCGGCGGGCCAACCGCTGCGCCGGATCGGCGATGCCGGCCGACGGTGCTTCCAGGACGAGCCGGGCGACGCGGGCCGGGCGTGCGATCGCGAGCCGGAGCGCGACGCGCGCCCCCATCGAGTAGCCCACCACGTGCGCCCGCTCGTACCCGAGGGCGCGCAGGAGGGCCGCCACGTTGTCCGCCGTCCGCTCCACCGTCGCCCTGGGCGCCGACCATGCCGTTCCGCCGTGGCCGGGCAGGTCGGGTGCGATCACGGTGCATCCGGCCGCGATCGCCGCGTTCGTCAGCTCATCCCAGCTTCGCCCGCTCCCGGTGAACCCGTGGAGGAGCAGGAGGGCCGGGCCGGAGCCGGCGACCCGGACGGACCAGCGCAGCCCGTCGATCTCCACCTCGACCGTCCGCGGCACGGCCCTCACGCGCCGAGCCCGGTGAGGGCCGTTGCGACGGCCGTCGCGGCCTCCGCGTGCAGCTCGACGTTGCGCGCCCGCTCCGTGCGAAGCTGGAGGACGCTGATCCCGGTCGCGACCAGGCTCTCGGCGAGCGCGGTCCGAAGCCCGCGGGCCCCGACCGGCCGGTACGTCGCCCCCAGCGCCTCCACGATCGGCCCGAAGTCGATCCCGTGCGGCGTCCCGAAGAGCTCCTCGTAGTGTTCCGGCAGGCCGGCGCTGGGGTCGTCCGTCGGCGCCTGTGGCAGGAACGAGAAGATCCCGCCCCCGTCATTGTCGACGAGCACGATCGTGGCCGACAGCCCGTGCCGCTTCGCCGCCGCGAGCGCGTTCAGGTCGTGGAGGAAGGAGACGTCCCCGACCACGAGCACGACGTGCCCGACGCCGGCGGCCGCGGCGCCGAGCGCGGAGGAGACCACCCCGTCGATCCCGTTCGCGCCGCGGTTCGCGAGGGGACGAATAGCGCGGTCGCCTCCCGGCAGCCACGCGTCGAGGTCGCGGACCGGCATGGAGCTACCCGCCCAGAGGAGGGCGCCGTCCGGGAGCAGATCGCCGAGGTGGGCGAAGGGCGCCCCCTCAAATGCCTCGCCGCGCGACTCGACGCCCGCCAGCCAGGCACGGAGAGCGGCGTCCGCCGCACGGTCCGCCGCCTGCCAGCCCTCAAGCCAGGCAGTTCCAGCCGCCGCCGCCTCCGCCGACGTCTCGACGGCGCGAGACGCCGCGTCCGCCGACGCCTCCGACGACGTCTCGACCGCGCGTGACGCGGCCTCGCCCGCGATCGCGTCGGCCAGCGCGTCTGCCGTGCGCGCCGCGTCCGCGTGCACGAAGGTCGTGGGGAGGATCGCCGGCTCGCGGTAGCCCGCGTCGCCGTCGACGACGAGCTGGTCGGGGGCGGCGTCCGAGAGCAGCGCGAGGAGCGGCTTCGATGTAGGGATCGCCCCGAAGCGGATCACGAGGTCGGGCAGGTGCCCATCGCGCCACGGTCCGGGCCGGCAGAGCAGGTCGCCGCGGGCGATCACGTGCGAGCGGTCGTGCGGGCCGCAGCGGGCCCCGGAGAGCGGGTCGGCCAGGATCGGGAAGCCGGTCGCATCCGCGAGCCGGGCGAGCGCGGCCGGAAGCGCCGGATCGTCCTGTGGCCCGGCCAGGATGAGCCCGCGCCGGGCGGCGGAAAGGCGCTCCGCGAGGTCCGCGACGGCCGACGCGGCAAGCGTGCGCGGCCCGGCCACGACGTCCGTGAACGGCCGGGTCGGCTCGTCGACCGCGAACGGATGCGGCCGCAGGTCGCCGTCGGGGACGAGCGGCTCGCGGAAC
>Ga0209014_10001700_pt1 | contig 12988 bp, 9 predicted proteins | sample BarGraNGADG00212_FD_184491 | JGI IMG/M metagenome (GOLD analysis project Ga0209014, IMG submission 184491) | Arctic peat soil microbial communities from Barrow, Alaska - Barrow Graham LP Ref core NGADG0002-212 (SPAdes) (version 2) | ecosystem: Environmental > Terrestrial > Soil > Wetlands > Peat...
GGCAGCGGGCATCAGGCCCGGAGCGGTGCGAGTGGCCACCAAGTGGAACCCGTTCTTTCGCACCGCTGGCAGCATTGGAACGACCATCGGCGAGCGACTGAGACGGCTGTCGCCCTATCCCATCGACCTCCACCAGGTGCACCAGCCGATGGGCTTCTCGAGCGTGGAAGCCGAGATGCAGGCCATGGCGGCGCTGGTGGAGGCGAAGAAGATCGGCGCGGTGGGCGTGAGCAACTTCAACGAGTCGCGCATGCGGCGTGCGCACGCCGCGCTCCAACGGCTGGGCCGCCCGTTGGCGTCCAACCAGGTGCGTTACAGCCTTCTCCATCGAAAGATCGAGCGGAATGGAGTGCTGAAGGCAGCCAAGGAACTTGGCATCACGATTATCGCCTACTCACCGCTCGAACAGGGTGTGCTGACCGGCCGATTCCACGACGATCCCGGCTCGGTGCAACGATTACAGGGCCCGCGCAAGTTCAGGCACGCCTTCCGCCACCTGGGGCAAAGCCGGCCGCTCGTCGACGAACTCCGGGCGGTCGCCAGGGCGCATGACGCCTCTCCAGCGCAAGTGGCCCTGGCGTGGATGACGCAGTTTCACGGCGACACTGTCGTGGTGATTCCGGGTGCCACCAGCGCGCGGCAAATCGCGGACAGCGTGGGCTCGCAGCAGTTCGTCCTCAGCCGGGCCGAGCTCGACGCCATCGACGAACGCGCCAGGGAGTTCTGAACTCGAGAGCACCAGGCAAGAACGACAGAGGGGCGCGAATACCGGGTTCGCGCCCCTCTCTCGTCCATCGTCTATCGTCTATCGTCTATTTGAACTTCTCCTCGATGCTCTTCGCCGTGTCCGGCATGAGGAGGCGAAGGACGAGATAGATCAGGCCGCCGACGATCGCGATGCGCAGCGCCCACCCCAGCAGCACGAAGAAGAGCGCGAACAGGACGCCGAACAACCCGAAGAAGACCTTGAGGGCAAACAAGCCCAGCAGGGCGATGGCGCCGATACCAAAGATGGTGCGCAGCATGGAAAGCCTCGGTGCGAGTTCTGCCAGCATTACGCGCCAGCCCCATCCGAGGTTTCGGACCCGCCGGGAAAGGGCCGGCGCCATCGGTCGGCACACTTCAGCGACGGAAACGAATACTCCCGGCGCTGTCGCACCGGAGACCGCCCCGAAAACCATCGAAAATGTAGTAACTGTTAAACTATGTTTTATCGGTTACTACATCTGGATACCACTGGCGACTGCCGCTACGTTCCACTCTGCACGCCGGAAAGCCCGGTGCGGCAACCCTTTGGCCCCTGAAGGCGCATGAGCGAGACCCTGTACCAGATCCTGGGGCGCCATCGTGACGAACCGCTGCCTGAGCGCAAGCCGTCCTGGTTGAAGGTGAAGGCACCCGGTGGAGGCAACTACCTCCACCTCAAGAACCTCATGCGCGACCTGGAGCTGAATACGGTCTGCGAAGAGGCGCACTGCCCGAACGTCGGCGAATGCTGGGAACACGGCACGGCTACCTTCATGATCCTCGGCGACGTATGCACGCGAAACTGCGCCTATTGCGCGGTCGCGCACGGCCGCCCGCCGAAGTTCGACGCGGCGGAGCCGTCCCGCGTCGCCGAGGCCTCCCGCAAGATGAACCTGCGTCACGTCGTCCTGACGTCGGTCGATCGCGACGACCTCCCTGACTTCGGCGCCTGGGCCTTCGCCGAGACCGTCCGCCTGATCAAGGCCGACAATCCGGACACCTCGGTGGAATGCCTGGTGCCTGACTTCCAGGGCAACGAGGACGCCATCCGCACGGTGCTCGAGGCCGGCCCCGACATCTACAACCACAATACCGAGACGGTGCCCCGCCTCTACAAGAAGGCGCGGCCGGGCGGGCGGTACGAGCGGGTGATGAACATCTTCCGCACCGCCAAGCGGCTCGCCCCGCACATCCCCACCAAGACGGGGATCATCGTGGGCATGGGAGAGACGAACGAGGAGATCGTGGAAGTCATGAAGGACCTGCGCGACGTCGATGTCGACATTCTCACCATCGGGCAGTACCTGCGCCCGTCCAACGACCACATCTTGCTCGATCGCTACGTCACGCCCGCCGAGTTCCGCTGGTTCTACGAGCAGGGCATGGCGATGGGCTTCCGGCACGTCGAGTCAGCCCCGCTCGTCCGATCGAGCTATCACGCCTGGGAGCAGGTCCAGGCGGCCGGCGTCCAGTAGCAACCGCCATGGCCACCAAGAAGAAGAGCGACACGAAGAACGCCGCCAACCCGGCGCTCGATCGCGAGCTGCTGCACTCGATGCTCGTTCAGCGCCGCTTCGAGGAGAAGGTCGGCGAGGCATACGCGCTGGGCAAGATCGGCGGCTTCTGCCACCTCTACATCGGTCAGGAAGCGGTCTCCACCGGCATCATCAACCAGCTGCGCCCCGACGACTATGTCATCGGCACCTACCGCGACCATGGCCAGGCGCTGGCGCGCGGGGTGACGCCGCGCGCCGTGATGGCTGAGCTGTTTGGGCGCATCGACGGCTGCTCGCACGGCAAGGGCGGGTCGATGCACATGTTCGACCGGCACAGGAACTTCCTGGGTGGTCACGGCATCGTCGGCTCGCACGTGCCTTTGGCGGCCGGCGTCGGCTTCGCCATCAAGTACCGGGGCGGCGACCAGGTGATCGTGTGCTTCATGGGCGACTCGGTGGTCAATATCGGGGCGTTCCACGAGGCGCTTAACATGGCCGCGCTGTGGAAGCTCCCCTGCCTCTTCGTCATCGAGAACAATCGCTACGGCATGGGCACCCCGGTCGAGAAGGCGGCGGCGGTGGATGACCTGTCCAAGCGCGCCGACGGCTACAAGGGAATGGATGGCATCGTCGTCGACGGCATGGACGTGTACGCGGTGCGCACGGCCGCGGCGGCCGCCATCGCCCGCTCGCGCGCCGACTCGCTGCCGTCGCTGCTCGAGGTGCGCACCTACCGCTTCCGCGGCCACTCCATGTCCGACGCGGTCAGTGGCACGTACCGCAGCAAGGAAGAGCTCGACGAGTACAAGTGCCTCGATCCCGTCTTCTCGCTCCGGGACACCATGGTCGCGTCGGGCACGCTCACCGTCGCCGAGTGGGACGCCATGGATGCCGAGGTCGTCGCCGTGGTGCAGGATGCCTGGGACTTTGCCGACCAGAGTCCCGAACCGCCGGCCGCGGCGTTGTACGAGGACGTGTTCGTGGACACGACCAGCTGATGCCCATCATCACCTACCGCGAAGCGCTCAACCAGGCCCTGCGCGAAGAGATGTCCCGCGACGACCGCGTCTTCCTCATGGGTGAGGAAGTCGGCGAGTACAACGGCGCCTACAAGGTCTCCAAGGGATTGCTGGAGGAGTTCGGCGAGAACCGCGTCGTGGACAGCCCGATCGCCGAACTCGGCTTCTCCGGCGTCGGCGTCGGTGCCGCCATGGTGGGCCTGCGCCCCGTCATCGAGTTCATGACCTGGAACTTCGCGCTCCTCGCCATCGACCAGGTGGTGAACTCCGCCGCCAAGATGCTGTACATGTCGGGCGGCCAGTTCAACGTGCCCATCGTCTTCCGTGGCCCCAACGGCGCGGCGCTGCAGCTCGGCGCCCAGCACTCGCAGGCGTTCGAGAGCTGGCTCTCGCACATTCCCGGCCTCAAGGTCGTCTCGCCGGGCACGCCATACGACGCCAAGGGACTGCTCAAGAGCGCCATCCGTGATGACAACCCGGTGGTGTTCCTCGAGGGCGAGATGCTCTACAACACCAAGGGCGAGGTGCCCGACCACGAGTACCTGATTCCGCTGGGCAAGGCCGAGCTGAAGCGCGAAGGCGGCGATTGCTCCATCATCGCCAGCGGCAAGATGGTGCTCATCGCCATGCAGGTGGCCGACCAGCTGGCCAAGGAGGACATCCACGTCGACGTGGTCGACCTGCTGACCCTCCGGCCCATGGACGTGGAGGCCATTCGAGCCTCGGTGCGCAAGACCAATCGCGCCGTCGTGCTCGAGGAAGGGTGGGAAGTGTGCGGCATCGGCGCGCAGGTGGTGGACTACATCCAGCGCGATTGCTTCGACGACCTCGATGCCCCCGTCATTCGCGTGCACCAGGAAGACGTCCCCATGCCCTACGCCAAGGGACTCGAGAAACTCGCCAAGCCCGACGTTGCCAAGTCGATCGCGGCTGTCAAGAAGGTCATGTACCGCTCATAGACGCACACGTCTATCGTCTATCGTCTATCCACTTATCGCCTGATATGCCCACCAAGATCTTCATGGAAGCACTCTCTCCCACCATGGAGGAGGGACGCCTGGTCACGTGGCACAAGAGTGAGGGCGACGCCGTGAAGTCGGGCGACGTCCTTGCCGAGGTCGAAACCGACAAGGCGGTGATGGAACTCGTTGCCCGCGGCGACGGTGTGCTGCTCAAGCGACTGGTCGCCGAAGGAACGACGGCCCCGGTCGGCTCGCTCGTCGGCGTGATTGGTGCGGCGGGTGAGGACATCAGTGCCCTTCTGGGCGGTGCGGTGGCTGCCTCCGCAGGGGTCTCGCCGGGCGCCTCTCCTTCGTCGCCCGCGCCCACTCCGCACGCCGCACCCACCACTCCCCCCGCAGCCACCACCCCCGCCGCACCCGCTCCTGCCACGCCCGTCGCTGCGCCCGCGGGCACAGGCTCTGCCAAGAGCTCTCCCCTCGCACGCCGCCTCGCCAGGGACAGCGGCCTCGACCTCGGCGCCGTAGCAGGCTCGGGCCCAGGCGGACGCATCATCAAGCGCGACATCGAAGCCGCGGTGGCATCCGGCGGAGCAGCGATGGCCGCTTCATCAGCCGTCAGCCGTCCGCCGTCCACCGTCGCCGACTTCGTCGACCAGCCGCTGACGCAGATCCGCAAGACCATCGCCAAGCGGCTCGCCGAGTCCATCGGCCCCATTCCTACATTCTACCTGACGGCCGAGTTCGACTTGACACGCGTGGCGGAGCTGCGCGCGGCCGCGGCGGGCGAGGGGGACGAGTATAAAGTCTCCTTTAACGACATCATCCTGAAGGCCACGGCCACCGCGCTGGGCAGGCACCCCGAGGTCAACGCGCACTGGCTGGGTGACAAGATCCGGTTCTTCAACCGCGTGCACCTTGGCATGGCCGTCGCCACCGACGATGGACTCATCGTCCCGGTGATCTTCGACGCCGACCAGAAGGGCATCGGCGAGATTGCCCGCGAATCCCGCGAGCTGGCGAAGCGCGCGCGCGACCGGAAGCTGAAGCCGGAGGAGTACACCGGCTCCACGTTCTCGGTGTCGAACCTCGGCATGATGCAGATCGAGCAGTTCACGGCGATCATCAACCCGCCCGAGTGCGGCATCCTCGCCATCGGCGCTCTCGAGGACAAGGCGGTGGTGGTGGACGGTGAACTCGCGGTGCGCAAGCGCCTGCGGGTCACCATGAGCTGCGACCACCGCGTGGTCGACGGCGCCATCGGCGCCCGCTTCCTGCAGGACCTGCGCCGCCTGATTGAAAACCCTCTCATGCTGGTGTTCTGACATGGCAACCTTCGACATCATCTTCCTTGGCGGCGGCCCCGCCGGATACGTCGGCGCCATCCGCGCCTCGCAGCTCGGCCTCACCGTCGGCGTCATCGAGCGCGAAGGGCTGGGCGGCACCTGCGTGCTCTGGGGCTGCATCCCGGCCAAGGCGCTGCTCGAGTCGTCGCACATCGCCAACCGACTCAAGCACGCCGCCGAGTTCGGCGTGAAGGTGGGTGACATCACGCTGGACTTCGGCGTGGCGATGAAGCGCTCGCGCGACGTCTCCACCAAGAACTCCAAGGGCGTCGAGTTCCTGTTCAAGAAGAACAAGGTCACCTGGATCAGGGGTACCGGAGTGCTTGGCGCCGGCAAGACGGTGAAGGTCACCACCGCCGACGGCAAGAGCGAGACGCACACGGCCACCAAGGCCGTGGTGATCGGCACCGGCTCGCGCGTGCGCGGGCTGCCGCAGGCGGGGCTGGAGCTCAACAAGACGACGGTGATCTCGTCGGATGAGGCGCTCGTCCTCGAGAAGGCCCCGAAGACGCTTGCCATCGTCGGCGCCGGCGCGGTGGGCTGCGAGTTCGCCGACGTCTTCAGCTCTTTCGGCACCAAGGTGACGCTCATCGAGGTGTTGCCCCGCATCCTGCCGCTCGAGGACGAGGACGTGTCGGCGGAGGTGTCGCGCGCCTTCAAGAAGCGCGGTCTCGACGTGCTCACCGCGGCCAGGCTCTCCGGCACCAAGGTGGGCAAGGACAGCGTGACGATGACCGTCGAGGTGGGTGGCGAGAAGAAGGAACTCGTGGTCGACAAGGTCCTCGTCGCCACTGGCCGTGCCGCGAACGTGGAGAACATCGGGCTCAAGGAGGTGGGCGTGCAGCTCACCGACCGGGGCTTCATCAAGGTGAGCGATACGCTCGAGACAACGGCCAAGGGCATCTACGCCATCGGCGACGTCGCCGGTCCGCCGATGCTCGCCCACAAGGGCGAGCGCGAGGGCATCGTCGTGGCCGAGGTCATCGCCGGCGCGCACTACCACCCCATCAACTACGGCAACATCCCCAACTGCACGTACTGCTATCCCGAGGTGGCGTCCATCGGCTTTACCGAGGCGCAGTGCAAGGAGAAGAAGCTCGACTACAAGCTGGGCAAGTTCCCCTTCAGCGCCAACGGCCGGGCGCGCACGTCGGGAGAAACCGAGGGCTTCGTGAAGATCATCCGCGACGCCAAGTACGGTGAGATCCTCGGCGCCCACATCGTCGGGCCGCACGCCACCGAGTTGATCCACGAGCTGCTCGTGGCGCGCGAGAACGAGTTCACGGTGGAGGAGATCGACATGGCCATCCACGCGCACCCGACTTTGTCCGAGGCGATCGCCGAGGCGGTGCTGGATTCGATGGGTCGCATGATACATGCGTGAGAGATGACAGACGATAGTCGATGGACGACGGAGGGGCCGGCAGCGATGCCGGCCCCTTTGTCCTGTCCTCTGGTGGTGAGGGTTGAGAAGCTCGGCTCGCTGGCCGACCGGCCGACGCAACTCTAGATTCGGGCTTCGTGAGGCCGACTCTCCCTTCGTTCCCCCAAACGTGACGCAGCAGCTTTGGGACCAGCTTCAGGCAACGCTCAGCGGTAGCTACGTCCTCGAACGCGAACTCGGCGGCGGCGGCATGGCGCGCGTCTTCCTGGCCGAGGAACTGCGGCTCAAGCGGAAGGTCGTGGTGAAGGTCCTGTCGCCCGAACTGGCGCAGGGAATCAGCGTCGAGCGTTTCGAACGCGAGATCCAGACGGCCGCGGCGCTGCAGCAGGCGAACATCGTCCCCGTGCTTTCTGCGGGCGACACGAACGGCCTCCCGTACTACACGATGCCCTTCGTGGAGGGGGAATCGCTCCGCGCCCGCATCGCACAGGGACCGCTCCCGCTGGGTGAAGTGGTCGGCGTGCTGCGCGATCTCGCCAAGGCGCTCGCCTACGCGCACGACCGCGGTGTCGTGCACCGCGACATCAAGCCCGACAACGTGCTCCTTTCGGGCGGCACCGCGGTGGTGACCGACTTCGGCATCGCCAAGGCGATCAGCGCCGCGCGCGCGCCGGCGGGTGACGCGGACTCGTCGCTCACGCAGGTCGGCACGTCCGTGGGCACGCCGGCGTACATCTCACCCGAGCAGGCCGCCGGCGACCCGAACGTGGACCAGCGCGCCGACATCTACTCGCTCGGCTGCGTCGCGTACGAGATGCTCTGCGGCCAGCCGCCGTTTCAGGGAGCGGCGCCCCAGCGCGTCCTCGCGGCCCATCTCACCGAGAAGCCGGTGCCGATCGCGCAGCGGCGCGCGGACGTTCCGCCCGCGCTTGCCGCCCTCGTGATGCGCGCCCTCGAGAAGGACCCCGCGGCGCGCCAGCAGTCGGCGCACGACATCGAGACCACGCTCGACGCCGCGGTTACTCCTGGCGGCCTGGTCGCCATGCCTTCGATGCTCTCGGGGCCCGGGGCCACGCCGCGAGCCATTGCGCTGTATGCCGTGGCGTTTGTCGCCGTCGCGCTGGTGGCGAAAGCCGCCGTGATCACCAGCGGCATTCCGGATTGGGGCTTCATCGGTGCGGTCGCGGTCATGGCCGCCGGGCTTCCCATCGTCGTCGCGACCGCACTGCGCATCAGCACACGCCTCACCTGGCGGCGCACGTTCCTTGGCGGCGGCGCCGCCCTTGGGACCTTCGCGGTCGCCATCATCGTGATCATGGTCCTGCGCGCTTTCGGCGTCGGCCCCGCCGCGTCTCTTCTCGCGGCCGGCAGGCTGCACGGCCGGGAACAGTTGATCGTGAGCGACGTCCGCACGGGCGGCGACTCGTCGCTGTCGCACCTCGTTACCGAAGCGGTACGCACCGGACTCGGGCAGTCGTCCGTCATCTCGATCATGCCACCGACGGCCATCGCGGCCGCGTTGCAACGAATGGAGCGACCGACGCTGAGCAGCCTTGACGTGACGCTGGCCCGCGAAATCGCGCTGCGGGAGGGGGTCAAGGCCATCGTCGACGGAGAGGTGACGAAGCTGGGGAACGGCTACGTCGTCTCGATTCGGCTCGTCGCCGCCGATTCCGGCAACGAACTGGCCGCATACCGCACGACGGTCGATGCACCGAGCCAGTTGCTCGGCGCCGTGGACGACGTCACCCGCAAGCTGCGTGGGCGGATCGGCGAGTCGCTGAAATCGATCCGCGACGCGCCTCGGCTGGAGCAGGTGACCACGCCGTCCCTCGAGGCGTTGCGATCGTACGCGGAAGGTTCGCGCGCCGCTGACCTCGAAGGCGACTGGGCAAAGGCCGCGACCCTGCTGCGGGAAGCCGTGGCGCAGGATACGATGTTCGCGATGGCATACCGGAAGCTGGGCGTCGTCCTGTCCAATGCAGGAATGCCCTTCCAGCAGCGCGACAGCGCGCTTACGCAAGCCTTCAAGCACCAGGACCGGCTCACCGAGCGCGAGCGGTATCTCGCCATCGGCACGTACTATCAGATCGGCCCGGGCCGCGACCGGGTGAAAGCGGCGGCGGCCTTCGAGCGGGTGATCGCGATAGATCCCACCGACTACGCGGCGGCGAACAACCTGGCCAACCTCTTTCGATCGAGGCGGCAGATGGCGCGCGCCGAGACGCTGTACCGCGTGGCCGTGACGGGCGGCCAGGGTTCGCAGACGAGCTTCGGCAATCTGGTCAGCACCTTGTTCGACCAGGGCAAGCTTGCGGAGGCGGAATCCGTTGCGAAGGTGATGCGCGCGCAGTTCCCGGCCGCTCCCTCTTCGAGCGCGCTGCCGCCCGCGTTCATGTACGCACGGGGGCAGCTCGACTCGATGGACCTGTACTACAAGGCGCACCTGAACGATCCAAACCTGGTCATCCGCGTCAGCGCCATGTCGAACGCCGCGAGCCTCGCGATGCTGCGCGGCCGCCTTCGCGCATCCGCAACCTTGTTCGAGCAGGCGAAGCAGGCCAACGTCGCGCGCGGCGTGCCGGACAGCCCGGACGATGCCCTCAGGAGACGTGCATCCTTCGAGATCTGGTTTCTGGATGAGCATGCGAAGGGCGTGCAGGATCTCGACTCGGCCCTCATGCGGGTGCCGCTCAAGTCGCAGCCGATCGAGCGGCGGCCCTACTTCTCCCTGGCCTCGATGTACGCGCTGGGTGGACGAGCGGACAAGGCGCACGCCCTCATCGCGCAATTCGACGCGGACGTGCGCGACTCGAGCCTTCGCACGAACATGGCGCCCGGGCGGCATGCCGCGCTCGCCGAGATTGCCCTCGCCGAACACCGGCCCCTGGACGCCGTGCAGGAGTTCTGGAAGTCCGATTCGCTCCCCGATGGTCCGTTCAACCCGTGCGCAGCGTGCCTGTTCGCCGACATTGGCCGCGCATACGACCAGGCAAAGCTGCCCGATTCTGCCGCGACGTACTGGGAGCGGTACATCGCCGCGCCGGCGGTTGGCAAGGAAGGGCGGGATGCGCCGGTGCTCGCCGGCATCCACGAGCGACTCGGCGAGTTGTACGAGGCCAAGGGCAACACGGACAAGGCAGCCGCTCATTATCGGGCATTCATCGAACTGTGGAAGAACGCCGATGCCGAATTTCAGCCGCGGGTAGCTGAAGCGCGTCGCCGCCTCCTCGGGCTGACGCCGGTGGAGAAACCGCGATAGCACGGCAGCTCGGCGAGACCGTCGATTCGGCACGCGCGGGCGCAGCATCCCGCCAGATTGCCGTGCCGCCCGGCGCATCATACGTTTGCCACACATCACGCGCTTCACCACAAGCATCCTTCGCCTTCAGTCGCTGAGCATACGAACATGTCGCTGACGTGGCGTCACCTCACATTTGCACTGGTCGTCAGTTCACTCGCCTGCTCCGGTGCAAGCCGGAGTGCCATTGGCCGGCCGGCTCCTTCTGGCGCCTGCTGCCTGGAGATCGGTCGGCGCGTCGCGGCGGGCCATCGCGTCGCTGCCCTCACGACGCGCCGCTTCACGCACACCGACTACTGGGCCGCGCTCGACCCGCTGCTGAAGTCGAAGGCCCTGCGCGTGACGCCGGTCGGCGCCTCGACGCAGGGACGCGCCCTGCGCGCCATCACCTTCGGCACGGGCCCAACCACGGTCTTCCTCTGGTCGCAGATGCACGGCGACGAGTCGACGGCGACGATGGCGCTGGCCGACATCATCTCGTGGCTCGGCGCCCCCGAGGCTGACGCCCTGCGCGACCGGCTCGCGGCGAACCTGACGGTCGTGATGCTTCCGATGCTGAACCCCGACGGCGCCGAGCTCTTCCAGCGCGAGAACGCCGTGGGCGTGGATGTCAACCGCGACGTGCGCCGGCTGTCCACGGCGGAGGCGCGCACGCTCAAGGCGGTGCGCGACTCCATCAAGCCGGCGTTCGGCTTCAACCTGCACGACCAGAACGCGCGCACGCTCGGCCGGCCGGGCGGGCAGCGGGTCGGCATCGCGCTCCTCGCACCGGCGGCCGATGCCGCAAACGGCTTCGGCCCCACGCGAGCCGCGGCCCGCCTTGTTGCGGCGCGCATCCGCGACGTCCTCGAGCGCGAGATCCCGGGGCGGATTGCCCGGTACGACGACGCCTTCAACGTGCGTGCCTTCGGCGACCTGTTCCAGAGCTGGGGCACCAGCACCGTCCTCATCGAGAGCGGCGCCCTCCCCGATGACGCCGACAAGCAGCGCCTGCGCACGGTGAACGTGATCGCCATCCTCTCGGCGCTCGATGCGATCGCGACCGGCGACTACCGGAAAGAGGATCCCGCAGTCTACACGTCGCTGCCGGTGAACGACCGCTCCGCGGTGGACGTCGTCGTCACCGGGGCCTCACTCGTCATCCCGGGCCAGGCGCCCGTGCGCGTGGACATCTCGATGAACTACGAGGATCCCCTGCGGAAGGGTCGTGCGCGTGTGCGCGAAATCGGCGACCTCGAGGACGTGGTGGCCTTCGACACCGTCGCCGCACCGGGGCTCTTCATCCATCCCGATCCCTCCATGCTGACCGAGCAGCGCGGCAATCGCTGGCTGCGCATCGGTGCCACGGTGCAACTCTCGATCCGTCGCGGACCGGAGCCGACGAGTGCGCTGGTGCGGGAGATGGGGAACCGCTGAAGGCGAGAGCGCGAGAACACGAGAACACGAGAGCGCGAGACGCCGGAAGCGAGGTCTCGCACTCTGTCCCACTCTGTCGCCTTCTGTAGTTATCTTCCGATCGTGTCGTCCCGCCGCCTCCTCGTCGCCGATCTCGGCGTCATGCCGTATGCCGATGCGCTCGTGCTGCAGCGTCAGGCGGCGATGGCCCGCCTTGCAGGTGGCATTGCCGATGACCTCTTGCTGCTGGTCGAGCATCCCCCGGTCATCACCCTCGGGCGCTCCGCCAAAGCAGGCAACCTGCTGGCCACCCCCGGACTGCTGGCCGCTCGGGGCGTGGAACTGTTCGAGGTCGAGCGCGGTGGCGACATCACCTTCCACGGTCCGGGACAGCTCGTTGGCTACCCCATCGTCGACCTCACGCAGCACCGGCAGGACCTGCACTGGTACCTGCGAGCGCTCGAGGACGTGATGATCCGCGCGCTCGCGCCTTTCGGCATCGCCGGCTCGCGCAACCCGGGGAAGACCGGGGTCTGGGTGGAGAACCGCAAGATCGCATCCATCGGCGTGCACGCGCGCCAATGGGTCACCTGGCATGGCTTTGCCCTGAATGTCACCACCGACCTGTCGTACTTCGACCTCATGGTCCCGTGCGGCATCCAGGATGTCGTCATGACGAGCGTCGAACGCGAACTGCTCGATGCTGCCGGCGGTGCGTGCCTCGCGCCATCGGCAACACTCCCTGACGATGTGCGCGCGAGTACCGTGGCCGCATTCGCCAGGCTCTTCAATCTCACGCCTGAGCCCGTGGACGCCGCCGCCATCCTGACGGCAGCCCCAACAATGCCATGATGCGACGCCTTGCCTTCACGCTCGTGCTGCTCGCCGCCTGCGGCGGACATCAGCCCACTCCCGCGCCGTCACCGGTCGCGCCGCTGCCCCTCCCGCTTCCGCGCGCCATCGAGCCACGCAACTACGCCACGCTCGACACCGGTTTCGTCCGCCTCACGATCTTCCTGGCCACGACGCGGCGCCTGGTGGCGAGCGATCGTCCCGGCGAGCGCTACGGCCCCGAGGACGGCGACTCGCTGCAGTTCGCCACCATCGGCGTCAACGTGCCGTCGTATCGCGCGCGCGGCACCGGCGACCTGCCACGCCCCGGCAGCCTGCGCGACAACGCACTCACCTACCGCCCCGACCCGCAGCGCGACTTCTACGTGACGTCCACCATTCCGCTGGACAGCAACCGTTTCGTCCAGCGCCTCGCCGGCGATCTCGCGCTCTCGCATTCCCGCGACCTGCTGGTCTTCGTCCACGGCTACAACGTCTCCTTCGAGGACG
>Ga0209014_10001703_pt1 | contig 12977 bp, 9 predicted proteins | sample BarGraNGADG00212_FD_184491 | JGI IMG/M metagenome (GOLD analysis project Ga0209014, IMG submission 184491) | Arctic peat soil microbial communities from Barrow, Alaska - Barrow Graham LP Ref core NGADG0002-212 (SPAdes) (version 2) | ecosystem: Environmental > Terrestrial > Soil > Wetlands > Peat...
GGCGCGCGCCGCCATGACCGTCGGCGAGGTGCTGATCCGCCTCGACCTGGGCCTGGGCGATGGCTCCGGTGAGGCGTTCGGGTGCGACCTGACGGAGGCCTACGTGCGCGAGAACGCGGAGTACACGACGTGACGGGGGACGGATGAGCGAGATCGTGGTTCTCAAGCTGGGCGGGACGACGCTCGCCGAGCAGCGCCATGTGCTGGCCGAGGTGGCCGCGGTCGCGCGCCGGCGCCCGGTCGTGATCGTCCACGGCGGCGGGAAGCGGATCACCGAGTGGCTCGACCGGCTGGGCGTGCCGACCCGCTTCGAGGGCGGGCTGCGCGTGACAGACGCGGCCGCCATCGAGGTGGCCGCGGCCGTCCTGCGCGGCGTCGTGAACAGCGAGCTCGTCACGTCGCTGCGCGACCTGGGCGTCGATGCGGTCGGGCTCTCCGGCGTCGACGGCGGCCTCCTGGTCGGCGAGCGGGTCGACGGGATGGGCCTCGTCGCGCACGTGGTGGGGATCAAGCGCGACCTGCTCGACGCGATCCTCGTCGGCGGCCAGGTCCCGGTGGTGGCGCCGCTCGCGCGCGACGAGGGGGGCATCGTCTGCAACGTGAACGCCGACGACGCGGCGGCGGGGCTCGCGGCCGGGCTCGGCGCCCGGCAGCTGATCCTGATGACCGACGTCGACGGCATCCGCGGGGCGGACGGCGCGAAGCTCGCCACGATCAACGCCGCGGAGGCGGAGGCGCTCATCGTCGACGGCACGATCAGCGGCGGGATGGTCCCCAAGGTCCGGGCCGCGCTGGCCGGGATCGCCGAGCCCGGGGCCGAGGCGATCATCTGCGACGCCGCCGCGCCCGGGGCGGTGGCCCACGCGCTCGACGATCCGGGCTTCGGCACCCGCATCACCGCGGGTCGCCCGGCGGCCACCCCGACCGGCGCCCCGGCGGGCACGCCGGCATGAGGTCCGGGCTGATGACCGCCGAGTCGCCCGCCCGCGCAGGCGAGGCGACGCGCGCGGCCCGCCGGCGCGCCGTCCTGGAGCTCGTGGAGGCGCGGGCGATCGGCAGCCAGGAGGAGCTCGCCGCGCTCCTCCGACAGCGCGGCTTCGCCGTGACCCAGGCGACCGTCAGCCGGGATGTCGCGGACCTTGGGCTCGTCAAGGCTCCCCACGGCGATCACCACGCCTACGTCACGCCGCGGACCTTCGCCGACGACACGGCCGGTGGAGGAGCCACGGCGGCCGCGATCGGGATGGGGAGCCAGGACAACGGCCGCGCGCTCGCCCACCCCGGCGAGGCGCGCCTGCGGCGCGTCCTGGCCGACTACCCGTTCCGGATCGGCCGGAGCGGGCTCACCCTGGTCCTGGTCAGCACGCCGGGCGCGGCCTCGGCCATCGCCCAGGCCATCGACGACTCCGGCTTCGACGAGCCGGTCGGCACGCTCGCGGGGGACAACACGCTCCTGGTCCTGTTCGCCGACGAGCCGGCGCTCGGACGCTGGCGCGAGCGCCTGGCGGCGATCCTCTCGGGTGTGGCCGCGGACCTTCCCGGCGCCGACCTCACCAACACCTACCCGTAGACCTGCGAAACGGAGGCAGCGCGAACATGAAGAAAGTGGTCCTCGCGTACTCGGGCGGTCTCGACACGTCCGTCGCGGTCGCCTGGCTGCGCGAGCAGTTCGGCGTCGAGGTCGTCACGCTGACCGTCGACGTCGGGGGCGGATCCCTGCGGACCGGCGTCGAGGGTCGCGCCATCTCCGCGGGCGCGTCGCGCGCCTACGTCGTCGACGCACGGAAGACGTTCGTGCGGGACTTCTGCTGGCCGAGCCTGCAGGCCAATGCGCGCTACCAGGGCGTCTACCCGCTGGCCACGGCCCTTGCGCGCCCGCTCATCGCGCAACTCCTCGTGGAGGTCGCCCAGAGGGAGGGCGCCGATGCCGTCGCCCACGGCTGCACCGGCAAGGGCAACGACCAGGTCCGCTTCGACGTCGCGGTCCACGCGCTGGACCCGGCCCTCGAGGTGGTCGCGCCGATGCGGGTCGGCATGGGCCTCTCGCGCGATCAGTCCATCGACTACGCCGCGGCGCGCGGCATCGAGCTGCCGATCACGAAGTCGAGCCCGTACTCGATCGACGTCAACATCTGGGGCCGCTCCTGCGAGACGGGGGTCCTCGAGGACCCGTGGGCGGCGCCACCGGCCGATGCCTACGCGTGGACGGTCGCCCCGGCCGACGCGCCCGCGGCCGTCGACCTCCTCGTCGAGTTCGAGGGCGGTGTTCCGGTCAGCCTGGACGGCGAGCGGCTCGACCCGGTCGCGCTGGTCGAGCGTGTGAACCAGATCGCCGGGGCGCACGGCGTCGGCCGGATCGACCACGTCGAGGACCGCCTCGTCGGGATCAAGAGCCGCGAGATCTACGAGTCGCCCGCCGCGACCGTCCTCCAGGCCGCACACGCGGCGCTCGAGTCGCTGACGCTCACCAAGGACACGCTGCGCTTCAACCGGCGCGTGGCGGACGAGCTCGCCCAGCTGACCTATGACGGCTTGTGGTTCAGCGCGCTCCACCGCGACCTGCGGGGCTATGTCGCGAGCGCCCAGCGGGTCGTCTCGGGCGAGGTCCGGGTGCGGCTGGATCACGGGAACGCGATCGTCACCGGCCGGCGCTCGCCGCTCTCGCTCTACGAGAAGAACCTGGCCACCTACGACACGGGCGACTCCTTCGACCACGCCTCGGCGGTCGGGTTCATCGAGATCTTCGGCCTGCCGCTGCGCACGGAGGCCGCTCGTCACGGCGCGGTGGGTGCCCACTACGGCGCCGCCTGGACCTGGACCGACCCGCTCCTCGAGCGGCTGGAGGCCTCGGTCACGGACACGGCGGCGGCAGGCACGCCGTCCTGAGCGAGGGCGGACGGGCGCGCCGGCGCCCGTCCGCGCACGTTGCGGCGGCGCGCGCCACAATCGCGCCGATGGTCAAGCAGGCGACGATCCCGTCCACGGGCGGCCCGGCCGTGCCTCTGGGCGCGCCGAACGTCGACGAGGACACGGCGCGGACGCTCCGCGAGCTCGCGTTCCTCCACGAGTTCGCGCGGCTCGCGACGCAGGCGCGGGACTGGGACGAGCTCATGCTGACGCTCGTGGAGCGGACCACCGAGGCGCTCCACGTCCAGGTCTGCTCGTTCTACCTGCTCGACCATGCCACGGGCCGGCTGACGCTCGCCGCGACGAACGGGCTGGATCGCCACCAGGTCAGCCGCGTCAGCCTTGCGCTCGACGAGGGGATCACGGGCGCCGCGGCCACGTCACGCCGGCCGATCGAGGTCCCCGACGTCAGGCTGGACCCGCGCTTCAAGTACCTCCGCGGCTTCGACCTCGCGGGGCTCACCTCGATGCTCTCCGTGCCGCTCACCTGGAACGACATCGTGGTCGGCGTCCTCAACGTCCAGACGGTCGCGACGCGGCGCTTCACGCCGCAGGAGATCAACTTCCTGGCGACGATCGCCGCGCTGCTGGCCGGGATCGTCGAGAAGGGCCGCCTCCAGCGGGAGCAGGAGCGGCAGCTGATGGAGCTCCAGGCGCTGGACGAGGCGCGCGCCGAGCTGCTCTCGGTGGTCACCCACGAGCTGCGCACGCCGCTCTCCGTGGTCCGCGCCTACGTGGACCTGCTGGCCGACGCGGCCGGCGGGATGACGGACGCACCGGCTCGCGCGTCGACCGAGGACTGGCGCAACGCGGCGGTCGACCAGATCGGCCGCCTCGACCGGCTGGTGGACTCGATCCTCGTCTCGGTCCGCGGCGAGGGGCTGGGCGTGCTGGCGCGCTCGCCGTTCGACCTGGGACAGACGCTCGGCGAGACGGTGGAGCTGCTGCGGCCGCTGCTGCGCTACCACCGGTTGCGCTGGCACCCGCCGGAGGTGGTGCTCATCGCGGTCGGAGACCAGGCCCGCTTCCGCCAGGTGCTCGAGCTCCTGCTGGAGAACGAGGCGAAGTACGCTCCGCGCAGCTGGGGCGTCTCGGTGGGCGCGTGGCGCCAGGTGGGCGAGATCCGCGCGTATGTCACGGACGACGGCCCGGGCGTCCCGGCGGAGGACTGGGAGACGGTCTTTCAGGCGTTCGTCCGGGCGAGCGGGCGCCGCGGGCGCGGCTCCGGGATCGGGCTGTACGCTGCTCGTCGCCTGATGGAGGCAATGGGAGGCAGGATCTGGATCGAGGGGAACGGCTTCGGGGGGAGCCGTTTCGTGGTCGCGCTTCCGGCGGTCGCGCCGGCCTGAGGGAGAGGGACGGGATGACGTTCGCGCAGACAGCCGGGCTGCGGATCCTCGTCGTCGACGACGAGCCGGCCATGGTGGGGGCGATCACGGCGCTGGTCGGCACGGCCGGGCACCAGGTGATCACCGCGTACGACGGCGAGGCTGCCCTGCGCAGGTTCGAGGAGGAGGCCCCGGACCTCGTCCTCCTGGACCTCGCCATGCCCGGCCGCGACGGCGTCGACGTCTGCCGGGAGATCCGGCGAACGAGCCAGACCCCGGTCATCGTGCTGACCGGCGAGGCCGACGAGCTGGCGAAGGTGGAGGCGCTCGACGCGGGCGCGGACGACTACGTCACGAAGCCGTTCGGCAAGCAGGAGCTCCTCGCGCGGATCCGCGCGGTCATGCGGCGCCACGAGGCGGGTGAGGCGCCCACGGGCGGGCTGCGCGTGGGCCGGCTGACGCTCGACACGGGGCGCCACGAGGCGTCCGTCGAGGGGGCCCCGCTGGCCCTCACGCGCACGGAGTTCGCCCTCCTGTCGGCGCTGGTCTCCGCCCGCGGCCGGGTCGTGCCGCACGACCGCCTGCTCTCGGCGGGCTGGCCGGGCGACGCGGACCCGGATCCCCAGTGGCTCAAGCCGCACCTGGCGCGGCTCCGCGCCAAGCTCGAGGAATCGGGCGCGCCGCTGCCCACGAGCGTTCGCGGCGTCGGCTACCGCCTGGAGGCGACCGAGGAGTAGGCGCCCACGCGCCGGCGCAGCGGGCCGCGGGCGGCACCCGCCCGCCTCTGACCCGCTCGCTCGCTCCGTTGACGCGCGGGCGCACAGCCGAACGGCGGCAGCAGCCGGTGGCGCTGCCCTGACGCCTACCCCGCGATGATCGGCTCCACCAGCCAGAAGGCGGCGCGGGCGCGCGGCCAGTCCGCGAGCAGCGACGTGGCGAGGCCGCTTCCTTCGGCCGCGTGCGCTCCCACGAGCGCGGCCAGCTCGGCCTCGAGGTCCGACGCGTCGTCGCGAGCCCCGGCAAGGGCCGGCAGCGCGGTCGCAGTGACGCTCGCCGCGTTGACCCGGCCCGGGGTGGCCCGTCCCGGATCCCAGAGCCAGGCGCGGCCGCCCGTCATGCCGGCCCCGAAGTTGCGCCCCGTCGGCCCCAGGACGACCACCACGCCGCCGGTCATGTACTCGCAGCCGTGCGCGCCGATGCCCTCGACGACCGCCGCCGCCCCCGAGTTGCGGACCGCGAAGCGCATGCCCGCCCGGCCCACGAGGTGGAGCCGCCCGCCCGTCGCGCCGTAGAGGCACGTGTTGCCGGCGATCGCCTCGTGCTCGGCGCGGTACCCGGCCGCGATCGGCGGGCGGACGACCACGGTCCCACCCGACAGGCCCTTGCCCACGTAGTCGTTCGCGACGCCGCTCACGACCACCCGCAGGCCGGTGGCAAGGAACGCACCGAGGCTCTGACCCGCGGCGCCCGACAGGCGGAGCTCGACAGCGTCCGCGGTGCGGAGCGCGTCGGCGGTCAGCGGCCTCCCGGTGCCGAGCTCGGCCCGCTGATGACGGCCCGCCCGGTCGCGCGCTCGCTCGAGATCGCCCGAGATCCGTGCCCCGAGCGTCCGCTCCGCCGTGGTGACGGAAGCGGCCAGCACGATCGGGCCCGCGAGCGGATCGTCATGCGGAGCGGGTACGTCGCCCGCGGGGAAGCGCAACGTGCCCGCCGCAGCGCCGATCGCGGCGAGGGACGTCATCGCCGGGGAGATCGAGGCCGCGAGCCGCTCCTCCAGGGAGGACGCGACCGGTGCCTTCGCGATCCGCCCGAGCGCCTTCGGGGCAGCGTTCCGGCGGACGGCGGGCGCGCGCCACGGCGGCGCGCCGACGACTCGATCCAGGGCAAGCGCCGATCCGGGGGCAACGCCGAGCAGGTCGATCCGCCCGACCGCGTCCCCGAGGCGGGTGAGGCCGAGCGCCGCGAGCTCGCGCCGGACGTCCTCCGCGATGGCGAGGAAGAACGCCACGACCTGCTCGGGCGTCCCGGTGAACTTCGCCCGGAGGTCCTCGCGCTGGGTCGCGATGCCGGTGGGACACGTATCGAGGTGGCACTGGCGCGCCATGTCGCAGCCGAGCGCCACGAGGGCGCTCGTCCCGAAGCCGAACTCCTCCGCGCCGAGGAGCGCGGCGATGACCACGTCGCGGCCCTGCTGGAGCCCGCCGTCGGTGCGCAGGACGACGCGATCCCGGAGGCCCTGCCGCACGAGCACCTGGTGCGCCTCGGCGAGCCCGAGCTCCCACGGAGCGCCCGCCGACTTGATCGACGAGAGCGGGCTCGCGCCCGTCCCACCGCTGTGCCCGGCGATCAAGACGTAGTCGGCGTGCGCCTTGGCGACGCCGGCCGCGATCGTCCCGACGCCGACCGAGGCGACGAGCTTGACTCCGATGCGGGCCGTCGGGTTGATCGCCCGCAGGTCCGCGATCAGCTGGGCCAGGTCCTCGATGGAGTAGATGTCGTGGTGCGGCGGCGGGCTGATGTAGGTCATGCCCACCTGTCCACGACGGAGCGCGGCGATGAACGGGGTCGCCTTCTTGCCCGGAAGCTGGCCGCCCTCGCCTGGCTTCGAACCCTGGGCCATCTTGATCTCGAGCTGCTCGGCCCGCGCGAGGTAGCGCGCCGTCACGCCGAAGCGCGCCGAGGCGACCTGCTTGATGCCGGACTCGGCCAGCTCGCCGTTCTCGTCGGGGTCGTACCAGGACGGGTCCTCGCCGCCTTCGCCCGTGTTGGACGTGGCACCGAGCCGGCGCATCCCGATCGCGAGCGTGCGGTGCGCCTCCGGTGAGAGCGCCCCGAGGCTCATCGCCGAGCTCACGAACCGGCGCACGATCTCGGTCGCCGGCTCCACGGCGGCCAGCGCCACCCGGCGCCGACGGCGGAGCTGCAGCATGTCGCGCACGAGCGCGGGCTCCGAGCGGCTGAGCGCGGCGCGGTAGACCGAGAGCCGGTCGTTGATCGCGTCGGCCTCCTCGGCCGGCGCGAGCGCGGCGCCGGGGCCGATCCCGACCGGGTGTCCGGCCGCGAGCGCCTGCGTGGCCTTGACGACGGCCGGCGCGAAGGCGTGCAGCTCCGCGCTCGCGCGGAACCGCGCGTAGCCCGGGTCGGGCAGCGCGGGCATCGTGTCCGGGACATCCAGGTAGGCGGCCGCGTGGCGGGCCAGAAGGTCGCTGCCGAGGCGCACGAAGGTCGCGCTTCCCGCCGTCCGCGGGGCGGCCGGGAAGCAGCGGTCCGCGACCTCGTCCGCCAGGCCGATCACGTCGAAGAGCTGCGCGCCGCGATAGCTCGACAGCGTGCTGATCCCCATCCGCGCGAGGACCTTGCGCAGGCCGTGGTCGATGGCGGCGAGCGCGTTCGCCTCCGCCACCGCGGGCTCGAGGTCCTCGCGACCGCGCCCCCCGCCGAGGTCGCAGGCCACCTGCAGGGCGAGCCACGGGTGGACGGCGTCGGCGCCGGCGGCGAGGAGCATCGCGACGGCGTGGACGTCGAAGACGTCGCCCGCCTCGACGAGGATGTCGCAGGCATCGCGGCGCCCGGCCTCGACGAACGCGGCGTTGATCGCGCCGATCGCAAGGAGGCTCGGGACGGGCGGGCGGCGCGGGCCGGCGTCATGGTCGGAGACCACGAGGAGGTCCGCTCCACGTTCGCGCGCCGCCGTCGCGGCGACGACCAGCGCGTCGACGGCCGCGGCGAGGCCGGCCTCGCCGCCGGCCGCCGGCCAGGTTGCGTCCAGGCGGGCGATCCGCCAGGGGGCGTCGCCGCTCGGACCCAGCTCGCCGAGGGCCAGCAGCGCGGCGCGCTCCGCGCGCCCCACGACCGGGTGCGAGAGCCGCACGCAGCGGGGAGCGCCGGCGCGGACCGGATCGAGGAGCCGCGGGCGCGGCCCGACCGGGACCTCGAGGCTCATGACGGCGCGCTCGCGCTCGGGATCGATGGGCGGGTTGGTCACCTGCGCGAACGCCTGGCGCAGGTAGGCGGCAACGCCGCGGTTCCGGCGAGCGACGACCGCGAGCGGCGTGTCATCGCCCATGCTCCAGATCGGCTCGCGCCCGGTCGTCGCCATGGTGGTCACGGTCAGGCGGAGCGCCTCCGCGTCGAGCCCGAAGAGAAGCTGCCGTCGGCGGGTCCCGTCCGCGTCGGCGTCCGCACCTGCGACAGGGCTGGACGCCGGGCCGCTCGCGAGCAGTCGGGGCGGCTCGCCGGCGGGCGTCGCGGCGAGCGCATCGCGCTTCGCATCCGCATCCTCGAGGATCCGCCGGGCCGCGGTGTCGACGACGAGGAGCTCGCCCGGACCCAGCCGGCCGCGCCGGATCACGTCGCCCGCCGAGGCCGGCAGCAGGCCGGCCTCGGACGCACACACCACCAGGCCGTCGCGGCGGACCTCGAAGGCGGCCGGGCGAAGCCCGTTGCGGTCCAGGAGGCACCCGACGCGCCGGCCGTCGGCGAAGACGAGCGCCGCGGGGCCGTCCCACGGCTCGACCCGTGCCTGCATCGCAGCCTGCCACGCGGCGAGGCCGGGGACGGGGGCGTCGCGCAGCTCGAGCGCCTCGGGGACGAGGGCGAGCATCGCGGCGTCGACGCGCCGCCCGGTCGCGACCAGCAGCTCCAGCGCCTCGTCGAGCGAGGTGGAGTCGGAGCCGGTGGGGTCGAGGATCGGCCGACCGCCGCGGGCCAGCTCGCCGATCCGGCGGCCCAGGCGGCCGCCTCCAAGGCGCGCGGAGCGCCCGCGCATCGCCTCGCGGTTCCCCCGCAGCGTGTTGACCTCGCCGTTGTGCGAGAGGAACCGAAACGGCTGGGCAAGCGCCCAGGACGGGTGCGTGTTGGTGGAGTAGCGCTGGTGGAACGTCGCGTAGCCGACCGCCATCGCCGGATCGGCCAGGTCCGCGTAGAAGCGGCCCAGCTCGGATCCGACGAAGAGGCCCTTGTAGACGAGCGTCCGGGCCGACATCGACACGACGTGGAACGCCGCCAGACCCGCGGCGCCCGTCGCTGCCTCGGCGGACCGGCGCGCAAGGAGGAGCGCCCGCTCGAAGCCGGCGCCGCCAATCCCGCGCGGCCGGGCAACGATCACCTGGCGGATCGTCGGCGCGGTCGCAGCGGCCTCGGGACCGAGGACCGACTGGTTCACCGGGACGTCGCGCCATCCGAGGACGTCGATGCGCTCGGCGCGCAGCGCGGCCTCGAGCAGGCCGGCCGCCGTCACGGCGTCGTCCGCGCCCGATGGCAGGAAGACCATCCCGACGCCTACCCGTGCGACGTCGACGTCCGTCCGGCCGATCTCGCCGAGGAGCTTGCTTGCGAAGGTCCGCGCGAGGGGCAGGCCGATCCCGGCGCCGTCGCCGGTCTTCGCATCGGCCGCGATCGCCCCGCGGTGCGTCAGCGCGGCGAGCGCCGCGAGGGCCTGGGCCACGAGCTCCGTCGAGCGCCGGCCGCGCGAGTCGGCCACGAAGCCGACGCCGCACGCGTCATGCTCGAATCCGGGGTCGTAGAGGGGCGCGTGAGGGATCCCCGGGACGGAGCGGACGGAATCTCGCGGACGATCCATCGGGCGGCCTCCTGCGGGTCGCTGGGCCACACCCCGAACGGCGGGAGGCCGAACGTACCCGCCCGCGCCACCCCGATCAGTACCGCCGCGGCACGGCTGGGTGCATTACGAGTGGCGGGCCGGTTGCGATTGCGAACGTCTCGCTCCCTCGTCCCCCGGACCGTGCCCGGCCGGCGGGCCGCCGCGGAAGGTTGCCCGAACGACTCGCGCGGCCCAACCCGTACGATGGGCACCTTCGTGGCCAGCTCGACCGCTCCAGCCCGGCTTCGCATCCTCGTCGCGGCCGCCGTGCCCGCCGACGTCGGTGCGATCGCGAGCGCCCTCGGCAACGCCGGCCACGAGGTCGTGACCGCCTACCGCGCGGAGACCGCGTTCTCCCGCCTGGCCGACGAGCGCCCGGACGCGGTGCTTTTGGACCCCGGCCTGCCCGACACGGAGGCGTCGGCGCTGGTGGGCCGCATCCGGGCCCGCACCGACGCGCCGCTCATCGTGATCATGGACCTGCGCGACGAGGCGGCCGTGGTGGCCGCCCTGGAAGCCGGGGCCGTCGACGTGGTCGGGCGGCCGGTCCGGGTCGGGGAGCTGATCGCGCGCCTGAACGCCGCGGTCCGGCGGTCCACGCTCCCGACGGGCGCCTTCGAGCCGAGCCTCGACGGGCTGCGGATCGACCTCGGCCGGCGCGAGGCGTCCGTCGCCGGGCGCAACGTGCCGCTGACCCCGACCGAGTTCGAGCTGCTCTCCGTGATGGCCGCCCGGCGCGGCGACGTCGTCGACCATCGGACGCTGCTGCGCGCCGCCTGGCCGGGGCGCCTGGACGTGGAGCCCGAGACGCTCCGCAGCCACCTCACCAGGATCAACGCGAAGCTCGTCGCGGAGGGGCATCCGGGCCTCCGCAACGTCCGCGGCCGCGGCTACGCGCTCCGCGTGCAGGGAAGCCTGCCGACGGCCTGACGGCGCGCGCGAATCGCGGCACACTTGCCCCATGCTCGATTCCCTCGCAACCGAGTCCATGCCCCCGGCCGCGCAGCAACCGGAGGCCCACCCGACGCGTGTCGCGGTCGTGGGGGCCGGCGCGGTGGGGTCCACGTTCGCGTTCGGCCTCCTCCTCTCCGGGCTCGCTTCGGAGATCCTGCTGGTGGACGCGAATGCCCGCCGGGCGGAGGGCGAGGCGATGGACCTCCTGCACGCGGTCCCGTTCGCGAAGACCGCGCGCGTCTGGTCCGGGCCGATCGAGGACTGCCGCGGATCGGCGATCACCGTCATCGCCGCCGGCGCGGCCCAGAAGCCGGGCGAGACGAGGATGGACCTGGTCCGCAAGAACGCCGAGATCTTTCGCCAGATCGTCCCCGCCGTCGCGAGCGCGAACCCGGGCGGGATCATCGTGGTCGCCACGAACCCGGTGGACATCCTGGCCTACCTGACCTACCGGATCAGCGGCCTCCCGTCGAGCCGCGTCATCGGCTCGGGGACCATCCTGGACACGTCGCGGTTCCGCATGCTCCTCGCCGAGCACTACGGCGTCGACCCGCGCTCCGTCCACGCGTACATCGCCGGCGAGCACGGCGATTCCGAGGTGCCGGTCTGGTCGGCGGCCAACATCGCGGGGATGCCGCTGGCGGACTTCGGGCGCGCGAACGGGATCGGGCACGACCAGGGGTCGCTCCAGCAGATCTTCGAATCGACGCGCGACGCCGCCTACCAGATCATCGAGCGCAAAGGCGCCACGTCGTACGCCGTGGCGGCGGGCCTCGTCCGAATCGTCGAGGCGATCCTGCGCGACCAGTCGACCGTGCTCTCGGTCAGCTCGCTCATCTGCGACTACTACGGGATCGACGACGTCTACCTGTCGGTCCCGACGGTTCTGGGACGCGGCGGCGTCGAACGCACGCTCCGCCTCGCGATGTCCGCGGAAGAGGCGTCTGGCCTCCGCCACTCAGCCGAGCTGCTCAGGGCGACGATCGAGACCCTGGACCTGCCGCCGCGCTAGCTAGTCGAGCAGCGAGCGTAGTGGCTCGACGTACTCGGGATCCATGCGGAGATAGGCGCCTCGGATCACGGTCCAAGCGCGGATCCGGAAGTCGTCGAGGCCCGCGCCGACGAATGCCGCAATGCGGCGCTCGGTCTTCGCTCGGTCCTCCAAGCGGTAGCCGAACGGATTCCAGAGGAACGAGGGCACGTCGAACTCGCGATCGGAGAGGTACGGCTTCGGGTCGATGGCGACGAACCGCTCGCCGTGGCGAAGGATGTTGTGATGGTGAAAGTCCCCGTGGACGAGCCAGTCCGTGCCGGCGCCGATCTCCGCAACGAGCTGGCGGGCGAGCGGGACGAGCTCGCTCCCCATCCGTTCGGCTCGTTCAAGCCAGCGTTGTACCTCGGGCTCCACCGGCCGGAACGGTGCACGGCCCGGCAGCCACAGCTGTACGGCGACATCGACGGCGATCGCCGTCGCCTCGTCGTCGTCGAGATCCGAGATATCGGTCCCCGGACGCGCGCGCTCAAGCAGCAGCGCACGACGCTTCCGGTCGCGGCACAGCACGCGCACCGCACCCCTGCCGTTCCATGCGTCGAACGCCTCCGCGTCGTGGAGCGCTTCGTCGTCGCCCTCCCACGCAACCTTGAGCACGGCGTCGTCGCTGACCGGCGCGGCGAACGACTGGAGGGCGAACGCGAACGGCGCGCCGAGATCGAGCCCCCAGTCTGCGGCGACGCGTTCCGCGGTGGCGCGCGTCTCGGTCAGGTCGACGGGCATGCGCCAGACCCCTCGCGTCGCGCTCCGCAATGGCCTTGCCGCTTCAGCGTGGATGTCGGGCGCTCTCCGATGACCGCAGCAAGCGGCAAGGCCATCGAGTTTCTGAATCCAGGTTCTCAGGAGACCGCCGCCGCGGCCGCCTCCGCGCGCAGGGCCGCGTAGCCCGGCTTGATGACCGCCGTGATCAGCCGGAGGCGCCCGTCGAACGGCTCGAAGGCCGACTTCATGGCGTTGAGCGTGAGCCACTCCATCTCGTCGAGGCCCACCCCGAACACCTCCGCCATCGCGGCGAACTCGCTCGAGAGCGAGACGCCGCTCATCAGCCGGTTGTCGGTGTTGAGCGTGACCCGGAAGCGGAGCCGGCGCAGGAGGCCGATCGGGTGCTCGGCGAGCGTCGCGACCGCGCCCGTGT
>Ga0209014_10001705_pt1 | contig 12972 bp, 9 predicted proteins | sample BarGraNGADG00212_FD_184491 | JGI IMG/M metagenome (GOLD analysis project Ga0209014, IMG submission 184491) | Arctic peat soil microbial communities from Barrow, Alaska - Barrow Graham LP Ref core NGADG0002-212 (SPAdes) (version 2) | ecosystem: Environmental > Terrestrial > Soil > Wetlands > Peat...
CAGCTGCCGGGCGATCCGGCGGTCGAGCGCCGGCTGCGGTCGATCGTGCGCTGGAACGCGATCGCGATGGTCGTGCGCGCCAACAAGCAGTCCTCGGAGCTCGGCGGTCACATCGCGAGCTACCAGTCACTCGCGACGCTGTACGAGGTCGGCTTCAACCACTTCTGGCACGCACCCAGTAAGAACCACGGTGGCGACCTGGTGTACTTCCAGGGGCATTCCTCGCCGGGCAACTACGCGCGCGCGTACCTCGAGGGTCGCCTGACCGAGGAGCAGCTCGACGGCTTCCGGCAGGAGGTCAGCCGTGGCGGCCTGTCGTCGTATCCGCATCCGTGGCTGATGCCGGATTTCTGGGAGTTCTCGACGGTGTCATTGGGGATCGGCGGGATCACCTCGATCTACCAGGCGCGGTTCATGAAATACCTGCAGGCGCGGGGGATCGCGGAGACCGACGGGCGCAAGGTGTGGGTGTTTCTCGGCGATGGTGAGATGGACGAGCCCGAGTCGATGGGGGCGATCGGTCTCGCGGGTCGGGAGCGGCTCGACAACCTGATCTGGGTCGTCAACTGCAACCTGCAGCGGCTCGACGGCCCCGTGCGCGGGAACGGCAAGATCATCCAGGAGCTCGAAGCCGATTTCCGCGGCGCCGGTTGGAACGTGATCAAGGTGATCTGGGGCTCGCGCTGGGATCCGCTGCTCGCCGCCGACAGCGACGGGGCGCTGGTGAAGGTGATGGAGGACTGCGTCGACGGCGAGTACCAGACGTTCAAGTCGCGCGACGGGGCGTATGTGCGCGAGCATTTCTTCGGCCGTGACCCGCGCCTGCTCGAGCGCGTGGCGCCCATGTCAGACGAGGAGATCTGGCTGCTGAACCGCGGCGGCCTCGACCAGCAGAAGGTGTATGCCGCCTATGACGCCGCGGTCCGGCACTCCGGTCAGCCGACGGTGATCCTTGCCAAGACGATCAAGGGCTACGGGATGGGCGTCTCCGGTGAGGGACAGATGATCACCCATCAGGCCAAGAAGATGACCGAGGCGGCGCTGCTGGCGTTCCGTGACCGCTTCGAGCTGCCTTTGTCAGACGAGCAGGTGGGCGCCGCCGAGTACTTCAAGCCGCCCGAGGACTCCCCCGAGATGCAGCTCCTGCGCGAGCGCCGCGCGGCGCTCGGCGGCAGCCTGCCCGCGCGGCGCCGCAAAGCGCAACCGCTTCAAGTCCCCGGCCTCGATGCCTTCAAGAGCCAGCTCGAGGGCACGGGCGAGCGCGAGATCTCGACCACGATGGTGTTCGTCCGCGTGCTCGCTGCACTGCTGCGCGACAAGGCAATCGCGAAGCACATCGTCCCCGTCGTGCCCGACGAGTCGCGCACGTTCGGGATGGAGGGCATGTTCCGCCAGATCGGGATCTACTCCCCGTCCGGCCAGCTCTACCAGCCCCAGGACTCAGAGCAGCTGAGTTTCTACAAGGAGGATCAGCACGGCCAGATCCTCGAGGAGGGCATCACCGAGGCGGGCTCGATCTCGTCGTTCATCGCCGCCGGCACGTCCTACAGCACCCACGACGTGCAGATGGTGCCGTTCTACACCTATTACTCGATGTTCGGCTACCAGCGCGTCGGCGACCTCGTGTGGGCGGCGGGCGACAGCCGCACGCGCGGGTTCATGCTCGGCGGCACCGCCGGACGCACGACGCTCAACGGCGAGGGCCTCCAGCACGAGGACGGCCACAGCCACGTGCTCTTCTCTGTGGTCCCCAACTGCCGCGCCTATGACCCCACGTTCGGATACGAGGTGGCCGTGATCATCCAGGACGGCCTGCGGCGGATGGTCGCCGAGCAGGAGGACGTCTTCTACTACATCACCCTGATGAACGAGAACTACCCGCACCCGCCGATGCCTGCCGGCACTGAGGAGGCGATCCTGCGCGGGATGTACCTTCTGCGAGAGGGCCCCAAGCGCTCCAAGAAGCCGCGGGTCCAGCTGCTCGGATCGGGGACGATCCTGCGCGAGGTGATCGCCGCCGCCGACCTGCTCGAGTCGGACTTTGGCGTTGTCTCCGATGTGTGGAGCGTGACCTCGTTCACCGAGCTGCGCCGCGACGGGATCGAGGTCGAGCGCTGGAACATGCTGCACCCGACCGAGAAGCCGCGGCAGGGCTACGTCTCCGAATGTCTCGGCGGGCGCAAGGGTCCCGTGATCGCGTCGACCGACTACATACGCGCGTTCGCAGACCAGATCCGCCAATGGGTGCCGGCCCCGTATCACGTGCTCGGGACCGACGGGTTCGGCCGCAGCGACTACCGCCGTGCGCTGCGGCGGTTCTTCGAGGTCGATCGACACTACGTGACCGTCGCGGCCCTTAAGTCGCTGGCGGATGCCGGCGAGATCGACCCTGCGCGCGCGCAGGAGGCGATCGAGCGCTACGAGATCGACGCCGACGCCCCGCTGCCCACCACCGTCTGATGACCGCGACCGACGTCATGGACGTGCTCGTGCCGAACATGGGCGACCTTCGACAAGGTCCCGATCATCGAGATCCTGGTCGGCACGGTCAGCGACGCACACAGACGAGCGAACTACGCGTCGGCGCCCGCTAAGCCCATCAAACCCTCTCTCCGACACCTCCATGACATGGCGCTGCGACCAATCGCGCATCCTCCTGCGAAGCGGCCCCACCCCTGGGATGGCCGGCTTGGCACATCCGCGCCGTGCTCGCCGCCAAACAGCTCGACCCGACCGTCGAGCCTCCACCGCGGCTATCCGTCGCGTCGCTCGAGAGACCGACGCACCCGTGTCATGGAGCCATCCGCTGCTCCACAGCGGCTCGGTCGCCTCGATGAACCCCATCAGCGCTGCAGCTGGATGACCATCCCCGACTGGCGTGCCGAACGCGATCCCGTCAGCCCACTCGAGATCGCCGAACCTCGCGTCCGGATGGGCACCGCCGCCCTCGGAGCGCTCATCTCCGGGAACCCACAGGAGCATCTGTCGGCGTGCGTGCGCGTGCTTCCTACCCGTCCAAACCAACGCGCAGACCATCGCTATCAGAAGCCCACTAGGCTCCGGCCGGTCGACGGATCTGCTCCCACGCCTGCGCGTCGGCGATCAGCCCCTCGAGGCTCATCTTGCGGTCTGGTCGCTCGGTCCGCAACGCCCACGTCACATCGAGCTGGCCGAGCGCGCCGCCTCCGCTCGACAGCGTCCCGGTCCCGCTATTCGCATGGGACGCCTCCTTGGGGTTGGACGACTCGGTCGGATGGACATCGTTCACACGGCGCTGTGTCGGCTGCGGGCGAGCTCGTCGATGTGGGGTGGGTCGACCGGTGGGTGCTTGCCGCGAACGACATGCACGCCGCCTCGGAGCATCGCCGCGAACACGATCAGCCACACGGCCAGCGCCACCCACACCCACGCGCGCGCAAAGCTGGTGATCGCGCTTGCGTGGGCGGCTTGCCCGACTGCGAAGCTGCACGCGGCGTACATGCCGACGGGGAAGACTGTCGACCAGCGCCGCACGTCGTAGCGCGGTCGCGGGCGCGTCGCCTCGGCGAGCAGAAGCACAGGCAGCCACAGCATCGTCAGTGCCCATAGGCCGAGCGACACGCTCTTGAGCGTCCCGCTAGCACCCCCTAGCACCGCGAGGGCCTTCGCACCGGTCGTGATTTTCCCGGCGGCGAGGGTGGAGATCGCGAGCGCGCCGCCGGTGATCCAGTGGTCGCCATGACCGATGGCGAGCTGGCGTAGGTCAAAGCGGGCGATGACGAACACATAGAACGCGAGCCCGAGCCCGAACGGCGCGAGCGCGGCGACCAGCAACCAGTGAGCGTGATCGCGTATCGCGAGTGTGGCGGCGAGGACGGCGAGCGATTCGGTGGAGACGGTGAGCACCAGCGACGCGCCGACGGTGGGCGTCCTCCAGTGCGCCAGAACGGGCGCGAGCAGCGCTGCCCACAGCAGGAGCGCGGTCACGAGCAACGCGACGCCGGCCCAATCCCAGCCGAGGACGGTGAGCCGGGTTCCTAGCACCGCGGTACCGGCTACCGAGGTCAGCGCCGCGGGGGTGCGCACGTCGGCGCGAAAGCGTTCATGGTCGCGCGCCGCGCGCGCTGGGAGAAGCACGGTGAGCGCCACCCATATGACGGCGTCGAGGACCAGCAGGACGCGCGAGATCGTCTCGTGGCCGTCAAGCGACAGCGCGATCGACACGATCCCGGTGCCCATCACCACGGCCCCGGACGCGGGTGGGATCGCGTCGAGGGTGCGCTTGACCACGCCGGCGGCTGGGCGGCTGGGCATCAGCGCGCGGTGGAGTAGCGCCGCCGGTAGAGGATGTAGGGGCGTCCGAGGTACTGAAACGGGATGCTCCAGGCGTGCACGAGCCGGCTGAATGGCCATAGCGCGTAGAGCGGCCAGGCGCTGATCGCGTGGATCTGGAAGATCAGCCGAGCGCCGGTGACGGTGTGGGTCTCGGGCTGGAAGGTGATCAGGTGGCGAAACCACGTGCCGATGCTGGCCCGGTATTCGAAGCTCGAGCCGAACGCCTGGATCGCGAGCGTCTCGAACACCCCGAGGCAGATCGTGACGGTCAGCAGCCCGTAGGCGGCGAGATCGAGCCAGGTGGTCGTGACCGCGACTCGCCGCACGGTAGCGCGGCGGTAGACGAGGATCGCGAAGCCGACGAGGGTCGCCACGCCGGCGACGCCGCCGGCGATCGCGGCGATCAGGTGGTAGGTGTGCTCGTGGATGCCGACCGCGTTGGTGGCGCTCGGTGGGATCAGGATGCCGAGCACGTGGCCGCCGATCGCGGCGAGCGCGCCGTAGTGAAACAGCGGACTGCCCCAGGCCAGCAGCCGGCTCTCCAAGAGCTGCGTCGAGCGTGACGTCCAGCCGAACTGGTCGTGGCGGTAGCGCCACACGTGCCCGGCCACGAAGATCGTCACCGACACGTAGGGCAGCACGATCCAGAGCAGGATCGCCCCGGCGCTCACCGCCGCGCTCCCGTGTCCGGCATCACCTCGGGCGGCGCGAACGGCTCAAGCCCGACGAGCTCCTGCGGGGGGCCTTCGGCGAGCAGGCGCCCAAGGCCGGTGCGCTCGAGCGCCGAGAGCTCACCCAGGGTCATGCAGACGGCGTCGAGCACGTGCGCGTATGCGCTGTGCTGCTCGTGCAGGCTGAGGCGTATGAGCTCCAGCGCAGGGCGCTGTTCGCGCAACACCAGCTCGCCCTGGCCCGGGAGGGCGAAGGACGCGAACTCGAGCATCGCCGGGAGGTAGTCGGGCAGCTCCCGGCCCTCGATCGGCAGGCCAGCGGCGCGGTAGAGCTTCTTCAGTCGCAGCAGCGCGATGCCCCGTTCGCGCTTGTCGCCCAGCGCGTAGAAGGTGAGGTAGAGCGACGATCGCTTGTGCAGGTCGAACGTCTCGACGTAGTGCTGGGCGAGCTCGAGCGCCGGGGTCGCGACCCACCAGTCGCAGAAGCGTCCGAGCGCCTCGGCTGCCGGCGAACGCGCGAGGCCGGACGCGGTCAGCGCGAGCTCCCCGCGCGCGACGAGCAGCTCGTCGTCGGGGTACTGCAGCGCCAGCGAGCACAGCTTGTAGACGGTCGCCGTGTCCGCGGCACGACGCGCACGACGGCCGCTCATCAGCTCGCGCCGTTCGCGTCCTGGCGACGGTCGCCGAGCATCTTGATGATGTCGAGCGCGGGTGGCTCGTCGGTGAGCATGAACTGCTCGGCGGTGGGGTCGGCGATCGCCCCGCAGTTCCCCGGGCCGCCGTCGAAGTCAAGCCCGCACGCGCCCTGCTGTTCCATCAGGCGCCCGGCGAGCTCGGTGTGCGCCTTGGGGATCACGTAGCGGTCGTCGTACTTGGCGATCGCAAGCAGCCGGTACATGTCCTCGACGTCCTGCACGCTCATGCCAGCCGCAGCGGCGATCGCCTCGTCGTGCTCGCCCAGCACCTCACGCTTGCGCATGTGACCGCGCATCCCCGCTAAGCGGCGCAGCACATCGCGGATCACCTCGGCGTCGCCCGCGCTGAGCAGGTTGGCGAGATAGTCGACCGGGATGCGCATCGACTCGATCGCGGGAAAGACATCGTCCGGATTGGCCTCATAGCCATCGGTCTCAAGCGAGTTGACGATCGGCGAGAGCGGCGGCACGTACCACACCATCGGCAGCGTCCGGTACTCGGGGTGCAACGGAAGCGCAACCCGATAGCGGTGCGCGAGCGCATAGACGGGGGAGCGTCGCGCCGCGTCGATCCAGTCATCGGGGATCCCGTCACGCGCGGCCTGGTCACGCACCGCCGGATCCTCGGGGTCGAGGAACACCTGACGCTGCGCCTCGAGCAGGCCCTGCGGGTCCGGCGTCGATGCGGCCGCCTCGACGCGGTCTGAGTCATAGAGCACCAGTCCGATGTAGCGGATCCGCCCGACGCACGTCTCCGAGCAGATCGTCGGCTGGCCGATCTCGATCCGCGGATAGCAGAGCGTGCACTTCTCGGCCTTGCCGGTGCGGTGGTTGAAGTAGACCTTCTTGTACGGGCAACCCGAGACGCAGAAACGCCAGCCGCGGCACTTGGCCTGATCAACTAAGACGATGCCGTCTTCCTCGCGCTTGTACATCGCCCCCGACGGGCACGAGGCGACACAAGACGGGTTCAGGCAGTGCTCGCAGATCCGCGGCAGGTAGAACATGAACGCCTGCTCGTAGGTGGCCTTGACCTGCTCCTGGATCCCGTCGGTCAGCGGGTCCTGGTGGATGCGCTCCGGCGCACCGGCGAGGTTGTCCTCCCAATTCGGGCCCCACTCGATGTTCTCCATCTTGCGCCCGGTCAGCTGCGATTGTGCCCGCGCGACCGGGTCGCGCTTTGACAATGGCGCGTTGATCAGCTTCTCGTAGTCATAGGTCCAGGGCTCGTAGTAGTCGTCGATCGTCGGCAGGTCAGGGTTGTGAAAGATCGACAGCAGCTTTTTGACCCGACCACCGGCCTTCAGGCGCAGCCGTCCCTTGCGATCGAGCTCCCAGCCGCCCTGCCACTGCTCCTGGTCCTCCCAGCGCTTGGGGTACCCGAGTCCGGGCTTGGTCTCGACGTCGTTGAACCACATGTACTCGGCGCCCGGCCGGTTGGTCCACACCTGCTTGCACGTCACGCTGCACGTGTGGCAGCCGATGCACTTGTCGAGGTTCATCACCATCCCGACCTGCGCACGGATCTTCATTCGTACGTCACCTCCGATTGGCGCTTGCGCAGCACGGTGACCTCGTCGCGCTGGGAGCCCGTCGGCCCGTAGTAGTTAAAGCCGAAGCTCAGCTGCGCGTAGCCGCCGATGAAGTGCGTCGGCTTCATCACGATCCGCGTCAGCGAGTTATCGGTGCCGCCGCGCTTTCCCTCAAGCTCGGTCAGCGGCACGTTCAGATGGCGGTCCTTGGCGTGGTACATCAGGCACGTCCCCTGCGGAATGCGATGCGAGACGGTCGCGCGGCAGGAAACGACGCCGTTGCGGTTGTAGGCCTCAACCCAGTCGTTGTCCTTGATCTCCAGCGCCTGCGCGTCCTCGCGGCTGACCCACAGCATCCCACCGCCGCGGAACAACGTCAGCATGTGCAAGTTGTCCTGGTACTCGGAGTGGATCGACCACTTCGAATGCGGCGTCAGATAGCGCAACGTCAGCTCAACCCGACCGGACCCGTCCTCGGCGCCTTGGTCACCGAAGATCGCGCGGTGATGCAACGGCGGGCGGTAGACCGGCAGCCCCTCCCCCAGTTCGAGCATCCACTGATGGTCGAGGTAGAAGTGCATCCGCCCGGACAGGGTGTGCCAGGGCTTCTCACGCTCGACGTTGGTCGTGAACGGCGCGTAGCGACGTCCGTGTGACTCGATCCCCGACCACTCCGGCGAGGTGATCACCGTCCGCGGCTGCACCTGCGTGTCCTGGAAGGTGATGCGGTCGCCCTCGCGCGACGCGGCGAGGTCGGCGAGCGGCACGCCGGTGCGCTTCTCCATCGAGCGGAACCCCTCCACCGCGAGCCGACCGTTGCAGGTGCCAGACAGCGCCAGGATCGCCTCACAAGCATGCTCGACGCGCTCCAGCGACGGTCGGCCGTCGGCCACGCCGCCGCGCACCGCCCCGTTCTTTGAGCGCAGCTCGGCGATCTCCTGAAGTGGCTTCCAGCTCGCGCCCTTGGTCGCGCTGCCGAGCTCATCCAGCAGCGGCCCGAGCGCCGCCCACTGCTCCGCGACGTGCGGGTAATCGCGCTCGATCACCAGCAGCTTGGGCATCGTGCGGCCCGGGACGGGCTCGCACTCGCCCGCCCTCCAGTCGCGCACCTCGCCCAACGGCTGGGCGATCTCATCCGGGGTGTCATGCAGCAATGGCGCCGCGACGAGATCACGACGCTTGCCGAGGTGCCGTTCGGCGAGGCGGGAGAACTCCTTCGCGATTCGGTGAAAGGCGTCCCAGTCTGACTTCGCCTCCCACGGCGGCGCGATCGCCTCGTTGAAGGCGTGCACGAACGGGTGCAGATCCGTGGAGGAGAGGTCGAACTTCTCATACCACGTCGCCGCCGGCAACACGACATCGGAGAACAGGCAGTTGCTGGTCATCCGAAAATCGATCGTCGTCAACAGGTCGAGCTTTCCCTCGGGCGCCTGCTCGCGCCAGACCACCTCGCGCGGGCGCAGCTCCGGTGGCGACTCCTCCGCCCGGACCGCGCTGTCGGGCACGCCCAGGAGATGCTTGAGGAAGTACTCGTGCCCCTTGCCCGAGGACCCCAGCACGTTCGCCCGCCAGACAGTCATCACCTTCGGGTGGTTCGCCGGCGCGTCGGGGTCCTCGCACGCAAACCGCAGCCGGCCCGCTTGCAGTTCGCGAACCACGTACTCGGCCGGGTCGATCCCCTCGCGCTCCGCCGCCGCCACGAGCTCGTGGGGGTTGCGATCAAAGCTCGGATAGGACGGCAGCCATCCCAGCCGGGCTCCGAGCGCGTTGATGTCGAGGATGTGGCGCCCCGCTAACAGCCCGCGCCCCAGCGGGGATGCGAGATGCTCGGGCTGGATGCGCTCATAGCGCCACTGATCGGTCGCCATGTAGAAGAACGGTGTCCCGGATTGATGGCGTGGTGGGCGCACCCAATCCAGCGCGAACGCGACCGTCTGCCAGCCGGTCAACGGGCGCACCTTCTCCTGCCCGACGTAGTGCGCCCAGCCGCCGCCGTTGACGCCCTCGCAGCCGCACAGCATCAGCAGCGAGAGAAACGTGCGGTAGGTCTGGTCGGAGTGATACCAGTGGTTGGTCCCCGCTCCCATGCAGATCATCGACCGCCCCTTGGTCTGCTCGGCGTTGCGGGCGAACTCGCGCGCCACCCGCACCGCGAGGTGGCGGTCAACGGTGGTGATCTGCTCCTGCCACGCCGGCGTGCACGGCTGCTCGGCATCGTCATAGCCGGCCGGCCAGATCCCCGGCAGCCCGGGGCGCGCGACGCCGTACTGCGCGAGCGTCAGATCGAGCACCGTCGTGACCAGCTGCCCGCCCACGCGGATCGCCGGCACGCCGCGGCGCACAATCCCTCCGCCCTCGCTCTCCCCGACGTCAAAGCGCGGCAGGTCCACCGCGACACGCTCCTGCGAACGGTCAAGCAGCGTCAGCGCCGGCGCCACCCCCTCCAAGCGCAGGTTCCAGCGCCCCTCGTCGCCGGGCGCGTAACGGTGGCCGACCGATCCGCCCGGCACCACCGGCTCGCCGGTGAGCCTGTCCAGCACCACCGTCTTCCACTCAGCGTGCTCCTCGTCCCCGCCCAGGTCAGACGCGCGCAGAAGCCGATCGGGCACGTACGCGTCGCCGCGCTCGCGCAACGTAACCAGCAACGGCAGGTCAGTGAAGCGCTGCGCGTACTGCTCGAAATAGGGCACCTGACGATCGACGTAGAACTCCTTCAGGATCACGTGCCCCATCGCCATCGCGAGCGCCCCATCCGTCCCGGGCTGCGCCGGCAGCCAATGATCGGCGAACTTCGTATGCTCGGCGTAATCCGGGGAGACGACGACGACCTTCTGGCCGCGATAACGAGCCTCGGTCATGAAATGCGCGTCAGGCGTGCGCGTCGTCGGCAGGTTCGTGCCCCAGATCAGCAGATAACTCGCGTTCCACCAATCCGCCGACTCCGGCACGTCAGTCTGATCGCCAAACGCCTGCGGCGAGGCCGGCGGCAGATCGGCATACCAGTCATAGAACGACAGGATCACCCCGCCGATCAACGACAGAAAACGTGTCCCCGCCGCGTAGGACGCCATCGACATCGCCGGGATCGGCGAGAACCCCACCACCCGATCCGGTCCATAGCGCTTGATCGTGTGAACATGCGCCGCCGCGACCAGCTCCGTGACCTCATCCCACGAAGCGCGCACGAACCCGCCCTTGCCACGCTGACGCTTGTACCGCCCTGACCGCTCCGGGTCGTCCACAATCTCCGCCCACGCGTCCACCGGATCCCCGAGCCGCTCGCGCGCCTCACGGAACATCTCCAACAGACTGCCGCGCACATAAGGATGGCACAGGCGCAGCGGCGAATACGTATACCACGAGAACGACGCCCCCCGCGGACAGCCGCGCGGCTCGTACTCCGGCATGTCGGGCCCCACCGACGGGTAGTCCACCGCCTGGGACTCCCAGGTGATGATCCCCTCCTTCACATACACATTCCACGAACACGACCCCGTGCAATTCACGCCATGCGTCGAGCGCACCACCTTGTCGTGCGCCCAACGACCCCGATACGACCGCTCCCACGCCCGATCCTTCGCCACCAGCTGACTCCACCCCTCCGCACTGATCGGCCCGCGCCGAAGGAACCGGTGGGCCTCGAGCAGCGGGCTCAACCCGTCACGCATCGCGCGCAACCCCCCGCTCACGCAGCGACCACAGCATGCCGACCTGAACAACACCAAGGCTGGTGCTGCACACGAGCAACCGTGCCGCTGCAGACTTGTTCGTCTCCGCCAGCTGCCAGGACTGTGTCAGGCGGTATGAACCGCGGATCATCGCGTGCTCCTCAGCACCGCAGGAACAATGGCTGGCCGCATCGCCCGGCGCGCCAACGGACACGCCCGCGGTGGCTGCGGCTGTCGAACAGCGGGTTCGAGGCCCATGGCCGACAGCTTTTCATAGACCGGGTCGGAAAAAAAGGGCTCCTCTCCGTTTGGGGGTAACTCGCGCGATGCTACGACGATGAATCCCCTGCTATCCGGAGGGTTCTCGGGTTCTCAGGCGGCACGGCCCAGCGTCGAAAGTTGCGCACGTCTGCGAGACGGCCGTCCGTGCCCATTCCGCGCGGCCATCCATGGCCGGCGGGCGACGCCCTCTCGCAGGACACCCCGCTCCGGTACAAGCACAGGGCACGCAGCAGCCACGAGCCCACTAGGCACAAAACCCTGCTCACAGGGCTCAGCCGCTCAGCCGGGCACTGAACCTTGCCGGGAGCACCGGATTTCGCTGCTTGCGACGAGCCTCGGCCCCGATCGCTGGCAGTACGCGGCCAGCAGCCGCTGACATCGCGCACGACGCCACGAGCCGCCAGTTGCACCCCCAAATGGACAGGAGTAGTTCGTGCCTCGCCCGGTCGTCCAACCCGGCGTGGTACGGGCGATAAGTTCCCCGTTGAACGATCGGCGGAGCTCGGCGCAGATCACAAAGAGCCGCTCGGCGCCCGCTCGAAGCCTTCGACCTCGATCAGGCATCCGGCTCGGTCGGGGTCCTCGGGAGCGAACTTTGTGAGCAGCGCCGAGGGCTCGAGCTCGTCCAGCAGGCCGCGCGTCAGCCCGCGGTGCAGCGTGCAGACGACCTGCTGGTTCTCGCGGACCGCTTCGCGGTAGGGGCAGTTCCCCAGCCGATAGACGACCCGCCCGACTTCGCCGCGCTCGCGTTGGGGCGCGAACCCCAGCGCGGTGAGGGCGCGGCCCATTGTCTCCTCAGCCCGAGAGCCGCTCCGGTCGAGAGGGAGCTCTCGACCGAGCTCTCGTCCGGCGCGCTCGATCTCGCGCAGGCGTCCCGGCCGGGGCGGGGTGCTGCGGGCCAGCCAGCGCGCGAGCTGCCGGTAGGCGTCGGGCGGCTCCCCGCCGGGGAGGGCGTCGGGCGCGATCGACCAGCTGTCACGCGGTCGACCGCGCGGCTGCAGCGCTCGCTCGCGAGAGATGAGTCCCGCGGCCTCCAACCGTTCGAGATGGACCCGCACACCACTCGGGTGAAGGGTCAGCTCCGCGGCTAGCTCAGCGGTGCCCGCCGGCCGGCCCAGGCCCGACAGGCGCGCGAACAACCGGGCGCGAGTTGGCTGGGCCAGAGCGTCACCTGGACCTTCGGGGGCTACGGGAGCCACCCGCAAAGGTTCGCATAGACATCCCTCGACAAAGCACCCGGTGCTATTTTACTAGTCTAGCTCGGAAAAACCTTTGGACAGAGGGCTCGTGCTGTGGCGTACGTAATCGCTGAACCGTGCATCGGGATCAAGGACAACTCGTGCGTCGAGGTCTGCCCAGTGGACTGCATCCATCCCACCCCCGATGAGCCCGACTATGAGCAGGTCGACCAGCTCTACATCGATCCAGAGGAGTGCATCGACTGCGATGCGTGCGTCGAGGCCTGCCCCGTGGACGCGATCACCTCCGAGGACCAGGTGCCCGAAGAGTGGCAGCGCTTCATCGAGCTAAACGTCGACTTCTACCGCAAGCAAACCGCGAGATCCGCTCTGTGACTCGACGACGTCAAAGAGCTCCCGCGGACCTAAGCGCCACTTGAGGTGAGCAGTGGCGACGCGCTGGAGCACAGCCGAAGACCAGCTGCTCCGCCAGCTATACGCTGACCAGCTCCCGGTGGAGCAGATCGCTGGCCGGCTGGCACGCTCTGCAGACGCTGTCGTCGCTCGCCGCCAGGCGCTGGGGATCGCTCCGCGCCGCCGGTCAAGGCCCTGGTCGCCCCGGGAGCGGGCGC
>Ga0209014_10001706_pt1 | contig 12972 bp, 16 predicted proteins | sample BarGraNGADG00212_FD_184491 | JGI IMG/M metagenome (GOLD analysis project Ga0209014, IMG submission 184491) | Arctic peat soil microbial communities from Barrow, Alaska - Barrow Graham LP Ref core NGADG0002-212 (SPAdes) (version 2) | ecosystem: Environmental > Terrestrial > Soil > Wetlands >...
TGCGGATGGTCCCCTCCAGGAAGACCGTCTCGGGGATGATGTTGTTGGTGGTGCCGCCACGGATGTGCGCGATCGTGACGACGGCCGGATCGAAGACGTTGACGCGGCGGGTGACCATCGACTGGAGCGCCAGCACGATCTCGGCCGCGACCGTGATCGGGTCGAGCGCCGTGAACGGGGCCGAGGCATGGCCTCCGCGGCCGCGCACGGTGAGCCGGATGAAGTCGGCCGCCGCCATCTCGGGTCCGGGCCGGAGGTTCAGGGTGCCGGTCGGGTAGGTGGTGGAGATGTGGATGGCGAACGCCGCGTCTGCCGCCTCCGGCGCCGGCAGGTCGAGCAGCCCCTCGTCGAGCATGAAGCGTGCCCCGGCGAACCCTTCCTCGCCCGGCTGGAACATGAGCAGGACGCGGCCGGCCAGCTGGTCGCGGCGGGCGGTGAGCAGCCGGGCGCCCCCGAGAAGCATCGCCACGTGTGTGTCGTGGCCGCAGGCATGCATTGCCCCCGCGATCTCGGAGCTGAAGTCGAGGCCGGTCTCCTCCAGGAGCGGCAGGCCGTCCATGTCGCCGCGCAGGACGAGCGTCGGGCCGGGGCGCGCTCCCTCGATGATCGCAGTCACCGAGCTGACCTTCCGGCCGACGCGCGGCGCCAGGCCCATCTGCTCGAGCTCGGCGACGACCAGCGCCTGCGTGGCGGGCAGGTCCAGGCCGATCTCGGGTCGCCGGTGGAGTCGTCGTCGAACCTCCACGAGCTCGGGCAGGAGGGCCCTGGCATCGTCGAGCAGGGTGGGAAGGGCAGGCATCTTCGTGGTCATGAGCGAAGTATGCGCGGGCCCCGGACGACGCTCTCGGTCGGGTCTCCGGCCGTCATGACGAGCCTGCGAGAATGGTGATCCGCAGTGGGACGACAGCATGACGTTCAACGACAACGTGAAGCTCGATCCGTCGCAGGTGGAGGACGTCCGCGGCGGCCGGAGCATCGGGGGCCGGACCGCGCTGGCGGGCGGGGGCGGCATCCTTGGGATCGTGGTCTTCGTGGTGGTCACGCTGCTCGGGGGGAGCGGATCGCAGGCCGGCGACCTCGGCTCGCTCCTCGACCAGGCCCTGGGCCAGGGAGCTGCCGGGGCGCCCGCCGCATCGTCGGCGCTCGCGACCGAGTGCAGGACCGGCGCCGACGCGAATGCGCGCGACGATTGCCGAGTCGTCGGCTACGTCGACAGCATCCAGGCCTACTGGACCGCCGCCTTCTCGAAGGCCGGGAACGACTACACGCCGTCGATCACGCGCTTCTTCGACGGCACGCTGCAGACGGGGTGCGGGCCCGCCTCCGCGGACGTCGGGCCGTTCTACTGCCCAACGGACGGCTACGTCTACATCGACCTTGGCTTCTTCGACGAGCTCAAGACGAAGTTCGGGGCAACCGGTGGGCCGTTCGCGCAGGCGTACGTCCTGGCCCACGAGTACGGGCACCACGTCCAGGACGTCCTGGGGCTGCTCGACTCGAGCTCCGGCCAAGCTGGTGCGACGGGCCAGTCCGTCCGGACCGAGCTCCAGGCCGACTGCCTGGCCGGCGTCTGGGCGCACAACGCACAGGCAACCGGCTACCTGAAGCCGCTGACCGGCGCCCAGATCGCGGACGCGCTGGACGCGGCCGCGGCCGTCGGCGACGACCGGATCCAGGCCGAGTTCCAGGGTCGCGTCACGCCCGAGGCGTGGACACACGGCTCGTCCGCCCAGCGCCAGAAGTGGTTCACGACGGGCTGGCAGGACGGCTCCCTGAACAGCTGCGACACGTCGGGAGGCCTGTAGCCAGGGACGGGGTCCGCTGGCCCGGACGGGGCCCTCCGACTCCGGACATGGAGCGGCCGCGCCGGTGTCCGGCGCGGCCGCTCCGCTCCAAGGCGTGACCGTCAGTGGACGACGAGCGTCCCCGTCATGCCCGCGTGGATCTGGCAGACGAACGTGTAGGTTCCGGCGGGCGCCGTCGCGGACACACCGATCGTCCAGTTGGCGAGGGCAGCCGTCTGCGGGACGCCCCACGCGGCCTTCGCGGACCAGCTCCCGAGGAGCCCGGAGTCGGAGACGGTCGTCGTGTCGGTGAGCGTGCGGACGCCGTTTCCGGGGGCGAACTCGATCTCATCGGCCGGGCGTGTGCCGCAGGCAAAGTCCAGCGGGCCCTGCGGCGGCGTGTGGAGTGCCGTCGCCGGCGAGTCGGTTCCCGTGGTCGGGTCCTCGCAGAGCGCGACCTGGTCCGTGTGCAGGTCAACCGGGAAGGTGACCGTGTGCACCTCGTTCGTTGCGGGCGAGTTCCAGAGCACGAGGTCGCCGGGCGACACCGTGAGCGTCCCGGGGAGGAATTCCTGGATCGCGACGTGATGGCCCGCGCTGGAGGTCCCTACATTCACCATCCAGAGGGTGTGCCCGTCGGGCAGGGTAGAGCTGGACACGACCGATCCCTGCGCCTCGGCGACGAAGGCGTCCTTGACGTCGGCCGCGATCTGGTGCTTGACACTCGAGACGAGCGCACCGGGCGTCGTGGACTTGACGGACCCGGGGACGACCCGGATCGTGGCGCTCATGCCCGGGTGGACCCGGCAGTGGAACGCATAGACGCCGACCGGCGCGTTGATCGTAACGACGAACGGCGGTGGTGCCCCCGTGCCCAGAAACACGCCGCTGCTGACGACGCCGGCGCCCGTGAAGGAGCACGGCTTCGTCGGTGCCCCGCAGGTCATCGAGGTCGGCAGGAGGGCCGGAACGCGGATCTGCGAATGCGTCTGCCCACCTGGGTTCGCGGTCGTGTCGTCCGCGTCCGCGACGGGGAGGCCGCTGGTCAGCATGTCCGCGGCTACGCTCGTGCCCTTTGGCAGGAGCGTGGCGGTGTGGAAGCCCTCGATCACGAACTGGATGGTCTGGCCCTTGTGGACCGTCAATGATCTCGGGAAGAAGTCGTTGAAGTTCCAGTTGTGACCGGCTGGAACCGCGGCCGGCTGGTCGGCGACGATCGTCAGCGGTGGCGCCGCGGCGCCGACCGGAGAGACCCCGATGACGAGCGTCCCGGCCACCAGGCCGGTGGCTGCGATGAGTCGCAGCAGGTGCCCCGCACGCATGGTTCGGCTAGGCATGTACGTTGATCCCCCCTAATCGTGGATTCCGCGTGTGCCGCCCCGGACGGCAAGGGCGTGATGGTACGGCGAACCGGCAGGACGGTAAAGGGCGAAATCCGGCACGCGCGCGTGGATCCACGATCCGGGGACGACGATGCGGCGCGGCGCCTCACGTCGCGCTCAGAGTTGCCGCAGAATCAGGGCATGGCCTCGACTCTCCCCGACGACCCGGTCCTGCCTGGCGCAACGTGGCGCCCGTTGACGCCGCGCGACGCGGTCCCGCTCGCGGCCGCCGTCGAGGCGGCCCGGGCCGCGGATGGCGGGGCGGAAGTGCAGACCCCGGACGACATGATCCGGTCGTTGACCGACCCCCAGGCGCCGGCCGCCACCAACACGCTCGGGCTGGCCCTCGACGATGGGACCTTGGCCGGCTGGGCATTCGTCCACGAGCGGTTCCACGCGAGGCTGGCGCGTCGCGCGTTCCTCGACGGCGCGACCCACCCTGCCGTGCGCGGCCGCGGAATCGGGACGCTGCTCCTGCGCTGGGCGATCGATCGCGGCGAGGAGTCGCTCGCCACGCAGCCGGCGGACCTGCCGCGCTTCCTGGAGGCCTTCCGCGACGTGACCTCGACGGGTTCGGTCGAGCTCCACCGCGCCCACGGGTTTGCGCCGGTCCGCCACTACATGGACATGCGGCGCGGCCTCGCGGCGGCGCTCCCGGCCGAACCTGACGTACCCGGAACCCGGATCGTGCCGTACGACGCCGCATTCGCGGAGCTGGTCCGCGACGCCCACAACGCGGCCTTCGCCGACCACTGGAGCTCCGAGCCGGTGAGAGCGGAGGACTGGGAGCGCGATTTCGTGGGCGAGCCGCACTTCCGGGCCGACCTCTCGTTTGTCGCGCTCGCGGACGACGAGGTGGCCGGGTACAGCGCCAACTACTGCAGCGAGGCAGACTGGGCCGTGAGCGACGTCCGCGAAGCGTGGGTCGGCCAGCTGGGCGTTCGGCGGGCCTGGCGAGGCCGCGGCCTGGCGACCGCCCTCCTGGTCCGCAGCATGGAGGCGTTCCGCGCGGCCGGGATGGAGGCAGCCTCGCTCGGCGTCGACGCGGAGAACCCGACCGGCGCCGTGGGGCTCTACGAACGGCTCGGCTTCGCGGTCAATCGGCGGTTCGTGCGCCTGCGTCGTCCGGTCGCCGACTGAGGCCGCGGGTGCCCGTCATCGTCCGCGAGGCCCGGCCCGAGGAGCACGCCACACTCGGCGAGCTCGTGGTGGCCGCGTACCGGTCGCTGCCCGAGTTCGACGAGCCCGGCTACGAGCCGGAGTTGCGAGACGTGGCCCGGCGGGCGCGCGAAGCGGTGGTCCTGGTCGCGCTCGATGAATCCGCCGATCCTCCGCTGCTCGGGTGCGTCACGTACGTCCCGGGTCCCGAGAGCCCGTGGGCCGAGCTCCTGGAGCCGGGCGAGGCCGCGATCCGCATGCTGGCGGTGGACGCGGCCGCGCGAGGCCGGGGTGCCGGGACCGCCCTCGCTGCGGCGTGCGTGGCACGGGCACGAGCGGAGGGCCGCACCGCGATCTTCCTGCACTCGCTCCCGTACATGCGCGCGGCCCAGGTGATCTACGCCCGGCTCGGGTTCACGCGGCGGCCGGACCGCGATTGGGAGCCGGTGCCGGGGGTACGGCTGCTGGGATTCTCGCTGCCCCTCGAGGGCCGCCGCGGCTGAGGCTCGTCCGAGCGTCCCGGCCATACGCGGATCGCGTGTCGACCGTGCCATGACCCCGGACACGACCTCCACGGCCTGATGCGAGCCAGCGCCGCGTAGCGCCCGATGCCGCGCTCAGCGGCCGACGACGCGCTCCGCGGCGCCTGCGCGGCGATCAGCGGCGGCCGCCGCCAAAGAGCCGGAGGAGCATGAAGAACAGGTTGATGAAGTCCAGGTACAGCTTGAAGGCACCCATGACGGCGCCCTTCTCCATCGCCCCGGTCCAGGCTGCGACAGCGCCGCTCTGGATCTGCTGGACGTCGTAGGCAGTGAGGATCGTGAAGATCACGACACCGGCGATGGAGATGCCGAAGCTGAGCAGGGTCCCGCCGACGAACACGTTCACGAACATGGCGACGATCAGGCCGACCAGCCCCATGAACAGGTAGCCGCCGAGGTTCGAGAGGTCCCGCTTCGTTACCGCGCCGTACACGGCCGCTGCGCCGAACACGGCCGCAGCCGAGCTGCCGGCTGCCACCACGCTGCCGAGGTCGTATACCCGGAGGATGAAGCCCAGCGTGACACCCGTCAGGGCCGCGTAGGCGAAGAAGAGCAGCAGCCCGACCGTGGCCGGGATCCGGCGGATCGCGAGGGTCAGGCCAAAGGCGATCGCCAGCTGGGCGATGATCAGGGGCAGGAAGAGGCCTGCCAGGTCGGTGACCTGTGCGTCGGACATGCCCGCCACGACCGCGCCGATGCCGGTCGTCAGCAGCAGGCCGAGGAACATCCAGAAGAACGCCTGGGTCAGGAACGCCTGCGCCAGCCGCGCATCGGGGCGGACGCCGACGCGGCTCCGCGTCGCGTACGGGTTGATCATCATGGTGAACGGAATCTCCTTCGTGGCTACCGGAGCGCGTGCTCCGGCCATCTATTCTCGCGCAACCCCGAAAGCGTGCACGGGGTCGCGGTTCGGGCGAGCCGGGTGGATCAGCGCCGGCGGCCGCGATCCCGGATCCGGACAGCCGTCGCCGTGTGCGACTCGGCCTGCTCCGCGGCGCGCGCGAGGACCCACAGGAGGTCGGCGAGCCGGTTGAGGTACGCCAGCAGGTGCGGCCCGGGAACGAGCGCCGCGCGATCGAGCGTCACGGCACGCCGCTCCGCTCGCCGGAGGATCGTCCGGGCCAGCTCGAGCGCCGCGCTTGTGCGCGTCTCTCCGGCCACGACGAACTCCTTTGGAAACACGATCCGGGCCTCGTAGTCCGCGAGCACGGCCTCGATCCCGGCGACCATGGCCGCGGAGACACGTGTCGTCCCGTCCTGGAGGCGATCCCACGCGGTGGGGTTCGCAGCCAACTCCGCGCCTGCCACGAAGAGCTCGCGCTGGATCCGCAGGATGAGCGGCTCGATCTCGGCAAGGGCCGGCGGGAGCGCATCGAGGCGCCGCTTGACGTCCAGCTCGGCGCGGGCGAGCCCGAGCGCCGCGACGGTCTCATCGAGGGTTCCGTAGGCCTCGGTTCGGAGGTCGTCCTTCGGGATGCGGTCGCCTCCGAAGAGAAGGCCCGTCGTGCCGTCGTCGCCCTTCTTCGTGGCCACGGCGGAGGGGCGCGATACGGCGGGGGGCTCCGGGCTCACCACATGAGGCCCGCGTCGCGCGGGTCCCAGCGCTCTGCGAGCAGCGTCACCTTCACCGGGTGGTCGAGGACGGACTCGGCCTGCTCCTTGACCTGCGCGATCATCGAGCCCGCGTACGGGCAGAACGGGGTCGTGAGGATCATCTTCACCTCCGACTCCGCCTCGCCGATGATCACCTGCTTGATCAGGGCCAGCTCCACCACGTTCATCCCGATCTCCGGGTCGACGACCTCGCGGAGGGCGTCGAGGATCGCGAGCTCCTTGGCGCGGCGCTCTGCGTCGAACGCGGGCGCGACGACAGGCTGGGCGGTTGCTTCGGCGACGGTCGGCTGATCGGTCATGGGTGGCTCTCAGTGGTGCCGCGGGATCGCGACGGCTCCGGGGAAGCGTAGCACCGTTGCCCCGAAAGACGAGCCCGCAGGTCGGAATTACCCGAGGGACGATCAGCCGGGTGCGGGCGCAGTCGCTCCGACATCGAGGACCACCCCCGGGCGGCGCAGCTCGTCCGGAAGGCGGGCCGCCTCCGCCTCGGTGAACCCGGGCCCGACCAGCGATCCGTCGGCTGCCAGGAACTCCGCGTAGCGCTCGGGGTGGTCGGCCGCGTAGCAGAACGCGAACGCGATGCCGAGCCATCGCAGCTCGGGGTTGTCGGTCAGGATCCGGGTGAGGTCGTAGCCGCTGCGCCGCATCTCCAGGAGCTGGTGGACCGTCAGCCGGCTCCCGTAGCAGAACGGCTCGCCGTTCATGACCAGCGGATCGACCTGCACCCACTTGATCGTCATGCCTCAGCCGCCCTTGTAGAGGGCGAAGAGGTAGCGATTGCGCTTCCTCGCATCGCCCGCGAGGCCGCGATGCCAGCGGAAGGTCGCGATCCCCTCGTCGAGGGCCGCGTCCGCGACGGCGCGCTCCTCGTTCGAGAGGACGGCGGCGAGGGCCACCCGCACGCCTTCGGAGAGCGCGATGAGGTCGTCCATCGGCACGCGGCGGCGGCGGAAGACCGGGGCCACCCACTCGGCCCACTCGCGGACCTGGGCGGGGCTGCCGGACGCGACCGCGCGGGCAACGCGCTCGAGATAGCCATCGGTGTCGCGGAGCAGGTGGCGGAGCCCGGTGTCGCCGTGGCGCTCGCGAAGCGTGGGATCGCCCTCGACGGCGGCCTCCAGCGCACGCGCCGCCAGCCGAGCGCGCGACGCGCGGATGCGGTCCGCGCCCGCGGGGAAGCCCGCGGTCATGTCGGTGGTCGGCAGGCCCAGGGCGGGGTGGCTCACGGCCCGAAGTCTACCAGCGGGGCTCGTCGCGGCGGGTACCATCGACCCATGCCCGATCGAGATCCCGGCGACGTACGGCCGCGGCGGCTGCTGGCGCATGCCCCGTCCGATCGGTATGCGGCGACCCCGCCGGCGCAGGCCGGCGACCGGGCGTCAGGCGGCCCCGGAACCGCCATCCTGCTGGGCCTCCTCGCGGCAGGGATCGGGGCCGCCGTCCACGTGGCGATCGCGGTCCTCTTCCTGGCGACGGGCGGGCTGCTCGTGGTCGCCGCCACGCTCGGGTTCGTGGTCGGTGCCGTCGTCCGGTACGGGGCCGGCTCGCGGGTGCGAACCGGCGCGCGGCGCGGCCTCGGAATCGGCCTCGCGGTGGTGGCTGTCGCGGTGGCGCTCGCCGCCAACTGGGGCCTCTCGGGCGCGTATCTCGGCCCGATCGACTACCTGGACCAAGTCTACGGGCTGCTGGTCCCGCTGCAGGTCGTGGCTGCGGCCGCCGGCGCGTTCGCCGGGACCCGCTAGCGAAGGAGGCGTCGCCATGCCCGGCTTCCCGACCTTCGACCACTGGTTCCCGCCGGACCAGCCCCCCGAGCGACGGCCGGCACCCGTCTACGCGCTGCGCCATCCGAGCGAGGACGACCTTGCCGCGCTCCAGGGTCGTCTCAGCGACTGGGTCGAGGAGGCCGGGGCCGCCGGCCCAGGTCGCGCCTGGACACGCCACGTCGCGGGCACCTCGTGGCTTGCCGAGGCCGAGTCCGAAGGGCGGCCGCTGGGCGTCCTCCTGGGGTTCACCTCCCCCGATCACCCCGAGGAGGCGGTGATCCAGCGGATCGCCGTCGACCCGGAGTTCCGGCGCCGCGGGATCGGGCGGGCGCTGGTCGAGCGCTTCACCCTCGAGCGGGCGCAGGCCGGTGCGACACGTCTGACCGCCGCCTGCCGACCCGACGACCGGCTGGCGCTCGCGTTCTTCGGTGCCCTCGAGTTCGCGCCCAATGCCGGGCCCGGCAGCCGGAAGCTCTACGGCGTGCCGGCATTCGAGAGCTGGGACGGCCCGGGAGAGGACCGCGTGCTGCTCGAGCGGCAGATCAGCCCGTAGCCGTCGACTCCGCGATCTCGGCGAGGATCGCACCCGGCGTCAGCTGCTCCGTCAGGAGGCGTCGGAAGCGTCCCGCCTGGTCGGCCGGCGGAACCCGCTCGAGCCAGCGGGACAGGAGGCGCTCGCCCTCGAAGTAGACGAAGACGTACGTGCGCCAGAGCGGGTGCTCGATGAACTCGAGCCGCTTTGCCGCCCGGTCGGGGGTGGTCAGCAGGTATCGCTCCAGGTAGGCGACGACCTCCTCGCGAGTCGCCCCGTCGGCATGCCGGAGGAGCGCCGCGTTCCCGCGAACGCCGCCGAGGGCGGCCGTCGCGCGGGTGATCGCGACCTGGACCGCGGCGGCTCCGCGGGCGGCGGCCGGGTCTCGGGCCACCTCCAGGCCGGCGAGCCGGTAGACCTCGACCAGCAGGTCCGCCTCGTCGGCCGTCGGGACGGCGAACCGACGACCCAGGTCGGCGAGCCCTTCGGACAGGAGGCATTCCGGCGCGTTGATGCAGAGGACCGAAGCCTCGAGGCGGCCGGCCGTCGCGACGAGGTGCGCCTCGTGCCAGGCGTGCTCCAGGTGGTGGCCCGGGTACGTCTCGTGGGGGAGGACGCTCAGCAGGTCGGCGGCACGAGTCGGCAGGTCCGTGTTGATCTCGACCCGGCTTCGCAGTCCCCCGTCGTACCAGTTGTAGCCGGACCATGGCTGATCGCGGACGAGCGAGACTGTCAGATTCTCGCCGGCAGGCAGGCCGAACAGCGTTCGAGCGCGCTCCCGGAAGCCCGGCAGCAACGCGTCGATCACGGGCCGAAGTCGATCCGGCGGGATCGTGAAGCGGGCGTCCCAGGCGGCCGTCCGCTCGGCGAGCGAGCCGGCGCCGGGGAGCAGGCGCTCGAGGTCCGCGGCGGCGGCCGCGAAGACCGCCTCGTCGATCCGCTCGGGGGTGAGGTCGAAGCACGCGCTCACGTGGTCGAGGTACGTCAGGCCGTCCCCCTCGAGGGCCCGCGCCTGCGTCTCCAGCGCCACGAGCTGGGCGGTGAGCCAGCGGCGGCGGTCCGGCTCGAAGACCCCCTCCTCGACCCGGGCGCGGAGCTCCGCGGCGTCCTCTCGCAGGCGCGACGGTGGGCGCGGCCCCTCGGCGTCGACCTGCGCTCGGAGCGCGGCTGGGCCGAAGTAGCCGTCGACCAGGCCGGGGACCAGGCGGTCGAGCCGGAGGGCGAGCAGCAGGTAGTCGCGGGCGATGGGATCGGGGGCGATCATCGCGCGCCGCCGGTGATCAATCTTCGTCCGACCGTTCAGCGCTGCATCCGCGGCGGTCGCGGTGCGCGCGGAGCGTCGTGATCGACGTGGAGCGAAGCCTGCTCGCGAGCCAGCCGGACGCGCTCGGCCAGGTCGTCCGCTTCGGATGGGAGCCCAAATCGGCCGCGCCGGGGGCCGGCGCCATCGCCATCGACGACACCGCGAGCCTCGCCGGCCCCCTCGGCATCGCCGGCATCGTTCGGGGCGGCGGCATCGTGGGGGTCGGCGGCTCCCTCGGGCGAGCCCGGATCGACACGCGGCTCGGCGGACGCGCGGCCGATCCCGATCCCGCCCGTCTCGCCCCGGAAGGGCATCCCCCGCCGCTCCACGGCGTCGAGGCTCATCCGGAGCGCGCTCGTCTTCTGTCCGGCCACGTCGCGGACCTCGGCCGCCTCCTCGTCCGGCGTGAGCGGCCGGCCGCGTACGATCCCCTTCGGCTTGCCCACCATCAGCCACGCCAGGTGGTAGCGGTCCATGCTCCCCCATGCCGCCTCGAGCAGCTCATCCGAGCGCTGCAGCCAGTCACGGAGCGCCCGCAGGGACGGCGCGGCGTCGAGCCCGTCGCCCTCGGCGATCAGCGCCCTCGTGCGATCGATCAGCTCCTCGCGGGTCATTGGCGGAGTGTATGACGCGCGTCCCGTCGGGCCGCCGGCTCCGGCCTCGGCCACGCGGCCGCAGGCTCGGGCTTCGGTCGCGGAGCCGCCCGCAGCGGTGGCATCCGTGTCATCCGCCGGACTGGGCCACGATCCACGCCTCGCGCGCGTCCCGCAACCGGCGCGCCCACGCGCCGGGGCGGCCGTCCCCGATCGACCGTCCGTCGACCTCGACCAGCGGCACGATGCCCGCCACCGACGAGCACAGGATCGCCTCGTCGGCGCCGAGAAGCTCCTCGAGACCGAACGCGGCCTCGCCCGCGGCAAGTCCGACGGCCGCTGCGCCGTCCACGCCCAGCAGCCAGTCGCGCGTCGTACCGGCGAGCACGCCCGTCGCGAGGGGCGGCGTCCGGAGCGCGTCCCCGATGACGAGGGCGAGGCTCGCCGTGGTCGCCTCGGCGACGTGCCCGTCGAGGGTGAGCGAGATCGCGTCGTCGGCGCCCGCACGGTCCGCCTCGAGCCTGCTCCAGACGGACTCGGCGCGCGAGACCGTCTTCACACCGGCGAGGGGGCTCGCCGGGTCGCGTCGCGCGGTCGACACGATCGCCCGGACGCCGCGCTCGAGGAGCGCTGCCGGGACGCCCGGGTTCGGCCAGGCCTGCACGACCAGCGTCGCACGGATGTCGCGCCAGCCGGCCGGCAGGAGCCCGCGGGACGCGGGCGCGCCGCGCGAGACGGTGATCCGGACCGCGGCATCCGCGGGCGCGTTGACGGCGACCGTCGCCGTGATCGCGGCGGCCACGTCCGCATCGGACCACGCGAGCGGGATCTCCAGCGTCGCGAGCCCCGCGCGCAGCCGTCGAAGGTGGCCATGCAGCTCGATCGGCACGCCGCGACGAACGCGCAGCGTCTCGAAGACGCCGTCGCCCAGCTGGAACGCACGGTCTGCCACGGGAAGGGCCGGTGCGTCGGCAGGCTGCAGGCGACCGTCCACCCAGGCGACGGGTCCGGCGACCGCCGGGTCGTGGCTCTCGTTCACGGCTGCTCCTCTCCGACCACCCGCCCGCCGATCGCGCGGAGCGGGCCACGCGCCTTCGTCCGGGTCTCCTCCCATTCCGCCGCGGCGTCGCTGCGCCACGTGATCCCGCCGCCGACGTGGAAGGTCAGGCGCAGCCCGTCGGCCACGAACGCGCGGATCAGGATCGACGATCCCATCGCGCCCGCTGCATCGACCCACAGGGCGGCGCCGCAGTATGGACCGCGCCGAACCGGCTCGAGCGCCTCGATCAGCTCCATTGCGCGGATCTTCGGAGCCGCTCGAGGACGAGCCGTGGGAGGCGGGCGGCGACCGTTCGGGTCAACCCACCCTTCCGCGTGGACACGCGGGGATCATCGACATTGCGCCGGTCGATCGGCCGCGGGCCGTTCAGCACTGGCGCCGTTCGGGTTCGTCGCCGGACCATGCCCGGGCGGAACAGTCCATCCGAGGAGTGGAGGCGAACATGGTCACGACCAGGCGGCAGATCGACGATTTCTGGGCCTTGAAGCGCCTTGCCGTCGTCGGCGTCTCGCGCGATCCGAAGCACTTCTCGAACACGATCTGGCAGGAGCTTCGCCAGCGACGCTACGAGGCCGTCCCGGTGAACCCGAACGCCACGGAGATCGATGGCCAGCGCTGCTACGCCCGCGTCCAGGACATCCAGCCGCCCGTCGAGGGCGTCGTCATCATGACGCCGCCCCAGGCCACGGAGCAGGTCGTCCACGACTGCGTCGACGCCGGCGTGACCCATGTCTGGATGCATCGCGGCGCGGGCGGCGGCCCCGGCGCGGTCAGCCCGGCCGCGGTCGCCTACTGCGACGCCCACGGCGTCGACGTGGTCCCGGGCCACTGCCCGTACATGTTCCTGCCGGGAACCCCGTTCTTCCACAGCCTCCACGGGTTCGTGAAGAAGGTCACCGGCAGCTATCCGAAGTGAGCGCCGGATGAAGCGCGCGGTCATCGTCTACCGCAGTCGGACGGGCACGACGCGGCGGCTCGCCGAGGAGATCGGCCGGTTCCTTGCGAGCCGCGACATCGAGCCTCGCGTCGTCTCTGTCGGTGACTGCGACGTCCAGGCTCTGCGCGACGTCGACTTCCTGCTCCTCGGGTGCTGGACGAGCGGCCTGATGATCGTGCGGCAGCACCCCGACCAGCCGTGGATCGACTTCGCCCGGGAGATCCCGTCGGCCACGGTTCCGCGGGTGGGGCTATTCACGACCTACAAGCTCGCGACCGGCAGCATGTTCGCGCAGATGCGCGGG
>Ga0209014_10001708_pt1 | contig 12969 bp, 9 predicted proteins | sample BarGraNGADG00212_FD_184491 | JGI IMG/M metagenome (GOLD analysis project Ga0209014, IMG submission 184491) | Arctic peat soil microbial communities from Barrow, Alaska - Barrow Graham LP Ref core NGADG0002-212 (SPAdes) (version 2) | ecosystem: Environmental > Terrestrial > Soil > Wetlands > Peat...
CCATTAACAACAATCTTGTGAATACTGATAGTACCTATACGGCAAAAATCTTCTACCTGCGAAAAATTTTGCTTCATATACTCGACGCCACCCAGTCTGCATTGTGACATCTTTGTACCTTTTTCCCATGGGTTATCACAATTCAGAAGATAGATACGGTTCGCATTTTTCTGAAAACTGTCTGTATCGACCTCCCTGTAAATGAACAGCAAAATAAGATTAATACACGCCATTCCCACAGCAAGACTGATAAGTATAACTGCAGCGTTTAACCGGTCTCTCAGAAGGCTCCTGAAAATCTGTCTTAAATTCATTATTTTACTTTACTTATTTGATTATCGTTTTGCATTTTGCCACCGCTACAGTCTGGCGCCTCCCTAAAATTGCCCACTGGGCAATTTCTTACGGTCGTTCCTATTTTGCATTTTGCATTTTGCATTTTTACTTCTTCCTTTTACCTTTTGTCTTTTATCTTTTGTCTTTTGTCTTTTGTCTTAACCTTAGCCATTTCCCTCAAACCTCACGCCTCACTACTTATATCGAAATGCTTCCACAGGGTTTTTTAGTTGACATTAATAGTTTAATAATTTGTTACTATAATTGTGCCATAATTGTATATAGCTAATATACAGAAATATAGATTTTATTTCTCAGTTTTACCGTAAATATATTTTACAGTAAAACGTAAAATAATTTTACAGGTTGTTGATTTTATGTTTGGAATGAAATATATTTGTTTTCAACTTCCAATTGCGGTATTAATTGGGATTTACCCCCAAACCCCCCAAGGGGGGCTTTTAACTTTTCAGAAGTGTAAAGTCCCTCCCACCTGGGGGAGGGATTTAGGGAGGGGTAAATCGGGGGAAGGGGGTTTGAAATAAGATAGAAACTATTGATATTCACACAAATGCAAAACCAGAAAGGCAACATCCTTATTGTTGATGATAACAAAAGTATCCTAAGCGCTCTTGAGATTTTGCTCATGCCTGAATTTAATGAGGTTACACTTCTTTCAAATCCAAATCAGATTCTCAACGAATTGTCTAAAAAGGATTACAACCTGGTAATTCTTGACATGAATTTTAAAGCTGGTGTCAACACCGGTAATGAGGGGATTTACTGGCTTGAAAGAATTAAAGAGACCAAATCTGAAATATCAGTCGTTATGATAACGGCTTATGGTGATATTAACACCGCGGTAAAAGCTCTAAAGGCAGGAGCCTCTGATTTCGTTCTCAAACCATGGGATAATGAGAAATTGCTTGCGACATTAAAACTTGCGATTCAGCTTAATCTTTCTAAAAAGGAAGTTCAACAGCTTAAAGAGAGAGAGACTGAACTTAAAAAAGAAATAAACCGTGACCAAAGGTTCATTATAGGTTCATCACCTCAGTTGATGAGTGTGCTGAACCTGGTACGAAAAGTTGCAAAGACCGACGCAAACGTATTGATTACCGGAGAGAATGGCACAGGTAAAGAATTGATCGCACAGGAGATACACCGTCTTTCGAACAGAGCTAAAGAAGTGCTTGTAAGCGTAGACATGGGTGCGTTAAGCGAAACTCTATTTGAAAGTGAACTATTCGGACATGTAAAAGGCGCTTTTACCGATGCCCGCGAGAGCCGTCAGGGTAAATTTGAGATTGCAGGTAAAGGCACTCTTTTCCTCGATGAGATTGGAAACCTGTCATATCATCTTCAGTCAAAGCTACTCTCAGCTATTGAGAACCGTCAGGTATCGCGTATAGGCTCAAATCAGCTCATTCCCATTGACATACGGCTGATATGTGCAACCAACAGGAACCTTGAGAGCATGGTACAAGAGGGACTCTTCCGCGAAGATCTTCTTTACCGGATCAACACAATCCAGATTGAACTTCCTCCTTTGAGGGACCGGGGGAATGACATTATCATTCTTGCTGAATTCTTTCTGCAAAAATATGCTTACAAATATAATAAGCCGGGTCTGAAAATCAACCAGCAGGCACACGATAAACTGCTTGAGTATACATGGCCGGGTAATATACGCGAACTTCAGCATACTATTGAAAAGGTTGTAATATTAAGTGAATCAAATATTATAAAACCTGATGATTTATATTTGCGGTATCCTGTTTCAGTTAACAGCAACAGCTCTATCATTACTCTTGAAGAGATGGAAAAACAGATGATTCAACAAGCCCTTGACAAAAATAAGGGTAACTTCACTGCGGCAGCTGAGCAGCTTGGAATAACAAGGCAGACTCTTTATAACAGATTTAAAAAATCGGGTGATGTTTAGTAAAAACCTATACTTTAATATCATAATACGGGTCATATTAATCGTAATGCTTGCAGCTCTCCTTGGATACTTAATAGTTATTGACCACTCGTTACGTCTTTCGATCGTCTGCTTTTTGACCATAGTGTTCCTGACGATCAATCTAATTTCTTATCTCAATAGTACAAATAAAAAGATCAGGTTTTTCTTTGATTCTGTCAGAAATGATGATTCAAACATCTCATTTCCTGTTGAATCCGGGAATGCCTCCTTAAATGAGCTATACCAAAGCATGAACAAGGTGAACCTTCAGATTCAGCAGTTAAAAATTGAGAACAGGCAACAGGAACAATATTTCCGGACATTGCTCGAACACCTGGCTGCAGGAATCATTACTTATGATAATAATGGATTCATCCTTCACGCCAATTCATCTGCAAAAAAATTGCTCTCAATAGACATTCTAACTCATTTGCAGCAAATTGAACGTAAGGACCAGAAACTCTTCCATGCAATAAAAAGTATAAAACCTTCTGAACGGAGACTTATAGCCTCTATCACTGAACAGGGCGAAATACAGTTGTCTCTGAAAGCTACATCATTTAAGACCAATAATAATGAATTGGTAATATTATCAATACAGGATATTAAGAATGAACTTGACGAAAAAGAGATCGAATCATGGATGAAACTGATAAGGGTTTTAATGCATGAAATAATGAACTCTATTACACCTATAACATCCTTATCGGAAAGTCTCTCAAACATTTATACCGTGGGAGGAAAACCTGTATTACCGGAAGAGGTAAATGCTAAAACTATCGCAACGACCTTACAGGGGCTGAATGTTATTAAGGATCAGGGGAAGGGATTGATGTCATTCGTTGAATCTTACAGGAAGCTTACCCGCGTACCGGAACCTGAAAAGAAATTGTTCAAAGTGGCTGATCTGATGAGTCGCGTTCAGATTCTTTATAATTCACTTGAAAAGAGCGACAAATCAAATTTGTCAGTTTCATTGGTAAACCCTGATCTTGAGATTTTTGCTGATCAAAACCTTATTTCGCAGGTTTTAATAAACCTTCTGAAAAATGCCCTGGAGGCGAATGAAAATAATACTGACGGTAAGATAAGGATCGTTGCATCTGAAGGTTCTGACAATCATCCTGAAATATGCGTTATTGATAACGGACCGGGAATTTCTGAGGAAAACCTTGATGAAATATTTGTCCCGTTTTTTACGACCCGCCAAAATGGCTCCGGTATAGGACTAAGCATCTCAAAACAAATCATGAGGGTGCATGGAGGAAACCTGAAAGTAAGATCCGCCCCGGATAAAGAGACAGTGTTTTGCCTGAGCTTCTAATCGTACTTAATCGCTTTTACCGGTGTTATTCTGCTTATTAACTGTGAGGGGACAAGAAGCATAATAATTATAGCAGCCATAGTACCGGCATTCAATAAAAGTATATGGATTAAGTTAAGATTAACAGGGACAGTTTTAATATAATATGAAGAAGGATCGAGTGTAATAATGCCGGTTTTCAACTGAAGATAAGCAAGTCCTATTCCTATAAAATTACCCCAGAATAATCCCTTCGCGATCAGATATGCAGCCTGATAAAGAAACATTCGGCGTATTGTAACATCTTCAGCGCCAAGAGATTTAAGAACGCCAATCATATTGGTTTTTTCAAGAATAAGGATAAGCAATCCTGAGATCATGTTAAATCCTGCAACGATAAGCATCAGCAAAATGATTATTATGACATTGATATCCTGAAAATTCAGCCAGTCAAAGATCTGAGGATATCGTATTCTTATGTTAGTTACCTTAAACTTTGTATCTTCTTCGGTTATTTTATATCCAATTGCATCTCTGACTTCTGAAGTCATCTCATCCAGTTTGTCGAAATCGTTGATATATACTTCAAATCCGCTTACCTGGTCTTCCAACCAATTGTTAAGCCTCTTTATATGTCCGATATCACAGAAAACATACATCTTATCAAATTCTTCAAGGCTTGTTTCATAAATCCCACTGATGGTAAATTTTCTCATTCGGGGCGGATCCTGTATAAATAGCATGGCGAATGAATCACCGGTTTTCAGCCTGAGCATATCAGAGATCTTTTTTGATATTATCACCTTATCAGTTCTTCCGGTATCAGTTACTGTGAACACAGATCCGTCGACCATGTTGCTTTTGAAGTAGCTCCAGTCAAAATCACTTCCGATTCCTTTAAGCACGACCCCCTGGATATCCTCATCGGTTCTTATAATCCCTGCTTTTGTGGCAAAAACCTGAATATGTGAAATTCCGGGGATCTGTTTTATTTTGGGAATGAAATTCTGTGTATCGCTTATTGGAGTGGTTTCAAATGAAATATTCGAATCAAAATTCATGATCTGTATATGAGATCCAAAACCGACTACCTTTTCCCTGATCTGCTGTTTAAAGCCTGTAAGTATTGCAACTGCAAGAATCATTACTGCAAGTCCCATCGCAATCCCGACTATAGCAATAACATTTATCGGACGTGAAAATGAGGTGCCTTCACGTCTTCCTTTTATGAGTCTTTGTGCTATGAAATATGGTAAATTCATCAGATAAATAAGTTTCCAAATTTAAGTAGATTTACAGGAAGAAAAAACTTATGATATGAAAAGGTTTCAGTGTTTACTTCTTTCATCAATTATACTTACTTCGTTTACTTTAATTGGCAGTTCCAAAAAGGATCCCATACCCGGTGCAAATCAGATTGAATTATACAAATTCATTATTGAAGGAAAATCTGTAGCGGTTGTCGCAAACCAGACTTCCATGATTGGGCCAACTCATCTGGTTGATAAGCTTTTATCAATCGGTATAAATATCAAAGTAATATTCGCCCCGGAACATGGATTCAGAAATTTAGCTGATGCAGGGGAGAGTATTGAAAACGGGAGAGACACTAATACGGGTATTCCTCTAATCAGCCTCTATGGTTCGCATTTTAAACCAACTGCGCAGGATCTGGCAGAAATTGATGTTGTAATATTTGATATTCAGGATGTCGGCACCCGGTTCTATACTTATATTTCAACACTCCATTACATTCTGGAATCATGTGCAGAAAACCATGTAAAATGTCTTGTGCTTGACAGACCAAACCCGAATGGTTTTTATTTTGATGGGAATATCCTCGATACTGCATACAGCTCTTTTGTTGGCATGGATCCCGTTCCGGTTGTACATGGAATGACAGTGGGAGAGTATGCAAGTATGATCAACGAAGAGGGATGGTTGAAGAATGGAGTAAAATGCGATCTCGTTGTTATTAAATGTAAGAACTATACACATAAAATACTTTATGAACTTCCAGTAAAACCCTCACCAAACCTGCCAAACCAGACTTCTGTTTATCTCTATCCATCCATCTGCTTTTTCGAGGGAACTTCAATCTCATTGGGCCGTGGAACCTCATTCCCGTTTCAGGTATTCGGAAACCCTGACCTACCCGACCGGGGCTTTAGCTTTGTCCCCGAAAGTGTTCCGGGGGCAAAAAATCCACCACATCTGGGGATAAAATGTTTTGGGACTGATCTGCGGGATGCAATTAAAATGAAACTGGTACCTAAGTCTGAGCTTAATCTCGATTGGGTGATCTCTGCCTATAATGATTTCCCAAAGAAAGATAAATTCTTTAACTCATATTTTGATGTTCTCGCCGGTGGGCCTGTTTTAAGGGAACAAATACAAAAAGGGATGACATCAGAACAAATCAGGGAAACATGGAAAGATGGGCTGGCGAAATTTGCTAAAATACGAGAGAGGTATCTGCTTTATAAGTAGTTGTCTTATGGTCTTGCAGTCATGCAGTCTTGCAGTCTTCAACTTTTGTCTTTTTACTTTTGTCTTTTGTCTTAAGTTGCTAAACCCTTCCCGGATAAACTTTCAGAGCTTCCGCAAGGATCATCATTGCATTTTTAAGGTCATCGATTTTTAATACATAAGCAATACGTACCTCATTCTTCCCGGACCCCGGAGTTGAGTAAAACCCAGAAGCAGGAGCAACCATTACAGTCTGATTTTTATATTCAAACTCTTCAAGCAACCATTTTGCAAACTTATCAGCATCATCAACAGGGAGTTTGACTACAGTATAGAATGCGCCCTTCGGTTTAGGACAATAAACACCCGGAATTTTATTAAGAGCTTCAACCATAAAGTTTCTTCTGGCAGTATACTCTCTGTTCACCTCTTTAAAATACTCATCAGGAGTATCTATAGAAGCTTCACCAACTATTTGTCCCAGTCCTGGAGGGGAAAGCCGGGCCTGAGCGAATTTGAGGGCAGTAGAAATGACATCTTTATTTTTTGTGATCAATGCGCCTATGCGTACGCCACATTCACTGTATCGTTTTGATACTGAGTCGAGCAGGATAACATTATTATCAATACCGTCAAGATTCATTGCCGAGAAATGTTCAGCGCCATCATAGCAAAAGTCACGGTAAGCCTCATCGGAGAAGAGGAACAGATCATGTTTCTTTACTATCTCTTTCAGGTGAATAAGCTCCTCTTTCGAATAGAGATATCCAGTGGGATTATTTGGATTACATACAATTATTCCTTTTGTTTTTGATGTGATCTTTTTTTCAATATCCTGAATTGGAGGAAGTGCAAAATCATCCTTTATGAATGATGTAACAGGAACAATCTTAATTCCTGCAGTAGTTGCGAAGCCATTGTAATTGGCATAGAATGGTTCGGGTGTTATAACTTCTTCACCAGGGTTTATACATGCCATCAGAGCAAATAATATGGCTTCAGATCCACCCGTTGTGATCAGCATTTCAGTATGATTGATATTTATACCTATCTTCTGATAATAAGATGCAAGCTTACGACGATACGATTCGTTACCGGCTGAATGGCTGTACTCAATCACCTTCAGATTAATGTTACGCAGTGCATTAAGCGCTACTTCAGGAGTTTGGATATCGGGTTGTCCGATATTCAGATGGTATACTTTTCTCCCTTTACGTTTTGCTTCTTCAGCATAAGGAACAAGTTTTCTTATTGGTGAAGCAGGCATCGATTTGCCTTTTTCCGATATTGATGGCATAATAGTATAGTTTAAAACTCGTATTAAACAGTTTGACAAAAGTAAATAAATTAAAATACTGAATAAATGATTTATCTTATTATTCAAATTTTGTTTAATGGTTTAAAAGCAAGTCTTCAATCTTAATAGTATTGTTAATTTTCATATTTTTGCAATTCTATTTTACGAATTTAATACGAACAAACAGCAATGGATATTCCTTCAAAATACGAGCCAGGGAAGGCTGAGAGCAGGTGGTACAAGTACTGGATGGAAAATGGATTCTTCAAAAGCACTCCTGATGAAAGAGAGCCTTATACAATTGTTATTCCTCCACCGAACGTTACAGGAGTACTTCACATGGGTCACATGCTTAACAATACTATCCAGGATGTACTGGTCCGAAGGGCAAGAATGCAGGGGAAGAATGCCTGCTGGGTTCCGGGAACCGATCATGCATCAATAGCTACCGAAGCAAAAGTAGTTGCAAAGCTCAAAGCCGAAGGAATTGAAAAACGTGATCTTACCCGTGAGCAGTTTCTGGAACATGCATGGGAGTGGACTCATAAACATGGAGGTATAATCCTCGAACAGCTTAAACGGCTGGGCGCTTCATGTGACTGGGACCGCACGCTTTTCACGATGGATGAGAAACGATATGATTCCGTTATTAAAGTATTTGTTGATCTTTTTAATAAGGGGCTTATTTACAGAGGCATAAGAATGGTTAACTGGGATCCACAGGCTATGACCGCGGTGTCAGATGAAGAGGTTAATTATACCGATGAAAAATCAAAACTTTATTATGTCCGTTACAAAATAGTGGGAGAGGAAGGATATGTAATGGTCGCAACTACACGTCCTGAAACAATACTCGGAGATACTGCTGTTTGTGCACATCCGGATGATGAAAGATACAAGCATCTGAAAGGAAAGAAAGTTATTGTCCCGATGGCAAATCGTGAAGTACCATTTATTTTTGACAGTTATGTTGATCCGGAATTTGGTACAGGATGCCTGAAGATTACTCCTGCTCACGATATTAATGACTACGAGATTGGCCTCAGACATAAGTTGCCGATTATTGATGTCTTCAATGAAGATGGGACAATGAGCGAAAGGGCGGGATTCTTTATAGGTGTAGACAGATTTAAGGCAAAAGAACTTGCCGAAAAAGAGCTTCAGAAAACAGGGAACCTGGTCAGGGTTGAAAATTATGATAACAAGATAGGACGTTCGGAAAGGACAAATTCAGTAATTGAGCCAAGGCTTTCCCTTCAGTGGTTCGTGAAAATGAAGGACCTGTCGAAACCTGCATTGGATGCAGTTATGAACGGAGATGTTCACATTCATCCTGCAAAGTTTAATAATCTTTACCGGCATTGGATGGAGAACGTGCGCGACTGGTGTATCAGCCGTCAGCTCTGGTGGGGCCAGCGGATACCTGCATGGTACTACGATAATAATGAATTTGTTGTCGCAGAGAATATTACTGAAGCCCTGGAACTGGCAAGAAAAAAAAGCGGTAATGCCCTTTTGAGTACGAACGACCTCCGGGAGGATGATGACGTGCTGGACACGTGGTTCTCATCGTGGCTATGGCCGATCACATCATTTGACGGAATCAATAATCCGGATAATGCAGACATCAAATATTATTATCCTACAAACGATCTTATTACTGCCCCTGAGATCCTGTTTTTCTGGGTAGCCCGTATGATCATTTCCGGATATGAATACAGGGGAGAAAAACCATTTAACAATGTTTACCTTACTGGCCTCGTACGGGACCAGCAAAAGAGGAAAATGTCAAAATCATTAGGCAACTCTCCTGACCCGATTGAACTTATTGAAAAATTTGGTGCAGATGGAGTCAGAGTCGGGATGCTTTTATGTTCACCAGCAGGTAATGATCTGCTTTATGAAGACTCTCTGCCGGAACAGGGACGTAATTTTGCAAATAAGATCTGGAATGCATTCAGACTTGTAAAGAGCTGGAATATTGACGACACAATCGATCAGCCCGACTCATCAAAAGTTGCAGTGTTGTGGATGGAAGAGGTCATGAAGAAATCTATTAATGAAATAGATACGAACTTCAGAAAATTCAGGATATCAGAAGCTTTGATGATAACATATAAATTATTCTGGGATGAATTCTCTGGTTGGTATCTTGAAATAATCAAACCGGAATATCAAAAGCCTATTGACAGGATAACCTTTGATGCCACTGTAACTCTTTTTGAAAAGCTCGTGAAGGTAATACATCCATTTATGCCTTTCATTACCGAGGAGATATGGCAACTGCTTCTTGAAAGAAAGGATGGCGAAAGTATTATGGTAACGAGGATGCCCGAAGCTAAAAAATTCAAAAAAGAGGTGATCGCCGGTTTTGAATCAGTTAAGGAGACAATAAGGGCTGTCAGAACAGTCAGGAAGAACAAGGACATTCCTAACAGAGAAAAAATTAAGCTCCTCATTCTCGGTGATAAGAGTGGTTATGATACTGAATATATTCCTGTTGTTATTAAACTTTGTAACCTGTCAGATGTGTTATTTGTTTCTGAGAAACAGGAAGGTACTGTGTCGTTTATGGTGGGGATAACAGAATATTTTGTGCCCCTGGCCGGTAAGATTGATGTCGGGAGCGAACTTTCAAAGATCCAGGAGGATCTGAAATATTACAGAGGATTTCTAATCAATGTTATGAAAAAGCTTGAAAATGAGCGCTTTGTTACTAATGCCCCTGCAAATATCTTAGAATTAGAAAGAAAGAAAAAGAGCGATGCGGAGTCGAAGATAAGATCATTGGAGGAGTCGCTGAAGTCGCTGAAGAAGTAATAATAGCTAAACGAAGTCTCTTGTTTCTGCTTTTAGTTTTTCACCCCTAAATCCCCCAAGGGGGACTTTTAAATTCTTCATTAAATTAGCCCCCCCTTGGGGGGGATGGGGGGTAAGATCAGGGATAGAGATTGTGTTCAGGGCATCAGCTTCCTCACAAAATAGTTCTGATCGACAGGGATAAGTTCCCAATCGCTATTAAGGATCAGATGCCATCCCTCACCTGAAATATGACTTTTATCTGCTTTGAATGCTTTCGCAGTAATGCGGAGAAATTTAAGGTTATTTGAAACAAGACATCCACCTTTTTCAACTGTAAGTTTTCCCCAGTTATCAGATACTCTCAACGAATTATAAAGTGTTCCAAGAGTATCAAGTGAATGAACATCTTCCGGTTCAAAATCAAAATACGGACTTTCAAGTTCAAGGAATACAACTGGTCTCTCGGTGAACAGGCTTGTCTGTCTGTGAATACTTTCCTGGATATCTGCATCACGTTTTTCTTCTTCAATATTAACAGTCGCAATATCATAATTTACTGCCAGACTGCCTGCTACATCCCTGCAGATGGATGGCAATTCAATATTATATAGTTCCTTTACCGCATTTCCAAGGTCAAAATTGTCTGTTTTTATATTTTTAATATCATATCCTTTATCATATAGAAGAAAAGCATATAATGCACCATGAATAAATCCGTATGATCTTGCGTATGATTGCATTGAATATACCCGGTCGAGATTTTCGAAAAGTCTTGACTTGAATTCCTCACGTGAATTTGCACAAAGCAGGGTATAGGTGAATGTCGCCAGCCCCTCATAAGTTTCAAACTTATTTTCATCGACGGCATATTTGTGATAAAGTTCTCTGTTGGACCCTCTGAAGATCAGGGCATCGCGTACTGCCAGCTGACGTTCGTCCCCTCCGGTATTGATCGCTTTCCGTAATGCTTTCCATTCAAGCTTAATCCAAAGCCTTGCTTCCTTTTCATCCATATTGTTTGCATTGAAGCTTGAACCAGAAACTCCTTCATTCTCCTGAAAGCGATGAAAAAGGCTGTGTATTGCCCTGGTTTTTATCCTGTATTCATCCTCTTCTGGCGGAAGAGGTACCATTGCAAACTGTGTTCCGCCGAATTTTACAGGAGCATTACTTAATATGAGTTCTTTAGGATACAGACCTGTATAGATTCCATTTTTCGATTTCAGAAGACCATCATTATCAGGCTGGTTGGTTACAATTCGGCGAGAGCCTCTTTCTACATACATTAATGGTCCGTAAAGGTTCTTTCCCCATAACCTTCCACTATCGCGATTGCAGATCTCCTCAATTTCTTTGAAGTATCGGGATGCTTTATCAGGTGTAAAATAAGTCTCACTGTTTTTCCCTTTACAGCTTATAAGCATTAGAAAGAGTGGGAAAAATATCCATTTATTCATTATGGCTCATTTGTCGCCCCGAAAGTAATGAAAAATATTACAAATAGTCAAACACGAACTTAAGTATGGTTATTGCGATTTATTAATAACTTTGTGCATCCATGGCATCGCAACTTCCCTAAAGTTTATAATCTAAACGGCTTTAAGACTCATATCGAGACTTTTGATATGATGAGTAAGAGCGCCAACAGAAATGAAATCAACACCACATTCCGCGTAGGCCCTGATTGTTAAAAGATTAATTCCTCCTGATGATTCTGTTTCATATCTTCCTGAAATTTCTTTAACTGCCATAAGTGTCTCTTCAATACTGAAATTGTCGAGCATTATGCGATCTACTCCACCGGTTGAGAGTATTGTTCTTACATCCTCCAGTGATCTGGCTTCAATCTCAACTTTCAGATTCAGCTTATTCTTCATCAGGTACTCTCTGGTTTTATGGATTGCTTTCGCAATTCCTCCGGCATAATCGATATGATTGTCCTTCAGCATGATCATATCGAATAAACCCATTCTGTGATTCATGCCGCCACCTATTCTGACAGCCTCTTTTTCAAGAAATCTAAACCCGGGGGTTGTTTTACGTGTATCAAGGATAATGGTTTTCAACCCATAAAGCTGGGTTACATATTCATGCGTGCTTGTTGCGATACCACTCATTCTTTGCATGATATTCAGAACCAGACGTTCACTTTTAAGAATTGATTGCTGATGGCCGGAAAGATAAAATGCAATATCTCCCGGAACTACGTTGGTCCCGTCTTCAAGAATTAAATCAAATTTCAGATTTTTATCGATGGTGGAGAAGAGTTCTTCAGCTACTCTGATACCTGCAATTACCCCATTCTCTTTAATAAGGAGTTTTGCCTTTCCCTTTTTCTCTGCAGGTATGCATGCAAGTGATGAGTGATCTCCATCTCCTAAATCCTCAGAAAGGCTTTTTAAAATGAATTCTCTGAGAAAATTATTTTCCATTGTCAGATTCAATACGTATCTGATGAATCAGCAATTCCTGGTCAACTTTCTTAAGCAGAAAGTAAACACGGAAGTCTCCTTTCTCTGTCTTTAGATTACCAATGGCATACTGAGCATCATTCTTTGCCCCCTGATGACGGATTGTAAAATCTTTTGTCTGGTATTCAGCAAAAAAGTCTTTAAGTATGGTTTCGGCTACATTCTTTTTATAGAAATCCTCCTTATCGAGCAGAAGAAGCTCAATTGTAGAATTCATGTACTTTGATAATTCAGTTGCATTACCTGCCTTTATGGCTATTGCAATTCCTTCTGGTATTTTTGCCTGATCCTGTGCTGTAGCAGAAAGACTGCTTAGAGTAATTAA
>Ga0209014_10001710_pt1 | contig 12961 bp, 12 predicted proteins | sample BarGraNGADG00212_FD_184491 | JGI IMG/M metagenome (GOLD analysis project Ga0209014, IMG submission 184491) | Arctic peat soil microbial communities from Barrow, Alaska - Barrow Graham LP Ref core NGADG0002-212 (SPAdes) (version 2) | ecosystem: Environmental > Terrestrial > Soil > Wetlands >...
GACGACGACCTCGCGGCGAGGATCGAGCGCAATGGCATCGCGGCCTTCGTGGCCGAGTGGGAGCACCAGCCGGTCTTCGCCAGCCACGCCTCGCTGCCTCCGGCTCGTGCCGCCCGCCTCCGGGCGATGCGCCTGGCCAACGACCCGCACGGTCTCGCCGCCTCGCTCCGGGGCGCCGGCCAGGGCGCGATGGAGCCGCTGTTCGACCGCCTCGCCACCGTCGGAGCCCCCACCCTCGTCATCGCCGGCGCCCTCGACGACCGCGGCCGCTCCCGAGCGGAGCAGGTCGCTCGCGGCATCCCAGGCGCGCGCCTGGAGATCATCGACAACGCCGGCCACACCCCCCACGAGGAGCAGCCGCGCGCCTTCCGTCGTCTCGCCCTCGACTTCCTGCTGGAGGATCCCGCCGCATGAGCACGCTCGTGACATGGACGCCCGTCGTCGAGTACCGGGACATCCGGTACGAGCACTCGGGCACCGGCATCGCCAAGGTCACCATCAACCGCCCCGAGGTTCGCAACGCGTTCCGCCCGCAGACCGTGCGGGAGCTCATCGACGCCTTTGCCCGGATCCGGGACGACGCGTCCGTCGGCTGCGTCCTGCTCACCGGCGAGGGCGACAAGGCCTTCTGCTCGGGCGGTGACCAGAAGTACAAGAGCCACGGCGGCGGCTACCTCGACACCGACGGCATCGCCCGCCTCAACATCCTGGACCTGCAGCGCCAGATCCGCTCCCTGCCGATCCCGGTGATCGCGCTGGTCAACGGCTACGCGATCGGCGGCGGCCACGTCCTCCACATCGTGTGCGACATGTCGATTGCCTCCGACAACGCGATCTTCGGCCAGGTGGGCCCGAAGGTCGGCAGCTTCGACGCCGGGTTCGGGGTGGGGCTGCTGGCGCGGCTGGTGGGCGACAAGAAGGCCAAGGAGATCTGGTTCCTGTGCCGCCAGTACTCGGCGGCCGAGGCGCTGGAGATGCACCTCGTCAACCGGGTCGTGCCGCTGGCGGACCTCGAGGCCGAAGGCGTGCAGTGGGCGAACGAGATCCTGGACATGAGTCCCACCGCCATCCGGTTCCTCAAGTCCGCGTTCCTCGTGGCGACCGACGGCCTGGCCGGGCTCCAGGAGTTCGCGGGCAACGCGACCGGCCTCTACTACACGACCGACGAGGCGCACGAAGGCTCGACGGCCTTCCTCGAGAAGCGCCCGGCCGCCTACCGCACGTTCCCGCGGCGGCCCTGATGGCGGACGCTCCCGCGCCCGATTCTGCCTCCGCCTCGACGCCCGGGTCCCTGCTCGCGCGGCCGTCTGCGCTGCGGATCTGGCTGCTCGCGGCGCGCCCGGCGACCCTCCCGGCGGCCGTCGCCGGCGTCGTCGTTGGGCTCGGCGCGGCGTTGGGCGTGGGGGCCGCCTTCCGGCCCGACACGGCGCTCGGCTGCGTCGCGGTCGCAGTGCTGCTCCAGGTGATCGCCAACTTCGCCAACGACCTGTCCGACTTCCGGCGCGGTGCAGACACGCCGGATCGCCAGGGTCCCGTGCGCGTGGCGGCCGCCGGCCTCGTGACGGAGCGCCAGCTGGAGGCGGCGATCGCCATCGCCGTCGGATGCGCGGGCCTGGTCGGGCTGTGGCTCGCGCTGGTGGGCGGCCCGGTGATCGTCGGCCTCGGCATCCTGGCGGTCGTGGCGGCGCTCGCGTACACCGGCGGCCCGTTCCCATACGGGTACCGTGCCCTGGGCGAGGTCTTCGTGTTCATCTTCTTCGGCCTGGTGGCGGTGGCCGGGACGGCGTATCTGCAGGCGCTCGCGATGCGGCCACTGTTCCTCGTGGCCGCGGTCCCGCCGGGCACGCTGATCACGGCGATCCTCGTCGTGAACAACCTGCGCGACATCCCCACGGACACGGCCGCGGGCAAGCGGACGCTGGCGGTGGTGATGGGCAGGGCGGCGACGCAGCGCGAGTACGTGTGGCTGGTCGCCGTGGCGTACGGGGTGCCCGCAGCGCTCGCGGGGCACTGGCTGGTCGGGGGCTTGGGCGCGGCCTCCCTGCTCGTGCTGCTGCCCCTGCTGACGCTGCCGATGACGCGGCCGCTGCTGGCGAAGGTCCGCGGGTTCGGCGCGCCGCGCGAGCTCAATCTCGTGCTCAAGGGGACGGCGCGGCTGTCGCTGGTCTTCTCGCTGCTGTTTGCGCTGGGCCTCGCGCTCGGCGAGGTGGCCGTGCCCGGGGGATGGCCCTGGTGACCTCCGTCGTTTCGCTCCGCGCGGACAAGGTCCGTGTCCCGTTCCGCCGCCCATTCCCGTGGGCCCAAGGGATGTGGCTCGAGCGCGAGGCCTGGATCATCCGGCTCGTGGACGCGGACGGCCGGATCGGGCTGGGCGAGGCCGTGCTGGAGCCGGCGGACGGCGACACGGCCTCGACCGTGCTCGACCACCTCGTGCACGAGGCCGCGATGATGGCCCCGGGCGGGCGCCTGCCGACGGTCCCGGAGCTCGAGATGCAGGGGTCTCCCGGGCGGGCGCTCAGGGCGGCCATCGACGCTGCGCGGCTGGACCTCGAGGGGGTGCCGGCGGAATGCCTGGTCCCGGGCGGGGCCGGCGTCGGGGTCAACGCCACCATCGCGTCGATCGGGCCCGAGGCGTCGGCCCGCGCCGCGCTCCAGGCCGTCCATGCCGGCTTCACGTCGCTCAAGCTCAAGGCGGGAGCGGAACGTGAGACCGAGGTGCTGGTCGAGCGTGTGCGCGCGGTTCGGACCGCGGTCGGGCCGGACGTGCGGCTGCGCCTGGATGTGAACGGCGCATGGGACCTCGAGACCGCGACGGACCGGCTCGACGCGGTCGCCCGGTTCGCGCTGGAGTACGTGGAGCAGCCCCTGGCGGGGGATGATGCGGCCGACCTCGCCGAGCTCCGGCGACGGGTCCGGATCCCCATCGCCGCAGACGAGACGGTGACCTCGCTGCGGGCGGCGCGGGTGCTGCTGGACGCGGGGGCGGTCGACGTGCTGGTGGTGAAGCCCGCGCGCGTCGGCGGCCCGGTGGCCGCGGCGGAGATCGCGGCGCTGGCCGCGGAGCGCAACGTGCCGGTGGTGGTGAGCACGCTGTTCGAGACGGGCGTCGGGATCGCCGCGGCGCTCGCGGTTGCGGCGGCGCTGCCGTCGGTCCAGGGCGCGCGGCTCCAGCACGCGCCCGATCACGGGCTCGCCACGGCCGGGGTCCTGGAGCACGACCTGCTGGTCGATGGCCTGCCCGTCGAGGAGGGACGGATGCGGGTTCCGGGCGTGCCCGCCGGCGGGGGCCTGGGGATCACGCTCGACGAGCGAGCGATGGCCCGGTTCCTGGTCGAGTCGGCCGCAGGCGGCTGATGACCTGGTCCGTGCCCGTCCTGCTGGACGCTCACGCTCGCGAGGCGCCCGACGGGATCGCGCTGGTCGAAGGCGAGCGGGCCGTCACCTGGCAGGAGCTCCACGGGCTCGTCTCGGCGGCACGGGTACGGGTCGAGCAGGGTGGCGTGCGACCCGGTGATCGCGTGGTGCTCGACGCGGCCACGTCCATCGACGCGATCGCTGCGCTGTTCGGGATCCTGGCCGCCGGCGCCGTCGCGGCGCTGATCCCCGCCGGGCGGACGTCCCGCGAGGCTGCGGCCGCGCTCGACCTGGTCACGCCGGTCCTCGTCCTGCGGGACGGGGACCTGTACCCGGTCGACGGGTGGACCGTGCTGGAGGGTGTCGGGGAGATGCGCGACCCGGAGGCGCCGGCCGTCATCGTCCTCACCTCCGGCACGACCGGCCGGCCGAAGGGGGTCGTGCTGTCGTCCCGTGCCCTGGCCGCGAGCGCGGAGTCCTGGCTGGGTGCGCTGCCGCCGGCCACGGGCTGGGTCCTGGCGCTGGGCATCGGGCACGTCGCGGGCCTGGGGATCCTGTGGCGCGCGATCACAGGGCGGGTCCCGGTGCAGATCGTCGGCCCGGCGGATCCGGCTACCCTCCTGGCCGCGCTCGCCGCCGAGCCGGGCATGAGCCACGTCTCGCTGGTCCCGGCCCAGCTCGCCCGGGTCCTGGACGCCGCCGGTGACGGGCCGCCTCCGCCCTCGCTCCGTGCCGTCCTGCTCGGCGGCGGTCCGATCCCGCCCGCGCTCGTGACCCGCGCCGTCCGCGCCGGCTGGCCGGTGGTGCCCACGTACGGGCAGTCCGAGACCGGCTCCGGGGCCACGGCGCTTCCGACCGCAGCGGCACTCGACCACCCGGGGTCGGCTGGGCTGGCCCTGCCGGGCGCGCGGGTCCGCATCGACCAGCCGGATGCCGATGGGGTAGGGGAGATCGTCGTTGAGACCGCGGCGCGCTTCTCGGGCTACCTGGGTGACCGGCCGCCCGCAGTCCCCGCCACGGAGCCCGTCCGCACCGGGGATCTCGGCCGCCTGGACGCCGCCGGCCGCCTGTTCGTCGTCGATCGTCGTCTCGACCGCATCGTGCGCGGCGGCGAGAACATCTCCCCGTCGGAGGTGGAGGCGGTCCTCCTCGTGCACCCCGCCATCGCCGACGCAGCCGTGGTCGGGCTCGCGGACCCGCTCTGGGGCCATGCGCCGTCGGCAGCAATTGTCCTCGCGGACGGCGCGCCGGACCCTGGCGACGAGACTCTGGTCGCCCACTGCCGCGCGTCGCTGGCAGGGTTCAAGGTCCCGGTGTCGTTCCTGCGGCTGGACGTCCTGCCGCGCACGTCGGGCGGCAAGTTGCGCCGGGAAGCCATCCGCGAGCTCCTCTCCGGCGAGCGGACCGGGGTGCTGGCCCGGCCGGACGGCGCCTGCATCGGCTGGCGCATCACGGGTCAGGGCCCGCTCCCGCTGCTCCTCCTGCACGGGACGCTGTCGAGCGCCCAGCAGCTGGACCGCCTCGCGGTGACCTTGGGGCGCGCCGGCGACGTCACCGTCCACGCGCTCGACCGGCGGGGAAGCGGCACCGGCCGTCTCGCCCCCGGAGCGCCGATCGCCGGGCTGGATCTCGCTGTCCACCTGGCGGACATCGTGGCGTACCTGGACGCGCGGGGGATCGCGCGGGCCGCGGTGGTCGGCGTCAGCTTCGGCGGCGTGCTGGGCGTGGAGCTGGCGGCGCGGCACCCGGATCGTGTCCTGGCGGTCGTGGCCTACGAGCCGCCGTACGGGCCGCTGGCCGACGCGGCGACGAGAGCCGCCTTCGTGACCCTGGCCGAGGCCACCGCCGCGGCGCACCGGACCGGCGGCCCGGCCGCTGCGGCCGAGACCTTCCTGCGCGCGGTCGCGGGCGATGCCGCCTGGGACCGGCTCTCGGAGCGGAGCCGGGCATTCCTCGCCCAGGAGGGGGATGGCGCCGCCGCCGATGCTGCCCTCACGGGCGCCCGGCCCGACGACCTGGCAGCCATCATCGCCCCCGTGACCATCCTCACGGGTGGCGCCAGCGAAGCGTTCTACGGACCCATCGCGGACAAGCTCGCCGGGTGCATCCCCGGCGCCCGCCGGGATACCCTCGACGGTCTCGGCCACCCCTCGCCGATCACCCAGCCGTCGCCCGTGGCCGCTGCGATCCGCGCGGCGCTCATCGCGGCCGGCCTCGTCGGCATCGAACCCGCAATGGGCCTCGTCGGCATCGAACCCGCCACCGACCGCGGCGTCCCCGAACCCGAACCCGAACCCGTCCCGCTGTCCATCGACCCGGAGCCACCCGCATGACCCCCGTCCCGCCGCCCGACCACACGCCCTCCGGTGCCTCCACCGGGGCCGGCAACGCCGCCGCCCAGCCCGAGGTCCAGGTCATGTTCGACCGGATCGCGCCCCGGTACGACCTCATGAACCTGCTGATCTCCGCGTTCCAGGAGCCGCGCTGGCGCCGCCGGCTTGTCGCCCACGCCCGTCTGCGCCCCGGGGGCTCCGCGCTGGACGTCGCATCCGGCACCGGCAAGGTGGCCGCCGACCTCCATCGGAAGGTCCAGCCCGGCGGCCGGGTCCAGGGCGTGGACCTCTCGCCCGGGATGACCGCCGTGGCGCAGCGCCGGTACGCGGACCGGCCGGGCCTGACCTATGTCGTGGGCGACGCGCTCGCGCTGCCGACGGAGGAGGCCACGTTCGATGCCGCCACGATCGCCTTCGGCATGCGCAACCTCCCGGACTACCGGCAGGGGTTCGCCGAGATGGCCCGCTCCGTCCGGCCCGGAGGCCGGGTGCTGTGCCTGGAGATCGCGCGGCCGCGCAGCCGGCTCGCCCGGTTCATGCGCTGGTGGTTCGACCGGATCGTGCCCGTCATCGGCCGGCTGGCCGGGCAGGGTGCCGCGTACGGATACCTGGTGAAGAGCGTGCAGGCCTACCCGTCCCCGGAGCGGATCGCGGAGATCATGGGCGAGGCCGGCCTGGCGGACGTCACCTGGCAGGGGATGTCCGGCGGGATCGTGACCCTGCACGAGGGAACCGTCCCGGCGCGTTGAGGACCAGGTCTCACACGGTTGGAGCGTTCGTGGCACCGTGTGACATCTATTGACAATGCGTGGCGTCATCCGTAGGATGACCGCATGGAGGAGACGACCTACCTGACGGCCGCTCAGGCCGCTGCGCGCCTGGGGATCAGCCTGCGGACCGTGCGCCGACGGATCGCTGACGGCTCGCTGCCCAGCGTGAAGATCGGGGGCGCCGTACGGGTGCCGGTCTCCGCGCTGGAGCCGCCGGAGCGGCTGCCCGCCACCGCAGCGCGCGAGGCCGCCGTCGCGTACGGATCCGCAGAGACGGACGAGGAGTACATCCGGCGCTGGAACCGCGACCACTGGCCGGACTCCTGGGAGCGGATGCTGGAGCGGCGCCGACAGGCCTTCGCGGAGCTCGAGCGCCTGAGCAAGCTCACGAAGCCGCCGAGCGGCCCGCACGACACCGTGGATGCGATGCTGAACCAGGTCCGGGAGGAGTTCGGGGCGCGCCTGCTGCAGTACCTCCCGCCAGCCCCGACGGACGACTCATGAACGCGGTCGTGCTCGATGCCAGCGTGGTGTTGCGCTGGGCGTTCCATGACGAGGCGGACCGAGACGGCGCGACACGGATGGCGGAAGCGCTCGCCGGCGGCCACCTGATGGCCGCGGGGCCGCCCAACTTCCTGCTGGAGGTCGCGGCTGCGCTCGCAGTCGGGGTCAGGAGCAGCAGGATCGACCGGCCGACGGCCGACGCCGTGCTCGCGGCGCTGTCCCGGGTCTCGATCGACGAAGGCGACCCACACGGCTTCGCGCATGCGGCATACGCCCTGGCCCTCGAACATGGCGTTCGTGTCCCGGATGCCGCGTACGTCGAGACGGCCAGACGAAGCGGAGCGACCCTCATCAGCGCGGACCGGGACCAGCTCCGGGCAGCGGTCGCGGCGGGCGTGACCGCGATCTCAATCGGCGAGGTGACGGCACGGACCCCGTGACAGGGCCAGGCGACATGCCCTGCGGTACCATGCGCCGCCCATGCCCGAGAAACCCGCCGCGCCGCTCATCCACGCCCGCGGCCTGACGAAGCGCTTCGACACGCTCACCGCCGTCGATTCGATCGACTTCGATGTCGCGCCCGGCGAGAGCTTTGGCTTCCTCGGCCCCAACGGTGCCGGCAAGACCAGCGCCATGCGCATGATCGCCTGCGTCTCGCCGGTCACCGAGGGCACGCTCCGGATCCTGGACCTGGACCCGGCCACGGACGGCGCGCGGATCCGCGGCCGCCTGGGCGTCGTCCCGCAGCAGGACACGCTGGACACCGAGATCTCGGTCCGGGACAACCTCGTGATCTACGGCCGGTACTTCGGCCTGAGCCGGGCGGAGTCGCGCCGCCGCGCCGGGGAGCTGCTGGAGTTCGCGCACCTGGCCGAGCGAGCCGGCGACAAGGTGGAGCCCCTGTCCGGCGGCATGAAGCGGCGCCTGACGATCGCGCGCGCGCTGATCAACGAGCCGTCGATCCTGCTCCTCGACGAGCCGACCACGGGACTCGACCCGCAGGCGCGCCACCTGCTCTGGGAGCGCCTGTACCGCCTCAAGCAGCGCGGGGTGACGCTCGTCCTGACGACCCACTACATGGACGAGGCCGAGCAGCTCTGCGATCGCCTCGTGGTCATGGACAAGGCGAAGATCGTGGCCGAGGGTTCCCCGAGGAGCCTGATCTCGGAGTGGTCCACGCGCGAGGTCACGGAGATGCGCTTCCCGGTCGGTGTCCAGGAGACGCTCGGCGACAGGCTGGATGGCATCGGTGACCGGATCGAGCTGCTGCCGGACCGCGTCCTCGTCTACTCGGATGACGGCGAGGCGGCCGCGACGGCTGTCCTGGGGCGGGGCCTCGTGCCGCAGACGGTGCTGGTGCGGCGGAGCTCGCTCGAGGACGTGTTCCTCCGGCTCACCGGCCGCAGCCTGGTCGAGTAAGGCCATGGCCGTCGCGGACGTCCCGGGCCTCCCACAGCCCCACCGCACCGGGGACGCCGTCCCGCGTCCCAGCCCTCTTGCCGGCCTGCGCGCCGCGTACGAGCACCAGTGGCTGCTGTACGTCCGCACCTGGCGGGGCTCGATCTTCGGCAACTTCGCCCAGCCGGTCCTGTTCCTGCTCGCCATGGGGATCGGACTCGGCTCTTACGTGGACAAGGCGAACAGCGCGGCCATGGGCGGCGTGCCGTACCTCGAGTTCCTGGCACCGGCCCTGCTCGTGTCCACGGTCATGCAGGGCGCGGTGTTCGAGGCCACGTTCCCGGTCCTCGCCGGGTTCACCTGGGTCCGCCGCTATCACGCGATGTTCGCGACCCCGCTGACGCCGTTCGCGATCGCCTTCGGCCAGCTGGCCTGGATCGCCACGCGCGCGACGCTGGTGGGCTCGATCTTCCTGGTTGTCATCGTGCTGTTTCGGGCTGCCGCGACGCCCGGGATCATCTTCTCGGTGCCGGTGGGGACGCTGACGGCGCTGGCCTTCGCGGGGCCGATCGCGGCCTTCATGTCCTCACAGCGGGACACGTCCGCGTTCAACTCGATCTGGCGCTTCGGCATCACGCCCCTGTTCCTGTTCTCGGGCACGTTCTTCCCGATCGAGCAGCTGCCCGCGATCATCCGCCCGCTGGCCTGGCTGCTCCCGCTGTGGCACGGCGTGGACCTGGCGCGGTCGCTGGCGCTCGATACCGCGTGGCAGGACCCGCTGGTGCAGGTGGCCCACGTCGTCGTCCTCACGACGTTCGCGGTCGGTGGCGCGGTGGCGATGTTCGTCATGTTCCGCCGTCGGCTGGAGCGCTGACGATGCTGCAGCTGGCCGCCCTCGGGCGCATCCTCCCACCCGGCTTCGGCGGGCGACGCGCGCTGCTCCTGGTCGAGCGCAACCTCCTCGTCTACCGGAATGGCTGGATGGTGATCCTGTCCGGCTTCTTCGAGCCGCTGTTCTACCTGCTCGCGATTGGCATGGGGATCGGCGGGATCGTCGGGAACGTGCCGGGCCCGAACGGGGTGGCGACCCCGTACGCGCTGTTCGTGGCGCCCGCGCTGCTCGCCACTGCATCGATGAACGGGGCGATCTCCGAGTCCGTGTTCAACGTCTACTTCAAGCTCAACTTCGAGAAGACGTACGACGCGGTGCTCGCGACGCCGCTGGGCCCCGGCGACGTGGCGCTGGGCGAGATCGGCTGGGCGGTGATCCGGTCGACGCTGTACGCGCTGGGGTTCGTGGTGGTCATCCTCGTGCTGGGCCTGGTCCGGTCGCCGTGGGCGGTGTTCGCGGTGCCCGCGGCGACGCTGCTCGCGTTCGCGTTCGCGGCGGTGGGCATGGCCGCGACGACGTTCATGCGCTCCTGGCAGGACTTCGACCTCGTCAACCTGGTCGTGCTGCCGCTGTTCCTGTTCAGCGGGACGTTCTATCCGTTGACCGCCTACCCGGAGCCGCTGCGCGTGCTCATCGAGCTGACGCCGCTGTGGCAGGGCGTGGACATGATCCGGTCCCTCGTGCTCGGCCTCGTGGAGCCGTCGATCCTGTGGCACGTGGTCTACCTGGGGACGATGGGCCTGATCGGGCTGTCGGTCGTGGGGCGGCGGCTGGACCGGATGCTCCTCAAGTAGGACCCGGCGCCGCGTCGCCCGCCCGCCGGGTAGGATCCCCGGGATGCCCGCTGTCCAGCCCGCCGTCGCTGCCCGAAATGCCCCGAACCTCCCGTCCCTCGACGCCGTGATCGGCCAGTGCCGGGCGTGCCCGCGCCTCGTGGAGTGGCGCGAGGGTCAGGCCCGCACGAAGGTCGCCCGCTACCGCGACGAGCCCTACTGGGGCCGCCCGGTCCCCGGCTTCGGCGACGAGCAGGCGAGGATCCTCCTCGTCGGCCTGGCCCCCGGCGCGCACGGCGCCAACCGGACCGGCCGGGTCTTCACGGGCGATGCCTCCGGCGACTTCCTCTGGCGTGCCATGCACGCGGCCGGCCTCGCGAGCCAACCCGACGGCCGCCGCGCCGGTGATGGCCTCGAGCTGTGCGGCGTCCGCGTCGTAGCGGCGGTCCGGTGCGCGCCCCCGGCCAACAAGCCCACGCGCGAGGAGCAGGCCGCCTGTCGCCCCTACCTCGTCCGCGAGCTCCAGCTGCTCACCGCGGTCACGGTCATCGTGCCGCTGGGCGCCATCGGCTGGGACGCGTCCCTCAGGACCCTCGCCTCCCTGGGCCCCGCGACGGCAACCCCGATCCCCAGGCCGACGTTCGGCCACGGCGCGGAGGCGCAGATCGGTCCGTACGTCCTCGTCGGCTCCTACCACCCCAGCCAGCAGAACACGTTCACCGGGGTGCTGACCCAGGCGATGCTGGGCGACGTCCTGGAGCGCGCCAAGACACTGGCCGGGCTCGGGGAGTCGCTGGCCGGGCTCGGGCCCGCGGGCCGGTAGACTCTCCCCACCCATGGCAGCAGAGCGCGATCTCTACGAGGTGCTCGGCGTCGAGCGGACCGCCGACGACGCCGAGATCAAGCGCGCCTTCCGCAAGCTCGCCCAGCAGTGGCACCCGGATGTCAACAAGGAACCAAAGGCGCAGGACCGGTTCAAGGAGATCAACGAGGCGTACCAGGTCCTCAGCGATCCCCAGCGGCGCCAGACCTACGACATGTTCGGCCGGGCCGGCCTTGGCGGCGCAGGTGCCGCGGGCGGGGCCCAGGGCTTCGGCTCGGCGGGCTTCGGCGGCTTCTCGGACATCTTCGACGCCTTCTTCGGTGGAGCGGCGGCCGCCGGTGCCCGGCGCGGGCAGCCGACCACCGGCTCCGACCTCCGCTACGACCTGCGCATCTCGTTCGAGGAGGCGGTCCTCGGCACCGAGAAGGAGATCGCGTTCCCGGTCCTCGGCCGTTGCGACGCCTGCGCCGGCTCGGGTGCGAAGCCGGGAACGGCACCGACGCAGTGCCCCCAGTGCAACGGTCGCGGCGAGGTCCGCAGCATCCGCCAGACGATGCTCGGCCAGATGGTCAACGTCGCCCCCTGCCCGCGGTGCCGCGGCGAGGGCAGGATCGTCGAGTCGCCGTGCGACACCTGCCGCGGCGAGGGCCGCACGCAACGCCGCCGGAGCCTGCGCGTGACCATCCCCGCCGGCATCGACGAGGGCCACCAGATCCGCCTCTCCAACGAGGGTGAGACGGGGCCCCGCGGGGGCGCCCCGGGGAGCCTGTACGTCGCGGTCCACGTCGCCGATCACCCGTCACTCACCCGCGAGGGAACGGAGCTCTTCTACGAGGCCAACGTCTCGATCGTCCAGGCTGCTTTGGGAACGAAGCTCCACGTGCCCACGGTCGAGGGCGACGGCACCGACGTCGAGATCAAGGCCGGCACCCAGCCCGGGACCGAGATCCGGCTCCGCGGCCGCGGCGTGCCGCACCTGCGCCGCCAGTCCGTTCGCGGCGACCTCCACGTCGTCGTCAACGTCGTCGTGCCGACGAAGCTCTCGAAGCACCAGCGCGAGATGCTGGAGGCCTATGCGAAGGATGCGGGCGAGAGCGTCTCCGCCGGTGGCGGGCTGCGCGAGAAGCTGGGCATCTGATGAGCACCGCACCCGGGCCGGCGTCGACGCCCGATCCGGCGACGGCGGCCGAGCCCGGGCCGGGCACGCCGGCTGATCCGCTCGAAGGCATCGACCTTGCCGCCGCGGCGGATCCGCTCGCGGGCATCAACCTCGCTGGTCCGTCGCCGGCTGATCCGCTCGCGGGCATCGACCTCGCCGCCGCGGCGGCGACCCCGGGCGCCTGGCTGGAGCTGTCCGTCGCCGCCGACCACGAGGCCGTCGAAGCCGTCTCCGAGATCCTGTCCCGCGCGGCGCCCGGCGGAACCAGCGTGGAACCGGCCTTCGAGCTTGTCGAGGATGGGCTCGCCGCCCGCCTGGACTTCGCCCGTCCCGCCATGGTCCGGGCCCACCTCCCGATCCTCGACGTCGTCGCGATCCGTGCCGCCGTCGCCCGGGCGGACCGGGACCTCGGTCACCTCCAGGCCTTCGGCATGCGGCCGATCGGGGACCTGGCCGCGGCCATCGTTCTCGAGGCCGACTGGGCCAACGCTTGGAAGGCGCACTTCCCGGTGCTCCGGATCGGCCGGCGCATCGTCATCCGGCCCACCTGGCGACGCCATCACCGCCTGCCGGACGATGTCGTCCTCGCGCTTGACCCCGGCATGGCGTTCGGGACGGGCCTCCATCCGACCACGCGGCTGTGCCTCGCGGCGCTCGAGTCGCTCGGGGATCGCGGCCTGCTCGAGCACGGGTGCAGCGACGGCGGACGGGCGAGCGTCCTTGACGTGGGCTCCGGGTCCGGCATCCTCTCGATCGCGGCCGCGAAGCTCGGCGCGCGTGACGTGCTGGCCGTGGACGTCGACCCGATCGCCGTCGAGGCGAGCGAGGCGAATGCTCGCCGCAACCGCCTGGCGCGCGTCATCCGCGTCCGCGAGGGGAGCTCGCCCAGCGGCGAGGGCCCGTTCGACGTGGTGCTCGCGAACCTCATCGCGTCCCTGCTCATCACGCTCGCCGA
>Ga0209014_10001711_pt1 | contig 12957 bp, 10 predicted proteins | sample BarGraNGADG00212_FD_184491 | JGI IMG/M metagenome (GOLD analysis project Ga0209014, IMG submission 184491) | Arctic peat soil microbial communities from Barrow, Alaska - Barrow Graham LP Ref core NGADG0002-212 (SPAdes) (version 2) | ecosystem: Environmental > Terrestrial > Soil > Wetlands >...
GCGGCGCGCGCCGCAGCCGGCGAGGGCTGCGTCGGGCTCGTCGGAGAGCTGCACCCGTCGATCCTCGAGGCCTGGGACCTGCGCGTTGAGCGGGTCCTGGTGGCGGAGCTCGCGATCGCCGGGCTCACGGGCGGACAGCTGGCCCCGGTCCGAGTGACGCCGATCTCCCGCTTCGGGCCGCTCGAGCGCGACATCGCGCTCGTCGTGCCGGAGTCCGTCACGGCGGCCGACGTCGCGGCGACGCTGCGTTCCGCCGGCGGCGAGATGCTTCGGCGGATCGGCCTCTTCGACATCTACCGCGGGACGCCCCTGGGACCCGGCGAGAAGAGCCTCGCCTGGCGCGCCGTCTTCGCCGCCGAGGATCGCGCGCTCGCCGACGAGGAAGTCGACGCCGAGGTCGCCCGGCTCGTCGTCGCCGCGGCGTCCGCCCACCGGGCGCGCCTTCGGACGTAGGCGGGCTCGCTGCCGGCCCGAGCGCCGCGGGGTCGGCTGGGGGCACATGCGCGCCGAGCGCCGACGTATTCTAGGATTCGGTCCGGCCGGGGCGCGCTCTGCAGGACCGGGATCGGCGCCACACGCGCGCCGCGACACCGGGAGGATGCGTGGACATCGTCGGCGCGATCCGGAACCTCGACCTCTTCGACCTTCTCGTCGTCTTCTTCGTGTGCGGGTTCTTCCTCGCCGGCTTCGTGCAGGGGACGATTCGCCGCCTGATCGGGCTGGCGATCCTCGTGATCGCGCTGCTGTTCGCCCTCAACCTGCGGGACCCGCTCGGATCCTGGCTGGGCCAGTACTGGACGCAGTTCCCGAAGGAGTACGCGACGATGCTGGCCTTCGGGGGCAGCTTCGTGGTGATCTACCTCGGCGCCTCGATCGCGGCCCAGGTCTTCTACAAGCGGACCCCGCTCTTCAAGCGTTCGACGCTGGTCGACGAGCTCCTCGGCGGGTTCCTGGGCGTGCTCCAGGCGGTCCTGCTGATCGGCGCCATGATCATGATCCTGGACTCGTTCTTCCGGATCCCGGGCATCGCGCCGAGCCCGAACGAGCTCGGGTTCCTGCGCGACATCTTCCGCTTCTACGATCCGTCGCAGGCCGCGATCCTGTTCCGCGACGTGCTGATCCCGGCGTTCCTGACGCTCTTCGCCTGGATCACGCCGGCCGGCCTCCGGGCGTTCTTCGGCTGATCGGCGCGAGTCCGGCGACGGTGGAGGCGGGGGGCGATCCGCCGGCCGACCTCCTGAGCCTCCTCGCAGGCCACGTCGTGGACGCCGCCCGCGGGCTGCTGGGCGCATGGCTGGTCCGCGGAGACGCAGCGTCCCTCCGCATCGGCCGGATCGTCGAGACCGAGGCCTACGGTGGACCGGAGGACCTAGCGTCCCACGCCCGGTTCGGACAAACGCCCCGGAACCGCTCGATGTTCGGCCCGCCGGGACACGCCTACGTGTACGGTGTCTACGGCATGCACACCTGCCTCAACGTCGTCTGCGGACCGCCCGACCGGGCTGCGGCGGTCCTCGTCCGGGCCGTCGAGCCGGTGACGGGCGTGGCCGAGATGCGGGAGGCGCGGCGGAGCCGGGGCCTCGCGACTCGTCGCGCGGAGCGTGACGCGCCCGATCGGGCGGCGGCTCGCATCGCGACGCTGCCTGTTGCGCGCCTCGCGAGCGGGCCCGGCAACGTCGGCGCCGCCTTCTCGATCGTGCCGGAGGACGACGGGCGCGACCTGCTCGACGCGGCCGGCCCGCTGCGGCTGGTGGCCCGGCCCAGCGCCGAACCGGCTCCCGCGGTCGCGTCCGGACCGCGCGTCGGGGTCACCTTCGCGGGAGCCTGGGCGGATCGCCCGTGGCGCTTCCGGGTCGTGGGCAGCGTCGCGGTCTCGCGCGGGAGGGGGCGCTGATGGACGCCAAGTCGATCGCCCTCCTCGAGTTCCCGCTGATCCGCGAACGGCTCGCGGCCGCGGCCGCGGCCGGGTTCGGGCCGGGCCGGCGGCTGGCAGAGGCGATCGCCCCCTCGGCGGACGCCGTGCTCGTCGCGATCGGCCTGGACGAGACGTCGCAGACGCGGGAGCTCCTCGCGGAGAAACCGCAGGCGGGCATCGGGGGCGCCGCGGACATCGGTCCCGCCGTCGAGCGCGCCGCCCGTGGCGGCCGCCTGGACGCCGCCCAGTTCGCGTCGATCGCCACCACGCTGGAGGCCGGCTCGCGGCTCCGCGAGGCGCTCACGGGCGACCGGCGACCGCTGTTGAACGCGCTCGCCCGCGACCTTCACGGGCTGCCGGCGCTGCGCTCGACCCTGGAGCGGAGCTTCGATCCCACCGGCGAGCTGCTGGACACGGCATCGGCGCGGCTGGGCGGCCTGCGCAGGGCGACGCGGCATGCCTACGAGCGCCTGCGGAGCCGGCTCGAGCAGCTGGTCCACTCGACCGACGTCGGCGCCGCGCTCCAGGACCCGATCATCACGCTCCGCAACGGCCGATACGTCGTGCCGGTCCGCGCCGACTCCCGGAGCCGCGTCAAGGGGATCGTCCACGATGCGTCCGGCAGCGGCCAGACCCTCTTCGTGGAGCCGCTCGTGGCCGTGGAGCTCGGCAACGCGTGGCGCGAGGCCCAGGTCGCGGAGCAGCAGGAGATCGAGCGGATCCTGGACGAGCTTTCGGCGCTCGTCGGCAGCCAGTCAGGGCCGCTCCTCGAGCTGCTCGGCGCGCTGGCGCGCTTCGACCTGTGGAGCGCGAAGGCGCGCCTCGCCGAGGAGATGGACGCAACCCGTGCCGAGATCGGGACCCGCACCGAGATCATCCTCAAGGGAGCCCGCCATCCCGGGCTGACCGGGCGGGTCGTTCCCATCGACGTGGAGCTCGGCACGGACTTCCAGGCGCTCCTGGTGACCGGCCCGAACACGGGCGGCAAGACGGTCACGCTGCGGACCCTCGGCCTGCTCGCCCTCATGCACCAGGCCGGCCTCCACGTGCCGGCCGATCCCGGAACCCGGCTCCCGGTCCTGCGCGACGTGTTCGCGGACATCGGCGACGAGCAATCCGTGGCGCAGTCGCTCTCGACGTTCTCGGGCCACCTCCGCTCGATCGTCCGCATCTCGGAGGCGGCCGGTCCGGGCACGCTCGTGCTGCTCGACGAGCTGGGTGCCGGGACGGATCCGACCGAGGGGTCGGCGCTGGCGCAGGCGCTCCTGGACCACTTCCTGCGGGCGGGCGCGCTCGTGGCCGCGACCACCCACTACGCCGAGCTCAAGGTCTACGCGCACACGACGCCGAAGGTCCGAAACGCCTCCGTCGAGTTCGACCTGCAGACGCTCAGCCCGACCTACCGGCTCCGGATCGGCCTGCCGGGGGGCAGCCAGGCGTTCGCCATCGCGGAGCACCTGGGCCTCGCCCCGTCGATCGTCAACGACGCCCGCGGGCGGCTGACGGAGGGTCAGAAGGCGTTCGAGGAGACGCTCGCCTCGATCCGGGAGGCCGACACGGCCGCGCAGTCGGCCCTCGATCGCGCCCGCGCGGCCGAGATTCGCGCGGCCGAGGCCCAGCGGACCGCGGACGAGGAGCGCCGTCGCGCCCGCAGGGATCGGGATACCGCGCTGGCGTCGGCGCGCGCGGACGCCGAGCGCCTGGTGGACGATCTCCGCACCGAGATCCGTGGGGCGCGGCACCGCCTGGAACGCGAGACGGTCACGGGACCCGCCCTCGACGAGGTCATGGAGCGGGCCGAGGAGCACCTGGCCCGGCTCCCGGAGACGGCACCGGCGACGGTCGCTCCCGAGCCCGCGGAGGCAGTCGAGTGGCACGTCGGCGCGCGTGCCCGGAGCCGCAGCCGCGGCTGGGAAGGCCGGATCGCGGCCCTGGAGCGGGGCGGCCGCCGCGCGACGCTCGAGGTCGGCGGCATGCGCGTGACGGTCGGCGTCGAGGACCTCGTGCCCGCCCTTCTCGACGCGGGGCCGCCCGGCCCGGGCCGGCGGGAGTCGGCCGACGAGGCGGCGTCCGGGATCACCGCGCTTCGCCTCGATCGGGCCAGGACCATCGCGTCATCGCTCGACGTCCGCGGGGCCCGCGTGGACGAGGCGCTCGAGGTCGTCGGGCGCTACCTCGAGGACGGGGCCCTCGCCGGGCTGCCGAAGGCCACGATCATCCATGGGCACGGGACCGGGGCGCTCCGGGACGCGGTCCGGGCGATGGCCGCCGCACATCCGCTGGTCCGCTCCGCCCGTCCCGGCGAGCGCGGCGAGGGCGGCGACGGGGCGACCGTCGTCACGTTCTAGGAGCCGCGAGCGCGCCTCACGGCGACGGGCTCGGATGGCCCCTGCCGCCGCCGTTCGGGGGAGCGGGTGAGTCTGAGGGCGACGGGGACGGCGGAACCGGCGGGAACGAATCCGAGGGGGCCGGGCTCGGACACGGGTTGAACGGGTCGAGCGGGTCACACGACGGCGACGGCAGCGGCGACGGGCTGGCCAGGGCGCAGGTCCTGGTGGGTGGGAACGGGGCGCCCCAGGTCATGCCGTACGGGTTCCAGACGCCGGTCTCGTAGAAGTAGCTCGTGCGCGTCTTCTCGGGGCCGCCGGCAACCCCGGATCCGTGCGCGGCGCGCGCGATCCAGCCGTCGTTGAAGGTCTTCCATTGCGGGAAGTCCGCCTCGATGTTGCTCAGGTCCAGGAACCCCTTCACTTCCGGGGGACCCTGGCAGCCGTCCTGCCAGAGGAGGCCCGAGACCGAGTCGACCTGGATGCCGACCTTCGTGTTGTCGACCTGGGTGGGGACGGTCCCGTCGATGAACCACTCCTTGACGGTCCGCGAGGAGAACGGCCCCGGCTTCATCCCGGAGTACGCGTCCACTGTCGCCTGCACGACGCCGGCCGGTGGCTGGAAGTCCGCGATCGGCAGGCCCTTCGTCGCAGCCGTCATGAACGACTGCCAGAGCGACGCCGACGATTCGAGCGAGACCACTCCGGACGGCGGCGCCGAGTTGTCGGAGTTGCCCATCCAGGCGCCGACGACGAACGCCGGTGCCTTCGGATCGTCGGGCGGCGCGAGATAGCCCACCGCCGTGAGGTCCTTCGTGTCGTTCGTCGTCCCCGTCTTGAGCGTGGCCGGCCGCCGGGTCGTGCCGTCGTAGATCGCGCGCTTGCTCCAGAACGGGTTCTGGGCCGGGTCCGTGTTCCCGGCGATGATGTCCGTCATGATGAAGGCCGCCTGCGGGCTGACCGCGACCGTTCCCTGCTGGACGAGGCCCGCAGGAGGCCAGATCTTCGTCCCCGTGGAGTCGCGAACCTCGAGGATCGTGGTGCGTGGGATCAGCACCCCCCCGTTCGCGATCGCGCCGTAGGCGCTGATCAGGTCGATCATGTGGACCTCGAGCGTCCCGATCGCGATCGACGAGCCGGCCGTGAACGTGCTCGACTGGTAGCGGAGGCCGAAGTCCTTCGAGCGCTCGAAGACGCGCTCCGGTCCGATCTCGATCGCGGCCTTGATCGCCGGGATGTTGATCGAGACGTGGATCGCGTCGCGCATCCGGACGGGCCCGCGCTCGAGGAGGTCGGCATCGGTCGGCGTGTAGCCGCCTCCGAAATCGGTCGTCACGTCCATGAACAGCGACGCGGCCGTCAGCGAGTGGTCCTCGATCCCGATGACGTAGTTGATCGGCTTGAAGGCGGATCCGGGCTGGCGCCAGCCGTCCTCGAGCACGTCGAACTGGGGCTGGAACTTCTTGTTGCCGGGCAGGTAGAAGCCGGCGCTGCCCGTGTACGCGTACACCTGGCCGGTCCGGTAGTCGATCGCCGCGAGCGCGCCGTTGTTCACGCCGGCGCCCACGAGGTTCTTGATCCAGTCCTGGTAGGGGATCCCGAGTGCCTTGACATACGCGGCCGGGTCCTTGGCGTTCGGGCCCTGGGCCCCGGCCTGGGTCCACTTCTCGGCGAGCCGCTGCATCCGCCAGTCGAGCGTCGTGATCACGGTGTACCCGCCCGTGTCGATCGCGGGGCAGTTGTCGGCGAGCGCGGTCGTGCACAGGATCTCACCGAGCTGGTGGCGGACCTGGAGCACGAACTGGGGCGCCAGCCAGCGCTGGTTGGCGGGCGGCGAGATGACCACCGGCTCCTTCATCGCGGCGTCGTAGTCGGCAGCGGAGTAGGTCCCCGCCGTGAGCACGCTGCGGGTCTTCATGAGGCCCAGGATGTAGTTGCGACGCTGGACGATCGTCGAGTCCGCGGGCACGACCAGGTGGACCTTGCCGTCTGCGCCGGTCTGCTCGACGGCGTTGCGGACGAGGTCGAACTCGGTCGGGGACTGCGGGATCGCGGCAAGGATCGCAGCCTGCGCCAGGGTGAGCTTCGTGAGGTCGGTGATGCCCCAGTAGCCCCGGGCCGCCGCCGCCACGCCGTAGCTGCTGTTCCCGTAGAAGTTCTGGTTCAGGTAGGCCGTGATGATCTCGCGCTTCCCCGCGACCCCCGGGAACTCCTGCGTCAGTCGGACCGACTGGATGATCTCGCGGATCTTCCGCTCGTAGGTCGAGCCCTGGAACGCGGCCGCCGGGAGGAGCCGCGCGCGCACCAGCTGCTGCGTGATCGTCGATGCGCCGCGCGAGTTGCCGCTGAGCGTGTCCAGCCCCGCGGAGATGATGCCGGCCGGGTCGAACCCCGCGTTGTCCCAGAAGGTCTTGTCCTCCACGGACGTGGTGGCGTCGACGATCGCGGGCGAGAGCTGGTCGAACGTGACGACGTCGCGCTGCTCCCGCGCGAACGAGGCCAGCTGGACCTTCCCGGTCCGGTCGAGGACCGTGGTCGCCTGGTTGAAGACGAGGTTGCTGAAGACGTCCTTCGGGTCCGGCAGGCCCTGGCTGTAGTAGCTGAAGGCCGTGACCGCCCCGACAAAGCCCACGATTCCCGCCACCAGGAAAGAGGCGAAGAGGAAGATGGGCAGTGCGATCGCGATCCGCGCGACGTTCCCGTCACCCGAGGACCGGCGGCCTGCGCCATTCCGGCGGCGACGTTGCCGTCGGGCAAGGCTGGTCTGCATGGCGTCCGTCACGATAGCATAGGTGGCATGAGCCCCCGCCCGGCCGCGCCCGCCCCCGTCGACGCGTCGGAGCCCCGGATTCGAATCTCGTGAGCACCCTGGGCCTCGCCGGCCTGCTCCCGGATCTGCGCTGGCGCGGGCTCGTCCACGCGACCACGGATGGGCTCGAGGCGCGGCTCGCCTCCGGCCGGCCGCTGCGTGCGTACAACGGCTTCGACCCGACCTACCGGTCGCTCCACGTGGGGCACCTGATCCCGATCTTCGGCCTTGTCCGGCTCCAGCGCTTCGGGGGCCAGCCGGTCGCGGTCGTCGGCGGCGGCACGGGGATGATCGGCGACCCGTCCGGGCGCTCGGCCGAACGGCCGCTGCTCGACCGCTCGGCGATCTCGGCCAACCTCAACTCGATCCGGGACCAGCTTGCGCACTACCTCGACTTCGCGCCGGGCCCCACCCAGGCGCTCGTCGTCAACAACCTGGACTGGCTCGGGGACGTCCGCCTGCTCGACTTCCTGCGCGACATCGGCAAGCACTTCACGGTGCCGTACATGCTGGCCAAGGACTCGGTGCAGGTCCGGATCGAGAAGGGGCTCTCGTTCACCGAGTTCAGCTACATGCTCCTGCAGGCGGCCGACTTCCTTCACCTCCATCGCTCGTACGGCGTGGAGCTCCAGTGCGGCGGTGCGGACCAGTGGGGCAACATCACGGCCGGGCTCGAGCTGATCCGCCGAACGGCGGGCGCGCGGCACCCGGACGCCGATGGCGGGCCCGAGCTGGCGCACGGCCTCGCGTACCCGCTCCTGCTCAATGCCTCGGGCGCGAAGTTCGGGAAGAGCGAGTCCGGCGAGTCGATCTGGCTCGACCCGACGCTCACGTCCCCGTACCGCTTCTACCAGTACTGGCTGGACGCCGAGGACCGGGACGTCGGGACGTACCTTCGCTGGTTCACGCTCTTCGACCGACCCCGCATCGAGGAGCTGGAGGCCGATCTCGTCGCGCACCCGGAGCGGCATGGTGCCCAGCGCACGCTCGCGCACGACCTCACGGAACGGACCCATGGGCGCGGCGCGGCGGAGCGGGTGCGTCGCGTCAGTGAGCTCGTCTTCGGCGGGGACCCGGTTGCGGCAGACGCGCAGACGCTGGCCGACCTGGCGGCCGAGATCCCCGCGTCCCCGTGGCCCGAGAGCGAGCCCGCCGATCCGGCCCGGCCCGGGCTGGACCTCGTGGAGGTCCTCATCCTCGCCGGCACCGCGGCATCCCGCGGCGAGGCGCGACGACTCGTGGAGCAGGGCGGCGTGCACGTGAACGGCAAGCCGGTCCGCGATCCGGAGGAGCGCTTCACCCAGGCGGACCTGCTGGCGGGCCGCTACCTGCTGGTGCGGCGCGGCAAGCGCGACCAGCGGCTCCTCGTGCGCGGTCAGGGGAGGGCGTGATCGAGGTGGCTCGCGGCCATATCCAGGTCATCGCCGGCTGCATGTTCAGCGGGAAGACGGACGAGCTGCTCAGGCTGCTCCGGCGCGCCGAGATCGCCCGGCGCCGGATCCTCCTCGTTCGCCCGAAGATCGACGACCGGACCGAGGCCGAGGTCGTGCGCAGCCGGTCCGGCGCCGCATACGGCTCCACGTCCGTCGAAAGCCCCGCAGAGATCGAGACCCTGGCGAAGGACGCCTGGGCCGACATGATCGCGATCGAGGAGGCCCAGTTCTTCCCGGCGAGCCTCGTCCCCGTCGTGGAGCGCCTTGCCGTCGCCGGGCGGACGGTGATCCTCTCCGGCCTCAACACGGACTTCCGGGGACGCCCGTTCGGGCCGATGCCGGAGCTCATGGCGATCGCGGACGGGATCACCTCGCTGACCGCGATCTGCACGGTCTGCGGCGACGAGGCGACGCGCACGCAGCGGCTGATCGATGGCCGCCCGGCCGGCGCGGACGAGCCGGTCGTGGTGGTCGGCGGCCTAGCGTCGGAGATGCCGACGCCGCGCCGCGAGACGTACGAGGCGCGCTGCCGCGGTCATCACGAGCTGCCGTAGCAGACGGCGCGAGCCGGTCCGGCTGCGCGCCGGGCCGCGGTTGCGTTGGGGCGCGAGGGCGCCCGCGCTCATCACCCGGCGTGGCGTGCCCGAAGCGTCTCGATCACCGTCGACGGCGGCAGGCCGCGCTCGGCGAGCAGGACGAGGGCGTGGTAGAGCAGGTCCGCGGCCTCGCCGGCGAGCGCAGCGCGGGACGCGGTTCGGTCCGCGCCTGTCGCCTCCGCGACGGAGTCGTCCTTGGCGGCCATCAGGACCTCCGTCGCCTCCTCGGTGACCTTCCGGGCGGGCCCGTCGACGCCGGCCGACAGCAGCCTCGTCGTGTACGAGCCTGCCGGCCGCGTCCTGGCGCGATCGGCGATCGTGGACCAGAGCGTCTCCAGCCATTCGAACCCCTGGCCGGCATCCGTGGGTGGTGGCGCTTCGTCCGCGGAAACGCCGTCCGGGTCGAAGCAGCTCCGGCTGCCCCGGTGGCATGCCGGGCCGGCCGGCAACACGGTGGCGAGGAGCGCGTCGCCGTCGCAGTCGACCGCGAGGCCCCGCAGACGAAGGACGTTGCCGCTGGTCTCGCCCTTGCGCCAGAGGCGGCCCCGCGAGCGCGAGAAGAAGTGGACCTCGCCCGTCGCGAACGTCAAGGCGAGGGCCTCGGCGTTCGCATGGGCGAGCATCAGGACACGGCCGTCGGCGGCGTCCTGGACGACGACCGGGACCAGGTTGTCGGGCCCCCATCGCACGCCGCGGCCGTCCGTGATGGGCCCGGCCGGGGAGGGCAGGTCAACGCCGCTCATGCCGCAGCCGCTGCCGTGAGGCGCACCGGGATTCCCGCGGCCGCCATGGCCGCCTTGACGGCCGCGATGGAGTGGCGGCGCCGATGGAAGATCGACGCGGCCAGGACGGCCGAGGCGCCGCCGTCGCGGACCGCAGCCACGAAGTCGTCCGGTCCGGCAGCGCCGCCCGAGGCGATGACCGGCACGGACACGCGGTCGGCGATCGCGCGCAGCAGCTGCGTGTCGAACCCCGCTCCCGTCCCGTCGCGGTCGATCGACGTGACGAGGAGCTCGCCCGCGCCCGACGCGACGGCGCGACGCGCCCAGGCGAGCGCGTCGAGGCCGGTCGGCTCGCGGCCGCCCTTGACCACGACCTCCCAGCCCGTTCCGGCGTCCTCTGGGCCGGCGCGTCGGCGAGCGTCGATGGCGACGACCACGGCCTGGCTGCCGAAGCGCCGGGCACACCGCCGGACGAGGTCCGGATCGCGGACCGCGGCCGTGTTGAACGAGACCTTGTCGGCGCCGGCGCGGAGGACGTCGCGCATCTCGGTGACGCTCCGGACCCCGCCCCCGACGGTGAGCGGCACGAACGCCCGGCGGGCGGTGCGCTCCACAACCTCGAGGAGCGTGCCCCGGCCGTCCGGAGCCGCGTCGATGTCGAGGAAGACGATCTCGTCCGCGCCCTCGGCCGCGTAGCGTTCCGCGAGCTCCGGCGGGTCGCCCTCGTCAGTCAGGTCCACGAACCGCGTGCCCTTGACGACGCGGCCGCGCGCGACGTCGAGGCAGGGGATGACGCGCACGCGGAGCATCAGCCGGCCACGGCGGGCGCGCGCATCGCGCCGGTTGTCGGGGTCGCCGCCGACCGGGCCAGCTGGACAAAGTTGGCGAGGAGCCGGAGCCCGTCGCGACCGCTCCGCTCGGGATGGAACTGCACGCCCACGAGCGGCCCGCGCGCGACCGCCGACACGAACGGAGCGCCATGGGTCGTCTCCGCGAGCGTCAGCCCGTCCGCGCTCGGTCCGGGCTCCGCCGCGAAGGAGTGCACGAAGTAGAAGTCGGCGGCCTCGTCGATCCCGTCGAACAGCGGGTGGGCGCGACGCCGCTCTACCTGGTTCCAGCCGATGTGGGGCAGGCGCGGCGCCTCCCGCAGGCGGACGGTCCGCCCGGGCAGCACGCCGAGGGTCTCCGTGCCGTCCTCGTCGCTCGCCTCGAACAGGAGCTGGAGGCCCAGGCAGATGCCGAGCAGGGGCCGGTCGTCGGCGATCCACGCCCGGATGGGCGCCTCGAGGCCACGGCGCCGCAGGCGGGACATGGCGGGCCCGGCGGCGCCGACGCCCGGGACCACGAGCGCGTCGGCACCGGCGAAGGCCGCGGGCCCGCTGGCCATCACGACGTCGGCACCCGCGGCGGTGAGCGCCTGCTCGATGCTCACGAGGTTGCCGGCCCCGTAGTCGACGACCGCGACCCGCGTCATCCGAGGCTCCCTTTCGTCGACGGGACGGCGCCCGCGCGCCGCGGGTCCTCGGCGACGGCGACCCGCAGCGCGCGCCCCAGCGCCTTGAAGGCGGCTTCGGCCAGGTGGTGGTCGTTGCGGCCGGTTCCGCGCACGTGGAGCGTCGTGCCCGACATCCGTGCGAATGCCTCCAGGACGTGCTCGACGAGCTGCGTCGGCAGCGCGCCGATGCGCTCGCCGCGAAACGGCAGGTCCATGACCGCGTAGGGGCGGCCCCCAATGTCGACGACTGCCGTGGCGAGCGCCTCGTCCATCGGGACGGACGCCTCCCCGAAGCGAACGATCCCGGCCCGGTCGCCGAGCGCCTCGGCGAACGCGCTCCCGAGGACGAGCGCCACGTCCTCGACGGTGTGGTGCTCGTCGACATCCAGGTCCCCGGTGGCGCGGACGGCGAGGTCGAACAGGCCGTGGTGCGCGAACGCTGCCAGGAGGTGGTCCAGGAACCCGACTCCGCTGCGGACGTCGGCGGCCCCTGTGCCGTCGAGGTCGAGCGTGATCGCGATGTCGGTTTCGCGGGTGTGCCGCGCGACGGTGACGCGGCGGCCCTCGCGCGCGGCGACCTCGAAGTGGCCGTGAACGGTCGTCATGGGGTCGTCTCCTGGGGGGCCGGCGAGGCGGGGTGGGGGAGTGCCGGCACGATCTCGGCGAGGGCGGCGACCAGTCGATCGTCGTCCCCCGGTGATCGGACCGTGAAGCGGAGATGGTCGGCCAGCGCGTGAGCGGCACCGAACGTGCGCGGGACCAGCCCGCGCCGTAGGAGCGCGCTTGCGGTCGCCGTCGCCCGCGCGCGATCCCCGAAGCCGACGAGGAGGAAGTTGGCCACGGACGGGCCCGCGGGGATCCCGAGGTCGGCGAAGGCTGCGGCGAGCCGCGCACGCTCGGCCGAGACGCGGAGAACGTTGGCGCGGAGCGCATCGGGGTCCCGCAGCGCCGCCGCCACGACGGCCACGGACGGGATCGAGACCGACCCGGGCGGCCGGTACGGCTCCATCGCGCGGATCAGCTCGGGGCGCGCGACGGCGAACCCGACGCGGAGCCCGGCGAGCGCATAGGCCTTCGAGGCGGTCCTCACGACCACGAGGCGCGGGTAGGCGTGGCGCAGATCGACGAGCGAGGCGCCGACGAACTCGGCGTACGCCTCGTCCAGGACCACCACGGGTGCGGGTCGCCCCGCCGCGGCGGCGTCGGCGGCAAGCTCGCGCAAGAGCTCCGCGATCGCGCCGACCGGCTCGGGCAACCCCGTCGGGTTGTTCGGGCTGCACAGCCAGACGACGGCCGCGTCACGCGCGGCCGCGCGGACGGCCGTCCCGTCGAACGCGTACCCGTCGGCCGCGGGACGGCGCGGCACCGCGATCGGATCCGCCGGGCGCTGCTCGGTCAGGATCGCGTACATCGCATAGGTGGGCGTCGGGATCACGGCGCGCAGGCCGGGACGCAGGAACGCCTTCGCCAGGATGTCGAGGACCTCGTCGGCACCCGCGCCCACCAGCAGCTCGTCCCGCCCGACGCCGTACCCCTCGGCGGCCGCGGCCACGAGGTCGCGGTAGTCCGACGGCGGATACTCGGAGATCGGGCGCCCGTATGCGCCGGACCGGAGTGCCCGGAGGGCGACGTCGGGCGGTGCCGGGGACGTGTTGAGGTC
>Ga0209014_10001712_pt1 | contig 12954 bp, 7 predicted proteins | sample BarGraNGADG00212_FD_184491 | JGI IMG/M metagenome (GOLD analysis project Ga0209014, IMG submission 184491) | Arctic peat soil microbial communities from Barrow, Alaska - Barrow Graham LP Ref core NGADG0002-212 (SPAdes) (version 2) | ecosystem: Environmental > Terrestrial > Soil > Wetlands > Peat...
CCTGGTTGAGAAGGAAGGGGTCACGATCCTGATGACAACCCATAACCCAATCTTGGTTGAGTATGCCGACAAGGTCTATAACATGAAGGATGGGCAGTTGGTTGACGCCTGACCGATCCATGATGCGCCATCTCAGCTAACATCTGTTGTAGTTGGGGAATAAACCAGGGGCTCCCTTTACACCACCAGTGTATACCTCCCTTAAGCCGTTACCCCGGTTTACACCAGGTGTATTCCGGGTTTGCACCAGAAGGAATGCACCAAACAAATGTCATTGCAATAGCACGCTATATGTGATACCAGCGGAAGTGTCCGATGCCAACCCCGGCATGATCATGCTGCGCTACGACCTGATCGGCAGGGGCGGCTACCTATACTTCACCCAGGGCATTGGCGCGCAGGGTTTCCTTTCCAATCCTGCCCAGGCCAGCGCCATCGAGCCGGTGATGGTTGGGCAAAACCCGGGCGAATACGTTATGGGAGATTGGGTCATCATCGGCGGCCAAAACACCACAATCTGGCTGCCGTGCTGCCGGGCCCGCCTGCGCTGGACCGAAGGCGACCGCTGGTACGAGCTGGACAAGGAAGCCTCCATGCCCCAGGTGGATTACATGACCCGCGATGTTATGATCCAGATGGCGCTTAGCCTGGTCTACCTCCCTGATCCTATCCAGCCGCCACGGGCCGATTACCTGGCCAGCCTGGACGAGGCTGCGCCGTTCGCCGGCTTTACGATCCTGGCACCAACAGTGCTTCCGCAAGGTTTCACCTTCTGGTACGCCAGCTACGACAAGGACCTCTCCCAGTTGAAGCTGAATTATTCGACTAGCAACAGGGAACAACAAGGCGTGACCATGGTGATCGTTGAAACGCCGCTGGACAAAGTATCCCTGAACCCGGGGATTAAAGACTGGAAGAAGTTCGAGGGAGAAAAAGTGGACGTCAATGGCTATCCTGCCATCTACTTTGGCGACGCTTCGGGCGGCGGGTTAAATTGGGATACCGCTGATCTTCACATCACGCTGTCGGCGGACATTGGCACCCGGGAACAGATGTTGGAAATTGGCAGGTCGATGAAATAGAGGAGGTCAGAGATCCCGTTCTCCGACAATACCTTCGCCAAAAATCAAAACTTTTGTTGAAGGTATTGTATAAAGTAAGTGTATTAAATTAGTCGATCTAGATCAAGAGGTGACTGTGCAACATTATATAATCCGTAAGCGTATACTTTTCGTATTCGCCAGCATGATATTACTTTTACCCTCATGTGAGAATCCGACCCAGGCTCAAGTAACAAGGATCACCTTCGCCGGCTACGCCAACCAGAGCAACCAATACGAGCCATTAATTGCCACGTTCCACCAACAGCACCCCACGATCACTGTCCAGTTTGTGGCCGAGGGCTCTAGTGGGAGCGGCCCGAGCGAGCTGGCTTCCCTGGCGGATACCACTATCCTGGACAGCCCGCTCTCATCCGCAGACAGTCCCCTTTTCCTCGATCTCTCCCCGCTGATGGGATCCGCAGGATTCGACAGCTCCAGCTTCTGGCCAGGTGCGCTCCAGGGTTGCCAGACCGGAGAAGCAGCTAAGGGCCTGCCGGTTTCTGTTCGTCCATACCTGATCCAGTACAACCAGGCGGCCTTTACTCAGGCCGGTCTGGCCTTGCCTCAGCCCGGTTGGACCTGGGAAGACTTTAAGCGGGATGCCCAGGCGCTCTCGAGTCCGAAAGCCACCCCTCCCCACTATGGCTTCCTGGAGAACGCCACCAGCCTGACCCTGGGACCCCAGATCGATCAAGCCCTGGCATCTGGCGCAGGCCCTCAAGAACTGGCTGCCAGGCTCCAGTGGCACGTTGACCTGGTCCGCCAGGGAGAGATCGCCGGAGCGGATATAGCTGCCCAGCAAGGCTGGGCTACCCTCATCAAAAACCACCAGGCCGCGCTGTGGATCGGGACTTTGTCTTCGCTGACCAACGACCTGCAGGGCGTGGATTTCTCGGTGGGGATGGCACCCTTCCCAACCATCGCAGGAACGCAGGCCTCCAATCCCGGGGACGTCTCTTGCGCGGTGATCAGCGCCGGCACGCGTTCGCCAGCCGCGAGCTTTGCCTGGATTGAATTCTTGAGCCAGCAGGCGCCGCTCGACCAGATCTTCTTCTCGGCTCCAGCCCGTATGGCGCTGGCGGATTCAAGCGGTTACTGGCAGCAACTGAAGCCAGAAAGCGTGCCGGTGGTCAAGGCCGCGCTGGAACACGGTTGGTACGGCTGGGCGAAGCCTGATGTGGCTGCGGTAGCGGCTGCCATCCGGTCGGCCAGCCAGAGTGGTGGCAGCCTGACCGGCGCTTTGTCCGACGCACTCGGTCAATCCCAGACGCAGTCTTCTACCCCAACAGAAGGTATCTCCCCGGTGGTGATCGCAGCTCCAACTGACACCGCAGGGCCGGTTACCAAACCCGCCAACGTTCCCAGCGCGGTGTACTTTGCCGACCCCTGGTACCACACCAGCTTCCAGGCTGTGCAAGCTCTGGCTGACGCCTTCAACCGTTCTCACCCCGATATGTTTATCGAGGTGACCGATACCCGCCCGGATCCAAACTACAGTGGGATGAGCAATATGTACGACGCCACACACTTCGACTGCTTCGCCTCGGGCAGCGGAGCGGGCCAGATCCTCAGCTTCCAGGAGACCGGGACTGACCTGGATTTTATTGGGAAAATCTATTCCCTGGATCCTTTCCTGGATAGCTCGGATGCCTCCTGGCTGGCCGATCTCTACTCACCGTTCCTGGAAGCGGCCCGTAGCGGGGGACACCTCTACGGGCTGCCGGTGGCCCTCTCGGCGCAAGCCATCTACTACAACGCCAGCCTGCTCAAGGGGCTGGGACTGGCTGTTCCTCAACCGGACTGGACGGCCCAGGACCTGTGGACGCTGGCCACCACAATTGCCGAACGGAAGCCAGGGGTCTACGGCTACGTCCCTTACTATGCTGATCCGCTCTACCTGCTGAGCAGTGCTTCCTACACCCGATGGGGCCAAGAATGGCCGGCCGCTAGCTTCGAGGACCCAGGCGTGGTGAACCTTCTTGCGAAGCTGGCCCCACTGGCCAAAAGCCAGGCACTCTTCCCGATCGATCAAGGGGGGACACGCTCGCCACTGGGCAACCTGCCCGACCGGGACACGGCGGTTTTCTATGGAAAAGCTGGCCTGTGGTCGCATCTGATCGGGTCGACTTACGGGATGGATCGGGAAGGCACGCCCAACTTTGACGTCGGCCTGGCACCCTTCCCTAGTAACCAGCCGATCAACCTCACCAATGGCGTCTCGCTGTACATTTCCCGCCAGGCGAAAAATCCTCAGGTATGCTGGGCCTGGCTCAAGTTCCTGTCGGACCAACCGGTCAACCTCTTCCAGGGCATCCCGGCCCGCCAGTCGGTCCTGGCCTCCGATTTCTGGGCCGCGGCAATAGACCCTGAGCGGGCGGCGGTCTACCGGGCGACCTTACCCCATCTGAAGTTCACAGAGGAAGTCCACTACGCCCCACCCACCCCGCTGGCGCAGTGGTGGTCGGATGCCCTGGCGGCGGTCATGCAGGCGGGGAAAGAGCCGGCGGTCGTGCTCAAGGCGATCCAATTCAAGGCACAGGCCACCCTGGATTGCATGGCGGTCAATGGGACTTTCCATGGGCTGACGTACGACCAGTCTTACCAAACGGTCTCAATCGACCAGATTTCGAGCGTGGCCGAATCCTGCGCCCACGCGGCGGATCCCAACTATCACACGATAGAAGAGCTGTTCAAATTGAATGCCAAACCCTGAGCCATTTCTGGGGATTATCAAATATGACCAAATTGATATCCTGATTAGTCTACTTATTTTAGGCCTCATTTGAGGATCCCAAAGTACAAAATATCATCCAATTTGGAGTGAAAAACCTGCGTATTTTTACACATCATGAGGCCTGGATTGATTGAAAAATAACCATCACTTCAAAAATAAATGTGCATTGTGCCTGCTGTTGGTAAGCATGCTGATCAACTCTGCGTGTTCACGAATAGATTCCAACACCGATAAGACAATTTTGACCTTTGCTGTATATGAAAATCGGGTAAAGACCATGCAGCCTTTTGCCGATTTATACGAGAAAGAAAAGGGTAGTGTAAAAATTCGAATCGTGCCGGTAAATCCGACGCAAGTTCTGGAACCGGCGAGCCTTTCCTCGCTGGCCGATGTGATCTATTTGGAAGGGATCAACCCGGCTGATTCAAACGGTTTTCTCGACCTTCGCCCTTTTCAGGATCAACAGGCAGGTTTCAACGCCGAAGATTTTTGGCCGGGTGAGCTGGATGGTTGTACGAACGCTGCCGGCGCCCTCAATGGGCTGCCGATTGTCGTTTCCCCGATAGGCTTGTTCTATGACAAACTGGCTTTCGCCAATCACAGCATTCCACTTCCAAAGGCAGGTTGGACCTGGGATGATTTCCGCCAGACGGTTGAGCAGTTACCTCAAAGTAATTCAAGCGAGCCGGTTTTTGTCGATAATGAGGTGGTCTCGCTCCTGGATCCGATTCTAGAATCCGGATTGCGAACTGGACAAAGCGCAGATGAGTTTGCTAACGCCGTGTCCTGGTATGTGAAAATGGCGCTTGAGGAGAAAATTTATCCAATCCATGTTTCCCCTGCGACTGGGAAAACAAGCACTCAAGATGATTGGATTCAACGCATTAACAGCAAGCGGGCAATCCTGTGGATCGACAGCCTGGACCCCGGAATCCCTGGGCCTGAACGCGGGGATGGAATATTTGTACCCTTCCCGGTCGGAAACGGTCAGGACCATACCAGCCCGGCCATCGTCAACTGTGCCGAGATCAGCGCCGGCAGCCAGCATACCACGGAAGCCTGGGAATGGCTTGCCTACCTCTCGCATCAGACGGTCATTACACAATCAGGCATCCACCAACCGTTACCGGCCCGGCCTTCTGTCGCTGAGAAAGCGGGAACCTGGCAGGGTCTGGTGGATGGGGTCAAAGAGTCCATCCAGTTCGCCTTGAACCATGCCATCTATGGCGCGAAGCAGCCCAATTTGCTGCTGGCTCTACGGGCGGCTGTTGCCAAATCCATTCAGAACAGCTCCGACCTGACCCAGGCTCTGACTGCGGCTCTGGCGAACCCATTGGCAAAAGCACAGGCTACAGAAACTCCCGTTTTAACCCCTGTTGCCATTAATACGCCTGTTCCCACACCACAGGCGGATCAGGAAACGATCCACTACCTGGCCAACTGGGGTGGCGACGGTTTTTCGGACCGGGTGGCTGCGTTGGTTCCCGATTTCCAGGCGAAGAACCCGGGTATCCGGGTTGAGTTCAGCTTCGGCTTTAGCAGCAAAGATGGATATATTCTTCGGGATTTAGCCAAGACATTCGACTGTTTCACCTACTATCCATCCGGTTGGGAGCCGGTGCCTGAAGCAGACCTGCTCGATCTTGAACCTTTTCTGGAGACAGAGGATCCGGCCTTTAAAAAGGATTTCATCAGCATCTATATGGACCCGTTCCGCGTCGGTGGCAAGTTATACGGCCTGCCTGCCGACGTAGATGTCAATGTGCTTGCGTATAATCAGGAGCTGTTCACTGGTTTAGGTCTTACTCGGCCTGGGCCAGATTGGACACTTAAGGACCTGTTGGCAGCCGCCACCAAAGCTGCCGATCGCTCGGCGAGACAGCCAGTCTTTGGTTTTGCCGCCAGCTCTGATCTGCTCCTGGACAGCCGCGGCATTCGCTGGTATGAATTTCAGGAAGGGATGCCACATGTCTTTTTCAATACCCCAGAAATGGCCGCCGCACTCGATTGGATCAATCATCTTTACGTTTCTGGTGCTTTTCTACCCATGTACGGAGCGGGTTTACCAGAGAAACCACTAAACTACACAGACTATGAAGCCGCCATTTCAAATGGCCAGGTGGCCATGTGGATTGAACCTGCCGGGAAAAAGCGTATGGAGAATTCGAAGTTCCAGATTGGCTATGCCGGCTTACCCACTGGCGAGAATGGGAAGAGCCTGGAATACCCGGTTTCTCCCTTAGCCTACTGGATTTCCAGTCGCAGCCCTGTTCCCGAGGCTTGCTGGACCTGGATCAAATATCTGACGGGGACTCCCGGCGTTTTTGGCGGGCTGACCCCCCGGGTATCGGTTTTATCATCACAGGCCTGGATCGCCCGCTTAGGCGAGCAAAAAGCTCAAGCGGTGCAGAATTCCATCCAGAATTATTCCGGATACTCCTATCAGGACCGCTATACCGCCCTGATGAGGCCTTACCTGGATTGGTACTTCGAATCCCAGCTTCAGGTACTCCAAGGTAAGGATAGCCGGGTCATCCTGGCCGAAGCGCAGCGCAAAGCCGACGCCTATTACGCCTGTATTTCCACCAAAAGTCTGGCAGGAATGGATGACACGCAGCGGTATCAGCAAATTGCGGTTCCCTGCGCCCAACAGGTTAAATAACTTTCAGGGTCAGGAGAATACGCTTTTTAAATTCTCGGAGATAATCATTAACGGAGGATCATCAAATAAAAAAGAGATTCCCACGCATTCCATATTTCCTCACTGACCTCTCCTTCATCCTCAAGCGCTTGTGGCGCCAGAGGGGACTGGTGGCCTGTGTGGCGCTGGGCCTGGTGGTAGCCACCGCCCTGGCGGTCACCATCCCGCTCTATGCCGATGCAGCCAACTACAACCTGCTCAATACCGCCCTGGCCAACTCCGCCGCCCAGACCCACCGGCCGCCCTTCAGCTTCATCTTCAACTACGTGGGAAGCTGGCACAACCCCATCACCGTCGCCCAATATACACCTCCTAACCAGTTTATGGAGACCGGACTTCAGGCAGCCATCGGCCTGCCGCTGGAAACCCTGACCCGCCTGGTCTCCACCGACAACCTCCAGCTTTATCCCGACAAGCTCCCCATCAACCGCAGCCAACGGCTGGACCTGGTCAAGCTGACCTTCCTCTCCGGCGTCTTCGACCAGGTCAGGCTGGTGGAAGGGCGTCTCCCGCAGCCGGTGACCGCCAGGGGATCACCCGTCGAAGCCCTGGTCTCGCTGCAGGAGGCCAACGACCTGGGACTGAAGACCGGATCGACTTACCTGCTCTATACACCTAACCAGGTGGGCGGGGATCCATTCCAGCAGCCGGTTATGATCACCGGCATCTGGCTCCCCAAAGATGCGGCTGATCCCTACTGGTTCAACGCGCCCGCCTCATACGATAAAAAACTGCTGATTCCGGAAGCGACCTTCTTCGGTCCGGTCGCTCAGGGCCTGCTGTCCCCGGTCAACGACGCCATCTGGCGGGCGGCCTTTGATGGGACGGCCGTCCACAGCGAGGATGCCCTGGGGCTGCTGGCGCGCATCGACCAAACCCAGACCACGATTAATGCCATCCTGCCTCACACCACCCTGGATACCTCGCCTGCCCCGGCCCTGCGCAGCTATTACCAGAATACCCTTTCCCTGACCGGGTCGCTGCTGGCTTTCAGCGCTCCGGTGCTGGCGTTAGTCTTCTACTTCCTGCAACTGGTGGCCTCCATGCTGGTGCGCAGCCAGCGCAATGAGATCGCCGTTCTGCGCAGCCGGGGCGCCTCAAGACGCTGGGTGCTCTCGCTCTACCTGGCCGAGTGGGGGATTTTAGCCGTCGCGGCCCTCATCCTGGGCTCTTTATTGGGGATGGGAGCCGCCAACCTGGTCGGGCACACTCGCTCCTTCCTGGACTTCTCCCGCTCTGCCCAGGTACCCCTGCGCCTGACGCCGCTGGTGGTGGGCATTGGCCTGGGAACCGAAGCCCTGGCGATTGTCCTCAGCCTGCTGCCGGCCTGGCTGGCCAGCCGCTTCACGGTGGTCTCCTACAAGCAGGACCGGGCGCGCGCCTCCCAGCGGCCCTGGTGGCAGCGCATCTACCTGGACCTGGCCCTGCTCCTGCCTTCGCTTTACGGCTGGTACACCCTCCAGGCCGGCGGGTCCGGGACCCTGACGCGTTTATTGACCGCTGGCAGCATCTACCAGAATCCGGTGGCTTTTCTCCTCCCTACTCTTTTCATCACCGGCCTCTCGCTGTTTGTGCTGCGCCTCCTGCCGGTTCTCATCTCCGCCCTGGCCTGGCTTTTCGAGCGTTTACCCGGCATGGTGCCGGTGCTGGTGCTGCGCCAGCTCGCTCGTTCGGCGGCCTCCTACCAGGGACCGCTGCTCCTGATGCTGGTGACCATCAGCCTGGCGGGCTTCACCGCCTCGATGGCGCGCACCATTGATGCTTCGCTGGTGGATGCCACCTATTTCGACATCGGCGCCGACCTCAACCTGGCCGAGCAAGGACAGTACACTCCGCTCCCAACGGACCAGACCGGTCAATCCAAAACCAACAGTCAGTCCTCTGCTCAAAATACTCAGGGGGTATGGGACTTCCTGCCCATCTCCCAGCACCTCACCTTGCCGGGGGTGGTAGCTGCCACCCGGGTGGGCAAGTACGATGGTGATCTCCAGGCCGCTGGACGAGATACCACCGGTCGGGTGATCGGGATTGATCGGGTGGATTTCCCAAACGCGGCTTTCTTCCGGGACGACTTTGCCTCAGAACCTCTGGTGGCGCTGATGAACCGGCTGGCCTCCGATCCTTCCGCTCTGCTGGTCGACCAGGCGACCTGGGCTAAGCTTCACCTGTCTACCGGAGACCCGGTGACCATCCAGATGACGCTGGCCGGCAAGACCACCACGCTCAATTTCAAAATGGCGGGCGTGCTGACCTATTTCCCCACCCTTTATTCGCAAGAGGGTCCCTTCTTTATTGCCAACCTGGATTACCTGTTCGAGGAGCTGGGCGGCCTGCAGCCTTATGAAGTGTGGCTCAAGACCCAACCCGGGACGGATACCGCCGGGCTGATCAAAAGCATCAACGACCTGGGGGTAGCCGTTGTCACCACCCAGAATGCCCGAGCTGACCTGGAGGCTGCTTTTACCGCTCCCCAACGCCAGGGCGTGCTGGGACTGCTCTCGGTGGGCTTTCTGGCGGCCTTCCTCATCACGGTGATCGGCTTCCTGCTGAATGCCCTCTTCTCCTTCCGGGAGCGCTTCATCCAGCTGGGCATCCTGCGGGCCATCGGCTTGACCGTGCGCCAGATGGGCGCTTTCCTGGGCAGCGAGCAACTCGGGTTGATCCTGATTGGCCTGGCGGGAGGGACAGGCATCACCCTGCTGACGGCTTATGCCTTCATCCCGACCCTGCCGCTGTCCTTTGGCCTCCACCCGAACGCCCTGCCCTCCGGCATCCAGATCGCCTGGGGCGACATCTGGCGGGTGTATGCCATCTTCGGGGGGATGGTCCTGGCCGGGGTGGGAATCAGCCTGGCAAGCCTGGCCTCGATGAAGGTCTTCCAGGCGATCAAAATGGGTGAGAACTTGTAGGAGGATCCACAAATGACACGAATAAAAGAAAATAAAACCACAGAGTCTCAGAGACCACAGAGAAGATTTTTTATAACAAGAGAGAAAACCGGAAAGAATCTACCTCCGCCTCTTTCCTCTTTTAAAAACCTCCGTGTTTTCCGTGTCCTCAGTGTCCAAATAGTAAAAATTATTCAAACGCTTTTTTCTTCTCTCTCCCCTTCTCAAAACCTCTGTGCCCTCTGTGTCTCTGTGGTGACATTGGGTTTTGTTTTTGTTCTGTTGGCAGGCTGCGCAGGGAATGTGGGGAGCGCCACACCGACGGCTGTGCCGACGCCTATTGTTTCTGAGAAACCGACCTATACCGTCCAGCGCGGGACGGTGACGGAAGTGGTGTCCCTGACGGGACGGGTGGTGCCGTCCAAACAGCAGGATCTCTCCTTCCGCACCTTGGGTTATGTCCATGAGGTATTCTACAAACAGGGGGATAAGGTCAAAGCTGGAGTCCTGATCGCCCAATTGGATGGCGTCGTACGGTATGCGGCCGACATCGCCAGCGCCCAATTAGCGCTCGACCAGGCAAACTACGACCTGGAGACTTTCAAGCAAAACGCCCCGCTCAAAGCAGCCCAGGCGTTCCAGGACATGGTTCAGGCGAAAACTGCCCTCGATAAAGCGCAGGCCAGTCGAAATGTGCTCAATTATCCAAGGGTGAGTGACCCGTTGGTCCTCAAGCAGTTACAGCAAGCTGTCGACCAGGCACTCAAGGTGCTGGATGCAGCCCAACAGGCTTACGACACTGCTCCCGATGACAGCTGGCGGCTGAATGACCTGCTCAATGCTCGGGCCGCTTTCTGGCAGGTGCAGGTAGCGTTGGGATGGACTACTGGCAAGCCTACCCAGACCGAAATCGACCTAGCGGATGCTGACCTGGCTTTGGCGAAGGCCAACTACGCTTTAGCCCAGGCCGTCTGGGAAACCTGGAAGGGCGGGATGGACGAGACTGAGCTGAAGCTGGCCGAGTCGAAGGTAGCCGACGCCCAGGCTCGCCTGACGCTGGCTCAGAAGTCGCAGGAAGACATTGAGCTGCGCGCCCCCTTCGATGGGGAAGTGCTCTCTATTGGGATTGCGGTCGGCAGCCAGGCCGCAGCTTTCACCAGTGTGGCAACCATCGCTGACCCTTCGGTGCTCGAAATTTCCACCATTCCCAACCCGCAGGAGCTCACTCTGTTAGGCGTGGGGCAGGCGGCTACGGTCCAACTGAACACCCAGGGGAATAAGACCTTCCCGGCACACCTGACCAGCCTCCCATTAGGGTCAAACAGCAGCGGGCAGGACCAATCCACCATCATCACTTTGGACGACACCGGGCTGGCCTTGATCTTAGGCGAGGCGGCCAGCGTGACGGTCGTGATCGATGAACACCAGAACGTCTTATGGCTGCCGCCGGCTGCCCTGCGGACTTTCCAGGGGCAAGATTCGGTCCTCGTCGAAGCCGGGGGCGTGCAGCGACGGGTGGATGTGCGGCTGGGGCTAAAGAGCGCCGACCGGGTTGAGATTTTGGAGGGCCTGAGCGAAGGCCAGGTGGTGGTTGGGCCATGACAGCTGTGATCACCTGCGAGAACTTGGTCAAGATCTACTCCCTCTCCGGGGTGGAGGTGATGGCCCTGCAGGGGCTGGACCTGTCCGTCCAGGATGGGGAAATGCTGGGCATCGTCGGCGCCTCAGGATCGGGCAAAACCACCCTGATGAATGTCCTGGGCGGGCTGGATCGTCCCACGGCAGGTAAGGTGACCGCTTATGACCAGGACCTGCTCAAGCTGTCATCATCGGAGCTGGACATCTATCGGCGGACGAAGGTCGGGTTCGTCTGGCAGCAGGCCGGGCGCAACCTGGTGCCTTATTTGACAGCGTATGAAAACATCGAGCTGCCCCTCCGGTTGGCGCATTGTCCTCAAACGGAGCGAGAAAAACGCGTCCTGGAATTATTGAGCTTGCTTGGGATGGTTGGACGGATGCACCACCGCCCGGACCAGCTCTCCGGCGGCGAGCAGCAACGGGTGGCGATCGGCGTAGCCATGGCCAACCGGCCGTCGCTCCTCCTGGCAGACGAGCCCACCGGGGAGTTGGATACGGTCACTTCAGTTGAGGTGTTCAATTCCCTGCGACAGGTCAATCAACATTATGGGACGACCATGATCATCGTCTCGCACGATGCCCGTATCGGCCAGTTCGTCGACCGGGTGGTGATGATCCGGGACGGGCGGACGAGCAGCGAAACCCGAGAGTCGAGACCGGAGAGCCGAGAGTCGGGATTAGGTATTAGTGATTTGGGATTGGCCAGTCAGGCGGCGCAAAACGACTCTCCACCACCGGCTCTCATCTCTCGACTTCCTGATCCTGAATTACCAATCACCCATCCCCTTCCCCCCGAAGAACTGGTCATCCTGGACAAAGCCGGTCGGATGCAGGTGCCGCGAGAATTCCTGGAGCGATTAAATATCGGCGATCGGGCGCGCCTGGAGTTAGAAGGTGAAGTAATCAAGATCCAGCCCGTTGAAGGGCACGGCCGGGCTCCTGCAAAGGTTGAGGAAGCTTTGCCTGGTCCAGAAGATCTTTATGTCGAAGCTGAAGATGCCGCACCAAAGGCTCGTTCGGATTTATTAGGGAATCGCTTGAGGCAGATCCCCCGACGCCTGAGAATTGCACCCCGGAAGGGAAAACAGGAAGGACCCCATGACTCCTGATTTACCGCCTCTCATTCGCATAGAAAGGGTTACCCGCGTCTATCGCGCCGGGCAGCAGGAAGTCCCTGCATTGCGTGGCGTTGACCTGGAAATCCCGCGCGGCATCCTGGCGGTGCTGATGGGTCGTTCTGGCTCCGGGAAGACCACCTTGCTCAACCTGATTGGCGGTCTGGACCAACCTGACAGTGGGCGCGTCTATTTCGATGGGCGTCCGCTGGCAGGAATGGGCGACAACGAGCTGACCCTCCTGCGGCGGAAGCGCATAGGGTTCGTGTTCCAGTCGTTTGCGCTCATGCCCACCTACACGGCTTTCGAGAACGTAGAGATGCTACTGCGGATGAATGGCTTGAGCCGCAAGGATCGCACCCAGCGTACCCGGCGCTGCCTGTATGTCGTCGGTTTGGCCAATTGGATGGGTCACCGCCCGGCGGAGATGTCTGGCGGGCAGCAGCAGCGTCTGTCCATTGCTCGGGCCATATCTACCCGGCCGGATCTCATTCTGGCCGACGAACCAACCGGGGAGTTGGACAGCGGCACTACCCGCCAGATTGCGGTCTTGTTCCGCCACCTGGTTGAGAAGGAAGGGGTCACGATCCTGATGACAACCCATAACCCAATCTTGGTTGAGTATGCCGACAAGGTCTATAACCTGAAGGATGGGCAGTTGGTTGACGCCTGACCGATCCATAAGGTTTCACCTTCTGGTACGCCAGCTACGACAAGGACCTCTCCCAGTTGAAGCTGAATTATTCGACTAGCAACAGGGAACAACAAGGCGTGA